>Ga0209517_10000783_pt1 | contig 52525 bp, 35 predicted proteins | sample PeaSoiMetSII2010_FD_187695 | JGI IMG/M metagenome (GOLD analysis project Ga0209517, IMG submission 187695) | Peat soil microbial communities from Weissenstadt, Germany - SII-2010 (SPAdes) (version 2) | ecosystem: Environmental > Terrestrial > Soil > Wetlands > Peat | place: Germany...
CCCCGGCGGGAAATCTCCTGCGGCTCGTATGCTTGGCCCGGCGGATTAACTGTCGCGCCGTCTCTTCACGGCGCCCGCCAGCTCTGCCCGAGGGCAGGGCTGCTCTTCTCTTCTCACTCCCATACTCCGCCTGCTCTTCGTCCGGCTCCTGCTGCTTCCTCAGTTCCCCTTCCATGGTTCACCCTTCTTTCTGCGCATCCTAGCGCCAGTCGGGCGAACCGGAAAGCTCAACACCTGTAGCTTACAAGTACCATCAACTCACTCCTATTTCCGCTTATATTGACCAGTTGTTGCGCTGGCGGTGTTGGAGTACGGACCGAGATTATTCGTCGCATCTGTGGCGCGCACGCGATAGCTATAGCTGGTGGAACCGGTCAGGCCGGCGTTGCTGAACGCAGTCGTGGTTGACGTGCCGATTTGTGTGAAGCTTGTGCAGCTTGCGCCCTGACAACGTTCCACCCAATAACTGCTGATCGTGCCACCTGCCTCCGTTGCTGCCGTCCAAGAGAGGTTTATCTGCGAACTCGAAGCTGCCGTCGCCGTCAGATTCGCCGGCGCTGTCGGCGTGGGAGCCGCTCCGGCCGCCTTGAACGCCACCAACTGCATGACCCAGGCGGCCGCTCTCGTCAGCGTCGCCATGGCATGGTAGGAGCCCGTGGTTGTTACCAACATGTCTTCCGCTAAGTCTCCATCCGGATTCGTAATGATCCGTCTCGTATACCCGGTCCCCCCTGCTGCGGTGCTCGAAAAGGTGGTGTTCGCACCGACCAACAGGTCATTCGCATTGGTCGTCGTCACCGCTCCGCTGTCGCTCGTCGCACTGTTACCCGCGGCCCCCGTGGCCACGTCCAGTGGATTGTTCGTATCCAGCCCCCTGTACTCCAGAATCCGAATGTCCGGATAGTTCGCCGCCGTGCTGAACTTCACCGTCACCGTGTTGGCACCGGCCGCAGCAGCAGCGATGTTCTTCGAATAATAGATGGATTGGCTTAAAGAACCGGACAGCAGTGTCGGCCCAACTGCCAGCGCATACACATTCCCCTTGGTATCCGCTACCGAACTGACCGTCGCCGTCGTGTCGTTCCACCCCACAATGACTGCGTTCAGGTCTCCGGCCGACTGTGCCACTGTGTACACCGCCGCTACTTGCGGCGCCGACGCCGGTAATGCCGCGTTTGCCTGGACAAAACTGACAGTGGACAGCGGTGGGGCCGACGCCACAGTTGTCGCGCTGGCGGTGTTGGAGTACGGACCAAGATTATTCGTCGCATCTGTGGCGCGCACGCGATAGCTGTAGTTGGTCGAAGCCGTCAGCCCCGTGTCACTCAAGGATGTCGTAGTGGAGGTGCCGACTTGGGCAAAGCTTAGGCAGCCCGCTCCTTGGCACCGTTCCACCAGATAACTGCTGATCGTGCCACCTGCCTCCGTTGCTGCCGTCCAAGAAAGGTTTATCTGCGAGCTGGAAGCAGCGGTGGCCGTCAGGTTTGTTGGCGCCGTAAGCATCGGTGCCGACGTCGAAGCCGTTGCCGTGTTCGAATATGGGCCCAGATTGCTCGTGGTGTCAGTGGCGCGCGCACGATAGCTGTAGTTGGTCGAAGGCGTCAGACCGGTGTCATTGAAGGTAGTCAAAACTGATGAACCGATCTGTGTGAAGCTTGTGCAGCTTGCGCCCTGACAACGCTCCACCAAATAACTGCTGATCGTTCCGCTTGTCTCCGTCGCTGCCAACCACGTCAGGTTGATCTGTGAACTCGAGGTTGCCGTCGCCGTCAGATTCGCCGGCGCTGTCGGCGTGGGAGTTGCTCCGTCCGCCTTGAACTCATCGGCCCTGGCCGCCCAGTTATTCGCGGGACCATTGTTCGTCGTGACGTTGAATGTCACGGCAGACGTGCTCGTCGTGTACAAGTGCCCCCACTCGTTGTTTTCCTCGGCAGCATCCCAATCGCCGGGCGTCAGGCTCGGCGGATCAGTATTGTTCGACTGAAGGCCGAAATTAAAAAATACGAGATTGTTCGCCGCGTAAGGTGTGATAGTGACGGTGTTCAGGGCTCCGGCAGACGGACTCTGAACGTCTGTGTTCGTCTGATTCTGTAGGAACGGACTAGAGTCAGCTCCTCTTACTCCATACAATTCAACGCTATCGCCTAAGGAGGTGGCGGATGCACTGGTGAATGTAAGACTTAGGTCGGGAGCACAAGTCGCATTCTCTGCGTAATATGTATGCAGAGTTCCCGAAGCACCATTTACGATTCCCGCGCCCGTGGACGTGTATATATTGCCGTGATTGTCGGTGATGCCATTCAGGTCGCCTGAAGCGCCGATCCAAACGGCCACAATGAGATTATTACTTGCGTCACAGGGAAACTGGACAGTAAACGGTGAAGCCCGTCCAGCAGCATTGTCATTGCCGTTTTGGGCAACGTCCTGAACCTTAAATCCGGGCGCCAGATCACTCCCCGCCGATGCTGACTTAAGCGCAATCGCCGCAGTGAGATACGTTCCAGCAGGCGACATTGTCAATGCTGGCGTAATGGAATCCGCTGACGGCTGCACCTGCCACTGCCAAGCATGGTTGTCTCTGGCATTCATGCGGTCCACACCGCCGAGCGCCCACGCGGAGGTCCCGGCCGTGAAACCGGTCACGTTGCCGGTGCTATCTTGTGAGGCAAACTGGAAGATGAAATCATTCGCTGTTGTGGTGGTGATGGCCGCACTGCAAGCGATACTTGTTGCCGTCGTCCCTGCTCCCTCACAGTTCCCATCGTCTGCTGAACTAGTAGCGATGTTTTTTACCTCGAGCATTACTCCGGCTCGATGATTGGGAGGTCCAGCTTGGGAAATGGTAATCGTACGTGTCCCGGCAGTCGTGTTTAGCAGCCGCCAGATACGGATGACATTATTCCCGTCGTTCGTGTTCACAATCAGCGCATATGAGGCCGCTTGATCGCCGATCAGTGTAGGTGTGGCATCGGTGAAGAAATCGTCGCGAAATGCTAAGATGATGGCATTCCCGCCGGGGCTGGGATTGGGGAGATTGAACTTGTACATGGTCCCGCCATACTGATTTGGGAGACCTGACCCGCTTTGAATGACGACGGCCTGCGACCGCTGGACGATGGCTGGCGCCTGTGCGCGGCAATCCCGCGGCAACGCCAGAAAGACTAGCGCGCAAAGGGCCTCAAGCAGTATTTGATTTCGTTTCATGTTCCTAACTCCAGTTGTTTCGACTCACGACGAAGTGGCGCGGCAGTCTGCGTTGCCGTTCAGCCGCTTCAGCACAGGCTACCGAATAGTTTCGTTTCGAAAACCGTTGGCGTCGGGAGGGGGGACCGGAGTGCCACGCTCGTTGTCAAAATGATAGAGGGCCAGGCCGATTGTGCTTTTCCCACCAGAAAGACCAACAACATTGGTCATTTCCGTTAGGGGCACATGCGCTAATGCAGGCAAAACGAACGCTAGCATGCTCGCAGAACTAATGCTGCCTCAAATTGAACACGCTCAAGGTATGAGCTCCTGATGGTTTCGTTGCCGTCAACATCTGATCTTGGGGCAGTTCGGCCTAACAATCAGTCGATGAAGAAATAGGATGGCGAAACAGGAGTTTACCGTGAGCTCAAGGAATGGCGGCAGTTTCGACCCGAACGAGTTTTTACCACTATCGTAACCGAGCCGGGTTTTTGTACCAGCGGAGTGAAAGAGAATTCACTCTTTGATCGGAATCGCTCGCAGCGGAAATGCAGTTCGCAGGCGTCACGAGTTGCCCGTCACCGGGACCGGCGAAAGAACCAGAGCTGCGGCCATGCACTTCCTGCGGGTCGACTTGCACGACAAAAACCAGCCGCGCAGGAATCCGCTGCAACCAGTGCGGCAATCAAACAAGTGTGCCCGAAACGATGCCGAGGTTCAATTGTGCCGATTTATTTGCTGGACGAATTTTTGTTTCAGGAAGGAGGAAGCACGTTTTCTCTAGAAAAAGTCTGAGGGGGGGGTGATGGAAGCGCCGCCCATAGAGGTGACCTTGCAGGCGGCGGCAAAGCAAAGGCTCATCGCCGCCGAGCAGCAGCTGTCGTGGTTCGACTTTGGGTCAGCCGAAATTCGACCCAACCTGCGCGATGATTTCAAAAACACCCTTAGTTGTTATTCTTGCAGGGACGGTCCGGTCCGGGACTCCAATCGATCATCACTTGACTGTCAGCGTCACAGTAGTTGTTTGCGACAACGTGCCGGACGATGCCGTGATTGTTAGCTGTACAGAACCGCCGGCTGTGCCACTTTTTAGACCCCCACAGCCAGCCAGGACCGCTCCGGTTACGAAAAGCAACGCTAATGGCACGATAGCTGCGTAACGTCTTGCTTGCCGAACTCTGCGGATGAATTGCATCAGGGAGGAGCCTGCTAGGAGCGATGCGAGCCAGAGGACTAGCAGGGGTCGCAGCAGCGGTGACTTTGGCCTATTATTCATTGCCGATGGCGGTGGCGCTGCTGCTGGTGCCATGGTTGTAATCGTCAACGTGGTTGTTGCTACGTTGCCGTTCGGCGTGACCGAGGCCGGGTTGAAAGTTGCGGTAGAGTTAGCCGGCAAGCCGCTGACGCTGAACGTGATGGCATCTGCAAAGCCGTTTGTGGTCGGCGTAACGGTGAATGGGATCAACGCCTGTTGTCCTGCATTGACGGTGGGAAGAGTTGCAGGTCCGTCCACCGTGAAGCCGTCGACGGTTAAGCTCACCGCGCTGGTTGTGCCGCCGCCTGGGTTCGGATTTGTGACCGTGACATTTGCGTTTCCCGCTGTTGCGACATCGCTGGCTGGAATGGCTGCGGTCAGCTGCGTGGCGCTGACAAAAGTGGTGGGCTCAGCTTTGGAACTGGAGCCAAAGCCGAAGTTGACCACGGAACTGGCAACATAGTTCGTGCCCGTAACCGCCAGAGTAAAAGGAGCTCCACCAGGAGCATGCGCCTTGCCCGAGGCGGCTACGCTTGAAATTGTCGGTACCGGGTTGTCGACATTGAAGTTGGTTGGCACGGAATTGCCGCCGCCGGGAGCTGGATTCGTTACCGTCACGGGGAAGGTTCCTCCCTTGACAATGTCCGCAGGCGTGATGGCCGCCGTCACCTGGTTGGAGCTGATAAAAGTGGTTGTCTTGGCGGCGCCGTTGAAATTCACGACCGATAGACCGACGAAATTCGTTCCGTTCACCGTGAGCGTGAAGCCCGCTCCTTCCACCGGAACACTGTTGGGAGAAAGGGTGGTTATCGTAGGTACGGGATTGCTGTTAGTCAAGGAGAAGATGGCCGCTGAGGCAACTCCAGCCACCGTCGCGGTCACAGTGTAGGACCCCACAGTCGAATTTGCCGTGAAGATTGGAGCGGTTGCCACTCCATTGGAATTGGTCGTCGCTGTACTCACTCCGCCTGTGAACGTGCCACTGGCCCCGCTGGAGGGAGCTGTAAACGTTGCAGGCACTCCGCTCACGGGATTGTTCCCGGCATCTTTCACTGTGGCCTGCAGCTGCGTTGCGAACGCCGCGTTAATCGTTGTGCTTTGTGGGGTGCCGTCAGTGGCCATGATACTCGCCGCTTCGCCACCTGTCCCTGCAGCTTTGAATGCCGCTGCTTGGGATTCCCAGTTATTCGCAGCGCCGCCGTTGGTGCTGACATTGAATTGAACAGCGTTCGCGCTCGGATTGTAGTAATGGCCCCAAGCGTTGTTCTCATCGGGGGGGTCCCAAGAGCCGGGATTCCAACTTGCCGGATCGGTATTCTGCGACTGAACTCCGATGCAGGCTACAATCAATCCATTCGAAGTTGTCGGAGTAATCGAGACAATGTTCAAGCTGCCCGCCGCGTTTTGTATTCCGGTTGCCTCGGAGGTCAAGTCGAGAGGGCTGCTCGTAGCCGCTCCTTGCACCGCATAGACAACGAATGTATCGCCTAAGCTTGTTGATGCCGCAGTAGTCAGCGTGACTGCCATCGTGGTACCACCAGTGACTCCAGCCCTATACCAGATATGGACCGTGCCGGAAGCTCCGCTGGAGGAACTGGCCCTTGCAGACGTCCAAGACCCATTTACGCTGTCGGATACTGCCGTGAGGTCGCCGGAAGCACCAATCCACATGCCAATCAGCAGGTTTGTAGCTGTTGGGCACGGAAATTGGATTGTGAAGGGAGAGGCACGCCCTGTACCGGGGTCAATTGCATTGCCTTGCGTATCGGTGACCTTGATTCCTGCCGGTAGCGCGTTTCCCGCCGATGCCGATTTGAAGGCCACAGCCCCCGTCAACCATGTGCTCGACGGCGCAATCGTCATTGTGGGCGTAACATTGCCATTCATGACCCCCCATTGCCAAAAGTGGCTATCGTTGGGGTTCGAAATGTCAGCGCCGCCCAAGTTGAACCCACTCCCTGCGGATACGCTGGCTGTATTTCCGGTGTTGTCGTTTATCCCGAACTGAACGATTAAATCATCGGCCGCTAGGCCAGAGAGTTGAGAAGTAGACAGTACCGTGCCAGTGCCACTGCCGGTTTGCGGAGTACCGTCCGCCGCATTCGATGTGGCGATATTTCCAAACTCAGCTACGAATCCTGCCGCGTGACTTGGGAGGCTTCCTCCGCTAAATGTGATGGTGACAACCTGAGTACCGGCCGCGACTTTGAGCGCGTGCCACTGACTAATTTGCAGGTTGCCGTCATTGAAATTCTGGTCCAGAGAGTACGAGTTGCTTTGGCTGTCGGTGATTCTAGCCGTAACGGACCCAGAGGGCCAAGTTACGGATACAAAAATCATGTTGCCGCCGGGCGATGGATTAGGTAGAGCAAACTTGATTTCTCCATTGCCGAACAGGTCAAAGGTTTCTGATTCGGTATTGAAAACCGGGTAGTCAGTTCGCTGAACAAGAAATGGTGTTGCAGCTAACGCTTGCTGTACCGAGCAGCAACAAAGAAATATCAGCGCGATTGAGTAGGTTAGCCTCTTCATCATGGCGTTTGTGTGTGAGCGCTCAAGAGAATAACATACCATGCAGCACCAGCAACCACGGCGACATCAAAAAGGAGGAGGTTGGCAGAGGACAAGTCGCTTGATCATCGGTAAAGGTGCGGCTTATACTGTCGACTTACGAGAGCGGCTTCGATCAATTAAACCGAGGCAACTTCTTTTCGTTCTGGCCGATTCGATAGCGATCCCAGACATTTCGCCCCACGCAAACTACGGCTGAACATCGCGCCGTGTTCATGAAACTGGTGAGGTGGACCAAATAGATACAGGCTGGGAAGACAAAACGATGAAGAATGTTCCTAAATCCTTTGCTCTACCTACCAGTTGATTCAAGGGGACAACGAACCTGAGCAAAACTCCAAACTTATGCGCCACTTTCTTACATCATTTGAGCCAACACGGACGGTCCCCTTGTTGACGTAGCGAGAATCGAGCGAATATAAAGCGAATCTAAGTGCCCAAGGTGCAGCTTCCTGAAAGCGCTCTTAGGTGGACAGCGTTGTCTGATGCTAACGATCCATTTTCCCATTTATGCCAGTGCCCTACACGTATCTGAACGATCATGTCTACCTCTCGGGCGAGTCCGTGGACAGAGAGAAGTCTCCCCGGTTTTAGGCTTGTAAACACGGACCCTGTGCCGCAGTTTGGGCCAAAAGTGCTAGTTCTGAGAGACTTACAGGACCCAATTCCCATGAGGGTGGCCCCAAACGTGCTGGCGATAGATACAAATAGATATACTAGAACATGCCAACTACAAGGCCGTGATGGCGACGACTGTGACCGTCCCCTCCCAAAGGAATAAACCACCTCGTCTCCTTCGAAATGTATTTTCGAACTGGACCTGTTACGCCGCTTCTCTCATTGTCAATTTTTTCATATCGCCTTTTGTGGTCCACCATCTCGGAAACACCGGCTACGGCGTGTGGACCCTGATAGTCTCGTTGACGGGATACTTGGGACTTCTCGATTTCGGAGTTCGAGGTGCCGTAACGCGCTATGTCGCAAAGTTCCATACTACGGAAGAAGACCAGGACGCCAGCCTCGTGGCGTCTTCTGGAATGCTGATCTTCTCGGCGGCCGGACTGCTGGCGATTACGATTGCGACGGGGTTGGCGGTTTTCGCTGTCGCACACTTCCGAATTCCAACGGAATACCAGGCTGCCGCGCGGATCGTGCTGGTCTTGACGGGCGCTAACATCGCCGCATCGCTATTGGGCGGCGTATTTGGCGGTATTATCGTCGGCTTGCAGCGCTTCGATCTGGTGAACGGCGTGGATATTTTGGGTACAGGCCTGCGCGCCTTGTGCATTCTTCTTGCGCTGCGCAGCGGAAGAGGACTAATCACCTTGGCTTGTATACAATTAGCGATAACCGTGGCTCGCGGTACTGCTAATTTCATTATCAGCCACAAACTTTATCCTACCTTGAAGCTAAGTTTTTCAAATGCTGATCGTGCCCACTCTCGGCTAATATTCTCATTCAGTGCGTACATGTTCTTGATCCAAATCGGCGCCGATTTGATCTACTACACGGACACCGTCGTGATTGGCGCTTTCTTGCCCGTTGCGATGATCACCTTTTTCATGATTGCGGGCAATTTGCTTGAATACACACGTGCGATGCTCACAGGTATTTCGCACACGGTATCGCCTTACGCCAGCCAGTTAGAAGCGAAGGGTGACCACGCGGGCCTGCAACACGCGCTTTTGACCAGTTGCCGTTTCGGTTCCGCCGTCGCGTGCCCAATCTTGATCACATTCATGATCCGTGGCGGCACTTTCATTGGTTTGTGGATGGGCCCACAGTATGTTTCTCTCTCCGGGTTGGTACTCAGAATTCTGTCTCTGATGACTTTCTTTTCGGCGGGAACGTATCAAGCCGGGTCCATCATGCTGGGCATCAGCAAGCATAAGCCGCTGGTGCTGGTTCGTATGGGAGAAGGGATATGGAATCTCGCGCTAAGCATATTGCTCGTGAAAAGGCTGGGAATCGTCGGCGTCGCATGGGGCACGACCATTCCAGGAATTGCTTTCTGTTTGCTATTCTGGCCGTGGTATGTACAGCGCACGCTCAACATTCACCCCCTTCGCTATGTTGTTTCCACCTGGGTACGTCCATGGTTATCGTTGGTGCCCTTTGCTCTTCTTACGTACGCCGTAGAGCGAACCTGGTCTTCCCCCAACCTCTTGGTTTTCTTCTCGCAAGTGGCGCTTGTCATACCGGTAGCACTTGCGGGAATCTGGTTCGGGTGCGTGGAACAGAAATATCGCGAGAAATACTTCCGCAGCTTCACGCATTCCATAGTTAAGGTATTCTCGCGCAGCTAACCGGAGGTTGGATCGGCGTTTGATGATGCGGGCCGCGTCGCCTCGAGGGCAGTAGCCGACATCTTCCAAGGGTATAGAATAATCGACAGCGACCAAGGAGCAACTTTGATTCCACCGATACTGCGAAAAGCCTTGTCACCCGTCCGAGATGCACGCGATTGGTGGCAATTGCCTCCCGCCGCAAAGTCGGAAGCGCGGCGTGACAAGCAAGGTTTGAGCGCTTTTGATCCTGGCATCGATCGTTCCGTTCGCGAAGCGATCGACTGGTTGTGCCGGGCGCAGGATTACTCAAGCACGAAAGACGGCGGTGTGGCCCGGCATTACAGCTTGGTCAAGGGCTGGGGCGCCTCTTACCCAGAGACAACAGGTTATATTGTTCCGACTATCCTTGATTTTGCGCGCCGCACCCACGATGAACATCTTCGCCAGCGTGGCAAGCGAATGCTGGATTGGCTTCTTTCCATTCAGTTTGCCGACGGAGGTTTTCAAGGCGGGGTGACCGGCTCAAAGCCGCTCTTGCCGGTCACGTTCAATACCGGCCAGATTCTGATGGGTCTCGCCGTCGGCGCCCGTGATTTCGCCGAACCCTATCGCTCCAGTATGATTCGCGCTGCGGATTGGCTCGTGAAAACGCAGGATCCCGATGGCTGCTGGCGTAAGCATCCCTCCCCTTTTGCCGAAGCCGGAGAGAAGGCGTACGACACCCACGTTGCATGGGGACTCTTCGAAGCGGCACGAATGGAACCCGAAAAGAATTACCAAAAGGCCGCAATCGCGAATGTGGAATGGGCATTGACGCAGCAGCGTCCGAATGGCTGGTTTGCAAAGTGTTGCCTGACCGATCCCGAAGCACCACTGACTCACACACTAGGTTACGCCCTTCGCGGTGTTGTGGAAGCATATCGTTTTACGGGCCAGGAAAAGTTTCTCTTTGCGGCGCTTAAAACCGCCGATGGTCTCTTGAGCGCTCTCAAAGGCGACGGCTTCCTGCCGGGCAGCCTGTCATCCGACTGGAAACCAGCTGCAAGCTGGGCGTGTCTGACCGGTTCGGTGCAAATTGCCTATTGCTGGCTCTTTCTGTACCAAGTCACAAACGATTCGCGCTACAACGAAGCCGCGCGAACGGCAAATCGCTATGTTCGGCAGACTCAGAATGTGGAAGGCCCACCGGAAGTGCGCGGTGCCATCAAGGGCTCGTTCCCTATCAACGGTGATTATGGCACGAATGAATACCTGAATTGGGCAGCTAAGTTCTTCATTGATGCAAATCTGCTCGAGCAGGAAATCAGCAAGCGGAAGAGCTAGCACTTTATGCCTGGGCAATTTCATGCGGTACCGGAGATCGCGAGTGAACTCTGTGCTGAGGTCGCCGCACTGGATCCTCGCAATCCGTTCTACACAGTCGAGTACATGGAAGCCATGCGCTCTCTGGCCACTCAGCCCTGGCTGGTTTGTTTGCGGGAGAATGGGCGCATCCTCACCGGTTGTCCGGCATTCTTGCGAAAAGGTCGGCTGAGTCGTTCTTTGGAGATCCCTTCCGTTCCGTGCCTTCCGCCCGGAGATCAGTTTTGGACAGGGCTCGTGAATTTTTGTCGCCAGTCTCATATCAGCGTGCTTTCCGTTGGCAGCTTTGCTTCGGCGGGCGCTGTCATTCCGGCGCTTCCGGGTGAGATGAGCCGCCGGGCGCGCGTTGAATATTCGCTGGCGCTCGGGGACCGCGCACTTTGGTCCGGATTGTCTTCTAATCACCGGCGGAACATTCAAAAGGCACAAAAAGCAAGCGTTTTGATCGAGCGCACGTCGAAACTGGACGCTTGCCAGGTTCACGCCCGGCTCCAGGATGCATCCATGGAGCGCCGCATGAACCGCGGAGAACAAGTGCTGGCCGATGCTCAGGTACGCACGTTTAGCGCACTTGTCGAACATCAGGCGGGTGAGCTCTTCCGCGCGACCCGGAATGGTAAGGTGCTTTCTTCCATTCTGATCTTGCGCGCCCCGCGCGGCGCCTATTATCACTCCGCGGGAACCAGCCGCGAGGGCATGGCTGTTGGAGCCTCTCACTATCTGATCCAACAGATCGCCGAACTCCTGCGGGCGGAAGGAGTGGAACAGTTCAATCTTGGCGGCGCCGACACGAGCAATCCCGGACTTGAGCGATTCAAGAGAGGTTTCGGAGCACAGGAGATTCACTTGGAATCTGCCGAGTTCTATCTCGCAAGCCCTATCCGGCGAAAGGCCACTTCAGCTCTTAAAGCGCTCAGGAATGATCCTATCGGTTTGCTGCGGGATTTAGCTGGCCACGTCGACAAGTATTTTGTGTACTGCTGCGACCCGAAAGAAATCGTGGAAGGCCACGCTCCTGCCGGCGTTGAATTCAGGAAGATCACAGATCAAGAGCTGTTACAAGCGGCCAGCGAGCACCTTGAGATGCGTAGATATCAGGCGCTTTATGAAGAATACCGGACCAACGCTGCTTATGGAGTTTTTGTCGACGGCGCCCTGGCCCATGTCAGTTGGCTTATTCTCCCCGAACTTGATCGACCGGGCAAGGAACGTAACATAAAGCTCAGGACAGGAGAAGCCGAGATAACACACGCCGTCACACTCGGCCAATTCCAGAATCGCGGGCTTTATGCTTACGCCATCCGGTGCCTAGCCGACGTGTGCAGAGGGTTCAACATAAAACGCCTCTTTATGATTACTGGGAACGACAATGTGGCGTCTCAGAAAGGAATTCAGAAGGCCGGCTTGCGCTCAGCAGGGCGAATTTGGCGCATCAAATATCGACATCTCGGCGGATGGTCTTTTGCGGTCCGAGGCCACCGATTCATTGGTCCTGGATCCTTCTTAAAGCTTCCCTTCTTTCGGAATTACGCCTGAGAAAGTTGGAGGAAGACAGCGGCGCGTACGAAACTTCCAACGGCAAGGGGCTCGCTCACCTTAGGTACTGAAATCGTTGGCAAACGAAGCGGGTTTTTCCCCCCTCGATACTCTGCGCTTGCTCCTGACCTGATGTGTTTTCCGATCCTGTTGCTTCCAATCGCCATGCCCTGGCCTGAAGCTTTCTCCACTGCAGGTTTCTGTCGCAGAACATTAATTTCGTTCCGGCCGGGGTGGAGGCTCGATGCCAATCAGGCCGAACACGATGTCAAACTGTCGCTCGAGCTCCACGCGCAGAGGGGCGATTCTCGCGGCGATTTCTTCTTTGGATTGCGCTGCGTGAGCGTGCAACGCTTTGAACTTTTCGACCAGTTCATCGAAGCTGAAATCCCCGATGTTCAGCACGTAGTCGTCTTGGCCGACCTGTTCAAGCAGCGCTCGGCTCTTTTCATGATATGCCATGCCGAGGACCGGTTTGTTCAACGCTAGTGAAAGCAGGATTCCATGATAGCGGTTGGCAATCACCAGGTCGGCGCGCGCAATTTCCGTGACCAGATCGCCGATGCTTTGAATCGGAAGGCTCTCCAACATTCGCGGCGAGTTTCCACCGCCATTCATGGCGGCGCGAATATCCTGGATTGTCAGAACGTCCGCTCGCGCCTGTGTCGGGAAGAATAAGGTCGAATATCCGTTCTGGTTTAACCATTGGGCAAAGCGCGCAAATTTGTCCACATAGTCTTGATAGCGCGCCGGGTTAGGCTTGGCCCAGTATCGCCCGTCATAGAACGGGACGGGATTGATTCCAACCACAACAGTCTTTTTGTCGGTCGGAACTGGCCGCGGTTCAGGTAGCCGCATGCTGTAGGCTAGGTCCGGAAACACGGGATGCAAACCTTTTGAGCCAATACTCGTGACCAGTTCGCTGGAAATCGTGTCCCGGTAGGATCGATAGCTGCACATTCGCAAGACGCGACGAATCAGAAACTGACTGAAAGACGACGAAATCGGACCGGCGCCCACACTCAATAGCGCCACTTTTGTCCCCGCGAGGCGCGAAAGAACGGACCATTTGTACAACGAGATCGGGAACGCCCAAGCCCCGTAGATGTCATTCAATTGCTGCGACCCAGCTACCAAGAGCAATTCAACACCACGCAACCGTTTGTACGATTGCCACAGAAACTTGGGCTCCAAAAGGAATTCTCGAGTCACCCGAAGCGTCGTGCGAATTCCCTGGGCGATCGCGGTAACCCCAGGCACAGTTTTGATGGACTGTTTCCATGAAGATCGACGAGTTGTCGACGCGGGGCCTCGGTCTGGCATGGCGGGGGCCGCGGCGGCCGGTAGATTCGATTTATGGGGCTGGTCCAATCGCGCAATCGGATACGCGGGAATCCCGTGGCGCGACTCGGTGTCTTCCGGGTTTGCTGTAAAGCCGACGATTTGTGCGTCGGGAACGCGCAGTCGCACGTTCTGGATGACGGCAGCAAACAGTGCCTCGTCACCGAGGTTTTTCAATCCCCCGTGGCTGAATACGCCGATTCTTCTTTGCTTCTCATTCGATGGCATCAACTACCTACTCCCTGAAATGGACCTACAGTTTGTCAAAGTCTGCAGACTTGCCAGAACAGTCAAAAGTTGCAAGGCGAATGCCATCTGCGCCAAACGAACTGTTCTTCTATATTACTCATTATAAGGGCTTTATGTCAATTCCGAAAGACTCTCTTCCACCAGCAGCACCAGAAGGCACACTCGCCACCTTCCCAAAAATGGTATTGGATTACCTACTCGCAAGCCTGGTATGTCCTGTGGCAGTGGCCCAACCAGGGTACATCCCCTGGACTGGGATCTTTGGCATCGTCGAATCGCCATGCGAAGAGATCCAAAGTTCGTCCTTGTTTCGCGCCACGGCGCCACCCAAACCACGAGGCTTGAGTCTTCTAGCTTCGGTCGGACTCCCACCGACTGGTTGTTGATGTGTCCTCATCTGGACACGCCGACCATCCGTCGCCGCTGGTACCCCTGCAACGCCTGCCCATCTGGTGCTGCTGGGCGAACACGATTGCTGTTGTGCGGACAGATCAACTCGATGCCGCAACCGCTTTCGTAACTGGTCGTTTTCGTAAGCTTTGTCGATAATCACGTGCAGCGGTTGCTGCAGCGGTCAACCATCCCTCGGCGCTACTGACCTTGCTTATCCCTCACCTGAAGAGTCCCCAACTCCCCTCATCTCAATGGCTTGTACCCGACTATGTAACAGCTTCTAGCCAATTTCCAAAAACGGGGTCGGCCGGCAATATTACCAACTGACCTTCTTTTCTTGCTCGTCTCTCCTGACAATCACTTGGTCCATCCGGCAGAATTGGTCTTCTATTATTCGTCTGTCTGTCACCTGAAGCCTCGAGGGTGTAGAAGCCTTGCGGCGTCAAATCTGGAACAGCGATTCGACATTTCGTCCAAGTCGCAGTGATATGCTACGCGTATGTCAGGAAATATCGCACGTGGGCTCAAAGAGCTTTCGGTTTTGGCATCCTTAGGACTTGCCATTTGCGGCGGTGTAGTGTTCTTGTGTCGGCGCGAAATCCCGACTCAGACTCTCGGATTTGGCCAGTTAGGATCCGGCCAAACCCTAGCTGAATCGAATCCCAAGGGAACTGTTGAGAATCAAGCGATCTCCTCCGCCACCCTTGACGCACCATCGGACCAAGAGAGATTGGCCTTGCAGAATTTCGAATCACGTTGCGCCCAGCCGGGAGTAATCGTATGTCAGGGCTTCGATCTACCTTCCGTTTTCACTCAAGCCACCTGGCCAGGCACCGGCTTTTATTACAAGAAAGATTGTCCTACTTGGCCCACACCGTGCGTACAACGGGACACAACCACCTCGTTTTCCGGCGCGAGTTCTGCCCGCTGGGACATCTACGGCAACACTGGAGAAAATTCCGAGGGCAACTGGCTGCAAAATTTCCCCCGTATCTTTGGATCTAATTCGACGTTTTATGTGCAATACGCATTTCGAGCGGATTCCAATTGGGTTAACTTTGACTGGACAAGCACTGGAGAGCCAGGGAAAAACACGGCCCCGAAGCTCTCAATCTTCCATAATCACGCCGGTACTTGTGCTGGAGAAGAGATCACCATTCACGATCACAATGCCTGGGCGACCCCCACAGCATATTCTGATTGCGGTGAGGACCAGTTTACGACGGCACTCGATGGCAAGACCTACGCATCCAGAGGAGATATTCTTCTACAACAGGGTTTCACGGAGCCTGCTCCGTTCACCGGAGAAAAATGCCAGTGGGCAATGGACACGCCAACCGGAAAATGCTTCAAGATTGCGCCTAATACTTGGTACACGCTTTATTTTAAGGTTCACGTGGGAAACTGGGGGCAAGCCAACAGCAGCTTGGAGGCGTGGTTCGCTCCTCGGGGGCAGGGTATGAAAAAATTCATCAGTGTCTTGAGCTACACGCTGCGACAGGACAAAGGCGCGGATGGTTTTGATTCGTTGACATTGACGCAATTTATGACAGGGAAGCGCGCCTCTGTGGCACATCCGAGCGCGCATGTCTGGTATGACGAACTGATCGTCTCCGGGCAACCGATTCCAGCGCCAGCGGGCCCAAATCCCTAGTACCCAAAGCTTAGAATATCAGGCACATAAGGCCGTACACTAACGATTAGCCAGTTAGGTGTGTGCTAACATCACGATTTTGCATATGGATTATGAACATAATGCGCTCCCGATCTGCTCTTGACAAATTGGTGCGGCCATTCTCCAGAATGTTGGAGCAGCCACAGCTACGTTGGATAAGCGTTTTATGGATTGCCGGATTCATTTGCACATTGATGGTCTTTTCATCGCCGGCTTTTCATGGAACTCCGAAGACTGCCCTGGAGTCCGTGCTGTTGGCCCGTTCAGTGCGTCTGAATGCACCACATGTCGGAACATCGGATGGCAGCGTTGCTCGCGAACATTTCTCTGGCCCTTCGCCCGGCGGTCAGGATGACCTTTCCAAAGCGCTGGGGTGGCATGAGATCCCGAGCACGAAGCTATCTCAGCATTGTCCTTCAACGAAAGAAATTGAAGGCAATACCGGCTGCCAAGCGGTTCTCTCTGCATGGAACGGAGGCATCGCCGATATCAAACGCCAGCGGCTCATTTTCTGGGGAGGAGGCCACTCGGACTATTTCGGCAACGAGGTGTACGCACTCGATCTGAAGAAATTGGCCCTCGAGCGGCTCACCGACCCAAGTCCGGTTTCAAATGTCGATAGCTGCCCAGAAGCATACACGGATGGGCGTCCCTCGGCCCGGCATACCTACAACGGATTGGTTTATGTGCCGGGACAGGATGCGATGTTTTCGTTCGGGGGATCGAAATCCAGTTGCGGCTCCATGAGTGACAAAATCTGGAAACTTGATCTCGCCAGTATGCAATGGACTCTCATGGAGCCGCATCGAGGAGACAATTTTTTGTACGATCCCGGAATTTCAGCAGACTATGATCCAAATACCCAAGCTGTCTTCTTCTCCGACACCGAGCATTTCTTTCGTTACGATCCGTCGACCAACTCCGTGAAGAAGCTCTCTGAATTGCACGGAGTTGATTACCACCAATCCGGAGTCCTTGACCCGGAACGCAAGTTGTTCTTCATGATCGGCTTTCCCAATCAGTTCTGGGTAGTCGAAGTGGGCCCTCATTCCAATTACGATATCCATGACTGGTCAAAACGTGTGCGAGGCTGCGATGCGCTCTTGCGCGCGCCGGCTCCTGGCTTGGCCTACGAGCCGGTGCAGCGTTCTGTCGTCAGCTGGGTGGGCGGCGATTCGGTCTACGTTTTTGATCCGGATCGAAAAACCTGCCAAGAGAGATCTTTTCCTAATGGTCCCGGCAAAGCGCAAGAAAAAGGAAGTTTCGGGCGCTTCAGGTACTTTCCATCGCTCGGCGTATTCGTCATCGTCAATGATTGGAACCAGAATGCCTTCGTGCTTCGCCTCACAGAGGCTTCGTTGATGAAGTCTCAATCCATTGTTGATACTATTTCGCCGTGATATTCTCAACAGGTGAATTCCAAAGACAAGAACTGGATCAGTTGGCTTTGTTTTCTCGGCCTGCTGAGTTTTTCATTTTTTATTCTGACGTTTTTTGTCAGGGCGCAAAGACTCAATCACGGCCTTCATCGGGCTGCGTGGTTTTCTTCTTCTCGATCTTCGGTTGAAGCGGCCTCTCGCGACGAATCCACTGCAGACAATGCGACTTCTCAGGAGCCTCAGGATTTTGAAACACGCTGCAAGGCTGCGGGCGTGCTGGTTTGCATGGGATTCGATTCCCCCGGAGATTTCTTGCCCGCTCAATGGCCGGCTAACGGTTTGTATCCCGCCTGGGATAAGCTTATCCATGGTTCCCGCGATACGACCATCAAGGCTTCAGGAATGAGTTCATTGCGCCTGGAAATACTTCCAAACTCCGCTGCGAACGCGGCCGGGTTTTGGCGTCAATCCTTCGAGCATAGCTTTGGTCCCGGCTCGACCTTTTATGTGCAGTTCCGTCAGCGTTTTTCCAAGGAAATGCTAACGAACAATTGGGGAGACACGGCTTGGAAGCAGGTCATTTTTCACAATGGGGGTTCCACCTGTGCGCAGGTTGAGCTCACGACGGTCGAGTACCACAGTTCAGGAATACCCATCATGTACACGGATTGCGGCGAGCGGGCGCTATATGACGAGAATCACGGCCAGCCGCCGCTTTTGCTTCAGCAGGGTGACTACAACTGCGTGTTCGAGCACATAAATCAAAAAGACTGCTTTCATTATCCTGCGGAGCAGTGGGTCACTTTTTATTATCAAGTTTCCATCGGCCATTGGGGAAAACCGGACAGCACGATCAATGCCTGGGCAGCGCCCGAGGGGAAACCGTACAAGCAATGGGTGAAGATGCCCCATTTCATCCTCAAGAACGATCATCCCGGCAACGACTACGACGCCTTGACCTTGCTTGCCTACATGACCAACAAGGACATGAAGATCAATCATCCGCCCGCCTACACCTGGTTCGATGAATTGATCGTGTCCAAACAGCCGATCGCTCTTCCAAAGTAGCTAGGGATGTATAAAGCTAGGAGTTGCCGTTAGCGGCAGTCATTCTTCTTCGCTTTTTGAGTCATTTGCCTCTCATTTAGGGCCACCTTGATATAAAATTCATTTGTGACTCCCGGTTCGTCTTCAAATCACCGTGTTTCGCCGCGGGCGCTAGCTGCGCTTACCATCGCATTCTTCCTGGCTTTTTTGACGGCTATCTGGATTCCGGAATTCAGTCGATTTTATGTTCCTGGAGCGACCATTCCAGCAGCTATGACGGAGGCTGGAAAAGCCCAACCGTCCGATGACGTGCTCAAAGAGATGCGTACTCACCGGCTGCTGGCCCGCAATTGGCAGAATGACGCGCTATTGATAGCCGCAGCCGAGAACCTGCTCAAGGGTCGTGCTGAGATCCCCGGTTTCCAGCCAATTGAAGTTCACCTGCCATTTGATCCTGATGATTTGGAACGCGGTACAAGTCTTTGGCAGTTGCAATTTGCCGGGCTCGTAGTGCCTGAGACTTTCCTGGACGCGTATGAACGCACGGGCAGGGAAGAGTTTTATGAAATGGCGCGAACCGTCCTCCTGGCTTTCGGACGCTACGAGAAGAAGGCGTGGTTAGACAGAGGATTTCTATGGAACGATCACGCCGTCGCTTCTCGCGCGCGCACGCTTGCTGACTTCTGGAGCATCTATCGTCACCGGCCAGACTATCGGCCCGAGGTAGCCGCGGAGTTGTGGGGCTTTGCGGCACATACCGCGGCGTTGCTGGCAAAACCTCAGCTGTACACTTTCGCGACCAATCACGGGGTAATTCAGAATCTTGCGCTCTGGCAAATCTGCGTCGCGTTTCCTTCTCTTCCGCGCGTCGGAGAATACAAACGATTGGCATTCACACGTCTGAAGGACCAAATTGCGTTTTACATTGGCCCGGATGGAATTGTACTCGAGCATTCCGCGGATTATCACGAATTTGGGGTTTTTCTTCTTGGAATGGTGCTGCGATACGCCACATTTCTGAACTTGGATGTTCCCCCAGAGTGGGTCAGAAAATATGAAGGGGCAAAGAAGTTTTCAACGGAGATCCGCAGACCCGATCGTTCCATTCCCCAGTTTGGCGATGCGGCAGGAAAAGGAGTTGTTGCCGTGCTCACCGGTCAACCAGACCAACATGGCCGTATGGGTCCTTTGACGCCGGACAAAATGGAGCGGCCTGTGAATTCATTCTCGATGTACGCGGTGGAGGGTTACGCCGTGTTGTGGGACAACCTTCCCAGTTGGCCCTTGCCCGCGCGACTCTCGCAGACCATCTTTGCTTGGTCTAATTTCCCAGGCCACGCTCACAAACATGCCGATGAGCCGAGTGTTCTGCTCTGGGCTGGTGGACAGGACTGGTGGACGAATATGGGCTACTGGCCCTATGACAGCCCCGATCGTATGCGAGCGGAATGTTGGGAAGGGTCAAACGCACCGCATCTGACCGGCGAAAAATGTGGTCCGCCGCGAACGTCAACAGTTTTGTCTTCGCTGAAATCACCAGAATTGTACGCGGTCGAGATGGAACGACGTGGACCAGGCGCGTTCGTTATTCGACGGTTGGTATTGCACGTAGTTCCCTCCGCTTGGATCGTTGTGGACGACTCCAAGGGAAACCCGGATAAGAGCCTCGAAACAATCTGGACGACCTACCCGAATGTTCGCGTGGAATCCGGAAATACTCCAGACCTCTACAATCTTTCAGCGGATGGTGTAACGGAGAGATTGAAGGCCTATTTTCTAGGCCGACCTTCGATGACCATCAAAACGTTTCGCGGCAGTCGCACTCCGTTTGCCGGGTGGACGGCACCCAAAGCAAAGCCGGAGCCAACGGGAGCCGTGGTAACGAATCAACCGGCAGACGATGCCTGGGCTGTGACAGCCTGGATTCTGGACGATGGGACAAAACAGGTGGGCATGACGACAGATCCAGTCCGCATACTCCAGTGGAATGATGCCAGAAATTGGGAGCTTTACCTGCCGCTTGATAGCGGAACGCGATTGGTTTCGCGGCAAGGTGATACGATCTTCGTGGACCCTCAGAAATCAAAGAGTCACGCGAAAATACAAGGCGTCTTACAACCGCCGTCTGCCGAGGTTGCCAACCAGATTTCCCAATTACATGAGAGTTTTGAGACGGCAGCTGGGCGCTATCCGCGAACCAGAGATTTGTTCTTGTACAGGATCCGAGCGTCACTCCTGGGGGTTGTGATTCTCCTCTTGCAGGAAATATATTTCTTTTTCTGTCGTCGAGCAGGCCGTAACCACTCGAAGGCACTGCGCGAACTGAGTCTTGCGGGATGGATCATATTAGCCATTTGGGTCGTGTTCTTCTATTTACGCACTTCTTCCTGATGACGAGATACTTGAGCTGTAATTGGAGATCGTTGTCTCAGCTTTTGGAACCAAGGTCTGTATTGTCTTACCATCAGAAGAAGGAGAGCAAGGTTGGTGCCGGACGAACTCCGGCACGGTCTGTTCTTTATTCATTCTCGACTGTTTTTGCAGCCCTTTTACATCCGAACTCCAGCCTTGAGGTCTATCGAAGAATCCTCTCGGGTACTTTCTGTGCGAAGAAATCCCCCACCCAATTGCGGGGGAGCTTCCCTGCGCGCACCATTTCGATGCACTCCTTAAGCGTACGTTGCCGCTGGCCCTGCTCGTCCAACAGGCAGATATTTCGGAAACCCGCTTCCTGCAACCAACGAGGCAGTTCTAATGGGTCCCGCCCGGCCTCGGCAAGCAGCGGCGGTGCCCATTCGACAATCACCGATATCCTCGGGTTTTCGGCCAAAATGTGTTTCATGCCTTTCAGCACGTCTAAATCAACTCCTTCCGCGTCGATCTTCACGAAATGCACGGGCGATTGAATCATCTCGTCCAGAGGAACTGCGGGAACACTCATGGTCCTGCGGCCGCCCTCTGATCCGGGCCAGTTGGCATGTGGCTCGATCCAGGACAATCCGATCGCTGTCACATTTAGATTGAGAGTCCCTCGCTCCTTGGCCGCTGCAACAGGGTGAATCTTCACATTCTGCAGATTGTTCTTTCGAACGTTGGTTTCAAGCACAGCTAACGTATCCGGGGAGCATTCCACGGCGTGAACGCGTCCCTTCGGACCCACGATGCTTGCGGCAAGAAGCGTGAAATATCCGATGTTGGCGCCGACGTCGATCACCACATCACCGCTTCTTAGCATTTTCTTCAAGACTCGGCTCGTCAGAGGCTCGTGGTTCCACATGTCGAAGTAGTTCAGATAAATGGAATGCAGGTCCGGCGGGATGTGAAGCCTGCAAGAACCATAGCGCATCGGGAATCCCGAGTCGCCGAATAGGTTGGAAGCCTGCGCCCGAAACCACCAGTGCTTGTGAATTGGCGGCAATAATCCGCGAATGGAGAGTGTTGTGATTTCCCGAAACAAGGAGGGGAACTTCTCGGCTGACCAGGACATAATTTCGGCTTTGTTCATCGTTCTAGTCCCTCAAATCTTAGCTCGCTCACACCCGGTCATCCTTCCCAGGGAGTCCAGATGGTTACTCCGGTTCTTCCGTCCCTGTCTGGGTAATGCCCCGCCAGTTGCCTCTCGGAAACTGCGAAGTAAGAATCGCCCACCGTTAATATTCTCACTCTCAGAAAGGTGGGCGGAGATTATACCGGTGCCGGAAGGTAAATCACAAGCTGAATTCTGCGTCAATGGGCTATTTGTTTTCCCCCATGGCGCACCGAATCAAGTACTGCATAACCATAAGCCCCTGGACAAATCATCTATCCCCCTTGAGCCAAACCACGCGTCTGAATGCCCGGAAGCACCTGCCGGCTCAACCGGTCGATGCAACACGATCTAATGTGTTGATCCGACAACGCTTCCCTGAAAGAAGCGATCTGTTTGTCTGTACTCGATCAAAACCTAGCCAGGGTAGTGTTCCGGCTGATCTAACCCCATCAAGCGATTTAGCCTTTGTTTTCAATGCAAGTTTGGTTCGACCTGAGTGTTGCGTCGACCCATTGAGACCACCCCTTAGATGGGGCTTATACGCCGTGCAAAGGCAAGGCTTCTCGATTAAGCGCCGCCGGGGGAGTTTTCGGCCATCCCCCCGGACCCGTCGAGATAGATGCGGCACCACGTTTCCAAGGCGATCAAGGCAAAAATATGGTCTGTATAGTCGCTGCGCTGCTCCTGGTGGTCCTCGATGAGTTGCTGGACGGCAGGCCAATGAAACAATCCGCGCTGGCGCACTTGCTCCTCCGATAGAAGCTCATGGACCAGCGGCTTCAAGTCCTGCCGCAACCACCCGCCTACAGGTGCTCCGAAACCCCTCTTCTTGCGCTTGATCACCTCACGAGGCAGCCAAGGCGCCACCGCCTTCTTCAACAAGTATTTCATGGTGAGGCCGCGAACCTTTAAGGACGAGGGCATGCGGCTGGCTAACTCCACCAATTCGTAATCAACCAGCGGCGCACGGCATTCAATCGAGGCAGCCATGCTCATGCGGTCGGTCAGCGCAAGCAGATCATCTGGAAGTGACGTCTTCAAGTCCGTGTACATAATGCGATTCAACGTATCCTTCCCGGTACAACGAGCGAAGCACTTTCGGAGGGCTTCCGCAGCCATTTCGTTCCCGTTCGAACCTGCGCCCGATTCTTGTCGCAACAATTCATGCTGCACTTGTGGCGAAAAAAGTGTTACGTAGCTCATATACCGGGAAGCTGGATTGAGCTCGCCCGTTCTGATGAACGCCGCGGCGTATCGCGCATAGTCCTTCCACGCCGAAGTGCGGTCTTGCGAAAACAATTTCAGAACAGCTGGCAGCACACTTTTCCGGACAGGCCCCGGTAGCAGCCGGTACCAGCGGTGCAGATTGTCCCCCAGATACCTCCGATATCCGCCAAAAAGTTCGTCACCACCAACACCCGAGAGAATTACCGTGACACTCTCCCGCGCCAGGCGAGAAACCAAATACGTCGTCAGACAAGCCGAATCCGCGATCGGTTCATCCATATGCCACATCAACTTGGGAAGCAGGGCACTGACTTCTGGGCGAACCACAATTTCGTGATGGTCGGTTCCGAACGCCTTCGCAACGACCTTCGCGTACGGGAGCTCGTTGTAGTAGCTCTGATCCCCGCCGTAGCCGATCGAATATGTTTTCACCGGTCGGCCTGTCATCCGCGCCATCGCCGCGACAATCGTACTTGAATCTATTCCACCGCTTAGAAACGCACCGAGGGGCACGTCGCTGACGAGTTGTGCCTTGACCGTCTCGAGCAATTTCTCGCGAACGCGCTCAATCCATTCCTGTTCAGAGTGCTTCTCGCTTTGGCCAATTGGCACATCCCAATACTCCTGATCCTCAATGCGACCGTTTTCGACAAGGAGACAGTGGCCGGGAAGGATTTTCTCGATTCCCTCAAGCATTGTCAGAGGGGCTGGCACATAACCGAGTGCAAGATATTCCTGCAACGAGCCCAGACTTAAGCGTCTCGGAACGTCGGCAACTTGCAGGATGGACTTTAGCTCGGATGCGAATAAAATGCGATTCGACTCGCGCCGAACGTAGAGCGGCTTTTCCCCAATACGGTCCCGCCCAACCACCAGGCGCTCGCGTTTAGCATCCCACAGCGCAAGACCGAACATGCCACGAAGACGCTTAAACAGGCCGGTCCCCTCTTCTTCGTAGAGATGCACGATAACTTCTGTGTCTGTGTGCGTCCGGAAGCGGTGCCCTTTATTCTCGAGGTCGGCGCGCAATTCTTTGAAATTGTAGATCTCGCCGTTCAGGACCAGCCAAATTGTTTCGTCTTCGTTGGCAATCGGTTGGTGGCCCCCCGTAACATCGATAATACTGAGGCGGCGCATCCCCAGGCCAACACCCCGGCCCACATAGTGCCCTTCGTCATCGGGCCCTCGATGCTCGATTACGCGTCCCATGCGGACGAGCAAAGGTGCACAAGGAGCGTCTGGCTCCTTGAAATTCAACACTCCATATATTCCGCACATGGTCTAAAGGTTCTTCCTTCTATCGTTTACTTCTCACGACTCAGGTGCTGAACTATCGGGCATGGCTCTCTGCTTCTTCCGCCGCTGGGGTTGGCATTTCTTTTCGCACTTCTGTAAGACATTTAGCCAATTCCCTTGTTTGACTCCTACGCGTGTACTTCTGAACATCAGCAAGCCGCGGCAGTAGATGCGTTCCTGCGCGGACCGCGGATAGGAAATCCGGCAGGTTCCTGTAGATGTCTTCCTCTTCCGCAAGCTTGACGATCGTGGCCCCGCCTGCTTCATTGAGAAGTGCCGCCGTGTCTCCTGTGTGTGTGGTCATCGCCAAAATTGGCTTGCGCACCCGGAGGTACTCATATGCTTTGGCGGGAATTTGATGATCGCAATTGGCGGCCTGGAATATCAATAAGCCATCCGCATCGACACACTCCTGCAGGGCTTGGTGGTAAGGGATGTGAGGCCAAAGCCGAACAATATCCGCTACATTGAGCTCATTGATCATTTTTTGAAAAAGTTCGTCGGCGCCCGACGCACGGAAGACAATATTCAACGTTTTCCCGCTGATTTTCCCTTCCCGCTTGAGCCGTGCGAGAGCCCGAAAAAATGGCAGGGGATCACGTTCCTCCGGATAGACCAGGCCGGTATGAAGGAGGCGCAAAGGCTGATCAGTGGCGGCAACCCGGGGCTCGGGCCACCTGAGAGATGCGAAATCATTTTCGTCGTAGCCATTTGGTATGAGCAGACAGTTTTCGCGCAGGAGTTGTGGATAGCGGTGGATGTACATTTCTCGCGTTGATGCCGCAGTGAAAATCACGCGTGAGGCGTAATGCATCGCTTGCCGCTCGATCCAGCGCCGCACTCTTCTGGTGCGCAGCTCGTGCGGGTAGTCCTGTTCCGTCATTGAGTCGCGCAAATCGACCACCCAAGGCTTTCCCGTCAAGCGATGAAGCACGAGGCCAATCAGGATTGCGGTCGAAATGGGAAACGTCGAGAAAATGATCTCTACACGGTATTTTCGGATCATTCTCAATCCTGACGGAACTGCTCCAATTAGCCAGGTCACCCAGCGGTCTGGCAGCGCCATCCAATCGCTATAAGAACCGCGAAAACTGAGATGTCTTTTGGTGTCCAGAGCGAAGGCCCGCGTGACTGGCACCTTCACTTTCTTTTCTGTGCCAGGCGCAATGGCTTCATACGCGCGCGGGTGTGGCGACAAGACCACTGGCTCCCAGCCAAATTCGGGTAGATAGCGCGAGAATTTCTCCGAGCGAAGGAGTCCGCTCGATCCCACGCACGGCGGGAAATGATAAGCGATGATCAGGACGCGTCCCATGGCCTTGGGTATTCTAGCTCTCTCACTTCACCGTGGATTCGTGAGAATTATCTGGCAATTCGCCGAAAAATTCGCCCCTTGCGGTAACAAGCGTGTCCCGGCCTGCATCTACCCAAATTTCCGGCGGGGTCGCGTGACTAAGGAAGCCTAACGGACTCGCTGCACGCGCATAGGCGCCAGATTGAAAGATGCCAAAGAGATCGCCAATTTCGGCTCGAGGCAGAATTACGTCGCGCGCGAGAGTGTCCAGTGGCGTGCACAGAGGTCCCACAACATTTACGGTTTCTTCGGCTGGAACATGCAGCTTGTTCAGCAAAGCCATAGGATAGTTTCTCTTGATGGTTTGGCCGAGGTTTCCGGATGCCGCCAAGTGATGATTCATTCCGCCGTCAAGAATCAGGAATTTCTTTCCGCGCGAGATTTTGATGTCGTTCACACGAGCAAGATAAATGCCCGCTTCGCCAGCCAAGAACCGCCCTGGCTCAACCATGAACTCTGTTCCCGCGAAAGCCGGGTCGCTTTCAATTTCCCCGAAAACTGCTGCAAGAGCCCCGCGAAGTTCAGTAAGATCCAATTCGTGCTCGTGCGAGAAGTAAGGAATGCCGAGACCGCCGCCGAAATCCACACGATGCAGCGGCCGGCCCGTACGCGAGACGACACGACGAGCGACTCCGAGGCCATGGCGATATTGATTCACCAGAATCTTTGGATCCAGAATTTGCGTACCTGTGAAAAGATGAATCCCCTGAAAACTCAGCGCGGCATCTTCCAGAACTAACTGCAGCACTTCGTCCAAGGTTTCTTCATCTACCCCGAACGGAGTCGGCCGCCCGCCCATGCGCATTGCTCCGCCTTCGGCCTCGCAAGCGGGATTTACGCGGATAGCGACATTAGCACGGGCTCCCAAACGCTTGCAGATGCAACCGATGCGCTGCGCCTCCGTCACAGATTCGATGTGAATCTCACCAATTCCGTTCGACAGGACCACTTCCAATTCCGCTACAGTTTTTCCCGGTCCGGCAAATAAAATCTGCCGCGGATTGCAGCCTGCCTGCAACGCTTGGTGAAATTCACCGGCAGATGCAATCTCCAACCCGCAGTCGCAGGATATGAAATGTCGCAGAATCGCCTGGCTTGGATTTGCCTTCACGGAGTAAGCGACTCTGAAACGCTTAGGAAGCGCAGTTCGAAGCGCGTCCAGTTTTTCGTCGAAGACTCTACGATCATAGACAAAGCAAGGCGTACCGTATTTCTCCGCCAGCGCGCCGGCACGAACCCCACCTACAAGCAATTCACCACCCTCCATGCCAAAGCGCTTCTTTACCAACGATAGGGCTAAATCCTCCATCACAATCCTTCCCTGCGACGCAACGCCGGATAGTCGACTTTGCCGCTGCTCGTCTTTGGCAGTTCGCTCAAAAGCTCGATCGCTTTCGGAATCATATAGCGTGGCATTTTCTCCGCGCAGATGGCGAGCAATCCTTCGGCATCAATGGGGTCGCCGTCACGCGGGACCACGAATGCCTTGATGGATTGGCCGAGGACATCGTCCGGAATGCCGATCACAGCAGCGCCGCGTAGCTTGCCGGTCTGAAATAGCACTTCTTCGACCTCTGTAGGGCTAATACGGAAGCCGGATGACTTGATCATGGTGTCCCGCCGCCCGATGAAATACAGGAAGCCTTCCTCATCCACCTTTACTAAATCACCCGAGTAACAGACCCTCTCGCACCCGCCCATCTCCAGAGGCAGGAGAGGATTGGGGCGCAACGCACGAGCGGTATCCTCAGGGCGGTTCCAATATCCCAGAGAAACCGTGGGACCTCTATGTACCAACTCTCCGGGTTCGCCCGGCTTGCAAAGCTGCCCCTGCTCGTTGAGCACAAGAATTTCCGTGTCCGGAATGGCCTTGCCCATCGATGTCGGGCGCCGGTCAAGCTCCTCGGGTGGGAGATATGTCGAACGAAAGGCTTCGGTCAGGCCATACATCAAGAAAATCTTCGTCGTCGCTAGCGCTTGGCGCAGAACTTTCAGAACAGCTTGTGGCATGGCGCCGCCGGTATTAGTAATGTAACGAAGACTCGGGATCGGTTGCCGATCGAGTGTAGAACTGGATTGTGACAGTAGGCTCCAGAGAGTCGGCACGCCCGCCAGCCCTGTGATTTTTTCCTTCAAGAGCACCTGGACAATCTCGCGGGCGAAAACAAAATTGATCAAAACCAACGTTCCGCCCTTTTCAAAGGCAGTCATCAGCTGATTCATCCCCGCATCAAAACTGAATGGCAATACAGCAAGAATCCGCTCGTTCTTTGTGATTTCAAGATAAGTCGAGACGATTCGACTGCCTGCTACGACATTGGCGTGACTTAGCATCACACCTTTTGGTTTGCCGGTCGAGCCGGAGGTATACAGAATGGCGGCCAGATCTTTTTCGATATTTGTTTCCAACCAAACCGCCGGAGGCTCTGCCGCACAAAATTCACCAAAACCATGCACAGGCAAATGTGCAGGCGGCGAAGCGGGTTCGCCTGCCACGACCACGAATTCCAGCGAGGGGATTTGAGGGAGGACGTTCGCCAGCGTCGCTAGTCTCGAGCACGTCGTGATGAGCGCTTTCATTCCGCAATCACGCGCGATGTGCATCACCTGCTCGGCGCGCAACTGGGAATTTATAGGGACGTATACACCTTCAGCCTGAGAGATTCCGAAAATTGAGATAACCTGGGGAACCGAGGCATCAAGATAGATGCCTATGCGATCGCCACGCTTCACTTGAGTTGCGCGCAGGGAAGTAGCGAGTCCCGCGGTTCGGCGCGCAACCTCGCGATAAGTCAAGCGCTCTTTGTTGTGCACGAGAGCTTCTTTGTCCGGGTATCGGCGCGCGCTGTCTCGCAATAAGTGCCAAATCAAGAAATCCATTTGCCTTGTCTCACCTTTTTGGAGCGTAGCTTGTTTTTCCTGCTCACTAAGCTTGCTGCGTTTTGTGCTCTTTAAAAAACATTTTCACCAGTGATTGAACAGTGCGTTTTACTGCGCGACCTCCGATGTGCCGGGCAATTGCTGCCGCGCCCCGTACCGTCCGAGGATTCATAGCTAGGATGCCCCAACGTTCCCTGCGGTCCGACATGTAATCTCGTTTGTAGGCGTCATCCCCTGTCAGATAATCGATTTCCGAGACCTTATCCACATCGATAGAATGTTCCATCAACGCGGCCGTCAAAATTGTTCCCGCGGACCACTCTGTAAATTTTTCGTCGTATGCTAGTTTGTAAATCAAGGCAGCGCTGTTCTGAACAATCCAGAACTGAGCTGCAATGGGTTCCCCATCAAAATACAAAAGTCCGAGCCGCAAAGCACCTAACGTAGCGCAGGTAGAAATCAATTCCGGGACAAAATGTGGGTACGGCTCCGGCTGCTTCCAGCTTCCGGAATACACGCTATTGTACGCAACGATGGCGGACTCGAGATCTTCTTCTCCGGTGACGATTGTGATTTTCGCGCGGCCGGTCTTTTCGAGTTTTTTCTTTTTCCGCCGCAATGTGTTCTTCAACACAGAGGGAAGCTGTTCCAAGTATTCAGCATAAGTTCTGCCGTTCATCTTCAAATACCAATTCCCAAAGCAGAAGTACGTCTGTACTACGAAGCCAGCCGATTGCAACCCTTCCTTCAGCGCGATGAAAGCGGGTGAATCTACATCGAGCGGTTTCAACTCGACTTCATCCCACGACGGCGAATCATTGGCGATTGCCTCTGCCAATGCCAATGCTCCTTCGCGGCTAGCCGCGCCATTTCCCACTGGCTCGAAGAGGGACGTGTAGTAGTTGGATAACGAAGAGAGTTTACGAGGCTTTAGGACACCGGAATCGGCTGAACGCTGAACCGTTGCCAGCACGGTTGAGAATCCGTCTGTCGGTGCGAATGAATGACGAGAGCAATAAATGCGGAGATGGTCTCCCTTGTCCAAAGCATGCCCTACAAACGTACGAAACCATGGCAGGCTGCTAAAAAAGGACCGCTTGCCCGCCTCCTCAAATGACATTTGCGCGTCCGGCGGGAGTTCTTCGAAGCTGGAGAATTGGCGAACGACGTTCATCGCGTGTTTTAGCTTTTCTTGCAAACGAAATCCGTAACTGTCTTCAACGATTCGAAATTTTCCGGCAGCAGTTCATCATCGGATATCTGCAAGGAAAATTCGCTCTCGAGGAAATGAACGAGATCGAGAATTCCGAGAGAGTCAATCATGCCGGTCTCCAGCCACTTTTCGTGGGGCTTCACGCCGTCTTTACGGGCAAGGGGGTAATGTTTCAGGATGAATTCTCGGATACGGTCTTCGGTCGTTTGAGCCTGCAAAATCATTTCTCCTCAAAAACTAGCTATCTCGCTCGCCCTGCATGATGTACCAATTTTTTTGAAATACATCTGACGCCAGCGCTGAATCCAGCCCGGCGTATACAACAAGTGGTGAAGATTCGCGGCGCTGGAATCCCTCGCGTTCGAAGAGATCATTCCATGGATGACCTTCGCCAGCATTCAAGCTTACGGTTGCGGCGCCACGCAGGCGCAATCTCTCGACAGCTTCGGCGAGAAGTTGAGCAACCACGGCATGTTCTTCAACATATGACAAATCTACAATTCTCGCATCCTGAATGTCGCGCGTCACCACCACGTAGCCAACTAGGCTTCCATTGCGCCGCACCGTAAGAATTTCATAGATTTGGGGCGATTGCGAGAGATACCGCCAGTTCAAATATTCTGCAGAGCGCGCTGTTTTTATTCCGGTCTTCACTTGGAGCTTCCGATCCAGGGCAGTGAACTCCTCTCCACAATGCCCCTGATGCAGCCCCGCTTCGCAGTTAAGCGCTCGGCTCTTTTTCCCTCTGTGCGCAAGGAGGAGGTTTCCAATCGCTCCAAGTTTTCTCGCGACTGTCTTTGACCGAACGAACCGTTCCAGCTTTTTGTCCATGCGCAAGGGTTTGGCCCAGCGCACCAAGCTCCCCGCTTGCGCAATTCCCAATCTCTTGTAGATAGCCATCATCTTTTGACTGGGGAAGTCGTAAAAGAATTCATAGGGCGGTGTGACCGCCTCCAAGCAAGCACGCTGCAGAATGAGCGCTGGTCCCAAGCTTCGGTATTTTTCTTCAAGACAAAAATCACCCAGCACAAAACCCACTCTCTCAATTCCATCAAAGTATAACTTTCTGGGGAACGCGGCAGCGGCACCAATCAACGCGCCGGTGGAATTGTCTTGAGCGACCCACGCACTGGCAGGCCCATAAGGGCAACGCAAATACAGTGCGTCAAAGCGATCCTCAGTCCATTGGGGTGTCAAGTGACGCCGAAAAAAATCGATCAAGTTGGCACGATCCGATTCAAGCGCCGCAGTGCGAATTCGAACGGACATACTAGAGGCACCTTAACTACCGGAAATAAGTCGTCGCGGAGCATTCTGACTCCGTCTTTCTTGAGGTTGTGTCAGCGCGCATATCAATCGCAACGCCCTAGATTCCCGTACATCAGGCAGATTTGCGGAAAACGCGTCCGGCCACACACTCGTCAAGAAGCTTCAAAGTCGTGCAATCACCTTGCCAGGTCTTCTAACAATAAGAATCCACGAATGTTACACCATATTGGGGGCGATTCTGCTTCCTGAGGTCGCACAGGAACTGCATTCGTGTCATGTCCTAGGCTTTCTTGATAACGCCGCATGCCAGAATTGGGAAAAGCTTTTCTTTGGCTGGATGGGTGGAAGCTCCATCGAAGTAGATCCGGAAATATATCCCTACAATGTTGTAAATACAAGCTTTAACTGTTAGTGTCCGAGAGCAAGAGAGTCGCGTCTCGCCGCGCTCGCCTTCATTTCGGACGACCTATTGTCGAATCTAGGCTCCTCAGACGATTCCTGGAATGTCCACATTCGTTCACGAACTGTTGCGAGCTACCCCCACCCCCCTTCGAGTCCCAGCGTAAGTGCCATTATTTCAGTTTCTTATGATGATCTCCAAGGTGCAATTCAGTGTGTCCGGGAGGTCTGGCCCAACAAGTGCACGGCACGTAGCTTTCAGTGGGGCGCGCGGCCCGAATTCCGCGCGTTCTGCGCTTTGATACCAGACTTTTGGAAGTTGGAAGGACGTCAATTCACCGAGAGACGCTTCCCACCAGAGTCGATCAGTAATAGATAAGCCGGAAATGCAAGAGGCCCGAAAATGCTAAAGATTGGCGGTCAAAGGGTTCCCACCTCGTTGCTGCTTTTGGTTGCCGCTGATTCTGTTTTGATAGCGCTTGGTCTATTGGTGGCCACGTTTGCTCGTTTTTCTTTTGGTAACTATGGGTCCGCTATTTATTACCTCGTCTCCGGACCCACAGCCCTTCGGTTCCTCTTCGTCATCGTGATCTGTGAGATTTCTTTATACTTCAACGATCTTTATGATTTCCGGCTGACAACGAGCCGGAGCGAGATTCTTGTCCGCCTCTTTCAATCGTTCGGAATAGCGTGTTTGGCGTTGGCGGTTTTCTATTTCATCGTTCCGGACATCGAATTTGGCCGCGGCATTGCCGTGCTTGCCGCTCCAGTCATTGTGGGGCTAACACTCGGGTGGCGTCTGATTTGGTTGCAAAGCGGGCAGGCTTTGGGCAACAAGGAGCGTATGGTGATTCTCGGAACCGGACCGACAGGCATCTCGCTCGCTCGCGACATCCTTTCCCGGCCTGAATTACAGTTCAAGGTTGTGGGATTCCTGGATGAAAAGGGCGAAAACATTGGTAAATCCCTCGTAAATCCTGGCATTATCGGAGCGGCGTCGGATGTTGAGGCCATTGTTCAGCAGGAAAAAATCAACCACGTGGTCATTTCGCTTCTAGAGCGTCGTGGCCGCATGCCCGTGCGCCAACTTCTGCAACTTAAATTTGCGGGCGTTCGCGTCGAAGACGCTCATAGCTTTTTTGAGCGAATAACGGGCCGAATCATTCTTGAGCGGTTGTCGCCCAGCTGGCTGATATTGTCCGAAGGTTTCAGCAAGTCGGCTTTGTTGCTGTGGGTAAAGAGATCTTTGGACATCGTTGTATCACTGATTGCGTTGATTCTTTGCTTGCCGCTATTTGCCGTCGTGGCAGTGGCGATCTTGTTCGAGTCGGGCTCCCCAATTCTCTTCCGGCAGGATCGGACAGGACTTAAGGGACACCCATTCGAAATGCTGAAGTTTCGCTCGATGTATACGAACGCAGAGAAGGAAGGACCTCAGTGGGCAGTTAGTGACGATTTCCGTATCACTCGCGTGGGCAAGTTCATCCGCAAGTATAGAATTGACGAATTACCACAAGTGATCAATGTCCTGCGCGGCGAGATGAGCATCGTAGGCCCTCGTCCTGAGCGGCCTCATTTCGTTTCCATGCTTGAAGAACAAATCCCTTTCTACGGCCTGCGCCACTCGGTTCGCCCTGGCATCACGGGTTGGGCTCAGGTTCGTTATCAATACGGCGCGAGCGTTGAAGAGACAATGACGAAACTGGAGTATGACCTGTTCTATATCAAGCATCTGTCCATCATGCTGGACCTGGCCGTCTTGTTTGAGACCGCGAAAGTCATGATTTCCGGCAGGGGCGCGAAGTAAATGGAGTCTGAAGGCAACGGCGGACCCGCGAGAGACCATGGCAGCGCAAGCAGAGGCGGTCGGCCAAGAGAGGCTTTGAGTAAAGGTCTGTTTGGCCTTTTGCTCGACAAAATCCTCCTTGCTTCCTGGGTTTTCTCATACGCTTTGATCTTGCGCGTCTTTCGTGTGCTAAAGAGTTTTGAAAATGGGATGCGATCTCCAAGGGAGGAAGAGCTAAGTTCATCGAAAAAGAGATCTTAAGGTTGTTCTACCCATGTTTACATGGCATGAACCACTTTTCTCTATTTGGGCCTGCAATTTCCGATGTTCTATGCGAAGGTACAAGAACGAAAGCTAACTCTTGTAAATACCGTAACTTACGCTGTCATCAGATGGCACAACTCTTGCTTCTTGGACTCCATCGGCAGTAGCATGTGTCCCTGGGAGGAATTGCGTTGAAACAGGTCAAGCTCGCGTTAATTCTCATTTTTTCGATTGCGCTGCCGATCATGGGGTTCAGTTCTTGCTTGGCTGCTCAGGACAAACCTGCCGAGGAGAAAGAACCTCATGCAGCTGCACCTCCAGGCGGTGACAAGACCACCGCCACGAGAGACGGTTCTAAAGAGACAAAATCCGTTGCTGGGTCGACACCAGAGGCCGTGATCTCTCCGAGGGTTCCCGGAGGATATCGAGTCGGCGTCGATGACGAAATGCTGATTTCGGTCTGGCATGAGCCAGAATTCTCACAAACCGTCGTGGTTCGTCCCGATGGGATGATCACAATGCCCCTCTTGAATGACATTAAGGTCGTAGGCTTGACCACCGAAGAATTGCAGGCGACTCTCACAGAAAAACTGAAGGCGATCGTAAACGAGCCCCAGGTCACAGTGGTAGTAAAGACCATCAAGAGCTTGAAAGTGTTTCTGGTTGGCTCCGTCGTCAAACAGGGCATGTACCCCCTGACAGGCGGACTTACAGTTCTGCAACTTCTTGCAGAAGGTGGCGGTTTGGGTCCTTTCGCAAAAAGCGGGTCCATTTACATACTCCGCGACGAGGGTGGCAAACAGATTCGGATCGGGTTCAAGTACAAAGATGCGTTGAAAGGCAAGGGAAACAATCCCCTTCTTCAGCCCGGAGACATGGTCGTAGTTCCTTGAGCGGGCACCAAATTTGAACTTGAGTTGCAGGTAAACAATGCGTAGAACGAAAAACCTGGCTGGCATCGTGATCCTGTTGTTGCTCGGATTTTTTCTTCCCGTAATTCCGGTGAGGGCGCAACAACAAGATTCGTATCCTACGCCCACAAAGGACGAGCCGGCGAAACCTGCGGCGAAGATCGACGTTCCCTTGCCAACAGACGATACGCAGGATGACCTAAATGCCACGACAAACGCGCCTTCTGGTCCTCCCAACCCCTACGCGGGTGAAATCAAAGATGCTGGGACGGGCCTTCCACTCCTGGGTAGAACCGGTTCGCCTCTCCGTTGGGGAGATTTTTCCATAAGCAGCTTCGAGTACATCGGCATTCATGATGAGATGGATCCCGCGGCGCAAACCGGCTCGATAGTGACAAATCTGTCGATTCTACGAATAGGCTTGATGTTCGATCACTACATCAGGCGCACCAAAAGCCGCTTTGTGCTGCAATATTTGCCGCAAATGGCAATCACGGACGGCCAAATCCACGCCAATGCGGGGGCGAACAACAGTTTGTCTCTCGGCATGAGATTTGACCTGACTCCCCGCCTAAATGTGACTGTGCAGGACACTTTCTTGCAAGTGCACAGCAATCCTCTTCTGCCGGAGAATTTCCTTGCGGTTGACGGAAACGTCGGGGCCCTGGTTCAAAATGACTTCCTCGACACCAACGGCAGTTTTCTTTCAGATACTGCGAGTGCGACGTTTCAGTACGGCCTCAGCCCACGTACCACGATCACCTTTATTCCGATGTACCGCTACGCGCACGCGAACGACAACGGCGTAAACGGCGCAAACTACTTGGCCGATGGGCAGACGTACGCTGGTTTTGTCAGCGTGGGTCGCGCCCTTTCTCCGCGCCGGACGATTGGAGTCACTGAGTCCTATCAATATCTGCGGGAAAACGCTGCCATGGCAACTGAGATCGCAAAATTCAACACCGTAGGCGTCTTCTACAGCGAACAGCTTGCGCGTTCATTGTGGGTCACGGGGAATATTGGAGCGGAGAATCAGAGTTTTTCTGATCTTCCCCATGCATGGGGCATGGCGGCAGGCTTTTCGCTCGTGGACAGTATATCTAGGAAAATGGGCTTGGCTCTCGCCTACACGCGAGGAATAACGTTCAATAACTATATTAGCTTGCAGAAGGCAGACCGCATCGACGCGTCCATAGGATTCATTCCGACTTCCAGGATTTCGTGGAACAGCAGCGTAGGCTACCTCCACGAGTTGGGAGCCGATCCACGCACAAATGGAAAGTACTTTGCCAGTGAACTAGACTATCGTTTCTTTCGACGTTTCAGCCTATTCACAAGCTACGCATATACGTTTCAAAAGTCCAGCACGCTGCAACTGTTCGAAGGCCAGCGGAAAACCCTTGCATTTGGGTTGAGGTGGCATCCTGCGCCAATCCCGGGTCGATAGCCAGACTTAACCAGCCAAGTCGAGCATTCTCAAGTGACTTGGTCGATCACCCTAAAGAGCGGTGTTTCGATGCTCGCCATTTGGACATTCGAGACCTGCGAGACGATTTGTTCAAGATGCAGCGCCGGATTATGGAAAGGATTTCCATTTTTCCTGCCCAGGAAAGACAGGTACCCGAAGTTCGGCAATGATGGTCCCTGTAAGCGATAGAAAATAAAGATGATAAAGCCAAGGCGATGAATTCTCGTTCGTGAGGGTTGGCAAGAGACGTGCTTTGGAAGTTGTTGCCAATATATTGTTGATTCGGTCGAAGAAAACCACGAGAGGGTACGCTACCTTGGCTAATAGCCCTACTACACGAGCTGCAAATAACAGCCTCTTGCATGAACTGAGTCTTAGTGACTACGTACAGATTGGGCGGCACCGGAAGTGGTGGATTATCGTTTGTGCGCTCGGCCTGTTCGTTACATGCACGGTAATGGCGTACCGAATGCCGGATATCTTCCGTGGCGAAACCGTCATCCTCGTGGATTCGCAGCAAGTGCCGGACAAATACGTGGCTGCGATCGTCACGGCAGATATCGCCGGACGCCTTACCACACTGCAGCAACAGGTGCTGTCGCCGACCCGGCTAAAGAAACTAGTTGAAGCGGAAGGGCTCTATCCCGATCCAAGTGGCAAACGGACCGAAGAGGATGTGATTCATGCGGTCCAGAAGTCTATTACCGTCGAGGTCGTGAACCCGGGTGCGGGCAAGTTGGGGGCATTTAAGATCGCTTACAGCAGCCAGAATCCCAACGAAGTGGCGCGCATTGCCAATCACCTTGCCCAGATGTTCGTTGAAGAGAATTTGAAGGCTCGTGAAAATGTAACGCTGGGGACGGCACAGTTCCTTGAAGATCAACTCAATCAAACCAAGCGGCAGCTTGATGATACGGACGCGCGACTGCGTTCCATCAAGACCCGCAATATCCTGGACCTGCCGGAATCAAAGCCGTACCACATGGAAGCGCTGGCGACCCTGCGTGGGCAAGTGCAGGGCATCCAGGACAAGATCAACCAGGATCAGCGCGACAGAGCCATCCTGGAGTCGATGCTTGGCTCGGGCGTACCAGCACCAACTCTTGACGTCGACACGGAACAAGACAGCGGTGGTCTCACACCCGACGGGGCGCAACTGCAAAAGTTGGAGGCCAAGCTCACTGAACTTCGCTCCAGATATGGACCAGCTCATCCGGACGTGCGCAAGGCTCAGGCGGAGATCAATAAGCTTCAGAAAAGCATTGCAAACGCTCCCGATGCATCCGTACCGGCAGTCGATCGCAAACCCGCAATCCAGCCTGAAAAGGTCAGCAACCGGCGTAACCCTGTCGTGCAGGCTCAAATCGAGAAGCTGGATGAAGACATTAAGGAGCAAACCAAGTTGCTTAAGCCGCTGCAGGAGCGTATGGAATTCCATACCTCGAAACTTGCCCAGGTCCCGGCGTTCGAACAACAAATTGCGCGCCTGCAGCAAGATTATGACATTTTGAGGACGGAATACACGAGCCTGCTTGAGAAGAAGCAGGCTGCCGAGATGTCTTATGCCCTGGAAGTTCATCAGAAGGCTGAGCGTTTTGTCGTGCTCGATTCGGCGCAAACGCCCGTGAAGCCGGCAGCTCCAAACCGTACCCTGATCTCAATTGCTGGCTTGCTCGGGGGTTTGCTTGTAGGCGTGGCCTTGGCGGCCTGTGCCGAGATGAATGATGAGTCGGTCCGTAGCGAAAATGAAGCCACTCGCATCTCTGGCAAACCACTTTTGAGTGCAATTCCCAAAATCGTATCAACGCATGAACGTATTGTGCAACGCTGGCGCGCGGTGGGTTTGATAGCAGGTACGATGGCTGGTTCGGTCGTTCTTGGTTTCCTGCTTTCCTTGATCTCAAGAAGGTTATTCTAAATGTATCGCTCTTTCTACGGACTGAAAGAAGGACCGTTCCGTCTAACACCTGATTCCCGGTTCTTTCACCTCTCCGAACCGCATCAGAATGCCTTGAGGGTGTTGCTGGAGGGCATTTTCTATCGCAAAGGCCTGGTGATGATCACTGGCCCGATAGGAACCGGAAAGACCACCCTTGTTCACACGGCGCTGCAGATCTTCACGGATAAGAAGATGCCAGTCCAGAGCGCGCTCCTATTCAACCCTACGCTGACTCGCGAAGAGTTTTTGGAAATGATGCTCGACGAATTCGAAGTGAAATGCACCGCCACGAGCAAGCCCAAACGCCTGGCGGCTCTTCACCATATGCTGCTTGATACACAGCGCCGTGGCGGCACGTCGGTGCTCTTCATCGATGAAGCGCATCTACTGAGTCCAGAATTGCTTGAGGAGATTCGCCTGCTTGGCAATGCAGACGCTCATCAGGAAAAACTCCTTCAGATTGTGCTGAGTGGTCAGCCGGAACTCTTAAAGATCATGAACCGAATCGAGTTGAGTGCTCTGCAGCAGCGCATTGCAGGTCGCGCTCATCTCCGACCACTAAACCAGGAGGAGACGCGCGTGTACGTTAATGAGCGTATGCGCATCGCTGGGTTGGAGCGTTCGAATCCGTTCCCAGTGAAAACGCTTGAAGCCATCCATGGATTCTCCGGAGGCGTTCCGAGGCTGATCAATTTGATTTGCGAGGAGTGCCTTTTGCTGGGCTTCCGCATGCAGCGCGAAATGATTCAGCCTGAGCTGGTGGGAGAAGCCGCCATTTCACTCGGCCTCGTCGAGCAAACGCCAGTCGGCGAAAAGAAGCCCCTTTCTGTTATGCCTGGCCCATCCGCCAAGCTAGAGGCTCCTAAGTCGATGGTAGACGTATTGATCGAAGCCATGAAGAACAAGGGCACAACTACCCGAGGAGTGAGCCAGAATGAGCAAGTTCTTTAACGAAACCCTCAAGGCGCGGAACGGCGTTTTGCCAGCCGAGGGTTTCAATCCGACGGAAGCGGCGGAATCGACACAGATATCCCCGCTGGCAGAGGAGAGTGGGCTAAGCAATGGAGATGATCGTCTGGCGCAATGCCGGAAAATTGTTGTACCCATTGCGAAGATGGTGCGCGAACAGTTTAAGGGCAGTGATTCTCTTGAGTCCGCTGACGAATCCTATCGTGCGCTTCGAACGCGGCTAATGCGGCTGCGGTTAGACCGAGGCATGCGATCCATCATCCTGACGAGTTCGATTCAGGGTGAAGGTAAGACCCACATATCAATGAATCTGGCACATTGTTGCGCGCAGCTTCACGAGATGCGTGTTCTCCTTATAGACGGTGACTTCCGCAGTTGTGGGCTGAGCCGCGCGCTCAATTTGCCATCCTCTCCTGGTCTTGGCGAAATTCTCTCCGGCGACTCTGAAAATGACCAGGCCATTGTCGCGACGGACAATCCTAATCTGTATTTGCTTAGCGCCGGCATGGCCGCTTTGCCGCCAGCCGAGCTATTTGCTGGGCGGCGCTGGCAGGAATTTATCCAGTGGTGCAGCGAGAATTTTGATTTTGTTTTGGTGGATTCTCCACCAATCCTCAATCTTGCGGACGTCGAACTGATGGCCGCGGCGTGCGACGGTGTGGTTATTGTGGTTCGCGCTCTACATACGAAGCGCGAACTGTTACAAAAGTCTGCCAGCCAGGTTGACGCCAAGAAGCTCCTCGGCCTGGTGTACAACGGCGTGGAGAACGGCTCTCGTTACGGCTATTCCTACGGAACCGATGGTGCAACAACAAAGAGTTAGAGCTAGGTTGCGGCTCCTCGTGGCAGCCGGACCGAAATGGATGGATCTACAGAAATATGTTTCCGAACCTAAAGCTGGAGATCTTCCGGCGTGGCAGTCATCAAAACCAACTCGCAAAGGCAGTTGGGATTGACGAGACTGTTCTCAGCAAGATTATCCGCGGCCATCGGGCGCCAACGGCGACCCAGAGAAAGATTCTGGCAACTTACTTGGGAGCCAATGAGGTGTGGTTGTTTGAACATCTTGAAGCTGAGGCGCCTCGCCCGGTTCTCGATGACGTGCGACCCGCCGCAGAAGCAAAGGCGGGCGACAATGGCAGGCTCTGAAATCCAAGCCCTGCTTCGTACTTCTTCCGCTGATAGCAACGTCTTTCCGAGCCGCGTACTCCCGCTGGAGAAGTCTGATTACCCAGGATGGGATCGTTTTGTTGTCTCCCACCCGTGCGCGACTTTCTTCCACCAGTTGGCGTGGAAGTGTGTGATGGAAAAAACATACGGCTACGAACCTTATTACTTTTGCTGTAAGCGCGGTGACCGGATTACGGGTATTGCTCCGGCTTTCCTAGTTAGCAACTGGATGACGGGCCGATGTCTGATCTCGCTTCCGTTCGCCGTTTATGGTGGTGTGTGCGCCGAGGATCAGGAAACCAAGCGGGCACTTATCAGCCGCATGGAAGAATTAGCGGCCAAGCTCGATGTGGAGTATCTAGAGCTCCGTAATCGGGAAGGGCAAATCGGCGGCAGATATATCGCGAACGAGCGCTATGCGACGTTTACGCTTCCGCTGACGACAAATGTCCAGGCCGTTTATAACGCATTCCCCAAGGACATTCGTTACATGCTCCGCAAGGCAGAGAAAATTGGTCTGCGCGCGCAGCACGGTTTCGATCAGCTGGATCAATTCTATCGTCTTATGACTGTCAATCTACGCAGGCTCGGGACGCCGGCGTTTCCTCGTGCGGTTTATGAAAACTTGATCCGCGAGTATCCCGGGCAGATCGATTTGACGCTCGTATATTTGGGTGAGGAACCGGTTGCTGGGGGCATGTCCTTCATTTTTCGTGATTGGATTCAGCCCTATTATGTCGGCTCCGAAGAAAAGGCTAAAGCGATCGCGGCCAACAATTTTCTGTGGTGGGAAATGATACGTTTTGCAGCGAGCAAAGGGCTGACCACTTTTGATTTCGGTCGTAGCAAGAAAGGGTCCGGCAACTACGATTTCAAGAAAAAATGGAACCCGCGGATTGAAAATCTTGACTATCAGGTACGACTGTTTCGGCGAAAGGAGATGCCCAATTTCTCGCCGGCAAACCCGAAGTTTGAATTCGCGACAAACCTTTGGAAGAAACTGCCAATTGGGTTGACCAGAGCCCTCGGGCCGCGAGTGATACGATGGTTCCCCTGATGAGGACCGGCCCCGCTAAAGAAACTGCTCGATTCGATGAGTCTTCCAGGGCGTTCATGCCAACTCAGATCGAAAACGGGACTCCCATCTTTACCTCTTCGCGTGTCCAAGCAGAGGTAGGAACGCATGGAGGACGGTTGCGCGTTTTACACGTGGTAGCTCGTCTGGGGTTAGGCGGCACCGAGCACGGCGTACTGAAAGTACTGAATGGGCTGGGCGAAGAGCAATTCGAACATCGCCTGTGCGCAGTGCGCGGCGTGGATGCTGATTTTGCGAGCCGCATGAACGTTGCAACCAAAGCATACTCTGCAGGAAGTGCCAAGCCAGGATTTCAGTTTCCGCTGTTCCGCCTGATGCGTATCATGAAAGAGTATCGACCTCACATAGTTCATACTCGCAACTTTGGCGCTCTTGAGGGACTTTTTGCGGCTCGATTGATGAGTGTGCCCGTGGCGATCCACAGCGAGCACGGCTATGAGCTGGAAATTCTAGGAGGCTTGCCGCTCCGGCGGCGTATTCTCTGCCGCGCGCTTTTCCCTATGGCCGACGCTGTCTTTGCCGTTACCAATGAGTTGCGAACCTACCATTCGGAACAATCATGGCTGACTGCGGAAAAGATTCGTGTGATTCATAACGGAGTGAATACGGATCGATTTGCCCCACTAACCTGCGACGCTTCGCGCTTGCGGAAGGACTTGGGCCTGCCAACAAATCGGTTTCTCATTGGTAGCGTGGGCCGCCTGGTCCCGATCAAAGACCATTCAACGCTGCTGCAGGCGGCTGACCTGTTGCTGTGCCAGGGCAATAATCTCCACGTGGTCCTGGTTGGTGACGGACCTGAACGAGCGACGCTCCAACATTATGTGGCCGGCACACCGGTGCTTTCCGGGCGTGTCACCTTCCTGGGGGCTTCTGATCGTGTTCCCGAACTCATGAAAGCGATGGATGTTTTTGTCCTTCCTTCTATATCCGAAGGAATGTCAAACACTGTATTGGAGGCCATGGCCACTGGCCTGCCAGTTGTCGTGACTCATGCCGGGGGAAATCCAGAAATGGTTGAACATGGATTCTCCGGTTTGTTATTTGTTCCACGCGACATCGCAACCCTTGCTTTGCATCTCGGGCGATTAATTGAGAGTGCGGATTTACGCAGGCATCTTGGAGCGGCCGCACGGCGCAGGGTGGTGGAGCGCTTTAGTCTTGCGGAAATGATTCGGCACTACCGTGATCTGTACTTCGAACTGGCAGGAAAGCTCAGCCAGCGGGAAGGGACTTAGGCCAATCTTCTATGTGCGGTATTTGCGGAATATTTGAATACGAACGTCGAACGGATATTCCGGGCGACCTCGTGCACCAGATGAATCAGACAATGATACATCGCGGACCGGATGACGGCGGTGTGTTTGTTGGGCCGGGAATCGGCTTGGGTCACAGGCGCCTGAGCATCGTAGACCTAGCAGGTGGCCACCAGCCCATGTCGAATGAAGACGGTTCGGTATGGGTCCTGCTGAACGGTGAAATATATAACTATCCCGAGTTACGAACCATGCTTCTTGGCCGTGGCCACAAATTCACCACTAAGTCAGACACCGAAGCGATTGTACATCTTTATGAAGACTACGCCGAAGGGTGCTTCGCAGAGCTTCGAGGCATGTTCTCCATTGCGCTCTGGGATTCCCGCAACCGCAAGCTTCTTCTTGCACGGGACCGCGTCGGAAAGAAGCCGCTGTTTTACGCAGCCGACGGTAAGCGAATCTCTTTTGGCTCGGAGTTGAAGGCGCTTCTCGTGGGCGGCACAGTCCCGCGCAATATCGACGAGCACGCGCTTTCCGACTATTTTTCATTCGGTTACATTCCCGCCCCAAAAACAATCTATCGCTCTGTGCGCAAGGTAATGCCAGGCCACTATCTCGTGGCGTCTGCCAGCGGCATCCGAGAAAGCTGCTATTGGGATCTTTCTTTCGCCAAGGTTGAAGAGCATGATGAGGCCGAGTGGGGCGAACGCTTGCGCCATGAGTTATGCGAGGCCACGCGCGTCCGCTTGATGAGCGATGTGCCGCTCGGCGCATTCCTGAGCGGCGGCATCGATTCTTCCTCTGTCGTGGCCATGATGAGCCATTTAATGAAGCGCGCCGTTACGACCTGCTCTATCGGCTTCGAGGAAAAGAAATACGACGAAGCCGAATATGCGCGCCAGGTCTCGCGGCTCTTCTCGACGGATCATCACGAAGAGATAGTCCAACCCAATGCCATCGAAATTTTGGACAAGCTGACTTGGCACTATGACGAGCCATTCGCGGATTCTTCGGCCATTCCCACCTACTATGTTTCAAAGATTGCACGCAGCCATGTGACTGTCGCTCTGGGCGGCGATGGTGGGGATGAGGGCTTCGCAGGGTACCGGCGCTATAAGCTTGATTACTACGAGAATCGTTTTCGAAATTACTTTCCAGAAGCATTTCGGCGCGCCGTATTCGGTCCGCTTGGCCGTTGGTATCCGCCTCTCGCTTGGGCGCCGCGTGTTTTCCGCGCCAAAGCCACATTCCAAAGCCTTTCGCGGTCGCCACTCGAAGGATACTTCAATTCCATCTCCTACTTCCGGCCGGACGACAAGGCCAAGTTGTTCACCTCCGAGTTTGCCGACTCCCTCCATGGCTACGATTCCTTCAATGTCTTCCAGCACTATTATGACCGAGCGGATACCGATGATCTTCTTTCCAAGATTCAATACGTGGACATCAAGACCTATCTCACGGATGACATCTTGACCAAGGTGGATCGTGCGAGCATGGCTGTGTCGCTTGAAGTGCGAGCACCCATGCTCGATCACAAATTCATGGAGTGCGCTGCATCCATCCCGAGCAACCTGAAGTTGAAGAATGGGGTCGGCAAATACATTCTGAAAAAGGCTCTGGAGTCCGTTCTTCCAAAAGACATTCTTTATCGGTCCAAGCAGGGTTTTGCAGTCCCGTTGGACGTTTGGTTCCGGCGCGATCTGAAGGACTTGGCGCATCAAGTAATTTTGGAGACCGAGGACGGGATTCTGGATAAACCCTTTCTGCGCAGAATCTGGGACGAACATCAGAAAGGCTACTACGACCGGTCGGCCTTGCTTTGGACGACGTTGATGTTTCGGAAGTGGCGCCAGGTATTTCTTTCATAGTGATCAAGTATGAGTGGAATTTGCGGAATCTGCGAGCCGGGGCGCGAGCTGAACGCCAGAATGTTGGCGCCGATGCTCGATGTTCTCGCATTGCCTGACGAATCCGGTCGGAAAACGCTTTCGGACTATTCGATCGCACTGGGTGTCGCACAGCGCTGGATCTTTCAGAATGCTGCGGTGTTTCATAATATCTCAGTCGTTGCGGACGCTGATTTCATCGATTTCAATGCGCCCGCCGATGCACTTTCCATTTCGCTGAAGGAAGCAAAGTCGATGCCAGCCGCTGAACTCATCGCTCGGCTGTATGTTAGATACGGTTTAAGTTTGTTCGAGCACTTGCATGGCGGATATTCATTTGCTCTTTGGGATGAGAAATCGCGGCGTCTCTGCCTTGCGATTGATCGCATCGGAATCAAGACTCTCTATTGGCGCCGAGAAGGCGACAGGCTGTTATTTGCTTCCCGTGCGTCCGCCATTCGAATGGCACAAAATGAGCCACCGGAAGTCAATCCAAGTGCGGTGCTTCAGTTTGTTCTTTTTTCGTCCGTTCCCGCACCCATGAGCAGCGATCGGGGTATGGAGAAGCTACGTCCCGGCACGTTTCTGACGTTTGAACAACAGAGACTGGTTGAGAGGCAATATTGGGACATCGAATATCCAGAAAGTGAGAATCACAGCGTTTCTCACTGGTCCAGCGAACTCCGCGAAGGTATGCGAATGGCTGTCTATCGCCATTTGGACAATTGTGAACAGGCCGTCACCGGCAGCTACTTGAGTGGCGGCACGGATAGCAGTTCGGTCGTTGCGTTCGCTAGCCAAAAACATCACCCCGCCCAGTCATTTTCCATCGCGTTTGAAGAAGCAGGATTCAGCGAAATCGAATTCGCGCGTATAACCGCGCAACGTTTTCAAACGAAGCACCATGAAAAATTCCTCACTCCCACGGATGCAACCAACGCGCTCAGCAAAATTCTTTCATACTACGACGAGCCGTTCGCAAATTCCTCGGCTATCGGTTCCTATTACTGCGCTGTGCTTGCGCGAGAACAGGGAGTGACCACGCTACTGGCCGGCGACGGCGGTGACGAGCTCTTTGGCGGGAACGAACGCTATGCAACGGACAAGCGCTTCGGGATCTATCAACTTCTTCCGGATTGGCTGCGCCGCGGCGTGATCGAGCCGTTCGCGAATCTGCTGCCTGACAACGACACCAAAATGAGTTTGCCTCGCCGCTACATTCGCCGCGCGAATATTCCAAACCCTCGGCGCTATCTGTCTTATGGGTTTTTTCTGAGTTTGCCTCCGGAAGAAATATTTGAAGACGGATTCCTGGAACGGGTCGGCCGTGACAATTGGCTTGCCGTACCAGAGGCACATTTCTCCCGTGCGAAGGCCAGCAGCGAACTAAACCGTCTTCTCTATCTCGACGTAAAAATGACTCTTGCGGACAACGATCTCCGCAAGGTTACTGGCACTGCCGAGCTCGCAGGCGTCAACGTGCGGTATCCGCTTCTCGATGACAAGTTGGTGGAGCTATCGGGCCGAATTCCCGCGCCGCTCAAGCTCAAAGGCTTTCAGAAGCGCTACATTTTCAAGCAGGCGATGAAGGATATCCTGCCTTCAAAGGTGCTTTACAAGAAGAAGCACGGATTTGGCGTTCCACTGGCGCAGTGGCTGCTTCAGGACCGTCAAATGAACCAACTCATGAAAGACTTAGTGCACGATCCCCGGACGCGCAATCGAGGATATTTCAAGCCAGCATTCTTCGAGCGATTGATTGGTTTGCACAAGCGACAGCCAGACTTTTACGGCGAAATTGTTTGGTACTTATTGGTGCTCGAACTTTGGCACCGGCAACATTTGGAACGAAGCCGTGAGACGGTTCATGCTGCGTAAAGTTCAGACGAAACCCGCCGCACGCCAGAACGGCGGGTCTCGCCGCGTGCCCTTGCTGTCTGCCGGATTTAAGCAGACTTGCGAGCGGGTGCTCGCCAGTGGTCTGTATTACACCGGCCTGCTTTCCATTGCGAGGCGCTTCGAAAGAACCCACGAGCTGCATTTCAGCGCGGATTCATACTTGCCGCGACTGCAGCGTTTTGCTGGTTCAAAGTTCGGCATTCTCTGCTACCACCGCGTTGGCACGGAAGGCGTTCCGTTGTTCTCAAGCTTGGAGCCCCCAATCTTTGAAGCTCAGATGCGTTATCTTATGAAGTGCTATCGGATTGTGCCCATTGCACAGCTTTGCCAGGAGCTGCGAGACGGAAGGCAGGTCGTTCCGACTCTGGCCATAACCTTTGATGATGGTTATCGAGATCTTTACACGCATGCATTCCCGATACTGCGGAAATACCAGATTCCTGCGACCATCTATCTTATCGGCCAGAGCATGGAGACGGGTGAAGCGCCATGGTACGACCGGATTTTTGTTGCCTTTGCCTGTGTGCCCGATCCGACGCTTGAAGTACAGATGCATGGACTCCGCCAATTCGATCTTTTCACGCCCGCGCTGCGCATGAACGCTGCCTGGGAAACAGTCTGTTTTTTGCGCTCCATACCCAATGCGCAGCGTCAAAAGTGGTGCGCGGATTTCGAGCAGCGGATCAAACCGCGCCCGGAATGGCTGGAAAACCGCTTTCTCACTTGGGACCAGGTGCGAACGATGCATCGAGGTGGTGTATCTTTCGGGGCCCATACGAGGACGCATCCTTCAGTCAGCCAGTTGGATTCCACCGATTTCCACGAGGAGTTTGTTCACACAAAGGAGCTCCTGGAAGGAGGCCTTGATGCACCGGTCCAGGACTTTGCCTATCCCTTCGGCAAATTGTCCGACATAAGTTCTACCGTGGAGGACTTTCTAGTGCGTACCGGCTATCGATCCGCCGTGACTACTATGGCGGGCTTTAATTCATCGGGCGCAAATTTGCACATGCTGAATCGTTTGCAGGTCGGCAACGATCACTCCATATCATCTTTTGCTTTCAGCGTTGTCAGAATGTTCGTCGAAGCTCCGCCGAAGCTCCATTCTCCGCGTGAGAGTTCGATTCCTGACCAACACGCTCCGCAGGCCGTATGTCAGCGGAACGCATCGTAGAGGCATCCCATGCGATCCATCATCTTAATTCTGATCATCCTTGGCTCCATGCCCGTTTGCCTCGTGAGTCCCTATTTTGGCGTCCTGATGTGGTATTGGGTTTCCTACTTCAATCCACATCGTTTTACGTACGGGTTTGCCTACAATCTGCCCGTTGCTCTTCTGGTAGCTATCCCTACCCTGGTTGGCCTCGTCTTCGCCAAGAAATCTTTGCGTTCTCTGCTAGCGTCAGAGTCTGTATTGCTGGTTGGCCTTTGGGCTTGGTACACCATCACCTACATTCACGCCAAAGGCGTGCCTATCTTCGCCGGCCATATGGCCGAAGCGGACTACCAAATGAGTCATATCAGTAAGATCATTTTGATGACGCTTGTCATGATCGTCTTGGTCACGTCCCGGCAAAGACTTTACGGAGTGATGTTGGTCACGGGTGTAAGCTTGGGCCTCCTTGCGGTCAAGGACACGCTCTTCGGCATTCGCACTTCTGGCCAAGATCGCGTCTTCGGCCCCCCGGATTCCTTCCTGACGGACAACAATGCTTTTGGATTGGCAATCAACGTGAGTTTGCCGATATTGTTTTTCGTGGCCCGCTCAGTGCCGCAACGCTGGCTGCGCATCGTTTTGTATGTTTGCTTCGGTTGCGGAATTATCACCGTGCTGTTGACGTACTCTCGTGGCGGACTCGTTGGCCTCGGAGTCGTTCTTCTTGCGATTACCCTCCGCAGCCGTCACAAACTCATGGCTGCTTTCGTCAGCGTGAGTGCAATCTCCTTGGTGCTCATAATTGCGCCTCATGTATGGATGGATCGCATGGGGCAATTTATGCACGGGAACCTGGACGCTACCGCTAATCAGCGCCTCGTGTCCTGGGGAACGGCATGGAATTTTTCGCACGACTACCCCATCACTGGCGGTAGCTTTGATGCGCTGCCCGATCTTTTTATTTATCAGCGCTACCAGCCACGGCCGCTGCCTGACGGTCTTCCTTCTTCGGGCCCTCACAGCATTTATTTCCAGCTCCTTGCTGACCAGGGATTCGTTGGCCTGGGATTATTCCTGTTCTTAGTGGGAACTTGTTTTCTGACGTTGCTCCGCATCAGACGCGCCGCGCGCAGAGTGCCGGAGATCAATTGGCTCGTCGACTACACGCTGATGATAGAAATCGCGATTCTGGGATTCATGACGAGCGGTGCTTTCCTTGGATTTGTCTATCTTGATTTGATCTACCAAATGATTGGCATGACGGTTGTGTTGAAGATGTTGCTTCATAAGGAACTGAATGAGTTGAGCGCAAACCAAGTCAGCGAGCGAGGTTCTGAAGATCATTTGGAGAGAGTTGCTGTGACGGCTTGAACCGCTACGTGAAATCCTTGAGAGGTGATGAACTTATGTGGCCGAATCGGTGGAAGAATCGCAGATTGTCTTCCGTTTTCATCGGGTCATTTTTGGCGTGTCAAGCTCTTGTCCCTTCCCATGCCTTTGCCCAGGAATGGACCTGGACTACTTCCCAAATTGATGTTGAGGGTACAGATTCGTGGCTTGCTGTGGATCACGACGGAAACATTCACGTTAGCTACCGTGCCAAGAACGGTGGACAGCTCAGGTACGGGTTTCTTCCCGCTGGCGGCTCGCACTGGTTCAACATGACGCTCGATCAGATGCTCGGAGACTTTCTGACGCGAATCGCGGTTGATCCTCGAGGGAATCCCTACATTTGCTACACACCGGGAATAATCAAGCTTGCGTCGTTTGATGGCCATCGCTGGAACACTCAGCAGATTGATCCGGGCAGTGGATTGGTGAGTTACTATTGCTCGGTCGCCATTGGCCAGGATGGCGTGCCCCAGTTGAGCTGGTACGTGGAGGCAGGTTTTATCCTGCGCTATGCCATCCTGCAAGACGGTATGTGGGTCGCGCGAACCATTGATACCAAGGATGCACCTGGAAAATTTAATTCTATGGCCCTGGACAAAGCTGGCCGCCCGCAAGTGTCTTACATCGGGCTTTTCGGAACACGACTTAAATATGCCCGATTCGATGGGAAGGAATGGATTCATTTGGATCTGGAAGCACCCAATCACGCCATTGCAGAGAGCCATGGAGATACCGGTATGGGGACTTCCATCATCGTGGATCCCCTGGGTGAGCCGATGATCAGCTATTTCGATACTTCTTCTTTGAAACTCGCTCATCTTGTCGATGGCAAATGGAAATTCGAAATTATTGACCAGTTCCCGAAGCTTGACCAGTGGGGCTGGAGAAATTTCCGCACTACCATTCTCCTGGATCAAAAGGGAATTCCCCACATCGGTTACCAAAGTCCGTTGGGGTTGAAGCATGCCTGGTGGGACGGCACGCGCTGGAGAACTCAGCTCATTATTGCCCCGTCGGGAACGACGTTTGACGGCGCGATGGCTATCGACTCCCACGATAATCTCTACTTCTGCTATACCGACCCGCGGAGCCGGACACTCCAACTCGCGATTGGCCGTCTTGGGCAACCCAGCGAAACAGCGAAAACAGGGGCAAAAGAGGATCCGACTAACTAGATTCTTATGTGACCGGCTGGTTCCATCGAGCGGACGTGCATATCGTGAATTTCCAAATCCTGCAGTTTTTCTTCTGGATCGCCACCGGATTGGTGATCTATGTTTATCTTGGCTATCCGCTTTTGCTCGCTGTGATCTCCCGGCGGCGAACTATCCCTGCATCACCGGAAGAACAGGATCTTCCCATCGTTACCTTGCTGATCTCGGCTTACAACGAGAAATCCGTCATCAGCGAAAAGCTTCAGAATGCCCTTGCGCTCGATTATCCGCGAAGCCAACTCGACATCCTTGTTGTGTCCGATTGCTCGGATGACGGCACTGACGAAATTGTCCTTCGTCATGCTGCTTCTGGCGTCCAACTGATCCGCCTCCCCGAACGTTTGGGGAAAAGCGCAGGTCTCAATCTCGGAGTACGCCAGGCCTCCGGCGACATCCTTGTATTTTCGGATGCGAACGCAATGTACGAACCCGATGCAATTCGCCTGCTCGTCCGCCATTTTTCCGATCCGCGTGTCGGATATGTTGTGGGCAACGCGCGATACGTCGAGCATTTGGGCCGGGCCGCTTCGGCGGAGTCCGAGGGTCTCTATTGGAAACTCGAAACGTGGGTCAAGGAAAAAGAATCTGATTTTTGGTCCGTCGTCGGAGGAGACGGCGCCATCTACGCTATCCGGCGCGAACTCTTCACTCCTTTGCGTCCGACGGACATCAATGACTTTCTTAATCCATTGCAAATCACTGTTCGCGGATACCGGGGCAGCTACGATCGCGCTGCGGTTTGTTATGAAGAAGCCAGCGACAGTTTTGAAAAGGAATTTCGTCGCAAGGTGCGAATCATAAGCCGCAGCTTGAACGCCGTCCGCCGGGCACCAAGCGCGCTATTGCCATGGACGCAACCACGCCACTGGCTTGCGCTGGTTTCTCATAAAGTTCTACGGTGGCTCGCGCCGGTCTTCCTGCTCGTGCTTTTTTTCGTTTCCATCTGTTTATGGCAATCGCCATATTATCGAGCCGCACTTTTCTCCCAGCTTGCATTTTATCTCCTGGCCCTGATTGGGTGGACTCTTCAGAAGCGAAATGAATGCCCAAAAGTTTTGTATCTTCCTTATTACTTCTGCCTCGTAAACCTGGCATCTCTGTTCGGCGTTGCGAAATTTCTTTCTGGTTCTCTGTCACCCACTTGGCAAACCATACGAGAAAATCCCGCAAATTCCGGCGGAAGCGCACACTTCACCAAGAGAGGAACCTGAGCAGTGGCTCTTCGTGTGCTTCACGTGCTGGATCACTCCTGGCCCGTATTGGATGGATACTCGCAGAGGAGCCGCAGCATTGTCGCCGCGCAACTGCAGCTTGGCATGCAACCTTCAGTTCTCACCGGTCCTCTCCACCAGCAAGACGACCCAACGGCGTCAGAAACCAGTTTGGATGGCGTCCGCTACCACCGCACGCTATATGAAGTTGACCTGTCTGGGCGCGCCATCAAGAACTGTTGGCCTCTCTTACGCGAATTACGAGTCGTTCAACTCCTACGGCAGAGAATCAAGTCTTTACTCCGGAGCGCAGAGTTCGACGTCGTGCATGCACACTCGCCGGCGCTTTGCGGCCTGGCAGCGGCACAAGCAGCCCACACCTGCGGCGTTCCTTTCGTGTATGAAATTCGTGCTTTTTGGGAAGACGCCGCGGTCGATCAGAACAAAACCCATGGAACGTCCATGCGTTACAGGCTCGCCCGGCAACTTGAAACACACGTCGTACGGCGTGCCGACGCGGTCGTCGGAATTGCGCGGCCCATTCTCGATGACCTCCGGAGTCGTGGCATTTCGCCACACAAACTGTTTCACGTTCCCAATGGAGTGGACGCTTCGCGTTTTGCCCCTGTGGTTCGAGACATTGCTCTGGCCGCAAGTCTAGGTTTGAACGGCGCCCCGACCTTGGGATTCATCGGTACGCTTTTTCCGTGGGAAGGCATTACTTGGCTGATTCGCGCCGCAAAGGAACTGCGTGCGAGAGGAACCAAATTCAAGCTTGTCATTGTTGGCGATGGCGCAGACGCCAATGAATTGAAAAGATCCATTCAGGAGAACGACGCTGGGAGTTACGTAACCTTTCTTGGGCGCGTCTCCCACGATCAGGTGGAACGCTATTATTCTGTGATGGATGTAATGGTCTATCCCCGGCGCAGCAATCGGCTGACGGAGTTGGTGACGCCGCTTAAACCACTCGAAGCGATGGCCTTGGGTAAAGCGGTTCTTGGGAGCAGTGTCGGGGGAATTCGCGAATTGATCGCGAACGACGAGACAGGGATGCTGTTCGAACCGGAAAACATAGAAGACTTTTGCCGACGTGCGGCGCGGTTGTTACAGGATCCCGCCCTGCGACGTAACTTGGGTGATCGGGCTCGCCAGGCAATGTGCGCTGAACGGGATTGGAAGACTCTTGTGACCCGCTATGTAGGAGTTTACGAATCCGCCATTCGCATCTTTGAACAGCGCACCTGAACAACAACTGTTTTTTGTCCTTGCGGGGCTCGAAGCCCGCAAATCGTGCGGTTTGCAGCTTCACTGTGAACACTCTCCTCGATAATCCGGCTGCAACGCTTCCGGTCCAGCAGCCCTAATACCAGCTTTTTTTCAGTGTCAGATTCTCCAGGCTCAGGTCCGCTACTAGAAGTTTCAACCGCTCATGCTCCTGCCGCAGATCCTTCACCTC
>Ga0209517_10000784_pt1 | contig 52502 bp, 50 predicted proteins | sample PeaSoiMetSII2010_FD_187695 | JGI IMG/M metagenome (GOLD analysis project Ga0209517, IMG submission 187695) | Peat soil microbial communities from Weissenstadt, Germany - SII-2010 (SPAdes) (version 2) | ecosystem: Environmental > Terrestrial > Soil > Wetlands > Peat | place: Germany...
CGTGGCCAGCATCGCGGGCATGTTGATGCTGATTCCGGCGGCGCTGTGGGGCTTGTCGATCCGGCGAGCGGAGAATCGGGTGATCTAGAGTCCATGGGTTCCAGATGGCCCGATCACCCGATGACCCGATCGCCCGATTCACACGAGCCGGTCAATCTTCGCTGCCAGGATGAAATCCGACTCGGTCAGCCCATCCACCGCGTGCGTCCAGGTTGTGATCTCGACCTTGCCCCATCCCAGCAAAATGTCGGGATGATGGCCCTGCTCCTCGGCCAATTCGCCAACTCGATTCACAAAGGCGAGGGCCGACAGGAAATCGGGGAACTTATAGGTGCGCACGAGGTGATGTTCCTCGACGATGTTCCACCGCCCAGGTTCCTCCAGTTGCTGATGAATCTCCGTAAGTTTCTTTCCCTTCAGCGGTGGTATACCGCCGCGGCAGGGGACGCATTTTCGGTCTGCGAGCATAGGCCTCCTCGTGCTGTCTTAGATGCTGGGCAGGTTCGAGCGACGCAGCGGAAAACGCAAAAACAGAAACGCAAAAACTCGATCGCGGGCCGGTGTCAGCCCCTTGGGCTACCGTTCCGCGGGAAAGTTCAGACGAAGTCCAACCCGGTACAGGATGGGCGGGCCTATATTGACGATGGGTGTACGCGCCACCTGGTAACGCTGATCGAGCAGATTTTCGGCAGCGGCAAATACTTCGAGGTGCCGTGTGAGCGTGCGACCCACTTGCAGGTCCATGGTGTAGAAGCGATCCAGGGGAAACTGGTTCTGGTCGTCATCGAATTGCTGGCCCACGAAACGTCCCTGCAGACTGAGCAGAAGCCGCGAAGGATTCCAGTAGCGAGCTTCCCAGGTGAAGACATTGCGCGGAACTTGCGCCACCTCCAGGCCCACCAGCGAGACTAAGGGAGGCGAAGGATAACTCACGACTGTGGCCGCGGTGAATTCGTAGCCCGCGGAAATCTGAATGTCGCGGTTGACGTGCACCACTCCATCGATCTCGACGCCGCGCGAACGTATGCGGCCGAGGTTTTCTTTTTCCCGGGTAATCAACGATGAAGTCTGGCTAAGGGTGACGTTCTGGACGGGATCAACGATGTCGCTCCAGAAAAAAGTTCCGCGCAAATTGAGCTTGCTGTCCCATTCCGTGACGTTGACTCCAGCTTCCGCGCCGGTCATACGCTCAGCGTTGAGGTTAGGATTGTTGTTGGTCTGAATATCGCCCACTCGGAACGGGCGGTAGAGCTCATTCAGAGTGGGCGCGCGAAAGGCGCGGTAGATAGAACCGGTGAGCGAGACGTGACTGTTCAGCGCTCGCAGCACCGAGAGGCGGGGGTCAAAAGCCGTCGCATTGCGGGACGGAAAAAGCGTGCTGGGTGACTTGCACGTGCCGGAAACCGGTGTGCAGATTGAGCTGTCGTTGAAATTGCTCCAGTCGTCAAACCGCCCGGCCAGAATGATGGTCCACTTTTGGCGCAAGCGCAGAATATCTTCGCCGAACCACCCCAGATTGCGCTGCCGCCCTCCGGCCGCAGTGTTACGGGTGTGCGTGCCCGACGAATAGGATTGCTGGTCGCTGGCGCCGATGACTTCCATGAGATCCATGCCCGCGATCAGCGTCTGGCTCTTGCCAAGCAGGTGCGTCCACTGCACACCGCCACCGCCGACCTGTTCGGGGACGTGCTGAAGGTCGGTCAGCGATTCGCTGTCGCGATCGGCGGCCACGGCGGAAAACGTCTCGTTGAAGCCCTGTACCAGTTCGTAGGCGCGCAAGGTCAGCGAGTCATCGCTGCCGAAGTGCTGGTCGAGGCCGAAGGCGCCTTCGCCTGTGCGCGTATCGTTGGTTTGGAGGGGCGTGCCATTGTGCCGGAACTCGGTGAAGAAATTGCCGCGCGCGAAGATTCTTCCCTGGTCGCCGAGCTTGTGGCCGAGGTTCAGGTCGACCGTCGCGTCTTCAGAATTGGCGGGCGTATCGATGCTGCCACGAAGGTAACTGGGTATCACCACGAAGCCGTCGCTGCGGAACATCTCCGACGCGAGTGAGACGTCCCACGGGCCCACGCGCGTTCCAGTCCAGAAGGAAAGATCGGGAGTGCGCTCGTTGCCGTAGGAGGTCTCCAGATTGATCGCCGGAGCCTGCGGCTGGCGCGTGACGAACTGCACGACTCCGCCGAGCGCGTCGCTGCCGTAGAGATTCGAAGCGCCGCCGCGGAACACCTCGACCGTCGAGAGCGCTTCTCGTGGAATGCGATCCCAGTAGACCCAGCCGCCGAAGGCATCGACTTGAGGCAATCCGTCTTCGAGAACCAGAGCGCGGCTGGCGGCCGTGCCGCCCAGTCCGCGCAGCGAGACGCCTTGATTAGAGGCAACCGCGAAGCGGCTGTCGGAGCGCCGATAGAGCGAAAAGCCGGGAACCTGCCGGAGCATGTCGTCGACTCGTAGGGCAGGAGTGGCGGCAATATCGGGAGTAGAAAGCAGAACCGTGCTGCCCGGGGTTTCCGAGAGGCGAACCTCGGTGCGGGCCGCTAAGACCGTGAGTTGCTCGTTCGCGGATGAAGGTTGTAAGACGATTTCCAAGTGGACGACTTCCAGGGGCGTGATCTCCGGGTGGGCAGTCTGGTTCGCTTCCACCTTCCAGGATTGGCGTAGGACGGTGAATCCCGCTGCGCTCACTTCGACCGTTCCTGTCGTGCCCGGCACATGGGGAATCGAGAACCGCCCAACGTGATCCGTTTCAGTCGTCGCGTGAAAGGAATCGCTTCGCAGGTTGACCGTCGCCATTGCAATCGCGGCACCGCTCGCATCGCGGACGACGCCGTCCACCTGCGTTGTCTGCGCGGACACCGAAAAAGCCAGAGCTAAGAAAAGCAAGGCTAGAATGAGGATGAGGGTTGGTCTGCGATTCAGCATCGAAGCGATAAGCTTACAACAACTTACTTTTCTTGAGTTGATTGCCGAGGTCGCGAAAACCGATGTTGCCTGAGGGGTAGGGCCGAACTGCGATCGGCTGTCTCCCCTTGTCATCCTGACCCTGAGCTAGTCGAAGGGGAAGGACCTATGCATTCTGCCTGCGCCACCAGCGGCGTTGCAGGGACTTAATCCGAGGTTCCCTAGAACGGAATGTCTTCATCCGTAATCGGAGAACTGCCGGCTGGGGCGTGCTCCGGCTCGGGAGCGCTCTGGTCGAAGTTGTTGCCGCCCGCGGATGCCGAGGCTCCGCGCGAGCCGCCGGCGTGCTCGCCCCCACCGCCTTCACCGCGTCCGCTCAGCAGGACGAGTTCATTGGCGATGATCTCCGTCTTGTACATCTTCTTGCCAGTTTCTTTGTCGTCCCACGAACCGGTGCGCAGGCTGCCCTCGATATAACACTTCCCGCCCTTCTTCAGATATTGGCCGATAATCTCGGCCAGGCGCTGGAAGGCGACGATGTTGTGCCACTCGGTGCGGTCCTGCCAGTTGCCGTCTTTGTCCTTAAATCGCTCGTTGGTGGCAATGGAAAACTTGGCGACCGGCATGCCGCCTTGCGTGAACTTCATTTCGGGATCCTTCCCAAGGTTTCCAATCAGGATGACTTTGTTTACGCTTTTCATGAGTGCAAGCTCCTTCGAGAACGCTGACCTTCGAGACGCTCACTATAGCAGAATTGGGCGACCCGGAGGCAGTGCTCCACGTACTAGAAATATGTGATGAATTCGCGGATTGTGGAAAGGTCGTTTTCGACGGAGTTCGAATGCAATAGGCTTCGTATCAGGGTGTCGCTTTGTTTCGTATCAGGGTATCGCTTTAGCGATACCACATGTTCCTCGTTTTCAGACGCCCCTTTAGAGCCAGGGAACGAACATCCGTCTTTTATACGAAGATCTGATATAGCATCAAGTACACGACCACGCCCGTCACCGAGACGTACAGCCAGAGCGGAAACGTCCAGCGCGCGATGGCTCGATGCCGGTCAAATTGCTCGCGCAAGGCTCTGGTGAGCGTAATGAGCACCATCGGTACAATGATCACGGCCAGGGTGGTGTGCGAAATCAAGATGGTGAAGTACAGAGGCCGCGTCCACCCGGTGCCGCGAAAATGTACCGAACCCACGTGATAGTGGTAGTAAAGATACGACCCGAGGAAAAAGGAAGAGGTTACCAATGCGGTCAACATCACCGCGCGATGCGCCGCCATCTTGCCACGCGCGATAAGCACACGCCCCGTAACCAGCAGCACCGCGCTCGATCCGTTGAGCGTCGCATTGATCTTGGGTAAAATTGAGTAGTCGGTCATGGGAGAAGTCTAGTTGTACGGGGAACGGAGCGCGTTGGCAAGGTCAGGCAAGGTCAGAAGTAAGAGGTCAGATTGCAGAGGTGAAACCCGACCTTGTTCTTCACCTCTGCAATCTGACCTCTTACTTCTGACCTCCCACCTCTCGCTCCGTCGCCCGCTTGCGTATAAAATGTGAACACGATGCCCGACGTGGGGAGCCCTCAGCCGCAGACCGCGGTGGCAAAACAAGAATCCGGTGCGCACTCGCTGCCCGTGGTGGCGGTCTGGGCGCGCGATCTGTTGGTCTCGCTCGTCATCTCCGCTTTCATCATTATATTTCTTTATCAGCCGGTGAAGGTGGAAGGCACCAGCATGATGCCCGGCCTCGAAGACCAGGAGCGGATTTTCGTCAACAAATTCGTCTATCGCTGGGAGCCCATCCAGCGCGGCGACATCGTTGTCTTCCGCTATCCGCGCGACCCGTCGAAAAGTTACATCAAGCGCGTCATCGGCGTTGCCGGCGACCGCGTCCGCATCGAGAACGGCCAGGTCTACGTGAACGGCGAGGCGCTCGACGAAGACTACGTTCCCAGCGATTACGCGGATGCCCGTTCTTATGGGGAAGTCAAGGTTCCGCCGAATAGCTTCTTCGTCCTCGGCGATCATCGCACCATGTCGAACGACAGCCGCGACTTCGGTACTGTGAACGAACGCTACATCTACGGCAAAGCCGTCTTCGGATATTGGCCGATGGAGAAGCTGGGGCGGCTGCGCTGATCCGTCAGCCCCGTTACAAGAGCTAAGGTGATCCCTGCTCAACGAGCATTTTCCCCCGCCAGTGTGTCGCCGGTCTGATGCTCGGTAATTTGAAAACGAAGGAAGTCGTGAATAGCGGCGAGGGCAACCGGGTCACTGGACTCGATGCGCACGCGTCCGCCACAGGAGATCTCTTCGTACTTGTAGCGGATTTTCGCTTTCAATAATTTCATGGCCGTGACGCCAGGAGGAACGCCATCGTGCACGAACATGGGCGTGGTAAAGTCCCCATTTCCGAACATGACTGCAATATGCGAGAGGTGCGAACGGATCGCATCTGTGCTGGCTTTGTCGTTGGGATCGTTTGCTGTGACTTCGATTGCACCACCATTCGCGGACATACGGAAGTGGTGGGTGGTCGCGTCGTGCGCAAAGCCCATGGCCTGGTCACCATGTTCCTCCACGGCAGCATGGTGAGAATTTTCAGCGCTGTGCCGCTTATGCATCGGGCAGCTCTCCATGGCATCGTCTTTCTTTGTGTCTTGCGCGTTGCCTGACCCGAGGGAGAACAGCAGGACAATGGTTAGAGAGGCAACAGACAGATTCTTCACGATTTTTTTCTCCTTCTGAAGTTATCCACGGACTTGGCCCGTGGTACGGAATTGTCGGCTAGAGAGTGCAGTAGCAAGGCTTTACTGCCCGGGGTGGTGTGTGCGAGTTTCACCCGCCATTGGCGAACGAGTTTTCGCATGTAGCCCTGGGTCCGGCGGAGTTCTTGGATTTGCCGTTCCAGGGCGCGCAGCTTTTCTTCGGTCATGTTGAGCACACGATGGCAAGGGACCCCGCCGCTGTCGCGCACTTGGAGGATTTCCGAGAGTTCAGACAGCGTGAAGCCAAGCTGCAGTGCTCGTTGCACCAGCCGAACACGGTCAACCGTATCCCGACCATACATGCGATAGCCAGATGCAGTGCGCGGTGATTGCGGGAGGATTCCCATCCGCTCGTAGTAGCGGATCGTATCGGAGCTCACGCCGGACAAACGAGCGAGTTCCCCCGATCGGAGGGATTTGGTCGTAGCACTCATTCACTGGTGAGTATGAACCCCGGAATCGGTTCCAGGGTCAAGCATTTTCTTGAAGCGCCCGAAAGCAGCGTTCGGATCAAGCTAGTTTTAGGCATCCCGGACGGCCCTTCCTAATGGCGCGAGAAATAGCTGACACCATCTGTCCCTATCCTGCTAGACTCTATAAAATCCACTCCCAGGAGTTCTAATGCAAGCGATCCTTGCCCTCGAAGACGGCAGAGTCTTCCGAGGCAAAGGCTACGGCGCTAAAGGCGAGTGCTCCGGCGAAGTCGTTTTTAATACTTCCATTACCGGCTACCAGGAAATTTTCACCGACCCCTCCTACGCCGGACAGATCGTCGTCCTGACCAACCCCGAAATCGGAAACTACGGCACCAACCCCGAAGACAGCGAGGCGGTGCGCCCGTACATCGAGGGCCTGATCGTGCGCGAGTTCTCGAAAGTCAGTTCCAACTGGCGCTCGCAGCAGGTCACGGACGAGTTCATGGAACAGTTCAGGATCCCAGTGCTCGCCGAGATTGACACGCGGGCGCTGGTCCGCCACCTGCGGACCTACGGCGTGATGCGCGGCGTGATCTCGACCCTCGAAGACGATACCGACAAACTCGTTGCCAAAGCGTGCGCGATCCCAAAAATGGACGGCCAGGATCTCGCCAAAGTCGTCTCCACCAACCACACCTACGTGTGGGAGACCGGTGAGCGCTCGCACTTGCCCGATGAAATTGTCGGAGTCAAAGATGAGCCGGCGCGCTTCCACGTAGTCGCCTACGACTTCGGCATCAAGCAGAACATCATGCGCAAGCTGCGCGGAGAAGGCTGCAAGGTGACGGTAGTCCCGGCGCAGACCACGGCGGAGGACGTGCTGGCGTTGAAGCCCGACGGAGTGTTTCTGTCGAACGGCCCGGGCGATCCCGAGCCCTGCACCTACGCGGTCGACAACATTCGCCGCTTGATTGGAAGGCAGCCGATTTTCGGAATTTGCCTGGGACATCAGCTCACCGGCATAGCGCTCGGAGGCAAGACCTTCAAGCTGAAATTCGGCCACCACGGCGGAAATCATCCCGTAAAGCAGTTGGCCACCGGCAAGATCGAAATCACCGCCCATAACCATAACTTCGCCGTAGATCCCGATTCGCTGCCGCAAAGTGAAGTGGAGTTGACGCACATGGACCTAAACGACCAGACGCTCGAAGGCATGCGCCACCGGAACTTGCCGTTGTTTACGGTGCAATATCACCCGGAAGCTGCGCCGGGTCCGCATGATTCGCACTACTTGTTTAAGGATTTTGTGAAGATGATGGAGGAGTGCAAGCGGTGAAGGCGAGGTTCGCAATAGCGTTATTTCTGCTTGTCCAATTGGCGCAGTCACGAGAAAAGGGTGTGACATGGTCGGAGGTTGACCCTTTTTGCGGACAGGTTACCTCGACGGACTCTAAGGACTTCCCGGTCGTACTTGCGACAGTAGCGCTATATCGCGCCAAGGCGAAGCACATTCCTTGTTGCGAGGCGGCTGAACCTGTGGGCGAAGTAAAACTCGATGCAAACGGCAATTTTGATCTGCGAAAGCAATTGCCAGGGGAGTACTGGTTCGTGGTCAGCTGGGACAAGATTAGTGTGCCTGTGCCTCTGTGGGTGACGGGAAAGCACAGCTTTGCTTGTAGCGACGGATACAAAAATGTCATCGCGGTTAACCCGAGGATGAAGTCATCCGAAAAATCTGTGCAGATCTCCCAGAATTGACTTCGAAAGCGAGCGAGCATCTAGGTGCCGGGAACAAGTAAATGACGTATTAGCCCTTAAGGTCAGCAGCCAGTGACCAACTCTCTAAGAATTGTCATCCCGAACGGAGTGAGGGATCTGTAGTTGGCCGGCACTGCTACAAGCGTTCGGTTCCGAATAAGCCGTGCGCGGTGAAGGGTTGAAAGTGATGCGGGAAGAGAAACGCTATTACGCGTACATCATGGCCAGTCGCTCACTGACGCTCTACACTGGCGTGACCGGAGACCTCTATCATCGGGCATTGCAGCACAAGGCGGGCGAAATCGAGGGCTTCACAAAGAAGTACCACATCAATCGGCTGGTTTATTACGAGACTTTCAAGTACGTGAACAACGCGATTGCTCGCGAGAAGCAAATTAAAGCCTGGACTCGCGTAAAGCGCCTTGCGCTGATTAAGACTATGAATCCGGCGTGGCAGGATCTGGCGGAAGGCTGGGGCGAATTGACAGAACTGCAGATCCCTCGCTTCGCTCGGGATGACAAAACTGAAAATAATGACAATACTGAAAACAAGGAAGACAACTCTCAAGTAGAAGCGGGCAGCACCGGCGCGACTGACGCCGCTCCCCTTCAACGCAAGGCTAAAACCGCATAATGCCAAAACGAACTGACATCTCGAAAATTCTGATCCTCGGCTCCGGCCCCATCGTCATCGGCCAGTCGGCCGAGTTCGACTACTCCGGCACTCAAGCTTGCAAGGCGCTCAAGTCGGAGGGCTTTGAAGTCGTGCTGGCCAACTCGAACCCGGCCACCATCATGACCGATCCCGAGTCGGCGGACCGCACTTACATCGAGCCACTTACTCGCGAATATCTCGAAGAGATCATTCGTGTTGAGCGGGAGATGGCGCCCAGTGCGGGCTTTGCCATTCTGCCGACCGTCGGCGGGCAGACCGCGCTCAACCTTGCCATAGAGCTTTCCGACGGCGGCGTGCTCGAAAAGTACAACGTTGTTCTGATTGGCGCGCAAATCAGCGCCATCAAAAAAGCTGAAGACCGCCTGTTTTTCAAAGATGCCATGCAGCGCATCGGGCTCGACGTGCCGAAATCGGCGCTCGTCAACAACCTGAAAGACGGCATCGAATTTGCCGGCAAAATCGGCTTCCCTGTCATCATTCGTCCCTCGTTCACGCTCGGCGGCACCGGCGGCGGCATCGCCTACAACCGCGAAGAACTGATGGAAGTCCTCGCCCGGGGCCTTGACCTCTCGCCCGTGCATGAGTGCCTGATTGAAGAATCGGTTCTCGGCTGGAAAGAGTACGAACTCGAGGTGATGCGCGATACCAAAGATAACGTCATCATCATCTGCTCCATCGAAAACTTCGACCCCATGGGCGTGCATACCGGCGACTCCATCACCGTCGCCCCCGCGCAGACGCTCACCGACCGCGAGTACCAGGTAATGCGCGATGCGGCGATTGCCGTGATCCGCGAGATTGGCGTCGAAACCGGCGGATCGAACATCCAGTTCGCCGTCAATCCCTCGACCGGGCGCATGGTTGTGATCGAGATGAACCCGCGCGTGTCGCGTTCTTCCGCGCTGGCATCGAAGGCGACCGGTTTCCCCATCGCGAAAATTGCCGCCAAGCTGGCCATCGGCTATACCCTCGACGAAATTCCGAACGACATCACACGCAAGACTCCGGCCTGCTTCGAGCCCACGCTCGACTACGTGGTCGTCAAGATTCCGAAGTGGCAGTTCGAAAAATTTCCCGGCGCCGACGAATCGCTGGGCCCGCAGATGAAATCCGTCGGCGAAGTGATGGCCATCGGCCGCACCTTCAAGGAGGCCCTGCAAAAGGGAATCCGCGCGCTCGATACCGGCAAACGCGTCGGCTCCCAGAAAATCGAGCCCAAGATTCTCACTCAGCGATTGGTCACCCCGCATCCCGAGCGCCTGACCTACGTTCAATACGCAATCCGCCAGGGGCACACGATTAAGCAAATCGCGAAGATGACATCGATCGATCCCTGGTTCCTCTATCAGCTCAAAGAGATTAACGACATGCAGCTTGAGCTGGAAAAGCATCCGATGGAATCGATCCCCACCGAAGTGCTGCGCGAAGCCAAGCGAATGGGATTCTCCGACGGACGGCTCGCCGGAACCTGGCGTCTGGACGGCAAAGGCGGCCAGGAAAAGGTTCGCCATTTCCGCAAGAAGCACGACCTCAAGCCCGTCTACAAGCGAGTCGATACCTGCGCGGCCGAGTTCGAAAGCTACACGCCTTACCTCTACTCCACCTACGAAGAAGAAGACGAGGCCGCGCCCACAGCGAAAAAGAAGGTCGTCATTCTCGGTTCCGGTCCCAACCGCATCGGGCAGGGAATCGAATTTGATTACTGCTGCTGCCACGCCGCCTACGCGCTGCGCGAGGATGGCTACGAAACCATCATGATCAACTGCAATCCGGAGACGGTCTCCACCGACTACGACACCAGCGATCGCCTCTACTTCGAGCCGCTCACGCTCGAAGATGTATTCGCCGTTTGCGAGCACGAAGCCTCCAGCGGCGCGCCGGTCGGCGTGATCGTGCAGTTCGGCGGTCAGACGCCGCTGAATCTTTCTCTGCCGCTCAAGGCTGCAGGAGTCAACATCATCGGCACCACGCCCGAATCGATTGATCTGGCAGAAGACCGCAAGCGTTTCGGAAAACTTCTCGAAGAACTCGACATACCGCAAGCTCCCGGAGCCATGGTCGCCTCGGTCGAGGAGGCAGTCGAAGCCGCGAAGAAAATCGGATTTCCGGTGCTGGTTCGCCCTTCATACGTTCTCGGAGGGCGAGCCATGGTTATCGCCTACGATGAGGACACCATCACGCAGTACATGAAGCAGGCCGTCGAGTATTCGCAAGACCGCCCCGTCCTCATCGATAAATTTCTGGAAGACGCGATTGAGGTCGACGTGGACGCGCTCTCCGACGGCGAGGACGTCGTGATCGGCGGCATCATGCAGCACATCGAGGAAGCCGGCATCCACTCCGGCGACTCTTCCTGTGTGCTGCCAGCGGTCGACATTCCCGAGCCGCTGCTCAAGCGCATGCGCGAATACACGTTCACGCTGGCGCGCGCTCTCAAAGTGATCGGCCTGATGAACGTGCAGTTCGCGATTCCGCGCGGTTCGCATGTAGGCAATGTGGGAAATGTGGGGACGGGCTCCCCCGCCCGTCCAAGCGGAGCGGAGCTCCGCAGTCATACCGCGGATGGGAATGGCAAAGTCTATGTGCTGGAAGTGAACCCGCGCGCCTCACGCACCGTGCCCTTCGTTTCCAAAGCTACGGGCGTACCCCTGGCCAAGATTGCCGCGCGCCTGATGACCGGCCGCAAGCTGCGCGAGTTCCTCCCAGAGAACATCGAACGCGGCACCGATCTGGACACGGGCCGCTGCTTCTACGTGAAATCGCCGGTCTTTCCCTGGTCGAAATTTCCCGGCGTCGACACGGTTCTAGGCCCCGAAATGCGCTCCACCGGAGAAGTCATGGGCGTCGCCGACAATTTCGGCGAAGCCTTCGCCAAGGCCCAAATTGCCGCTGGCCAGAAGCTGCCGGCGCAGGGCACGGTTTTCATCAGCGTCACCGACCATGACAAGCCGCAGGTGGTCGAGGTCGCGCGTCGCTTCGTCGACATGGGATTCAAGCTAGTGGCCACTCACGGCACGGCGGACATTCTGGAAGAAGCTGGCTTGGCGGTCGAGCGCGTCTACAAGGTGAAAGAGGGCCGCCCCAACGCGGTGGATTTGATCAAAGCTGACCGCATTCAGTTGATCGTCAACACGCCGCACGGTCCCGACCCCTACTTCGACGAGAAAGCGATCCGCCGCGCCGCAGTCACCGGACGAATCACCACCATTACCACGCTCTCCGCAGCCCGAGCCGCCGCTGAAGGCATCGCCGCGCTGCAGCGCGGAGAAGTGCGCGTGCAAGCGCTGCAGGCGCTGCACGCGGAGCGGGTGGGGCGAACTTAGCAAGACCATCCCTGCAAGACCATCGCTGAATGAGAATGTCACCCTGAGCGTAGCAGCATCTTCGAGCGAAGCGAGAAGATGTTGCGGGGTCGAAGGGCCCCTACTCGAACTCCCAACCCAGCGTCAAGGCGTCCTCACGATCCCGCCTGCGACCAAGGATTCCCAGCCTGACCTCCAGATGACAAACGCTCAATCCAGACTCCATAATTGAAGCGCGGTCGCAAACGACCAACGACGAACGACCGACGACTGGGGCCCCCCATGCTCTTATCCGGAATTTTCCCGCCCATCACGACGCCCTTCTATCCCGATGGCGAGGTCTATTACAAAAAGCTCGAAGCCAACGTAGAGCGCTACTCGCGCACGCCGGTCGCTGGCATCGTGGTGCTCGGTTCAACCGGCGAGGCGATACTGCTCTCCGACCAGGAACGCCGCGACGTTTTGAAGACCGCACTCGCCGCCGCCGCGCCCAGCAAAGTCATGATCGCAGGCACCGGCATCGAGTCGGCGCATGAAACTCTGCGGCTCACCGAGTACGCCGCCGAACTCGGCTATGACGCCGCCATGGTGCGCACTCCGCACTACTACAAGAGGCAGATGCTCCCCGCGAACCTGCTCGCTTTCTATCGCACGGTCGCTGACCGCTCCGCGCTGCCGATCGTCATCTACAACTTCCCGCAGGCTACCGGATACGACATCCCCGCCGAGGTTGTGATCGAACTCGCGAGCCATCCCAACATCGTCGCTATCAAGGAATCAAGCGGCAACCTCGACAAAGTGAAAACCATGATCGGGGGCACACGCAATATCAATATAAAGAGGCAGGCCACGGTGACCGAAACGTTCGAGGCCGTAACGCCGCGCATGCTCAAAGCCGCCGTCGCTGAAAGCGAAAAGCGGAGCAGGGAATTGGTAAGCGTAGCCTCACTAGCGTCCCCCGCACGTAGCGCCGGCGTCTCGCCGGCATTCGAGCAGGCGTCCCCGCCCGTCCACAATCCGATCGCGACGAAGCCGTCATCCTCTGCCGTCACCGTCGTGGGAAAATTGAAAACGCGGCAGAAAGAGGTCGGCTTTCAAGTCATGGTCGGAGCCGCTCACCAGCTCGAACCGTCGCTTGGATTGGGAGCGGTCGGCGCCATTCTCGCGCTTGCGTGTCCCGCGCCCACCGCATGTTACGAAATCTACGCCGCGCTCAAAGACGGAGACAACGCGCTCGCCCGCGAAAAGCAAGAGCGTATAAAACTCGCAGCCCAGCGCGTAGTTGGCGAACTCGGCGTCCCCGGCGTGAAGTACGCCATGGACCTGAATGGCTACTACGGAGGCCCGTCGCGCCTGCCATTCTTGCCGCTCTCCGGCGAGCAGAAAGCCGAAATCGAGAAGTTGATGGCGGGAATCAAGAGCTGAGATTTGGATAGGGACTGGCGTCCTAGGCATCACACCCGCTTGTGATCCACGTCACAGGTGCCTATAATTAGAACGAACGTTCGAACATATGCCCACCCTACCCGCGACCCGCCCTTCCCGCCGTCAGAGCAAAATTCCAAGCCCGACGGCCGGCCGCGCGCCTGTGACCCGTTTCGATCGCCGCCTCGGGCAAATTCTCGACCACGCGACGGACGTCTTCTGCCTCAAGGGATACGAAGGCGCTTCCATGCGCGATCTTTCTCGCGCTACAGGCATGTCGCTGGCGGGACTTTACTACTACTTCCAGTCCAAAGAGCGATTGCTCTTCCTGATTCAGAAGCACACCTTCACCACCATTCTCGAAAAGCTCAAAGCGCGCCTCGAGAATGTCACGGATCCCGAGCAGCGCATCCGCATCTTCATCCTGAATCACCTGCAATATTTCGTGAGCAATCAGCAGGGGTTGAAGGTGCTTTCGCACGAAGACGAGTCTTTGAAGAACGGCCTGGGCTCGGAGATCGCCGGCATCAAACGCGAGTACTACCGCATCTGCCTCAGCCTGATGGAGGACCTCAGGCGCGGGCGCGGCCTAGATTTCAACGCACGCACTGCGGCGCTGAGCCTGTTCGGCATGATCAACTGGATCTACACCTGGTACAACCCGCGCGTCGACGGCAACGCCGAGGCGCTTGCCGAGCAGATGGGCAACATTGTTCTCGGGGGCATCGTGCATGGCGGCAAGCCCGCAAGAAGAGTTAACGCGAACAAGCAGTCGTTAGTCGATGGTCGTTAGTCGTTTGCAAACACAGTTCGCTGACGACTGACGACTGACGACCAACGACTATTGAAAAGGATTTACGCGAAACCAATAAGGAGCACTTTATGGCAACAACCATGCAGCCGGCCACCGGCGAAACCACCAAGCAGCTCATCAACTATCGCACCGACGCCGGCGTGGCCGTGATCGAGATGAACGACCCCCCGGCGAATACCTACACCTACGAAATGAATCGCCAGTTCGACGAAGCCATCCTTAGGGCTCGTATGGATAACGATGTGCATGTGCTCGTGCTCACGGGCGCAGGCGACAAGTTTTTCTCGGCGGGCGCGAACATCAAGATGCTGGCCTCGGTCGATCCCACCTTCAAGTATTACTTCTGCCTGCACGCGAATGAAATGCTGCTCCGGCTGGAGCACACTCCTAAGCTCGTGATCGCCGCGATCAATGGCCATTGCGTCGGCGGAGGGCTGGAGATCGCCATGGCAGCCGACCTCCGCATCGCGCGCAAAGACGCGGGCAAGATCGGCCTGCCCGAGGTCAACCTCGGAGTGCTCCCCGGCACCGGCGGAACGCAGCGTCTGTCGCGCCTCGTGGGGAAAAGCAAAGCCATCGAACTGATGATCACCGGCAACACGTTCTCCTTCGAAGAAGCGCAGGACTTCGGCATTGTGAACGACATTTTCGAGCGCGATGGCTTCATGGAGAACATCATGGAATATGCGCGCCAGTTCACCCCGCCAAACAAAGCCGCAAAAGCGGTGGGACGCATCAAGCGGGCCGTGCAGACGGGATGGGAGATCCCGATGGAGTCGGCGTTAGCGGTCGAGCGAGAGAACCAGCAGATCCTGTTCCAAAGCGACGACGCCAAAGAAGGTTTGGCCGCCTACGTGGAGAAACGTCCGGCGGTGTTTAAGGCGAAGTAAGGACAAATGCGAGAACCACAGGGAACACAGAGGACACACTGTGGCTTTTCCCTGTGCTCCTCTGTGATCCCTGTGGTAAAGATTTGAGGTCTTATGCCAGGCAAAGTAGCAAAAATCGGAAACTTCAGTGACTGGGTCGGGCTCTTCAACGAGTGGCGCAAGGAAGTCGGCGTCAACAAAGACGACGTCGAGGCGTTTCACTTCGATACGCTCTACGGTGCAATCGAGACCGAAGAAATCCAGTTCGGTTCCTACAAAGGCCGCAACAAGTGGGAAAACCTGCGCCAGGTCCCCACGCAGCAAATGCGGGACGCGCTCATGAACATGATCGTCTACCAGGGCGACACCGAATTTGCCAGCGTCGAGCAGCAGCGCAACCTGTTTGAAACCGCGCCCACGGAATACGATCGCCGCGCCATCACCCGCGTCATGATCGAAGAGATGCGCCATGGTTGGCAGATGTGCGCCTTGCTCATCGACTTCTTCGGGTCTTCCGGCAAGGTGGAAGCTCAGAAAATGTTGGAGCGCCGGGCGTTCGAAAACAAGCGCCTGCTGGGCACTTTCAACGTCGACGTCGATAACTGGCTCGACTTCTTCACCTACACCGATTTCGTAGACCGCGACGGCAAGTTCCAACTGCAGATGCTGAAGTATTCGTCCTTCGCGCCGCTCGGACGCTCGACCTCTTACATGCTGCGCGAGGAAGCCTTCCACATGGGCACCGGCAACGACGGCCTGCGCCGCGTGGTCGAAGCGGGCGTAGTTCCGCGATGGCTTTTGCAGAAATACCTGAATAAGTGGATATCGAGTTCGTTCGACCTTTTCGGTACGGATCATTCTTCTTCGGCGCACTGGGCCTACATGTGGGGAATCAAAGGCCGGTACGACGAACTGCAAAACGATGAGGCCGCCGACCTCGACGACCTGAACGACTACAGCCGCCACCTCTATCGTCAGGAAGTTGCGGGATTGGTCGAGCGGCTGAACGCATCACTCAAGCCAGGCGAGAAAAAGCTCTACACGCCCGACATCCACTTTAATCGCAACATCGGACGATGGGCAGGCCAGAAGTACCACTGCGAGACCGGCGAGCCGCTGGACGACCGCAGCTACGAACAGCACTGTGAAGAGAATCTGCCCAGTGCGAAGGATAAAGAGCTGCTGCTCGACATCATCCACAACGAAAAGAAGTGGATCAAAGAAAAAACCGGCGCGAGGGATCCGCTGTCCACCATTGAAGAGCCGCGCAAATCGGCGATCAACCTTTAGCAATTGACCTTTAGCTGGTGTAGGGCGGGCACTCTTGCCCGCCTGAGCTGGTGAACGGGTCTCGACCGCAGACGCGCGCGAGGGTATCATTGCCTTCCTTGAGAAAAACAACCACCGAAATGGACAGGCCAATAGAGAACGCGAAGGGCAGGACAACGATTGGGGCGGAGCGGCCCTACAGTTCGGGCCACCTGATGTGCCGCACACCATTGTGGGGCGTGGCGGGCTTCCTCGGCTGTGCCTACTTCGCGTGGATTTCATTTAGCCACGTCACTCGCAACGAGTATGAATGGCCGCACGACGTCTGGACCGCCGCGACCTATATCGTGTGGATCCTGTTGCTGGCTGGCCTGGCGGTCGATACGCGCTGCCTGCGCGAGCGCGTATTTTTTGGATTGCTCCTTATCAATTTTGTGGCCGGTTGTGGGTTGACCCTGTGGCGCAACATTCCGTCCGCCGATGTGCGTGGCGCTCGAATTGCAACCGGTGCGCTCTGGGCACTGGCCGCGCTGGTCAGTCTGACTACGCTGGGAAGTGCGGCGAAGCCGGGGAATGACGCGAGACACCAATGATCTGCGGATGGGCTAGTTTTTCCCGAGACCCGAGACCTGACACCTAAGACGTAAACTATGGACTTCGAAATCTCTCCGGGCCAGGTCAAGTCGCTGCAAAAGCGCGGCGAAGCATTCACCCTGCTCGACGTTCGCGAGGCTTGGGAGTATGAAGCATCCCGCATCGAAGGCGCCAAGCACATTCCCATGGGAGACATTCCGATGCGCGCTCACCAGGAACTCGATCCCGACGATTACATCGTGGTGGTGTGCCATCACGGCGTGCGCTCGCTATCGGTCACCAACTGGCTCCGCCAACAGGGATACGAAAAAGTTCAATCCATGCGCGGCGGCATCGACGGTTGGGCGCGGACAGTGGATCCGAAAGTGCCGTTGTACTGAAGTGAGCTTTGTCGGTTGGCTCTTGGCTTTTAGCTACGGGCAAAACCAAAACCTGTACAGCGCCAGCGGCAGCGGCGAAACTGGCCACCGTCCACCGCACACTGTCCACTGATTCATGATCACCGACTGCCACATTCACATTGAGCCGCTCGAACTGTTCAAGCCGCATGCGCTTGAACTGATGGAGCGCAAGCGCGTCAATTTCGACGAGATCGCCGAATATTGCCGCTCGCCCAAGGCCTTCCTGAAATATCTCGACCGTTGCGGTGTTGACCGCGCCGCACTGATCAACTACGTTGCGCCAGAAGTGATTGGCTTTACGTCCGAGGTCAATCAGTTCGTCGCCAACTACACGAAGTACGATCCTAAGCGCCTGATCTCCTGTGGCGGCCTGCATCCGCGCCACACCACCAACATCCTGGCGGATGTCGAGCACGTCCTGCGACTCGGCCTTCGCATGATCAAGATCCACCCGCCCCATCAACTGCTGTTTCCAAACGATTATCTGAACGGAGTGAAGGAACTGGAAATCATCTACCGGGCGGCCGAGGCCAACGGGATCCCGGTCATGTTTCATACCGGGACATCGATTTTCGCCGACGCGCGCAATAAGTACGGCGATCCGATCTACCTTGACGATGTTGCGGTCGATTTCCCCAAGCTCAAGATCCTGCTGGCACACGGCGGCCGGCCACTCTGGATGCACACCGCATTCTTTCTCATCCGCCGGCACCCGAACGTCTATCTCGACATCAGCGGCATTCCACCCAAAACGCTGCTGACATATTTTCCGCGGCTCGACGAGATCGCCCACAAGACACTGTTTGGCACCGACTGGCCAGGCCCGGGCGTTCCCGACGTCAGGCGGAATCTTGAGGAATTCAAGGCTCTGCCCATTCACGAAGAGATGCAACAGCAGATTTTGAGCAAGACGGCCGCCTCAATCTGGCCGGAATAGCACGCGGCTAGCTCGTGTGGTGGCTTGGCTTCGCCCCGCCAAAACGGGGCGGAGCCCCATCGCCACACAACGTCAAGGTTCTATTCCCCTGCCGCCTTGGCTGCCGCTTTCAAGCCCGTCAGCTCGTTTGCCAGAGCGTCGGCGCCATAGATCTTCCGCAGCGCTTCGATGATGCCGCGCGAATCGACATGTACAGCGCGGGCCTCGCGATCGTCGTAGTAGAAGTCCAAAACCAGCGACTGGATATTTCCGTCAAAAATAATTCCGACCGCTTCGCCCGCCCGGTTCACGGTCGGACTGCCGGAATTACCGCCGATGATGTCCGCGGTGGAAACATAATTTAGCGGCGTTTCGAGATTGAGCTTCGACTTCATCTTCACCCAGCTGTTGGGCAGATTGAACGGAGGCTTGCCGCCGTGTTCCTCGGCATGTTGGAAAGCGCCGCCGAAAATGGTGAAATAAGGAATCTTTTTCCCATTCTCTTCATACCCCTTCACCATGCCGTAACTGAGGCGTAGGGTGAAAGTCGCGTCCGGAGGTTGAGTGAAGCCCGTCTGGGCAAATCGCGCTCGCGCAATGGTCGCGCCGTCGCGCCGCACCACCGAATCCACCTCGTCGTCGAAGCGCTTGAGTACCGCCCGTGCCTCGGGATCCACCTTGCGCATCAGAGCGATCAGTGGATCCGTACTCGCATCCACGGCTGCCTTACCGCCTTCATAAAGTTGCTTGCGGAGGGCCACATCTTCCAGCTTTGTACCGGCGATCAGCGCCCTGGCAGCCTGCTCGGGCGATCTGCCGCCCAGCGAAGCCTTCACGACTGCATCTTCGGGTCCCAACACTTCCTGCATTTGGGCCAGGGCGATGGCCAAATTTGCGGTCTCAAGATTCTTGTAGATGGGAGCCGTGCTGAATAAGTGTTGCTCCAGCGACGGCAGGGCAGAATCGCGGTACTCGCGCAGACGGTCGCCGTTCGGCTTCGATTTTTCCTCTGCGACACGAACCAGAATGCGGGCGTATCCCGTCAGGTCCCAGTTGAACCCGCGCACGCGCTCGACATAGCTGAAGCCACGCATGCGCTCGACGTAAGTAAGCGGGTCACAAATTTCGCGGTTCACCTTCATAGCGTTGGAAATTTCTTCCCAGGGGTTGGGTTCGCCCACATGTTTATCCATGTAAGCCTTTTCCCGCTCGCGCTCCGCCGTATTCATCTGCGCCAACATGGCCATATCCTGCAGCCCTTCATACTCGCCGTTAATCGCTTTCTGGGAGTTCTGCAAACTGAAGATTTCTTCCTGCGCGATGCGCGCGTTCTCCGCCGACTCCGCGCTGAACTTCTGGAGCATGGCGAGCCGCCGCTTGTAGTTGGCGAGACGCGACGGATATTCCACGTTTTTCAGAAACTGTAATTGCGCCATCGTTTTGAGGCGATCCGTGCCTCCGGGGTGCCCGGAAACGAAAATCAGATCGCCATCTTTGACTCCAACCTTCGACCACTGCAAATAGTTGTCGAGATGGACTGGCTTGTCGTTCTCGTAAACGCGGAAGAAAGTGATGTCCAGGTCATAGCGTGGGTAGGTGAAGTTGTCGGGATCGCCGCCGAAAAATGCCGCGTCAAATTCCGGCGCAAACACCAGACGCACATCGGTGTACTTTTTGTATTTGTAGAGGTTGTAGACCTCACCCGAGTAGAGCGTGACCACGTCGCAGCGCAGGCCGGTCACAGTCGCGCAGTCTTTTTCGATGGCGCTCATGGCGGAGCGCTGAGCTTGGCCAGCGGCGGCCACGGACATGGTTGCCGGGGCAACAGCTTTAACCTTCGCGCTGACATCGTCGATGCCGACTAGCACGTTCAGTTCGAGATCGGGGCACTTGGCCTCCTCGGCCCGGGTCCTAGCGTAAAAACTGGTCTTCATGTAGTCAGCGCCGGAGGTGCCGAGTTTCTCGATGCAGTCGGCGCCGATGTGATGATTGGTAAATGCGAGGCCGTCGGCCGACACGAACGAACCTGAGCCTCCATTGTTAAAGCGCACCGACGACAAGCGGAGATGGTCCAGCCATTCCTGCGTCGGCAGAAAGCCGTATTGCTTCTCGACGCGATCCTTGGGGAAATTGTTGTATAACCACATACCCTCGTCGGCGAGCGCCAGGGGCGTCCCGAGGGCAAGCATGAGGCCTAAAATGAGCAGTCTTGTCTTCATGAATTTCTCCGTGAATTTATGGGAATTCTGCTGAAGGCGACACGTCCTCCAGCGGCAAAGGGCAGAATAAAAATTGTACGCCGTGCGCACTTCCAGGCCAAGCGCATGGCTTCGCACGGCGAACGGGAAGCCCGATTCGACCGAACGTCGCCACAACATCGGTACAATAGAAAGCAGGACGATGCGACGGGTCTATCTCGACAACAACGCGACTACTCCGGTGCTCCCCGAGGTGCTGGAGGCCATGCGGCCTTACTTTGGCGAGCGCTTTGGGAACGCTTCGTCCATCCACCATCAGGGGCAGGAGACGCGGGCCGCGGTCGAGCGCGCGCGCGAATCCGTGGCCGCACTGCTCGGCTGCCGCGCCTCTGAGGTCGTATTTACCAGCGGCGGTACGGAAGCCGACAATCTTGCGATATTTGGTTTGGCGAGCGCGGGCGACCACGTCATTACCTCGACCATCGAACATCACGCCGTACTCAACGCCTGCAAGCATCTGGCCAAGTATCGTGACGAGAACCGTGAAACGACAGGGTGCGAGGTAACCTATCTTCCCGTGGATGGCCGCGGTCTGGTGGATCCGGCGGATGTGAAGCGCGCGCTCCGGCCGAATACGAAGTTGATCACCATTATGTTCGCCAACAACGAGACCGGCGTCGTGCAACCCGTCGCAGAAATTGGAAAGATTGCTGCCGAGGCCGACATTTTCTTCCACACCGATGCCGTGCAAGCAGCGAGCAAGGTCCCGATCGATGTCAACAAAATCGGGTGCGACATGCTGACCATCTCTGGCCACAAGTTTCACGGGCCGCAGGGTGTGGGCGCGCTCTACGTCCGCAAAGGAACTCAACTTGAGCCCATGCTCTATGGCGGGAACCACGAACGCTCGCGCCGCGCCGGGACGGAGAACGTTCCAGGCATCGTAGGTTTAGGCAAGGCAGCGGAGTTAGCGAGCGCTGGCTTCGAACGCGAAAATGAACTTACAGGCGACAATGAACGCGGCGACGATCTTCGGATGGACGATCAAAAGATGGCCGCTGCCCGTGACCGTCTGGAAAGGGAACTGCTCAAAATCGAAGGCACCGGTCTAAACGGCGAAGGCGCGCCCCGCGTCCCGAATACGACTAACATTTATTTCGATGGCATCGAAGGCGAGGCGCTGGTCATCGCGCTCGACCTGAAGGGGTTGGCAGTCTCGACGGGCGCCGCGTGTTCTTCCGGAGCAATCGAACCGTCGCACGTGCTGACCGCAATGGGCCTGCGCCGCGACCGCGCGAAGGCGAGTATTCGCTTCAGTCTCGGGAAACAGAATACGGCTGAGGATATAGACTTCGCGCTAGGACTGGTGGCAGAAACCGTGTCGCGGCTCCGGGAAATTTCTCCCGTATACAATGTTGTAGTGAAGGCGCGGCAGTGAGAGCGACACGCAGCGCCGCACTGCGCTGCTTCGAGCCAATCCTCGGCAAGAGGCCATGGCGTGCCTCCTTGGGATTTGGGAGTTTCCTGACATTCGAATTTGGAAAACGGGTCAAGTTTGGGGGATTTTGGCATGGCACGCGGCATCTTTGGATTTGCATGTCGTCGTGGCGCTTAGATGGTCCCGATGGGCTGCTTGCGACCTCGGACAGTCCTCGCAAATTGATTGGCAGAGTCGTGCCGAGGCTCGCGGCTCATCCACTAACTGCGGTCGAAATCAAGCCGCGCGCACGTTGCACAACGTTTGAATTTGGACGACGGTTCTTTCTGAAGGTCATGCCGTTTAGCGAGGAGGAGGAAACTGGTACGGATCCCGCCGAGTATTGGCTGTTCTTTATGCCGCGCCATATGGTCCTGACAATTCGGCCACGTTGCGGGATATCGATAGACCGATCTGATCGTCCACGTAAAAAGTTGTGAGCACTCAAGACACCATCGCCGTAGCCATGTCGGGAGGAGTCGACTCCTCGACCGTTGCGGCCATGCTGCGTGCCGAAGGGCGCAACGTCATCGGCCTGACCATGCAACTCTGGAACCAGCGCCGTCTCGCCGGACACGCAGGCATGCCCGAATCCGTCCAGGGCCGCTGCTGTTCGATCGATGATGTCTACGATGCTCGCCGCGTGGCCGAGACCCTCGGCATCCCCTACTACGTGGTCAATCACGAAGAGCGCTTTGAGCGCGATGTCGTGCGGCCGTTCGTCGAAGAGTATCTTGCCGGGCGCACGCCGATCCCTTGCAGCCTATGCAACAATCACTTGAAGTTTGACCAGCTTCTCATTGTGGCACAGCAGATTGGCGCCGAACAGATTGCCACCGGCCACTATGCCCAGGTCGTCTTTGACGAGGAACGCGACCGCTGGCTGCTGAAGCGCCCAGCCGACAAATCCAAAGACCAGACTTACTTCCTCTTCGGCCTTACGCAGGAGCAATTGAGCCGCACTCTGTTTCCGCTCGGCGGCATGACCAAGCCGGAGGTGCGCGAACTGGCCCGCAAGCACAACCTGATGATCGCCGAAAAGCCCGACTCGCAGGAAATCTGCTTCGTCCCCGGCGGCGACTACAAGCGTTTTCTCGAAGCCTATCTCGCCGAGCAGGGAGAGCAGCCGGCACGGATTGCCAACAAAATGATTGCCGGCGAGATGGTCACCACCGATGGCAAGGTGATCGGCGAGCACGCCGGCGTTCACAACTTCACCGTCGGACAGCGCAAGGGACTCGGCGTAGCCACCGGCTCGCCGCTGTATGTGATTCAAATCAAGAACGACACGCGGCAAGTGGTGATCGGCAAGGACGAGCAGCTTTACTCGCGCACTCTGCGCGCCCGTCGCGTGAACCTGATTGCAATGGCCGAGCTGCGCCAGCCCATGCGGGTCGCAGTGAAGATCCGCCACAAGCATCAACCCGCGCCAGCCATCATCGAACCTGCCGCGGAATCCGCCGCGCCGGACGAAGTCCGAGTTACCTTTGACGAGCCGCAACGCGCCATCACCCCGGGCCAAGCCGCGGTCTTCTACGACGGCGACATCGTCGTCGGCGGCGGTTGGATCGAAAACTCCACGCAGTAAGCACTTGCTGGTGGAGAGGCGAGCGTCCCCGTCCGGCTGGACGGGAGAGACGCCCGTCTCTCCACCGAATGGTTACTGTGCCTGATTACGTCGGATTGCTTTTCCACAAATTAATAGCACCTTCGTGGGCTAGCCCTGCCGATAGAGCAGAGTTAGGGTTAATTCACCACGGGACCTTCGCAGTCTCCCCCGGTAAGGGTCCGTCGCGGGGAGCGATTGTATGAAAATCTGGCATCTGTGTTATGCAGCATTGGGGATTGCGGTGGCGCGCTGGATTTTTAGACGTCAACCAATGCAGGTAACCGATCCGGTCGCCCGTCTCCGTACCTCTGGCCTGCTGTAAGGAACGAGTGGTGAAAGGGGCATGGACGCGTCCCGTTGCGCGTCGCTTCGATTTGAGCGCGTCCATGCCCCATTCCTATCCCCATCCCCGGAAGTGCTAGCTCTACCGTGTCCCTTCGGTAACTTCTTTTCCGTTCCATCTCGCCTACACTCTCCATAGGTGGACGCGCTGAGCGCGTATGCGCCCTTCCGCGACCGAAAATCATGCGATCCAGACTCCCCAGCTTGCGACGCGTTACGCTCTGCCTGCTGGTCTTTATGCCACTGTTGGCGGCGCTGTTCCCGTTGGCCGCGTCGGCCCAAGACGATGCTCCCTCGCTCGGTGACCTCGCGCGCAACCTGCGCAAGAACAAATCGCAGCAGCAGCCTCCACAACCGCCTGATGCCGTGCGTACGGTCATCGATAACGACAATCTGGCCCAGGTCATGGAGGACGCCAAAAAAGCACGGCCGGTCAAACAAGACAAGACCGTGTTTTCCATCGACCCTTCCAGCAATGCGCTGAAAATATCGTCACCCGATGTAACTTGCAGTTTGTCATTCAATGCCCGGGCCAGTTCGCTGCTGGTCAAACCCGTTCTTATCGAAGACTTGCCGCTCACCGAGCTGCTCAAGCTCGACGGCCCCGGTTCGATTCAGGACGAAAGTCTGCAGCTCGAAGTATTCAACGGGACCGATTGGGATATTCGCGAAATCACCATCGGCCTGACCCTCGAGCGCAAGCCGGGAGACAGCGCCCAAGTGCCCGCGCGTGCGCGGGTGATTCCCGCCGCCCAAAACAACGCGCCCGTCGCCGTCGAGCGGCGTTCCGACGTAACCCTTCTCTACCACCTCAAAGCCACGGCCAAGCCCTTCAGCACAACCACGTTTCGCGAAAATATCGGGATCACCCCCGGCTCCGATGAAGATTGGCGATGGTCGATCATAGAAGCCAAGGGGATCCGCCCTTCGCAAAAGTAGTCGCCGCCTGTTTCACCAAAATCCACCGCCCAACTCCGCAAGCGATAAAAGCTTGAACCACGGAGGGCACAGAGGTTCACAGAGGAGGTCGCTGTGCTGTGTTGACCTGTGTCCTCTGTGGTTAAGATTTTCCCCGGCGTGTCAGGATGCCTTGCTGTCGATCGTCGGCAGGAAGCGCGGCTTCTGTCGCGCCTTGGTCAACTGCTCGAACGAATAGGCGATCTTGAGCAGGGTGGGTTCGCTCCAGGCGCGTCCGAAGAAGGATATGCCGACTGGCAGTCCCCAGAGATATCCTGCCGTAACGTTAATATTGGGATAGCCGGCGACAGCAGCGGCGCTCGAACTGCCTCCGGCGACGTGATCGCCATTGATCAAGTCTGTGATCCAAGCAGGGCCCCCCGTGGGAGCAACCAGCGCGTCGAGTTTGAACTTGTCCATGACAAAGTCGATGCCCTCAGCACGCGTGAGCTGGTGATTCAGGGCGAGCGCATCTAGATACTCTTTTGAACTGAGCGGGCCTTTCTGCTCCGACTTAAGAAAAATGTCCTGCCCGAAATAGGGCATTTCCCGGCCGCGGTTGAGCTCGTTGAACTCAATCACATCTTTCAAACTCTTAACCGAAGAACCGCGACGAGCAAGATACGCCGCCAAGTCCGCCTTAAGTTCGTAGTAAAAGACGGTGAGCTCACTCTCGTCGAACTTGCCAATCGTGGGAATATCGGCAGGATCGACAATCTCAGCGCCCGCCCGCTTCATCTCGCCGAGGAGCGCGTCCATGAGCTGGTCGACCGCATCGTTGAAGCCGAAATACTTGCGCACCACTCCCAGGCGCGCGCCTTTGAGTCCCGCGGGATCGAGGAATCGAGTGTAGTCGGCGGGCAGCTTGCCCCGGCTCTCAGCGGTCGCGGCATCGGCATCTTGTGGATCCGCTCCCGCCATAGCCCCAAGAAGAATTGCGACATCCCGAACCGTGCGAGCCATCGGACCCGCCGTGTCCTGGCTGTGCGAGATCGGAATGATCCCGCTGCGGCTGACCAGCCCAACCGTGGGTTTAAGCCCAGCCAGACCGTTGGCAGAAGACGGACAGACGACCGACCCATCCGTCTCCGTGCCCACACCGGCAACGCAGAGATTCGCGGAGACAGCAGCGCCAGTTCCGGAGCTAGATCCACAGGGATTGCGGTCGAGCGCATAAGGGTTGCGTGTAAGGCCGCCACGGCCGCTCCACCCGCTGGTGGAATGACTGCAGCGGATGTTGGCCCACTCACTGAGATTAGTTTTGCCCAGGATCACCGCGCCCGCATTACGCAACTGCGCGGCGACGAAAGCGTCGTTCCCCGGGCGCCCTCCGAGCAGCGCCAGCGAACCCGCTGTCGTATTCATGCGGTCCCCGGTATCGATATTGTCCTTGATGAGGACCGGAATGCCATGCAGCGGCCCGCGCGGCCCCTTCGACTTGCGCTCCTGGTCGAGCGCGTCGGCGATCTGGAGAGCCTCAGGGTTGAGTTCGATAATGGAGTTGACCATGGGGCCAGCTTTGTCGATCTCCTGAATGCGCGCCAGGTACTTCTCGGCCAGAGAGCGGGAGGAATACTGACCGGACAGGAAAGCCTTCTGTAGATCGTCAATCGTGATCTCGTCGAGCTCGAAGTCCTTCTTGAAATTGGCATCAATGACGGCGGCCGCAGGCGGAGACACGGGATCGACCACGCGAGCAGCGCCCAGCCCGGGGTAAGCAGCCGTGGCCAGAGTCGCCGTCACGCCGGCGCGGAGGAAGTTGCGGCGCGAGTTGAATTGTGGGGGAAGGGAATCGGTGGACATCAAGCCTCCTGCGACGTGAGATGAGTTCGAGCGTAAGTCCGAGCAAAATGTTACCGGGAATGTTACGAAGACGAGGGGAGAAAGGCAACCCACGGACAGGACCGTTGTCCCAGATACGGCGGAATGGTAGTCTAACGGAATTGAGCGGGAGTAGTTCAGCGGTAGAACGCCAGCTTCCCAAGCTGGATGTCACGGGTTCGATCCCCGTCTCCCGCTCCATCAAATACAATAACTTCCCGCCGGGGGTGTAAGGATCAGATCGCCTAAAACCGAATTTTCACCATGCTGAACAACCGGGGTCTCAATGAACCAGTGACATACTCGAGACTACAGAAAGTACCTGGGTTTTTCAGTGCACTACAGCGAATTCAGGAAATTCACGAGATCGGTCACATCTTGTGCGCTGAGACCGATGTTAAACCGGACATTATAGAACTCGACCAGAGCAGTCAAAGTGGCTGCGTTGCCGCCGTGGAAATAGGGGGCACGTGCCGCCACTCCGCGAAGAATCGGTCTCTTCATCTTACCCAAGTCGTTACATTGGCCAGTGATGATCCCAAGACCTGGATCGGTGGTTTGAAAGACGTCGTACGTGTTGGTCGGGTCGGGATTGCTAAAGTACTCAATTGAGCCCTTCGGGCAAAAGAAGGTGAATAGCGGCAGGTCTTGGGAGGGCGGCAAAGCTGTACCGCAAGGTGCTGGTGCGGGATTCGCCGGATTTGCCGTCAAAAAGGTGGCATGCTGGCAGAAATTGTCCCCAATCCCCGTGTGCATTCCAGCCATGCCAGCGTCGTCCCCCACATTCACCACGTTGTGGCAATTAGCGCAGGTTCCAGTAAGCTTGCCGCCGGTTGGCGGAAGGCCTCGGCCGGCCCCTGGTATATCACTGAATCCGGCTATGCCGGCGATGACGAACTTGCGGGTGTTGAAGATGTTCTGTCCACGTTGAATCGACTCGCGCGCACTAGCCACACTGCCGGCGCCGTTAAAGGTGTTATACAGAGTGAACTCCGACCCGGGGCTGAGGACCAGGTTGGGCGTGGGTGGATTGGACTGCTGTTCCACAAGACTTGCGGTCGGTGACAGAAAACCAAACAGATTTACTGGGCCACCTGTCGCCCCGCTGCCGTCGCTGCCCGTGAGGTCTCCCGCGCTAGAAAAGCTCTGCGCGGCGAAAATGTTGGACTGAAACTCTACGGCCTGGCAGACTGGCGATCCTATGTTGCTTGGATTCGCGGGGGGACAGTTTTCGGGGGCATTCAGTGCCGCCAGGCAGGCGGTGGGAATTGGATTGGGAGAATTAAAATTCACGCCCACACAGGCGGCAGGTATTGGGTTTGCGAGCGTTCCTTCTAGCTGATTCATTTGCAGCGGAGTGGCCTGGGCATGAAAGCCGGTGGCATCAATGAACTGCGTCTCTAGGCTGGGCTCGCGGGCGTCCCACATGATCGCGAATCCTCCCATGGTCGCCGAGTCCGTAGGTGCAATATTGACGTTGTTCTGTGCGGGTGATGCCCCTAAGCAGAAGCCCCCAGATTTACAGACCCTAGAGCTAGGATTGGGGCTAACCCCCAGTGGCCCCATAGGATCCAAAAAACCGAGATTGGCGGCCGGCAATACCCGCCGGTAAACTGATATCTGGTTCGCCGGCAAGCCGTATTTTGCGTCGTTCTCACACCCAAGCGGGTCGTAGGAAACGGTGAGTTTCGCCCACTGCTGGGTCCCCTGGGCGGGCAAGGTCACGCCGATTCGGAAGTTTGCTTTTGTGAGCACTTGTGCGTGCGACAGGGCGAACGCCATCGGATTAGTCGACGTGGCGCGAGGATCGCTAGGGCATCCCGCAGAATCGATGGCCTGAAATAGGGGAGTGTTCCCATGAGTAAGATTGTATGTGGCCACTACCGACGGTGGAGTGAGAGCCCAGCCATCTTGTGGTTGGTGACAAGTCAAGCAGGTGCGGCCGTTTGACCCTAGGGGCGAAAAGAAGCCGTTATTGCTGGTCGTGGTCGCTCCGTTGGGTTGATAGCTGGTAATTGTGCCCGTCGCGTTTTGGAAGGACAGGGGAGTGGGAATACCGGCTGGGATTATGCCAGAGAGAATTTGAAGCAGGAAGTTCGTCGTGCCAGAGCCCTGAGCGTGAGCGAATTCCGGGCGGCTAATCCTTAACGCGATTAGAGACACACAAACAACTGCCAACAGAGCGACGGCAACTCTACTTTTTTTGGTCATGTTCGTCTACCTCAATTTCTAATGGCATTGACTAAATTGCCCCTTAAGGGCTGATTAAAAGTCGTAATCTTCCGCCGTGCAGGTGATTGTGCCCGAGCCCGAGCCGAGCTGCTGGGCGTAGGAGCACAGGTTTAACAATGATTCCCATTCGTTAAACGAGAGATTCGAGTCAGCGAGTGGGGCTTCGGTAACGAAGAACGGCCCCTTCTCCACGGCGTTCACATCCTTCCCTGGGCCGGGAGCAGGAAACGTGGTGGTCGTTGCCTCGATGTGGGTCGCCCATCCGTGCAGCCCTGACTCCTGATAGAACTCGAACACCGTGATAACACCACGAGACGGGATCTTGCCCGTCAAGGTGTTATTCGTGAGTTCGGTCTTCACATCTTCGGACAGAAGGCCGTCTGGACTAATCTGGCAATAACCGCACGCCTGCAGTTCCTGGCTGTCGTCGAACACAGAAAAGAACGGATACAAGGTATAGTTGTCGTCACCGTCATTGGTGATGCGCACGGTGGCATCCGGCGCTCCGGATACGTTGTTGGAAAAATAGGTGACAAAGTAATAGCTTGCGTCACCCTGCGCCAAGGCACTTCCTGAGAAGATAAAAGCGGTGGCCACAACCACACAAAGAAACCATCCCAGCCTCAAGGACAGGCGTAGGACGACACCACCTGCCAAACCAAGAGCTGTTATAACGTGATTCGTACGCATCGATCCCCTCCTGGCGCGCTGGGGGAGATCGTCAACTCTAAGCGCTTGCGCGCTACTATCAACCTTTGCTCCGTCTTTTACAAGTACCTACGTGGCGTAAGGCTTGGAAATTACTGCTTTTGGATAGTTCCAGTTCGGCACATACGGCAGAGCAGCTTTGCGGGAGGGTACGCGGGATAGGTATCGAGGAGTAATCGATAACTACTTGCGTGCTAAATTCGGCAATCTGTGCCCGAAGCACGTTGGAGCGACAATCAGCACAGCCACAGCGACCACCAGCGCCACGATGAGCAAAAGAACCGTCTTTATCTTCGGCGGTATCTCAACGCGTTGTTAGCGAAAAATTGTTTGCGACAGTTATCCTGCAAGAGCAGAATTGACTCCTACAAATCGTGGAAAGAGATTCAGGGCCAGATCACAGCTTAGGCTGACAGACGCCGAAGTCCCTTGGCCACCTCTGTTGCTTCCCAAACAAGCGTCTTGTCGGCGCCCTTCGACTTTTAAATTGCTGGTCTGGTGTTTGCGCCGTCAGGTGATTCCTCCATGCTTGCTGCGGCTTTTCTTTTGCCATTGCAAGTGAAAAAAAACGGCCGGGAAAAAACTCCCAGCCGTTTTAACAGGAGAAACCGAAGCTATTTCAGCCCGGCCTTACCGCCCCTTAAATCGGAAGACTAGAAGTCGTAGTCTTCCACCGTGCAGGGGCAGAGTCCGTAGCCGCTGCCAATGGTTAGCCCATAGGAACACAGGGTCCCCAGGTTACTTTGTTCAGTCCACGAGAGGTTCGAATCGGACAACGCGGTTTCGGTAACGAAAAACGGCCCCTTCTCCACGGCCTGCTTACCGGCAGCCAACGTGGTCGAGGTTGCCTGGATGTGCGTCATATATCCCCGCAGTCCAGTAGACGGCCAGGGCGCGGTCGGGTCCCAAGTCCCTGACGAAATGACCTTGATAACGCCACGGGACATTTCCCCTCTGCCGGTGAATTCGTTGGCCGTGAGCTCTTTATTCACGGATTCCGAAAGCAGACCGTCTGACGTGATTACGCAGGCGCAGCACGACCGCATCTCCTGGCTGTCATCGAACACGTAGATCGCCGCCCACAGGGTTCCGTTTTCCACTCCCTCTGGAGCTGCAGTTGCCTCGCTGCCATCGTTGATGACGCGCAAGGTTCCATCCGGAGCACCGGAGGTATTTGCATTGGAATAGTAGGTGACGAAATAGACACTGCCGTCACCTACTGGGGGTGGATATTGAGCGAAAGCATTTCCCCCCAGCATCAGGGTGATTGCCAGTATCGGAAGTAGCAACAATCCTAGCTTTTTCATTTTTTGGAGCCTCCATTTTTTTGTGTGGCGCACGGTGCGGGGGAGGAGGGTCAGCTATCGGCGCTGACGGAACTCTCAACCTTTTGTGAGTTCTTTACAAGTCCCCGCATGGCTTAGCCAAAACCACTAAGTTACGGAAACTACTGCTTATGGATAGTTCCAATCTAACCCGGCACATAAGGCAGAGTAACTTTGCCGTAGGACGCGCTCGGTTGTTAGAAACACCTATTAACCAGGGGCACGAAGGTGGTGTGGAGAAAATACACGGCCGCCGATCTGGTGGCTTGCTAGTGGCCTTCCTGTTGCTGGATGACCCGCTTTCATCATAGGAGCCACGCTGGCAGGCATTCGCGCGTCAAACGGGTCTTTACCTCGACGGGAGCGGAGCTAAGAACTGCGAACGATTAACTTAGGCGAAAAGAACTCTGCCTTTGACAGGCAATGGATCGCGAAGCATGTTCGCGCCTTATCGCCACGCGCTCTGGCGGTGACTGGGCAGCACCTGAGAAAATCGACGAGCGCCAAGGTTTCGATCGCAGAGAGGAACAAAACAAGAAGAACAAAACACGCATACCAAAGGACGGAATAACTTCTATGCGGCAGGGAGCACTTACTTGCCAGAGGCGGTGCTCGCGGCCTGCGACATGGCCCTCAACTGGATCAGGCCGACTCCCAATCCTCCGACAGCGCCAGCGAGCAGCCCCAGCAGCACCAGGGCGGGCAGGCTCTCGAGAAGTGCATTTTTCTTCTTCGCTACATTTGCCATTCTGTATTCTCCGGTCGGAATTTGCCGCTGTAGTTATTTTAGCATTCGCGCTGCCATTCCCGGACCCAGGAAAGGGCCGCAAGAGGTTGCGCTAGCAAGAGATACCGGGTAAGGGCCCGCTCGCAAAGACGATTGTGCAGAGTTTTTCACCTAAAGGGAAGCTGTCGCAGCCATGGAACCGGGAGTTCTTACCGGAGTTTCTCAGCGGATTTTCGTAACAAAAACCGCCCGCCTCGACGAAAGCCTTCTGCCCCCGATGATTGCCACCCTATGATACAAAAGATCATTCGAGGTGCATCATGACAGAGCCAACTTACGAAGAATTAAAAGCTCGCCTTGCCGATCTGGAAAAGCAAGTGGAAACGAAGAAGAGAAGCGGCGCCATAGAGTTCCGCGTGAGCGAGAAGGGCGGCGTCAGCGTGTACGGACTCGGCCGCTTTCCGGTGACCCTCTACTACGAACAGTGGACGAAGCTGCTCGACGCTGTCCCCGATCTTAAGGCTTTCATTGAAGAAAATAAGAGCAAGCTGAAACTGAAACAGGGCTAGATTTGTGCGGGTAAAGATCGCTGTCCGTCGAAGACATCCTGCGCTGCGGGCCACTGCTTCCCGTCAGATCGACGGAAGCGCGGAAGCCTTGTTCCAAGATTATGGCTACTTGGTTTTCGGCGCGGTCTCTGTTTTTTGTTTCTGCTGCTTCTGGGCGTCTTCGGTCCACGGTGGAACTACTCCGATAAAACGCGCATAGGCGATCGACTGTCCGAGGTGTTCGGCAGCATGGCGTGTAACAAACAGAAGTACGCCACGTTCGGTGTTCTTGCCGCCGAACCAGTCCAGGCTCTTGTCGAGGTCCGCGTCGGGCATAGCCGTAATCGCCTTGCGGGCATGGGCAAACGAGTCCTTAAGCGTGGCGATCACCTTGGCCTTTTCCGTGGTGGATTTCTCGAACCCTTTCACTTCGAAGCCGGCCGGCGGCGGTGTCCCAACCAGCTTATAGAGGTTGTAGTTGGCCGCCGCCACATGCAGAAATACTTCAGCGAACGAGCGCACATCGGGCGCCGGACGCCAGGTGTATTTGTCCGCAGGCACAGCTTCCGCCAGGCGCGCGAACTTGTCTTCCTGAATCATCACTTCAGCCAGAACTTCTGATCGATACCCCGTAACCCCAGGTGTGCCGTCTTTATAGGGATTCACTTGGGCGTTGAGATCGGTTGCCGGACGGAACAGCGCCAGCAGACACACGGCCCAGAAAATATTTTTCATAGAGTCTCTCCTTCGATTCCGAAATAATAGGTGAGCACGGATCATATCCCGCGTTACCTCGCATAGCAAATTCTATGCGCCACCAGCTTCTGTTGAGAGTTTGGACCGACGGGCGGACGAGCCTCTCCGATCGCACACAGTGTGGAGTGTGGACGAAGTGCGAGATTGCAGTTCGCGAGAGGATCGAGGGGCCAGCTTGCTAGCGTTACGGCAGGATGAAACGAGTGGTGCGCCCGGAGAGAATCGAACTCCCAACCTCTTGGTTCGTAGCCAAGCACTCTATCCAATTGAGCTACGGGCGCATCGTGGAGAAATTACGTCTCTGAATTATAGCGGAAACACAATCGCTTCGCTCAAGCCGATCACGCTCTCCATTATTGCTTCGTCCTTCAGTTCTTCGACCACGGAGGCACCAAGCCCGTCATGCGCGCATACGCGATCAATTGCCCCATGTGCTCATTGGCATGAACGATGATCCGGAGATACATCCCATCAACCGTTGCATCTCTGTCCAAGATGTGGACTTTACGTTCAAGGTCGCTGGGTTTTGCGGCCAAGTGCGCGTCTCTGACTGCGTCCAGCGAACGTTTCAGCCAGCCGATCACTTCGGCCTTGGACGTTACCGTTTTTGCCGCATCTTCTTTGAGGTCCGCAGGCATTTTGGGACCGGTGACGCTCAATAGATAAAAATTGGCCCTCACGATGTGCATGTACACCTCGCTGGTGGAACGGACTCCTGCCGCAGGGCGCCATGCGAATTTTTCCGCTGGCGTCGCCTCCGCCAGTGCGATCAACTGTTGCGAAACATGCTTCCACTCGCCGTCGTATCCCTGCCAGAGCCCCTCCGGATAGGTCTCGGCGAACAACACCGGCGCGCTACTCAACAAAAGCCACAGCAACAATGCCTTCGCGGTGCGAGTTTTCACGATGCAACCTCCTCTGAGTTAAAGACTTTGACTCCGGATTAAAGACTTTGATTAGCGTCCCAAAATCTGCACAGCAAAACTGGGACGCTTCGCCCCAATCGGTGGTCGTCTGACGACTGGTCAGCGTAGAGCCGAGTTCGACTCGGATTGCAGCATTCTATTGTCGATATTTGTAATCAGTACTGTCCGGTTAACTTACAAGGTGCTGGCTGCAAGTATTAGCTGCGCAACAAGTTGAAGTCATTTCTGGCTTGCCGCGATTTGAATGCGCGGAGAGCAGACAATGGCTCATGAATCAGGGGCGCACCGTCTTCTCGCAATTGATCAGCTTTCTTCCCGACCGAGAGTTCCGTCGTTGCGTCGAGCGTTATCAGGGTGACCTGCGACTGCGAGGCCTCACCTGCTGGGATCAGTATCTGGCGATGGCCTTCGCCCAGTTGACCTATCGGGAGAGTTTGCGCGACATCGAAACCTATTTACGTTCGTTGCAGGGCAAGCTCTATCACTTGGGATTCCGTGGCAAGGTGGCGCGTTCGACGCTGGCGGACGCGAACGAATCGCGCGACTGGCGCATCTTCGCCGACTTCGCCCACCGGCTGATTGCGACCGCGCGCGGATTGTATGTCCGAGAGCCAATGGGCGTCGATCTGGAGCAGAGCCTGTATGCTCTGGATTCGACCACCATCGATCTGTGTCTGGCGCTGTTTCCGTGGGCCCGGTTCCGGCGAGGCAAAGCTGCCGTCAAGATGCACACGCTGCTGGACCTACGCGGCAACATTCCGACGTTTATTCGCGTTACCGATGGCAAGGTGCATGATGTCAACATACTGGACGAGATCATGCCGGAAGCCGGAGCCTTCTATGTCATGGATCGCGGCTACATTGATTTCGAACGGTTGTTCGTGCTGACGCTCAGCTCGGCCTTCTTCGTGGTGCGCACCAAGTCGAACGTGTTGCTCCAGCGGCGCTACTCGCATGCGGTGGACAAGAGCACGGGCGTGCGCTCGGACCAGACGGTGATTCTGTCGTCCTTCGAGTCGGCCTCGGCGTACCCGGACCCGCTGCGGCGCGTCAGCTACTTCGACGCCGACACCGGCAAGCGACTGAAGTTCCTGACCAACAACTTCACGCTCCCGGCGCTGACCATCGCTCGCATTTACAAGCAGCGCTGGCAGGTCGAGGCTGTTCTTCAAATGGATCAAGCAGCACCTGCGGATCAAGGCCTTCTACGGCACCAGCGAAAACGCGGTGAAGACTCAGATCTGGATCGCGGTGTCGATGTACGTGCTGGTGGCGATCGTGCGCAAGCGGCTGCGGCTGGAGGCCAGCCTGTACCAGATTCTACAGATTCTCAGCCTCACGCTTTTCGAGAAAACGCCCATTTTATGCGCCCTTCAGGCCATCGACCGGGACGCCAATTTCGCCGAAAATGCCAACCAACTGATTCTCTTCGACTTTTAACCGGACAGCAGTGATTTGTAATTTTGAGTAAAAGTTTCCCCCCACGCGCAAAACCTACTCGCCCCCGCGTTCTATATATGCATGTTGACAAGATGTTAGAAATGGCATCCGACATGCTCCTCCTGTAGCAGACGAAGTGGCGCGCAACGGGGCATTTGGGAAAATACTTCGGCCAGAGGTCTTTCCGAATGCCCCTTTGCAACTCCGTTTGTGGCTAAAGGTGCATTCCGCCCGGTTCGCCGGCTTCCCTCCACGGGATCCTCCCCTAATACCGGGAAGCGGGCGGAGTGCAGTATTACTCCTCCTCACCTCCCCGCCAGAAGCTCTCAGGCGAGAACCAGTGGCTCCTGCACGTCGATGCCGGCCTCACGCAGCAACTTAGCTACCGCGTCGCCCTTCAATCGCGAGGCGTCGAACAGCACTCGCACCGTCCGCTCTTTCTCGTTGAACTGGATGCGCTGTATTCCGTAGACCTCGCGGACACTGTCAATGGCCCGCAACTCAGCTTCTCCAGGCGGAGTCTGGTAGCGAAACGTGACTTCCAGGTACGTCATTTCATTTCTCCCAAAAGGAATAAGGTTCGAGGACTGCTCTGGTGAATCTAATATGAGTATCTAATAAGCGCTGGATTCCGCCAAGCGCGATCTGCTCGTGTGGGGACGGGCGCCCTCGCCCGTCCAAGCCGAGCAAAGCTCGGCAGCTGCCGGTGGCCTCGGCGAACTCTGATTTCGATATAGACTTCTGACAGCTAGACTATGGACCACCTCGACCCCGTCGACATCCCGAACGCCCCATCGTCCTCCGCCAAGGCGCAAGAGAAGGATCCCGTCTGCGGGATGGATGTGAATCCGGCAACCGCTCGATTCAAAACTGTGCACCACGGCAAAGACTATTTCTTCTGCTGCGCCGGCTGCCTCCAGAAGTTCCAGGCAAATTCCGAGAAGATTCTGTCAACGCCGCCCAAGCCGATGACGATGGGATCGGGGCTGGTGTCCATCGGCGGTCCGGCTGCTGCTGCAAAAACTGGTGTGCCCAACACGAGCACGCCGGGGACGGGCGAGGACGCCCGTCGCTCCACGGCTACGGCTTCTGTTTCTAAGCTGGCAAGCGGGTCCGCAAAAGACACGCGAGTCTATGTTTGTCCGATGTGCCCCGAGGTGCGGCAGATCGGCCCGGGACCCTGTCCCAAGTGTGGAATGGCGCTCGATACCGAGTCGCCAGTTCTCCCCACGAGCAAGACCGAATACACCTGCCCCATGCATCCGGAAATCGTGCGAGCCGAGCCCGGGAGCTGTCCGATCTGCGGCATGGCTCTTGAGCCGCGCACGGTGACTGTCGAAGCAGCGAATCCCGAGCTGCGCGACATGACCCGCCGGTTTTGGATCAGCCTGGCGCTAACCGGGCCACTGCTCGCGATTGCTATGGGCAGCATGTTGTGGCCGCACGCGCTCATGGGCGGAGGCATCGACGTCGAGCGAGGCGGCCGGCTAGTACTACCGCCGTGGAGCTCGATACTGCCGTGGCTGGAGCTCATTCTGGCGACCCCGGTGGTGCTGTGGGCCGGCTGGCCGTTCTTCCAACGCGGATGGGCGTCGCTGGTAAACCGCAGCACCAACATGTTCACGTTGATCGCCATGGGCACGGGCGTCGCGTACCTCTTCAGCGTGGTCGCAACCCTATTTCCGCAAATCTTTCCGGCGTCCTTCCGCAGCATGGGCGACCGCCCCGACGTTTACTTCGAAGCGGCAGCGGCGATCGTCACCCTGGTGTTGCTGGGTCAGGTGCTGGAACTACGCGCCCGCAGCCAGACCTCAAGCGCGATCCGAGCGCTGCTCGATCTAAGCCCGAAGATGGCGCGCCTACTGAGTAAGAATGGTAGCGAAAACGGCAGCGAAGACGGCAGAAACGACGAGCGCGACATTCCGCTCGACCAGGTGAAGCCGGGAGATCGTCTGCGTGTACGTCCAGGAGAAAAAATTCCCGTCGATGGCGTTGTGCTCGAGGGCTCGAGCGCAGTGGATGAGTCTATGATCACAGGCGAATCCGTTCCCGTAGAGAAGACGGCAGGCGCGCGGGTTATAGGCGCGACCGTGAACGGCAACGGATCTCTCGTGATCCGCGCCGAGCGCGTCGGCAGCGAAACCATGCTGGCGCAGATCGTGCAGATGGTCAGCCAGGCGCAGCGCACGCGCGCCCCGATCCAACGCCTGGCCGATAAGGTGGCCGGCTGGTTTGTTCCGGCGGTGATCGGGATTGCGGTAGTGACTTTCATCGTGTGGGTGAGCTTAGGACCCGAGCCGCGTTTCGCGCATGCCATCGTGAACGCCGTGGCCGTGCTGATCATCGCGTGTCCGTGCGCGTTGGGCCTGGCAACGCCAATGGCGATCATGGTCGGCACCGGGAGAGGTGCCCATGCAGGTGTGCTCATCAAGAATGCCGAGGCGCTAGAGACGCTCGAGAAAGTGGACACTATCGTCTTCGACAAGACCGGGACCCTGACCGAGGGAAAACCGAAAGTGGTGGCGATGTCGACCGTCGGAAATCCGCCAGGCATCTCAGAAGACGAGCTTCTCCGGCTGGCAGCAAGTCTGGAGCGCGCCAGCGAGCATCCGCTGGGTGCGGCGATTGTCGTGAAGGCGAACGAAGAGAAGCTGAGCTTGAGCGAGCCCGCCAATTTTCAATCAATACCGGGCCAGGGCGTACGCGGGACGGTAGAAGGGAAGACCGTAGCCGCTGGGAACATCGCTCTGATGCGCGCACTTGGAGCCTTCGGGAGCGAGGCCACGGTCTCAGTTCTTAAAGTTGCCGCATCCACCACAATTTACGTGGCAGTCGACGGCAAGTACGCCGGTAACATTTCCGTCGCCGACCCCGTGAAGGAATCCACCGCGATGGCACTGCGCGAATTGCAAGCCCAGGGAATCCGGCTGGTCATGCTCACCGGCGACAACCAGGCGACGGCCCAAGAGATTGCGCGGAGCCTCCGAATAGAAGACTTCAGAGCCGAGGTTCTACCCGCGCAAAAAGCCGAGATCGTCAGGAGTCTCCAGCAGGACGGCCGCATAGTTGCCATGGCGGGCGACGGCATCAACGACGCACCCGCGCTGGCGCAAGCGCAAGTAGGAATCGCCATGGGGACGGGCACCGATATCGCCATGGAAAGTGGCGGCATCACCCTGCTTAAAGGAGACCTTGAAGGAATTCTGCGCGCCCGCAAGCTCAGCCAGGCAACCATGCGCAACATCCGCCAGAACCTGTTCTTCGCGTTTCTCTACAACTCGATAGGAGTGCCGATTGCAGCAGGCGTGCTCTATCCCGTATTCGGACTGCTGCTAAGCCCGATTCTAGCCGCCGCCGCAATGAGCTTCAGCTCAGTGTCGGTAATCACGAACTCGCTGAGGCTGCGGAAAGTGAAACTGTAAGGTCTCAGGTTCCAGGGTCTCAAGAAAAACAAAACCGACCCTGTCGCTCGGCGAGGCGTCAATTAAAGCCACCGGATCGGTCTGGTTTTTCCTGAGACCTAACACCTGAGACCTTGCTTCACAACTTGCTCAAATAATCCGTAACTTCCGGGCTGGTCCAATCCACGGGTCCAATAAATTTGCGCCGGATGACTCCGTTGCGGTCTATGACGTAGGTTTCCGGCCAGCCAAACGTGCCGTAGAGCCTAGCCGCCTTCTGCGCCTCATCCCGCACGGTGACCATGTTGACGCTGTAGTCCTTGAGGAACTTGTGGTACGCCGCGTCGTCCGCGTCAATACTGACGGCGAGCACCACGACACCCTTATCTTTAAAACGCGTCGTCATCCGAACCAGCGACGGCATCTCTTCGACACATGGCGGACACCACGTCGCCCAGAAATTCAGCACTACCACTTGCCCGCGAAACTGGCTGAGCGTGACTTTATGGTCGGAATCCTGCAAAGTGAAGTCCGGGGCGTTCGATCCGATGCGCGCAGGATGGTTCCCGCTGTAACATCCAATCAGCGCAGCCAGCAATCTAATGATTACAAGGGCGGCTACAAGCGCAGGAAGAAGCGTTCGTCTCACACCGCTATAATAACGAAAAACTGAATAGTTCATTTGGATAGTTCATTTTGGATAGTTCACTTCCAACTCCGCTGCCCAAGTTGCTGAACCCGGAGGTTTCGATCCCCCAGGTTTCGAGCCCCGAGGTTTCTATAATCGTCCCAGCCAGGAACGAGGAGGCCAGCCTCGGCGCTTGTCTGGAGTCGCTGACGGCCCAAACCGGCGTGACTTTCGAGATCGTCGTGGTCGACGACGCCTCCACCGACCGCACCCGCGAGATCGCGCAAGGTTTTGCCGGAGTGCGGGCGATTTCCCCGCGGCCTCTGCACGAGGACGGGGCAGGGAAGAAGTGGACGGGGAAGAACAACGCAATGATTGCCGGGGCCAAAGCAGCGAGCGCGCCGTGGCTGTTGTTCACCGACGCGGACACCGTGCATCTGCCGGGATCGCTGGCGCGGGCTTTAGAAGAAGCGAAGAATGAGCGAGCCGATTTGTTGTCGTACTCGCCCGAGCAGGTAGTTGTCACCTTCGCCGAAAGGGCTGTGATGCCCGTAATCTTCGGGGAACTCGCGGCGCACTACCCGCCCCGGAAAGTGTGCGATCAGAATTCTGGACAGGGTTCGAGACAAGGTTCGAGACAAACTTCGAGACAAGGTTCGAGACAGGGTTCGGGAATCGCCGCTGCAAACGGGCAGTATATACTTGTCCGTCGCGCCACCTACGACGCCGTAGGCGGCCACGCCGCGGTGGCCACGGAAATACTCGAGGACGTAGCGCTGGCCCGCCTCTTCCGCAATGCCGGCCGGCGCCTGTACTTCCGTTATGGCGGAGACGCCGTGCGCACCCGCATGTACCGCAACTGGGCTCAACTTCGCGAAGGCTGGACGAAGAATCTGGCGCTGCTCTTCCCGCAATCCGAATTTCTCGCGTTCCAGAGTTTGTTCTTGTGGTTCGGAGCATGGTCGGCGCTGGGCTTCGCCGCGTCGGGCGCAGTTGGCCATCACCTCATAAGGATTGCGTGCGCTGCCTTGTGGCTGCTGATGTATCGGCGAATTCACGCCGCGCATTTCACGACCGTAAATAACCTGTTAGCAATCGTGGCAGGTCTGCCAATGTTCGCCTATCTGCTCCTGCGTTCAAAGAAGGCCCACGCGAACAACCAAGTATCATGGAAGGGCCGTACTTATAAGATCCGGACTCCAAGCGGAAGCGCTCCAAGGGAAATGCAAGCGCCAAAACCAATTCCACAAATTGAGAAACAAGGATTGAGAACTGAGAGCTGACAACTGAGAGCTTTTCCTATGGTCTATCTCACACGCAAAGCGGAATTTTCCGCATCGCACTTCTATCACAATCCGGAATTTGCTCCGGAGGAGAACCAACGCATCTTCGGCAAGTGCAATAATCCCAACGGGCACGGGCACAACTACACTCTCGAAGTCACCGTGAAAGGCGCGGTCGATCCGAAGTCGGGATTCGTCGTCGACCTGAAACAATTAAAAGACGTCATGAGCAGGGAAGTGTTAGACGCGCTCGACCATCGCTTCCTAAACAAGGAAGTGCCCGAGTTCTTTACCGATGTTCCGCCGATGATCCCGACGACCGAGAACCTCTCCATCGTCATCTGGCAGCGGCTCGCCCCGAAACTCAAAGCGGCGCAGTTGCATCGCGTGCGCGTATACGAAACCCCCGACCTGTTCGTCGATTTCTATGGTGAAGCATGAAGCGAGAAGCATGAAGGCAAGAAGCATGAAAGCGCACCTGACCCGCCGCTACATGTTTTCGGCGTCGCACCGCTTGCATAGCGACCAAATGTCGGAGGAAGAAAACCGCGCAACCTACGGCAAGTGCAATAATCCCTACGGGCACGGGCATAACTACATGATCGAAGTCACCGTCAGTGGACCAGTCGATGACCAGACCGGTATGGTCTGCAATTTGGTCGATCTGGATGGCTTCGTGCATACCCATATCCTCGAACGCTACGACCATCAGAATCTAAACCTGCTTGCAGAATTCGCGAGCGAGGTTCCGACCACGGAAAACCTGTGCATAGCGATCTACGAAATTATGAAGCGCGGCTTCCGCAAAGCTCATCTAGAGAAGGTACGAATTGAAGAGACCATGATGAACTCGTTCGAATATTGGGGGGAAAGATAAGATTTGTAATTGGCAATTTGTAATTTGTAATTGTGTTCTTAAATTACAAATCACAAATTATCACAAATCACAAATTACAAATCGCGTCTTAACTCTATGAAAACGCCCGCCGACTTATCCGCCACCCTCACCAGCGCCACCTACGAAGAGTTGGTGCGCGAAATGCTTGTCCGCCTCGGCGAAGATCCCGATCGCGAAGGCCTTTCGCACACCCCCGCGCGCGTCGAGAAAGCCATGCGATTTCTCGTGAAAGGCTACAAGGACGATCCCGAAGCGCTTTTGCGCAAGGCGCTGTTCACGGTCGGCTACGACGAAATGGTGATCGTGAAAGACATCGAAATGTTCAGCCTGTGCGAGCACCACCTGCTGCCCTTTTTCGGCAAGGTGCATGTCGCCTATATTCCAAACGGAAAAGTCATCGGCCTGAGCAAAATACCGCGCCTCGTCGATGCCTTCTCGCGCCGCTTGCAGATCCAGGAACGCTTGACCACGCAAATTGCGGAGGCTATCCAGAACGCCATCGAGCCGCAGGGCGTCGGCGTGGTCATCGAGGCCCGGCATCTCTGCATGATGATGCGTGGGGTCGAGAAACAGCATTCGTCGGCGGTAACTTCGTCCATGCTCGGCAGCTTCCGCAGCGAAGAGGAAACGCGAACCGAATTCCTGTCGCTGATCCGCCAAAGAACGAACGTCGCGTGATTTGTCAGTGGACAATGTTCATGTGGGGACGGGGCTTTGCCTCGTCCAAGCCGAACACAGCTCGGCACTTGCCCTTTGGCCACAACAGTTCTGGATCCGCGACAGCGCTATTGCCGAACTGTAGACTCCCTCCTCGAAAGAGCGCGGCGGTTGGAATAAGCTGGCAAAAATCGCATGCCCAAACACAAGCCCACATTGCGCGAACCCGCATCGCGCAAACCCACGCTCTCCGGTCGTCTCGCCCTCATCACCGGAGCCAACCGCGGCATCGGTCTCGCCATCGCCCGAGCGCTGGCGCGTGAAGGGTGCAACCTGATTATCACCGGCCGCGACCAGCGCGCCTTGGCCAAAGCGCGCACTGAACTGGACAAACTCCAGTCGGAGAAATTGCCCGCGAAACCGAATGTTCCGGTGCTGGCGCACTCCTGCGACGTCCGCAGCCCCGACTCGGTTGACTACCTCTTCGCGCTCGTCCGCGGATTGCGCCAGCCCCTCGATATCCTCATCAACAATGCCGGCATTGGACATCCCAATCGCACCGTCGGCGAGTTGCCCTACCCCACCTGGATGGAGGTGGTCGACACCAACCTCAACGGCCTGTTCCTCATGACGCAGGCGGCGTTAGCCGTGATGAAGCGCGGCAGTACGATCGTAAACAATCTCTCGATCGCCGCCGAGCGCGTATTCCCCGGGTCGGCAGCCTACAATGCGTCGAAGCACGGCGCCCTAGGATTTACCAACACCTTGCGCGAAGAGTTGAGACCGAAGGGCATTCGCGTGATTGCCCTCATGCCCGGCGCAACCGATACGGCGATCTGGCAAGCGCTGTGGCCAAAAGCGCCTAGGCGAAAAATGATATCCGCCGAAACTGTCGCCCGCACGGTGGTCGACGCCCTGCTCTTGCCCGACAACACGACCGTGGAAAAAATCGTGGTCATGCCCTCAAGCGGCGCGCTGTAGGAAATTCCCGCAGAGACGTGGCTTGTCGCGTCTCCCGCCGGCGAGTAAGCCAGGGACCAAGCCTTTCTAGAATTGTTTCAGTAGGTCTGAGATAGACGCAGGTGCTTGAATGAGCATCTAAAAGACAGCAGTGTTGGTTGTTGTTCGCTAACGACCAACGACCAACGACCAACGACCACCGACTAACGACCACGAGCAAAATTATGTCATTCCTCGATTACTTCCAATCGCTGAAAGCCGAGCACCGCATGGCGTGGGCCGTGGCCATCGCCGCCGACGTCCTACAGATCGCCGCGTTTCCACTCTTCGTAGAGGGAGGCATGTCTCCCGTCGACTCGATCCTCGACCTGATCGTCGCCTTCGTGATGATTCGTCTGCTCGGATGGCACTGGGCTTTCTTGCCGACGGCGGCGGCGAAACTCATTCCCGCCGCAGATCTCTTTCCCACCTGGACCGCAGCCGTATGGTTCGTCACCCGCCACAAGGTGAAAGTAGGGGAGCAGGAGGTTCTGCCTCCGGGCCCCGCGCCGGAACCGCGCCGCTGAAGAAATCCGAGACTGCCCGCGATCAGCTTTCAGCAATCAGCATTGATTGCCTTTCCTGAGAGCTGAGAGCTGACAGCTGAGAGCTTCTCACCAAGTCCCATACCGATAACGTTGCGGCCGTTCCCGAAATACGTTGATCATGACTACGCCCGAGACGAACCCTCCCACATGCGCCCAGAAAGCAACCCCGCCCGAAGTCTGGTGGGTTTCCGCAATCGCAGTAGCCGTGCCGCTCAGGAAATTCATCACGAACCAATAGCCAAGCATCAGCCAGGCCGGAACGTGGAAGAAGAATATCGGCGGAAACCAGATCAGCACTCGCGCCCGCGGATACAGGATGAAGTACGCGCCCATCACCCCAGCAATCGCGCCGCTCGCGCCCACGCTGGGGACGCGCGAACCTTGGTTCAGCAGAATGTGCGTGGCCCCGGCCGCCACTCCGCTGACCAGGTAAAACACCAAATATGTGAAGTGTCCAAGGTAGTCTTCGACGTTGTCGCCGAAGATCCACAGGAAGAGCATGTTCCCAGCCACGTGTAAGAATGAAGCGTGCAGAAACATCGAAGTAAACAACGGCAAAATGGCCGTGGCCAGCCCGTCGTAGGAGTGTCCGGTCAGCACGGCTAGCGTGTGGCGAGGCACCACGCCAAACTCGATCATGACTGAATTCAGCGCGCGGTGGCTCTGCATCCCGACCGAAAGCTCCCACAGAAAGACCACCACGTTCAGCACGATCAGAAAATAATTGACGAACGGCGTCGAGAAAGTAGGCTGATCGTCACGAAGAGGAATCATAGGGAATTGGTAATTGTGTAATCTGTAATTTGGTAATTTGAGAGGGCGCCATGAACACTGTCCGCAGCCGCCGTCCGCAAATTACCAAATTACAAATTACCAAATTACAAAATTCCATGAATGGTGTCGTAGTCATCGATAAACCGCCCGGCCTGACCTCGCACGACGTGGTCAATCGCGTGCGCCGAATTCTCGGCCAGCGCGCCGTCGGTCATCTCGGAACCCTCGACCCCTCCGCCACCGGAGTCCTTCCGGTTGTCCTCGGCAACCTCACGCGCCTGGCGCAGTTCTACGCCCATTCCGAGAAGACTTACGAAGGCGTAATTCGCTTCGGCTTCGCCACCGACACCTACGACGCCGATGGCGAGCCCACAACGCCGCCGCAGGACGTGCACATAAATTGCGATGAAGTGCGCGCCCTGGCTGCGCAGTTTCAAGGCACCATCGAGCAGATGCCGCCGCCCTTTTCCGCCAAAAAAATTGCCGGAGTGCCCGCCTACAAACTAGCCCGAAAAAAGCAGGCGGTTGCCCTCAAGCCGGTGCCAGTAGAAATCAAAGAATTCGAGATTCTAGACGCCGCCGCCGATCAAGCCACCTTCCGAGCCCGCGTGGCCTCGGGCACATACATAAGGTCGGTAGCCCACGAAATGGGCCAGAAGCTGGGCTGCGGAGCACATCTGGCCAGCCTGCGACGCACCGCCGTCGCCGAGTTCACAATCGAAGATGCTCACTCGCTCCAAGCGTTAGAAACCGCGATGCAGCAGGGAAGCGCTGAGTCATTTGTACTTAGAATGCTTGTCCATCCCAGAAAGCTCGTGCCGCAGTTGCCCAGTGTCACCGCCAATGAAGAAAGCGCCGCCCTGATCCGCAGTGGCCGCGCCGTGAATCTTCCGGAAATGTCGCGCGCTCCCCAGGTAAAAGTGTTCTACGGCCAGCGCGACCTGATAGCAATCGCAACCAGAATCGCCGGAACGCTTTTCCACCCGAGCATAGTATTTTCCGCGCAATGAATCACACAGTGGAGCGACGGGCGCCCTCGCCCGTCCCGCGGAGACCCCGACCGCACCTCACAGACGCAAAGTGCGATGGGCTGTATACTCTCGCCGGAGGACGACCAGCTGTGTCCTCGCCGGAACCGGAAAGGGAGTCCGTGACCTTCGCCAACTGCTATGCAGATGCCACCCGCGCCCAAGCCTACGCCACGTTAGAGTTCAAGAACACTTACCACTTAGCGTATCGGGACATCCCTGTCATCCTCGGCGAGCACGTTCGCGGCCGCAAGAGTTTGGACTTCGGTTGCGGCACAGGACGCTCCACGCGCTTCTTGCGTCAGCTCGGCTTCGAGGTGACGGGAGTCGATATAGCCGAGGATATGATCCGCAAAGCGAGGGAACTGGACCCCTCCGGCGACTACCGCTTGATTCAGAGGGACGACGTCCAGAGCAACGACGTCCAGAGCGACGACGTTACCGGCGACGACCTGAGCGCGTTTCAATCCGGGACCTATGATCTCGTTCTTGCCGCCTTCACCTTCGACAATATCGCGGGCAAGAACAACGACAACAAGCGCCGCATCCTGCAGGACTTGGGCCGCCTCCTAAACCAGGACGGAAAGCTTGTGCTGATCGTCTCCCGGCCGGAAATCTACACCCACGAGTGGGCGTCGTTTTCGACGAAAGACTTTCCCGAGAACCAGCTGGCGAAGTCGGGCGACAAAGTCCGCATCATCGTGACCGACCACGCCGATCCGCGCCCAGTCGAGGACATCCTGTGGACGGATGAGTCATACCGCGAAGTCTTCAAAGAGGCCCGCCTACGCCTGCTAGGGAAGTACGAGCCATTGGCGCGGGGAAACGAGCCCTACAGTTGGGTGAGTGAGGTAGAGATTGCGCCTTGGGCCGTGTACGTGCTCGAGAGTGCTTAAGGCGGGCGGCATATCGTCAATGTCCGATAACAGGTATTATGTTAAGTTGTTGAAATGGGGCTTTCAATCATTCCGGACCTTGGGTTAGGCTTTCGCGTAAGACAATATGATAAATGTAAGCCACTATTGACTTATTGCTTACGATTCCCTACAATTTCCCCATGAAGGCCGAATACACCACCCTGAGCACCAAGGGCCAGATCATCATCCCCGCCGAGATCCGCGACCAGATGAAACTATCGGCCGGCACCAAGTTGTCGATCCAGCGCGACGGCCAGACGCTCATCCTGCGCCCGATCACCCCCGAGTTCATCGACAGCCTCTGTGGCTCGACCAAGGGCTTGGGCAAACTGCGCGACACGATGCATCGGGATGACAAGGACAAGGACAAAGACCGATGACCAAGGTCAGGGCCCGATGACGAGGACCGATGACCACCCTTACGTCCTCGATGCCAGCGCCATCCTCCGCTTTACCGACAAGGAAGCCGGGTTTGATCGGGTTCGCGATCTCTTTATCCAGGCCGCCCAGGGCAACGTTGAACTTCTGCTAAGCGCAGTGAACTGGGGCGAGATTGTGGGAGCCCTGCTCAGGCGAGCCGGCGGACTATCACCATCGGCCTTGACGAACATCGGCAGCCTCGTGGCGAACCTCGCTGCCCTTCCGCTAACGGTACTTGCGGCAGACAAGGATCTCGCCGAAACTGCGGCCATCTTCAAGTATGACTTTAAGGTTCCATTTGTCGACGCTTTTGCAGGATCGCTGGCATGGCACGAGAACGCGACGCTGGTGACCGCAGACTACGACTTCAAAAGCATCCCCTCCGGCACAATCAAGATCGAATTTCTCCCGGCCAAGTAGTGCCACTTGAGGGCGCATGCAGCAGATCCTCAAGCTCGTCGCGGAATTTCTGCAATGTCTCGAGCCGCTCCGGCGTGGCCTCCACAATTTCTGTCTTCGCCTGAAACACTTTGCGGCCTTCCCTTTCGGTGAGCACGCCCATCACTTCGCCCATGCGCCAGCCCGGAGTGCCCAGGATTTGCAAGCCGTCCACCCCCGGAACGAGCAGGGCGACGCAGTTCTCGCGCACCACGCCAATGCACTTGGGAAAGCGTTCGAAAGTTTGAAGTTCGAATCCAGCAAGGTACAGACGCTGGAGCTGTTCAGCGGAATCAGGCATGGAGAGAATCTGGTAATTTGAAAATCAAGGCCCAACAGCCCGTGGTGCAAGTACGGTTCGTATCAGGTCATACCTTCAGAACGAGGAGCGCGACCAAAGCAGTTGAGAACGAACTCATCCAGTGCGTAGTCTCCGTCAAACCCTATTTGAACCCGAAAACTGAGAGCTGACAGCTGAGAGCTGTAAGCTGTCTTCCTACATTTTGTACTTGCCCAGGTCATCATCGCCAAGGTCTTCCAGCCACTTGCGCAGTTCCTCGCTGGAAACCGCCGGGACGGGATTAGTGGCTTGCTTAGAGGTCTTCAAAACCTCGTCCTCCACGAAGATGGGGCAATCCACGCGCAGCGCCAGCGCCAGCGCGTCTGACGGACGGGAGTCGATGCTAATCACGTGTCCTTCCCTCTCCAACCAGATCACGGCGTAGAAGGTATCGTTCTTCAGTTCCGTAACCACCACTTTGTGCACCAGCGCGTCCAGTCCGGTGAGAACGTTCTTGATCAAGTCGTGGGTCATCGGTCGCGGCGTGCTGACTTTTTCGATTTCAAGCGCAATAGCGTTGGCCTCGTACACGCCCACCCAGATCGGCAGCACCAAGTCACTCCCCACGTCCTTGAGCAGCACAATCGGCATGTTCGAAACCGGATCCATCATCAGCCCGCGAATTTTCATTTCCACTTCCATAAGACCCTCAACCAAAACTTGTCCGTGGAGCGCCGGGCGTCCTCGCCCGGCCGGCCAGGCTGCCGAAGACGGCCGAGACGCCCATCCCTCCATCGACTCTATTGAGTCAACTCGCCCACCAAGCTGTTCGGAAAACTTCCAGTAACGAGCACCTGTACATAGCTACCAGTCGCCAGCTCAACGCCAGCAGGAACCGTAAAATTCATCACCTTAATCTGCGAAGTCCGCCCGATCCACTGTCCGCGCGCCGGGTTCTTCCCTTCCACCATCACCTCGAGCACGTCCCCCACATGCCGCTGATTGCGCCGCGCTCCAATCTGCTTCTGCAAGTCATTTAATACCGCCAGCCGCCGACCCTTCTCCGCATCGGAGATCGCATCCTCCAGCCGCAGCGCCGGAGTGTTCGGCCGCGGAGAATACTTAAAAGTAAAAACGCTGTCATACCCAACCACCTCCAGCAACGAAAGCGTCTCCTCAAACTCCCGTTCCGTCTCGCCCGGAAATCCAACGATCATATCGCTCGTGATCGATATATCCCGCCGAGCCGCCTGAATCCAGCCAATGCGCTCCAGGTAATCGTCCCGAGTGTAGAGCCGTTGCATGGCGTCAAGCACGCGCGTAGATCCGCTCTGGACGGGCAAATGCACATGATCGCAGAGCGCCGCCACGGAGTCGATAACCTCGACAATATCGCGTCCAAAATCGCGAGGATGCGAAGTAGTAAACCGCACCCGCCGCATCCCGGCCACCGAAGCGACCGCCCCCAGCAGCTCGGCAAAGCTCTTCTTTCCATCAGGATCGCGGTAAGAATTAACGTTCTGCCCGAGCAGTTGAATCTCCGTATAGCCCAGGTCCACCAGCTGCCGCGCTTCATTAAGAACAGAGGATGAAGTCCGGCTCCGCTCCTTCCCGCGCGTATAAGGCACCACGCAGTAGGCGCAGAACTTGTCGCATCCCTCAATAATAGTAATGTAGCCGCGATGCGGATTGGTGCGAGCCGTGTACTCCGTCTCGAAGCACTTGTCGGTCATCCGATCGTCAAGCCCTGTGACCCGCGACGAACCAGTCTCGAGCTGCACCAGCATCTGTGGAAGATTCCGGTAAGAAGCCGACCCGCACACCAGCGACACATAAGGAGCGCGCTCAAAAATCTTTTCCCCCTCCTGCTGTGCCACGCACCCCAGGACGCCAAACTGTTTCCCCTGCGCCCGATACTTCTTATAATCCGCCAGCCGGTTAAAAACCTTCTGCTCCGCCTTGTCGCGAATCGAGCAGGTGTTATAAAGCACCAGCCCCGCCTCTTCCACCGTCGGAACCTGCCGATACCCCTGCGACAAAAGCGTCCCCGCGACTTTTTCAGAGTCGTGCGCATTCATCTGGCACCCGAAGGTTTCCAGGTAAAACGTCTTGTCGTCGGTCCCCGACATTGGTTCAGTATAAACCAGTGAAGAATCACGTAGGGACAGACGCCCTCGTCTGTCCAGTCGGGCACAGCCCGACAGCGGCGGATGGCCCAGCCTTTGCTAGCACAACCGCACAGAGGGTGCCCCATGCTTCGCGGGTTTTTGCGAAGGGTGGGTGGCAGAACTGATCGCACCATGGGTTCCGCCCTTCACTCCGCGCAGGAGTGGCCCAGCCTTCGCTAGCACAACCGCACAGAGGGTGCCCCATCCTTCGCGGGTTTTTGCGAAGGGTGGGTGGCAGAACTGATCGCACCATGAGTTCCGCCCTTCACTCCACGCGCCGTATCACCCTTTGGATTCTCCCGGAAGTTGAGGGAAACGATTGCGCATCTGACTGATCGATACTATATCGTGCTACGATATAATAACTTTATGGGGATGAAGGTCACGACCGCCGATTACCGCGCGCTGGCCGCGCTGCGCTATCGCATACGCCTTTTTCTATGCGAAGGCGACGCCGCGGCACGCCGCGTTGGACTCGAACCGCAGCAGTATTTGCTTCTCCTGGCGCTGCGGGGCCTCCCCGAGGGCACGGAAGCGACCGTCCAAGCACTGGCGGAGCGGCTGATGCTGAAGCACAACAGCACGGTGGAACTGATCGATCGGCTGGAGACGCGCGGCTATGCGTGCCGAATCCCAAGCCGCGAAGACCGGCGATGTGTCCTGGTGAAGCTGCTTCCGCATGGTGAAAAATTAGCGGAACGGGTAGCCCGGGAACGGCTGTCCGAATTGCGCACACGAGGAGAACAGTTGGCTAAAGCACTGGATGCGCTTCTGGGACACAAGCCGAAATCACGAAGAGTGAAAAAGGGCTCACAGCATGGCCAGGCGAAGAGGCGCAAGAAAAATCGTGAGCGAGAATAGCAAAACTGAATCGCGGGACAACGAGACGGTTGTCAACAAAAAAGACCGCAACGAGGAGTTGGGAGATTTCACCACCACGTGGCGGGTCGTTCCCATCTCCCTATTGGCGACGGGGATTGGTGTGGTCTGTGCATTTGTCGCACTGGCATTGCTCCGTTTAATCGGATTAGTTACAAATCTGTCCTACTTTGGCCGATGGAGCACGGCGATGGTTTCGCCAGTAGGCAACCATCTCGGTGTCTACAGTGTTTTCGTTCCCATCGCGGGCGCGCTAATCATCGGTGTCATGGCGAGGTACGGCTCCGAGCGCATCCGAGGTCATGGCATACCCGAGGCGATTGAGTCCATTCTGCTAAGCGGTAGTCGCATTGAACCAAAAGTCGCGATTCTCAAACCAATCTCTTCCGCCATCTCGATCGGCACCGGCGGCCCCTTCGGCGCAGAGGGTCCGATTATCATGACGGGCGGCGCGGTCGGTTCGATGATCGCCCAACTGTTTCACCTGACGAGCGCCGAGCGCAAAACGCTCCTAGTGGCCGGCGCTGCCGGCGGCATGTCGGCAACCTTTGCGTCACCGGTGGCCGCCGTGCTACTGGCCGTCGAGCTGCTGCTTTTCGAATGGAAACCGCGAAGCCTGATTCCGGTAGCATTAGCAAGTGCGATGGCTGCCGTCGTACGAAGATATATCTTGGGCTTCGGGCCGTTGTTTCCCGTGCCGGAGCACCCATTATTCATTGGACCCAAGGGACTGCTAGGATGCGCCCTAGTCGGTCTTCTGGCCGGAGCCCTATCGGCCCTGCTAACCCTATCCGTCTACGCAGCCGAGGATGCTTTCCAGCGTCTGAAGATCCACTGGATGTGGTGGCCGGCGATCGGCGGCTTGGCCATTGGTTTGGGAGGTCTGGTCTTCCCGCAGGCGCTGGGCGTAGGTTACGACACGATTGGCGCATTGCTACAGGGGAACGTTACCACGCGAGTGATTCTAGGAGTCCTGTTCGTCAAATGGTTCATCTGGGCGGTCTCGCTCGGCTCCGGCACATCGGGAGGCGTTCTAGCCCCACTCCTGATGATGGGCGGCGCGCTCGGCGGCCTCGAATCCATGTTTCTTCCCTTCGAAGGCCCAGGTTTCTGGCCCCTGATCAGCATGGGCGCCATTCTTGGCGGCACCATGCGGTCTCCGTTCACCAGCATAGTTTTTGCCTTTGAGCTGACGCACGACGCCAACGTGTTTTTGCCCTTGCTGGTCGCCAGTGTCATCGCCCACGGTTTCACTGTCTTGACGCTGCGTCGGTCCATCTTGACCGAAAAAGTCGCCCGCCGCGGCTACCACCTCAGCCGCGAGTATGCGGTCGATCCCCTGGAAATTCTTTTTGTGCGCGAGGTCATGCGCACCAAGGTTGCGGTGCTGCCAGCCGACAGTACCCTCGGCGAAATATTTCACTCGTTGCGGGCAGATCGCCGCCAGGAGCAGCGCTTGCTCCCGGTCGTCAACGTAGAAGGACAACTCGTAGGTGTAGTCACACGCGGCGATATAAGCGAGCGCATGCAGATGGAGCAGGATGGCGATGCAGCCCTGGAATCGCCGATCCGTGATCTGGTGCGACCGGACCCGGTCGAGGCGTATCCAGACGAGCCGCTGCGGGTGGTCGTGTATCGCATGGTGGAAAAGAGTTGCACTCGAATGCCGGTCGTCGAGCGCAGCACTAGAAAATTTCTAGGTTTGGTATCGCTCAATGATTTGCTGAAGGCCCGCTCCAGGCACTTGGAGGAAGAACGCCGTCGCGAGCGAAGTATCAAATTCAGATTGTTTCCCCCGAAAAATCGGAAGCAACCCCAAAGCGACGCAGTCCTCTGAAGCTGCGGCCCACCCACCTGTCATCCTGAGCGGAGCAGGACTTCACGAAGTGAAGTCTCTGCGGAGTCCCGACTCAGAAGCGTAACGAATTCTCCCCGGGTGCCCCACACATTCGCGTTTTTTGCGAATGTGTGGGCCTGTGCGCCCTCTCTAGTTCGGCCGTGGACCCCTTAGTGAA
>Ga0209517_10000787_pt1 | contig 52312 bp, 37 predicted proteins | sample PeaSoiMetSII2010_FD_187695 | JGI IMG/M metagenome (GOLD analysis project Ga0209517, IMG submission 187695) | Peat soil microbial communities from Weissenstadt, Germany - SII-2010 (SPAdes) (version 2) | ecosystem: Environmental > Terrestrial > Soil > Wetlands > Peat | place: Germany...
CCTGAGCGAAGCGAAGGACCTATGCATTTCGCCTGCGCCACGAGAATACATAGGTCCTTCGCTTCGCTCAGGATGACAGCGTGCTACTGCAGCACCACCTGGTCGCCTTCCTTCAGCCCTTGCAGCAACTCGGTCTTGGCGCCATTCGAGATGCCGATGTCGACGGCGATCTTCTTTTTGCCTTCTTTGGCTTTCGGATCAGGTATCTCGACCGACGCCTTCTTATCCTTGTCGTAAATGATCGAGCCCTCCGGGATCTGGAGCACGTTCTTGTGTTCTTCGAGAATGATCTCGGCATTGGCCGTCATCATCGCCTTGAGGACACCCTCCGGATTGTTGATGGAGACGCGCACCTCGAAGGTGGTGACGTTGTCTTTTTCGACGCCCATGGGAGAGATCTTGGTCACTTTGCCAGTGAAGGTCTTATCCTTGAACGACTCGACTTTGATGCGGGCCGGCTGCCCTAAATAAACCTTGCCGATATCGCTCTCGTCCACTTTGCCTTTGACGTAAACCTCGCTGGTGTCGCCGAGGGTCATGACGAGCGTGGCCGTCGAGCCCAAGACCAAAATGGAGCTGACCGCGTCGCCGATTTCCACGTCCCGCGAAAGGACGATCCCGTCAATCGGCGACTCAATCGTGGTGTAACCCAACTGCTCTTCCAGTTGTTTCAGGTTGGCGCGGTCCTGCGATACCTGCCCCTGGGCCTGGCCGATCTTGGCCTGCAAGACTTGCAACTGCGCCTTGGACACATTTTGCTTATTCAATGACATCTCGTAGTTCTTCTCCGCGTCGTCGAGCGCGGAAGCGGAAACCACTCCGTCCTTCGCCATGCCCTGGGCACGCTCATAGGCGCGTTTCAGCAGCGGAACGTCGGGGCCCTCGGCGTCGACTTTGGCGCGCTCCAGGTCGGCGCGGGTGCCGTTCAAGCTGGCGCTCGATCCCTCCAATTGCGCGCGCGCCTGGTCGACCCGAGCCTGAATCTCTTCCTTGTCGAGTTCGGCGAGCACCTGCCCCTTCTTCACCTTGTCGCCATATTCGACGTAGAGCTTTTTCACGATGCCGCTGGCCTTGGACTTGATCTCGACCTTGGTGATGGGCTCGATCTTGCCCGTCGCCACCACGCTTTTCGCCAGGTCTCCCTTCTCGACCTTGGCGATTTTCGAGGCGTCGATCTTGGTGCCACCGCTCGATGCGATCAGCGCGCCGGCAACCACCAGGATGAGAACGACTGCCGCTATCGAGCCCCAGATGATTCGCCTGCGCCGCTTTTTCTTCGCGTTGCCATTGCCGTTACCTTCCACAGACCGCCTCCTGCTTGATTTCAAATCTTAGACTGGCTTCACCTGTTGTTACGGGAGAAACATCGGAATAGTTCCGCAAAAATTCTCAGCCTTCGTATCAGGGCACCGCTTTAGAGGTTGCGGAAAAACTGACGTTTCGTATCAGGGCATCGCTTTAGCGATGCCGTAAGTTCTCCAAATTCGATGCCCCGTCAAAGTGCGTGTGAGACTGCCTTCCCTGCAATCCGGTGGAACGAAATCATCGAGAACCCAGTCCCGAAGGGACGAACCACCTTAGACCAGCGCTTCTGCACACTTAGGGCCGCTCTCCCTACCGACACTTAGACCGCCGGGAACCGAAAAAGAAAGCGATGAATTGCGCGAGCACTCAAGCGTCAAGTCTTAGATTGTACCGCGAGCGAATTCCAAGGCCGGTGATCGTGAACGTTTATCCCTTTGGAATGTTAGAATTAGAGTTCCATGATTGCATACGTGCTGCTGCGGGTGTTCGTCATCCTGCTCCTGGTGGCGGCCAATGCCTTCTTCGCCGCAGCCGAGTTCGCGCTGGTCAGCGTGCGCGAAACGCGCATCCAGCAGTTGATCGTAGCTCACCGGGCCGGCGCCCGCACCGTCCTCAAACTTCACCAGCAACTCAGCCGCGTGGTTAACGGCGTGCAACTCGGGATCACCGTTACCAGCCTGACCCTGGGCTGGCTGGGCGAGCCGGTTCTGGCCCGACTGTTCGAGGTCTGGATCGGCAGCGTGCCGTACGCGACCCTCTACGCTCATGCCGTCGCCGTACCGGTGGCGTTTGCGCTGATTACCAGCCTGCACGTGATCCTGGGAGAACTGGTTCCCAAGTCGCTCGCCTTGCAACGAGCCGAGCGGGTGGCGCTGGCGGTCGCCGCGCCCATGGACGTTTTCCTGACCGTCACCGCACCCCTGACCATTGGCATGAGCCGCGCGGCTGGTTTTGTCCTGCGCGCCTTCGGGACACGCGAGGTCCGGCACGGCTCGGTTCACTCTCCCGACGAACTCAAGCTCATCGTAACCGCCGCCCACCACTCCGGCCAGCTCTCTCCCGCCCAGGAAGAGATGCTGCTGAACGCGCTCGAACTGGACAACATCACCGCGCGCCAAGTGATGGTACCGCGGACCAGAATTTTTTCCCTGCCCTCCGACCTGACCATAGACGAAGCCTTGTCGCGCGTAGTCGACGAACAACACTCGCGCGTCCCCGTGTACGATCCGCAGCGCGGGCCCGAACATATTATCGGAGTGCTTTACGCCAAGGATTTGATGCGTTGGACGCGGCTGCGCTTAGGCCACATCGCAGCTCCTCCCGCTGCCCTGCGCATTGCCCAGATGAAGATCGGCCAGATCATGCACGATGTGCTGGTGGTGCCCGAAACCAAGTCATTGCTCGACCTGCTCGGTGAATTCCAGCTGCGCAAGCGGCACTTGGCGGTGGTGGTCGATGAATTCGGCTCCACCGCGGGAGTGATCAGCGTGGAAGACGTGCTCGAGCAACTGGTCGGCGAACTGGAAGACGAATTCGACGTCGCGTCGACGCAGCCTGTGGTTATCGATGCGAATGCGCCCCTCGTGCTCGACGGAGCGATCAACATCCGCGACCTCGAAACCCAATACGAGCTGAAGCTTCCACAGGACGAAGGCTTCGAGACTCTCGCCGGCTTCCTGCTCTCACGGTTGCAGAAGATGCCCGCAGGCGGCGAGGCGTTCGACTATGAGGGGAGGCGTTTTGTAGTAGAGAAAATGGATGGGCATCGCATCGCGACGGTGAGGATCGAGCCCGTGCCCGCACCCCCGGCGTCGGCGGTGTCGGCGGCGGCAACCTCTGTGCAGCGGGCGGGAGACTAGAACCCCATGGTGCAAGTGAGATTCGTATCGGGGCACCGCTTCCTCGTAGAGACGGGGCTTGCCCCGTCTCGCATGCGGCGGAATAAACCAGAGCCTCGTCTAGAAGCATCGCGTTAGCCAGGCCGGCTTCGTATCAGGGCATCGCTTTAGCGATGCCGATTCACGCGGGTATTGGGAAGGGCACGGCTTCAGCCGTGCCGCTCAGAGCCACAAAAAATGCGGGCTTTAGCCCCTGAGGGCCGGAGGTCACGGCCTAAGAATTATTTATAAGATAGCGACATTAGCTCCCTATGCCGCGCTACATCATCTCCCGCGTCCTCTACACCCTGCCAGTCATCTGGCTCGTCGTCTCCACCGTCTTTCTGCTGATCCACTTCGTCCCCGGAGACCCCATCCAGCAAATGCTAGGAGAAGGCGCGGCCGCCGGCGACATCCAGGCGGCGCGCCACGCCTACGGCCTAGATGTCCCACTAGGCCAGCAATACCTGAATTACTGGCGAGGCGTTCTCCACGGAGATCTAGGCAAGTCGCTGCGCTTCAACCAGGGAGTTACAAGTCTGATAGCCCAGCGTTATCCCTTCACCTTGCAACTAACGCTGGCGAGTTTGTTCGTAGCGATTGTCCTAGCCATTCCAGCAGGAGTGCGCTCGGCCCAGCGCCGCAATCAATGGGATGATCGCGCCCTAAGCGTAGTCAGCCTCTTCGGTCTGTCGTTCCCAAATTTCGCGCTAGGTCCAGTGCTGATCCTGTTCTTCGCGGTCAAGCTAGGATGGCTCCCCGTTTCCGGTTCCGGCAGCATAGCCCACTTAGTGCTCCCCGCCATCACCATGGGCGGAGCGCTGGCCGCGATCCTGACCCGCATGGTGCGAACCTCGATGTTAGAAGAGTTAGGCCAAGACTACATTCGCACCGCCCGCGCCAAAGGCCTGCCCGAGCGCACCGTAGTCTATCGTCACGCCCTACGCAATGCCATGATTCCAATCCTGACCGTACTAGGATTACAATTCGGCGCGCTCTTAGCCGGAGCGATAGTAACAGAAACCATCTTCTCCTGGCCCGGCATAGGACGCCTAACCATCCAAGCCATAGCCAACCGCGACTACTATCTGGTGCAAGGATGCATTCTGGCGATTGGGCTCACCTATGTCGCGGTGAACTTTCTGACGGACTTACTGTACTCGGCGGTGAATCCGAGGATTAGACAATGAAAACAGGCCGCAACGAGCCATGTCCATGCGGCAGCGGAAAGAAATTCAAACGCTGTTGTGGTGCCGTCTCTCGGCCGAATGAGAGTGCGCCTGTTGGTCACTCCGTCAGCCGGAAAAACATACCCCTCGTTGAGACAAGTGACATTCTCCGCAAGACCATCAGCCAAGATGGACCCCGCATAGGATCTTCGTTCGATCGATTCTGCGAAGCGGAACTGGCGAGTATAGATGAACTTTTCAGTGCAGCGGCTTTTATTATCTTGGCGGGTTTTAAAAGAGCCGTCGACGAAGAGTTTCAGGCTCATAAGACGATGGCGAGTCTGCTTTACAATGCCGGTTCGGGGCTTGCGGCTGCGACACAACTGATCCGGCTTGGACACACCCTCTCTGTATGTGTCGTCGCTAGGAATGTTCTAGAGATGATAGCGACTGTGCTTCATCTCGGTACACGGCCATCTGACTTGGAGCGATTCCTCAAAGGCGACTTCGAATCCTCCAAAGCGATCTCTTCGGCCAGGAAGGTGCTGCCCCCGTTCGGCGGGCTGTATGGGACGCTGAGTAATGAGTTCGTGCATCTAGGCAGACTCTACACCGAGCCGCAACTGTATCTCCCGTATGAGTCGAGGAAAGACGAGAGGCTGGACACCGCGCTCTCGGTGCTAAAGATAAGTGTGTGGTTGTTCTACGTAACCGCTGAACTAGCTTTCCTGGAAATCGTCAATAAGCCGCGGTATTGGAGGAGGGAAAGTGCTGTGTCCGCCGGCCAAGCGATGTTTGCCTATGATCCGTCCACTGCAGAACGCGACTGGATGGGAAAATTCTTGGGAATAAAACAATAAAGCTTCGGTGCTACCGCGGATCTTTTTTCATCACAAACAACCTGTGTACCCCATCACAGACTCCCAACCCGAACTGCGCGACAATGAGTCTCATTAGGGGCAGCCAAGAGCTGTGCCCACAGGTTTGGCAGTTAGTCTTTGGATAACTAGATGACCGATTTTGAGGCGGTCAGCGAGCCTCAAAAAACCGCCGAAACTATGATTTTTAAGAGAGTTCAGCGAGAATTCGGGCTAAGTCCTTATTCCGGAATATTTTGAAAATAAGTCCTTGGCGCTCTAGATTTTGGCGGGAAGATTCCCCCTAACCCCATGATTCCCAATGGTGGGGGGGAGGGGGATAGTGGTAACCCGGGTTAATATCTTTCTAGTAACCGGTAGGGGTCAGGGGATCAATCGATTAGGCCAACGTTGCTCCGCCCGAGCATTTTATATATAAGTGAAGCCAAGCCGTCGTCGCCCATGTCCACCCTCGCCATCTCGTTCCCCCGCATAGCCCGCCACAATCCCTTGGCCGCCGTCGGAGTCGTGTTGGTTACGATCTTCGCCTTCTCGGCGATCTTCGCGCCCTGGATTGCTCCGCAAGATCCCGCGCACATCGATCTGCCGAATCGCTTGCAGACGCCCTCGGCGCAGCATTGGTGCGGCACCGATGAGCTCGGACGCGACATCCTCTCCCGCCTGATCTGGGGGGCGCGAATTTCACTGTTCGTCGGCAGCAGCGTGGTGGCGTGTTCGCTTTTGCTTGGCCTCATCATCGGCAGCCTTGCCGGATACTACGGCGGAGGCATCGACCGCTTCGTCAACGTCGTGCTGATGAATGCGTTTCTTTCGTTCCCCGGCATTCTCATTGCGATTGCGTTTGTGGCCTTCCGAGGTCCCGGCATTTTCAATCTCGTCCTCGCCCTGTCGCTTGGCGGGTGGGTGGGCTACGCTCGCCTGGTCCGCGCGCAGGTGCTAGCCGTGCGCGAACGCGAATTTGTCGAAGCGGCGCGGGCGCTGGGCGCCGGAGATCTCCACATCGTCGTCAGGCACATCCTGCCCAACATTATTCAGCCCGTGATTGTGCAAGCGGCCATTGGCATGGCGGGCGCGGTGCTGGCCGAAGCGACCATGAGTTTCCTCGGCCTCGGTGTCCCGCCGCCCACCGCGAGTTGGGGATCGATGCTGAACGACGCCCGATCGCACCTCTTCGACGCTCCTCATCTCGTGCTCTTTCCGGCGGTGACGGTGATGCTCGCGGTTCTCGCCTTCAATTTCATCGGCGACGCAATGCGCGACCTTCTGGACCCAAGATCCCGGATTGAAGCTGGTTTGTAATTTCAAAAACTGTTTACAAATTCGTAACAATCAAAAATTTGCTATCCGTTAAAGTGGTCTTCAGTTGATGACCTTTCCCCTTTTTCCACGTCCAATTCAAAGACAACAGATTGGGGAACTTTTTCCAGGCCTGGTTCGTATAAACAGACATCAAGGCGGGTTCGTATGAATAGACATATGGAACTGAAATTTCAAGTCGAATGCTTGCAGGATTTGGCGGTCGTGCGGTGCTCGGGACGCATGGTGCGTGGGGCAGCACTCGACCAGTTTCGGCGCCGGATCGAGCAACTCGAACGTGTCCGGGTGCTGGTGCTGGATGTTTCGGCAGTCGAGCAACTGGATGCGGGAGGCTTGGGAACCTTGCTGCAGGTGCGCCGTTGGGCGGCGCAGAGATCGGTGAAGGTAAAGCTGGCAAACCCGCCCGCTTTCTTCCGCCGGCTGCTGGAGGCCACGCATCTCACATCGATGTTTGAGATTTCTTCCCTCAAAGAAGCCATCTGCATCTTGCGCGCGAACGAATGCCCGCCGCGCTACGCGGTCGCCTGACCTGTCGGATTGAAGTGCCGGATTGAAGTGTCGCATTGAAGTATCGGACTTCCGGGCGCGATGCTTTATAATTCGCGCCCATGAAGCCCAACGTCAGGTGTCAAGTCTCAGCTGTCAGGTCTCAGGCCTGGCAGCTGAATTTCGTTGCGAGGCAGCCCGCCTGGTCTTTGGGCTTCTCATTTCCACAGCAGCAACACCTCTGCCAGCTTTTTTCGTGGACACTCGAAATTTTTAATCCCTCCCGATGATCGAGTTAGGATGACCGACTAGGATGACCCAACTCGCCCGCAAATTGCGCGTCACCGATTACTTCTCCCTAGGTTGGGGAACGATGGTGGGCGTGGGCTGGCTGGTGGTGATGGACGACTGGCTGCTGCGCGGTGGCCCGCTCGGCGGCATTCTTGGCTTCGCGATCGGCGGCATTCTTCTGCTTCCCATCGGCTATGTCTACGGCAAGTTGGTGATGGCCATGCCTGACGCAGCGGGCGAGGTCGCTTATACCGCGAAGGTTTTTCCGCGGCCGGTCAGCTTCTTTACCGGATGGATGATGATGTTGGCTTACTTCATTGTCTGTCCGTGGGAGGCCGTGGCCGTGGGCCGCATCGCCGGTTACATTTTTCCCGCGCTCGATTCCATCGAGTTGTATCGCGTGGCGGGAAAGCCGGTTTACTTGCCGCACCTGGCCATCGGGCTCGCGCTCACCGCACTGGTCACAGTGGTGAACTATCGTGGCATCCGGCTGAGCGCCACCTTTCAAAACTGGACCACGTTCGGCACGCTGGCGCTTTTTGTGGTCTTCGTTACTATCGGCGTCACGCGCGGATCGCCCGCGAATTTTCCGCCCTTGTTCACGCACACTCCGTTTGTTTCCATTTTGCTGGTGCTGCAGATCGTCCCTTATTACATGACGGGATATGAATCGGTGACTAAGGCCGCCGAGGAAGCCAATCCACAATTTCGCGCCCAGGGATTCTCTCGCGCCATCCTTGCGGCGATCGTCGTCGGCGCCGTGTTCTACATCGTTGTGATCGCGGCCGTGGGCTTCGTGGCGCCGTGGCGTTCGCTGACCGGAGAACCATTCATGACCGCGGTCGCGTTCGAACATGCCGTCGGCTCGCGCTGGATCGTGAGTATCATTCTCAGTGCCGCGCTGCTTTCGCTGTTCAAGGTATTCAACGGAAATTTTATTGCCGCCAGCCGCTTGGTGTTCGCCATGGCGCGCCGCGGGTTGGTGGATGCACGACTGGCCAGCGTGCATCCCAGGAATCAGACCCCGGCCGCGGCGGTCGTTTGGGTTGGCGCCGCCACGGCTTCGTGCATGTTTCTCGGCAGCGCGATTCTGGTTCCGATTTCCGAGGTCGGATCCGTCGCTTCGGCTACCGGATGGTTTGCGGTGTGCGCCGCCTATCTTTGCATGAAGCCCCGACTCGCCGACCGCTTGATCGCTCTGCTGGGGGCGTTGGTCGGTTTGGCGATGGTACTGATGAAGTTTGTGCCATTTGTGCCGGGAAGCTTTTCCGGTTGGGAGTGGCTCGTGCTTGGGCTCTGGATTATTCTGGGGACGTTGATTGGCCACCCTCGGATTGACCGCGCGCGGATTGGCCGACCGCGCGGATGACAATTTAATTTTACGGTTTGACCGTCTTTACGTTTGCGTCCGTACGCTTGGCTACGGTTCGACTGCCCGGCGCGAGGTGCGGCTTGGCGAGCGTCCCGGTGAGCGTCCAGGATTGCTCGTCACCACGGGCCAAAATCAAGTCAAGCCCGCTGCTTGGGGAATCGGTCCCACTTACCCGATAAATGCCGTCGCGCGATTCCAGTCTGCCGGCGGAGAGCTCCCAAACACCTTTCTTCAGATGGAGTTCTCCCGTAAACCGGTGAACCGGCAAAGGCACGGGCGAGCCCGGAATTTCAATATGCGGCAGACTCCCGTTCCTCATTACGAACTGCAGTTTGCCGGACTGCGCCCGTAGCTCACGAAAGCTGTCTCCCGATCCTTCGACATCGAAATTCCCGTCGACCGTTCCGCCAATCCAGTCATCGTTCATCAACGTGCCCACCTGCACCAGCGCAATGTCGTTCAACGTGCCGGCGCCGTGGTACCGCACGTTCGCCGTGGACGCGTCGTCGGTGGATGCATCGGGAGTCGACAGGTGATTCGACGCGTCATCTTTCGACAGATCTTGTTTCGACATGTCATGCTTCGACAGATCAATGGTCCAGTTCCCCTGATGCTTGCCCTGCAGCAGTTGCGCGCGCAGAGCGGTTAGTGTGATCTTGCCACGATCCAGGTTCACTTGTGTCGCAACCTGGGTAACGAGTACTTTCTTCAATCCGAACTGGTCAACATGCAGGTTTCCGCGTGCCTGAATTGCGAGCAGTGGCGAAGGGCCCAGCGGCTCATTGGAATTGGAATTCAAGATGCGGTACCAGGGACGTTTGGAGGGATGCGGCGTAAACCATGCGGCGAGATCTCCGATCGAGAGCTGGTCGGCCGTGAGGTCGAACTCAAAGACACAGTTTGGAACGGAGCCTGGCGGAGCGCAATGCCGGGGCGCCGTAACTGCACCGTTCCAATGAGTGCTGCCTGTGCGGGCGGAAATCTTCTGCATCAACACTGCGTCAGGCGCGAGAGTCATGGCTGCTGAGCTAATCTCGATCAGCGTGTTCAGGCCGCGCATCTCGGCGCGCACGTTGCGCAATTGAGCGGTCCCCAGGATGGCGGGAGCGGCAAATCCCTGCCAGGGACCGGAGACGCTCACATCTAACTTGGCCGAACCCTCCGCCGGTGGGCGCGTCGCCGGCAAGGCCAGCACGTTCTCCAGGCGGAACAGGTCTTTCAGTTCCATGTCGCCAAGCAGAAAAAAGCGATAACCCGCAGCGGACACCCACCCGCCGGCGTTAACCGGCGCCGAGGCGTTCATGGAAAGTGCGACCGGCCCAATCCGCAGGTGAGTTTCAGCGGGCTCCGCGTCTTCTTCTTCTTTTCTCCTAGGGTGGCCGTGCTTGGCCTCCTGTGAATCGGCGGCCGCCATGGTCCGTGAAACCATGGTCCGTGAAACGATGGTCCGTGAAACCAGAGCCATGGGAATCGTGCCGAAGGCAACCTCATCCTCCCCCGCGTTCCCGGCACTTGACGAGAGGCGCACGTTGGTCGCCGAGCCGTTACCGGTCCATTTCGTCAAGAGACCGTGCCGCGCGGTGGAGACCCGGGAATCCCCGCCCGGGTGGACGGGCGAGGCGCCCGTCGCTCCACCGTCCTCGGGAGCGCTGCGCGTGGCGCGGAACTCCGCATTCAGCAATCCACTCGCCGTGAGATCGCCGGGGATCTGCTTTTTCGCCTGGCGCAGCAATCGCACCACGGAGTTCAGCGGTACCTCCTCGGCCTTGATCGTCAGATCGTAGGTACGTAGTTGCGCGGTCAGGTCAAAAGTTCCGCGCAAACGGAGGGTCCCGTCGCCGACTGGCGATTCGCACAGCAGGTCGGCAAGTGTGCTGGTGACGGCGTTGTACTGTCCCGAGCAACCGGTTGCCAGGCGCACGTTCTCGCTGCCGGCAATGTCGTAGCGGTGGAAACCTTCGATAGCGGTACCGCTCTGGATCTGCAGCGCCTCCGGAGTGCCCGATACCTTCGCCGTGAAACTTACTCCGCCGCGCCATCCCCGGTCTTTTCCGCTCAGCAACTTCGTGATCTGTCCCAGTTGCCCGTTCTGCCATTGCACGGTGAGTTGCACCGGGGTCAACCGCAAGCTTGGAGCGCGCTGCCAGATGGCGTTGATTTGGAGCAACCCGGTATCGGTGAGATTAAAATCGGTGCGCACGGGCTCGGCCTTGATGCGCGCGGCCCAAGAATTCTCGGAGTCCTGCCAGAGCGCCACATCGGCATCCATCAGCGCATAGGATTTTTTCGTCTGCCCAATCTTGAAATTGACGCGAGCATGGCCGGCTTCGAGATAGGGGAATGCCGGGCGCCGCTCGGAGGCGGGCTTTCCGGTCGGAGCCGCGGGAATTTGCGCGTTGCGCTCCAGCAGGCTCGCCAGGTTCCAGCGCCCTTGGTCGTTGCGCACCAGGTTGATGCTGGGCTCGGTCGCGCTCAGGGTGGCGATCTCGAGTCGCCCGCGGAGCAGAGAACGAAACCGGATGGCGGCGGAAACTTCCTGCGCGCGGATCATCGGCTCCTCGCTAAACGCGGGATCGTCGTAGATGACGAGTCCCTCAAGATCGAAGCCCGGCCGCGGCAGAAGACGCAAGCGGACGCTGTCGAGTGCGACCCTGCGGCCGAGAGCGCTGCCGATGGTAATGGCAATCCGGTTTCGCAACCGGTACACGCCGGGCCGGAACAGAAACAGGGTCAGCAGGAGAGCCGCGACCGCAGCCATACCGCGCCTGGATCGCAGAAACCTGGGCCGCAGAAACTTAGGCCGCAGAAACTTAGGCTGCAGAAATTTCACCGCACGATCCTGAGGGTTCGCGACCAGCGCGTTTCATCGAAGAAGTGAATGATGATGTGCGCCAGGAACCCCAGTCGATCGCCTGCGCTGCGCATCTGGTACTGGTCCGGCGGAGTGATAAACGACCAGTAGATGAACATAGGACGGCCAATCACGTTTTTCCGCGGGATGAAGCCCCAGTAACGGCTGTCGTAACTCACGTCGCGGTTGTCGCCCATCGCGAAGTAGCTGTCCGGGGGCGCGACGATGTCGCCGCCCTCGATATGCGACGGCAGTTCCTGCGTCCATTTTTCGTTACGTACCCCGTACATTTCCGAAGGCGGCACGGCCGGGAAGTTGTCGCGGTAAGGGTTGTAGTCCGCCAGTTTGTGCTGGACATACGGTTCGACGAGTTTTTCGCCATTGCGATAGACGACGCCATCGCGCAAATGTATGTGGTCGCCGGGGACGCCGATGATGCGCTTGACCACGAACAGACCTTGTTCCTCCGGCGACAGGAACACAACAATGTCATTGCGGCGGACATCGCGATAGGGCATCAGTGGCCCCATCCAACGCGTCGGCGGCGCGAACTGCTCGCGGTTCACGAATACGTGGTCGCCGATCAGCAGCGTGTTCTCCATGGAACTGGAGGGAATCTCAAACGCCTGCAGAATAAACGTGATGATGAACAGGCCGGTAACCAGCACTCCCGCCAGCGAGGCCAGGAATTCCATGGTCGTCTCGCGCGGCTTCTCGTCCGCAATGACTTCTTCCACTTTTTTAGGCACGTTGGGCATCCGTCTAGAGGATTTCTTCTCAGCACACCTGCATCAGCCGATCTTCATCACCGCATCTTCCTCGGTCGTTAGTCGCTGGTCGCTCGTCGTTCGCGAGCCTTTCTTGCTAACGACGAGCGACCAACGACGATCGACTTTCACCGCACCAGCCTGAAAGTCCGTTCCCAGCGCGTGATCCGGAACAAGTGAGTCACCGCGTAGGCAAGGTGATAAAGTCTATCACCCACGGTTGGCGATCCGGGGAGGTCATTGTTCAAATTGCCCGCCGACCAGTAAATCAAAAGCGGGCGTCCGACGATATTTTCGCGTGGCACGAATCCCCAGTAGCGGCTGTCCTGGCTGTCATCGCGATTGTCACCAAGAACAAAATAGTGGCCCTCGGGGATTATCAACTGGTGGTCTTCCACCAGCTTCGGCATTTCTTTCCACCATTTCGCATCCACTCCGTAGTCGGGAGCATCGGTGCGCGGAAAGTCGTCGCGATAAACATTACGCAGGGTGGTGATGTACTGCACGTAGGGCTCCTGCAGCGGAGCGCCGTTGATGTAAACGCGCTTGTTGATGAGGCGTAGGCGATCTCCGGGCACGGCCACTACTCGCTTCACGAAGTCCTGCGCAGGATTCACTGGATAATGGAAGACGACGATGTCACCGCGCCGGACGTTGCGGTAAGGTAACAGCCGGTTCCACCCTGTGCTGCCGCCGTAGCAAAATTTATCCACCAGCAGGTAGTCGCCGATGAGCAGCGTTTGCTCCATGGATTCCGAAGGGATGGTGAACGCCTGCACTAGAAAGGTGACCACGAAAACGGCAATCACGATCGTTCCCGCAACCGACTGAATGGTCGCAGGCCAATCACCGGCGGAAATTTTCTCGCTCCACGACATAACAATTGGGATTCAATGCCGAGCCCCTAAAGGGGCGTCTCAATTCAAAAGACTTTCGGTATCGCTAAAGCGATACCCTGATACAAACCCAATTTTTTATTACGAGCCTGGTTTTTTTCATACGAACCTGGGCTCTTCCGCAACCGATCAAGACACGACTACGCTACGCCCCCGTCCTTCCCAGCATTCGGGTGCCTTGCCCCTGGCAAAGTGGCGAGATGCTCCAGCACCTGACGCGCCGCTTCCTGTTCGGCCCGTTTCTTGGTCGCGCCCTGGGCGCGCCCTACGAATTGCCCCATGGCAGGCGCCGGCAATCGCACCTCGACCGTAAAGGTCTTCTTGTGTTCCGGACCTTCCTCCTTCACCAGCGCGTAAACCGGCTGCGGTCCTCCTCTGGCCTGCAGCGCTTCCTGCAACGCGGACTTGAAATCCATGACCGGCATGGCGCTGGTTTCCAGCTTCATGTGCGCCAGTTCCGGCTCCACGATCACGCGCGCGATAAAGTCTCGCGCTACCGTCCACCCGCCGTCGAGATAGAGCGCCGCCAGGATCGCTTCTAGCGCGTCCACCAGCAGGCTGGCCTTGTTGCGGCCACCGCTTTTTTCTTCGCCGCGGCCCAGCCGCATGAAACGGCCAATGTCAAGCTGTTCGGCCACGCGCAGCAGGTGACGCTGCCCCACCAGATGAGCGCGCAACTTGGAAAGGTGCCCTTCCTGGAATTCAGGAAAGCGATGAAACAGCGCCTCGGTAGTGACCAGCCCGAGCACGGCATCTCCGAGAAACTCGAGATTTTCGTTGTCGCCACTAGACGACTTGCTGGACGATCCGCTGCCAGACGAACCGCTGCCCGCGCCCAGCGCCTCCACCTCGCGCGCTTGCGAGCTGTGAGTAAGCGCCTGCTCGAGCAGTTCGCGCCGCTGGAAGTGGTGACCCAGGCTTTCTTCCAGCGCCATGATTTCGCGTGACTTCATCACAAAGCGGGGCCAATGTTAGATGACCAATGTTAGATGACCAATGATCGATGACCAATGACCAATGATCAATGATCAATGATCGATGATTCTGCAGCCCGAATTTTAGTAGAGACGAGGCTTGCCGCGTAGAGACGAGGCAAGCCTTGCCATCTACAGAAGCGGCGGTCAGTTCTTTGGCGGGCTCTGCGGTTGGGACGGGGCCGCGCCTCCGGTGAGCTGTTGCAAGCGGTCGCGTTCGCGGCGCGCCGGGGTCCCAATTACGGTGTTGTCCTGCGTCATTTCCACGGCGCGGGTGGCCACCTTGAGCGCCTCCGGATATTTTCCCTGCTTATCGAGCGCCAGCGCCAGGCGGAGAACGTCTACGGGAGCCGGGTCGCTGGCGTAGGCGTCGATCGCCTTCTGCAGATACTCCTGCGCGGCCGCGTAATTCTCTTTCTTGAACTCAATGGCACCGAGAATCGAATACGCGTTCGAGCGCAGATACGCCTTGTAGACGTCGATCTTCTCCTGCGGCGTGCCCGCGGGGACGCTGATGTCGGTGTCCACCGTGTGCAGGGCCTTTTGCGCCATCGCGCTCGCTTCGCTGAAACGCTGATCTTTGTCGATATCCGCGTCGCGCGTTCTCTCGCCGATTACCCCGGCGACCGCTACCAAAGCCTCGGGATGGTCCCCGTCAAGGCTCAGCACTTTGCGGCCCATGGCTTCGGTCTTCTCCGCGTTGTTGGCATTCTGGTAGAGGCGCATCGCGTTCTGATAGAGCAGCACGCGAACTTCACTGTCGGGGAATTTGCTGGCAAAGTCGTCAGCCGCCTTCTCCGCCGCGGCAGGATCGGTAGTATTTGCCGCCGCCGCCTTCCAGGCATCAAACTCCGGCTGCGTCTTGGTTTGCGGTGGACGCTTTGCCGGTGGCAACGTCGCGCCCTGCGCGGGTGCCGCTTGACCCGCTGCCGGTGGGTTATGCGGCGCCGCTTCTCCGCTGTTCCGGGCCTCGGCCCAAATCGCGATGCTCAGTATTCCAAGAATGACTGCTGCTCGCTTCATGATCTCTCCCCTAATGCGAAATTCAAACTTAAGATCTGCTCCCACCTGTAGAGACGGGGCCTGCCCCGTTTCCGGAAACGCGCCGATCCGCGTCTCTAAAGAAATTTATTCCGGCTGCTTCGCCACCGGAGGCTCATAGGGCTGTTCCAGACCCCGCTGCGCCGCCAGCTTCGCTTCCGGAAGCGCTCCTCCGGCCGCGTTCAGCGCCGCCCGGTACTGGTCCAAGGCGGCGTCCCGATTCTCCTTCAAATCAAAAATGCGGCCAAGATAAATATGAGACCAGGCGATCACCTTAGGTTCATGGGCCGTCTGCAAAGCTCGCTCAAAGTAGGTGAGCGCCCCTTCCATGTCCCGATTCGCGGTGGCAACCTCCGCCAAAATGAACAGCGCGCGTCCCGAATCTTCCTTCTGCTCATCGAGCGCCTTTTGCGCCAGTTTCTTTGCCGTTTCCGGATCGCCCGCCGCCAGTCGCCGCTCCGCGTTCAGCAGCAGGTTGCCGTTCTGGGGACGCGCCAGCTGCAAAAGCTCGGGCGCCGCGTTGCTCGCGAACTGGATCTGGGACGCCCGCTTCATTTCTTTGCCGACTTCAATCGAGCGGAGCAGGTCATCATAAGCGTTGCGCATGCCGGCGGGATCTTGCTCGAACCTGCCCAGCGCGTCGTAGAAATAACGCGTCAGGATGTACCCTTCCTTGTCGGCTTGGTCGACGCCCTGGGCCCGCTCCGACTCCGGAATCTTGGTCAAGCGCTCTTCAATGGCTCGGATCAGGCATTCGTTCACCAGCAGCGAAATGTTGCTCTTGAACGCCTCATCCATTGGAGCGCCCTGCACGGCGCCGAGCAACGGTTCCAGACGCTCGAAGGCGCCGCCGTATTTCAACGCCAGGGGATCCAGAAGATAATGCAAATACGTGTGCCGAATCTGCTGTAGCTTGATCGCCGTCCCCGAGGTCGGTGCAATCACGACGTAGTAATCCGAAGCATAGTTGCGCGCATTGGTCTGCCCCGGCGCGCCCATCGCATCCAGGTAGATGGTGAACTGGCGTCCCAAGTAACCCGACGATGGCATCTTCAGATAGATCTCGGTGTCGAATGTCATCTTCGCCAGCGGATCGTGATAGATCCCGGCCAATTCCCTGTAGCGCTCGCGGTGCCGCTCCCAGATGGCGTGCAACCCAATTTTTTTGTAGAAGGCTTGCATCAGGGGCACCATGTCCGCCACCACTTCCGCATCGGGCGGCAGCTCCGTCTGCGGCACTTTCAATGCGAAAGCCGGCGGATTCTCCAGATAAAGCGCCAGCGATACATAATGGGACAGGTCGTGAGCGGGCTCCTCCGCCTGGTGCTGCCGGTAGAATGAGCACATCGGACCGACCACGTCCTGCGCTCCGGCGGCATTTTCCACTGCCTTGCCCACCTCCGACCGGATCTGCGCCCGCAGCGGGTCGGAAACATTCAGCTCCTGGTCATAGCCGCAGGTGTTGATGGCGGTCAGCACCGTGAACAGCGTCTCGCTGGTTTCCAAAGACACCTGCGGCCGGTTCTGCGCAAAGCCGGACGCCACAACCAGCACGACCGCTAGGCTCAGAGCGAGCGTCAGTCGCACGGGTTGTCCCAGGAAGTTCCTTCGGATCTCAGGCATAGACGGATGCGCTAGAAGTAGTGTACGAACTGGTCAATTTGTGGTCAATCCGAGAGCGATGAAAATGCGTAAAACGCTCGTGTGGGGACGGGAGCCCTCGCTCGTCCAGGCCGAGCGAAGCTCGGCGGCAGCCTGGAGTTACCGCCGCAGAAGGTTCTTGGCGATGAACAGCACGTTCGCTGGGCGCTCGGCCAGCCGCCGCATGAAGTAGGGATACCACTCGGTGCCGAATGGGATGTAGACGCGCACACCCCAGCCATCTTTGACCAGGCTCTGCTGCAGGTCGCGCCGGATGCCGTGTAGCATTTGAAATTCAAAAGCGTTGCGCGGAATGTTCTCACGCGTGGCGAAGGCCTTGGCTTCTTTAATAATGGCCTCGTCATGGGTCGCTAGCCCATGATAGACGCCGCTCTTCATCAGGATCTTCATCAGCTTCACGTAGCTGGCGTCCACCTCGGACTTCTTCTGGAAGGCCACCTCTTCGGGCTCTTTGTATGCGCCTTTGCAGAGCCGTATGCGGATGCGCTCGGAGAGCAACTTCTCGATGTCGGCCTCGGCGCGCCGCATATACGACTGGATCACCGCTCCCACACTGTCCTCGTTTCCCGGAACCCGGTGGAGTTCGTGAACGAAGTCGAGCGTACGCTGCGTGTGGGCCGATCCTTCCATGTCGACGCGAATAAAATTCCTGGGCGACATGTGGGCCGCCTTGGCGACCAGTCCGCGGACGATGTCGTAGGCCAGGTTCTCGTCCACGTCCAGGCCCATGTGGGTGAGTTTCACGCTGACATTCGCGTTCAGCTTGGCGGCGGCGATTTCGTCGAGCAGATGGTCATAAAGCTGGGCGCTGGCGCGGGCTTCCTCAGCGTTGGTGACATTCTCGCCCAGATTGTCGATGGAGACGCTCGCGCCAAATTGATTAACGGCGGTGGTGGCGCGAATTGCGTCCGCAACCTCTTTGCCGGCGACGAAGCGGGCGGAAATGCGCTGGCCAAAGCGGCGGTGTTCGGCAACGGCGCGCAGCCACCGGCTTTCCGACAGCGCAATGAACACTGCCCTCAGCATGGAAATTTAAGAACGGCTCGTTTTGGCATTGGCGTGCCCCTTCTAGCGGGGATACCTCCCGGTAATGTAGCCTTCCAGATCCTGAATAGTTTGCGCCTGACCCGAGATAATCCACTTCACCAGATCGCCAAGCGACACCACACCCACTACGGTGTCCTCCTCCAGAACAGGCAGATGACGGAAACGATGCTTGGTCATGATGGCCATGCACTCGTCCACTGTGTTGTGCCCCAGCACGAAGAACACCGGGCTGGTCATGATCTCCTGGACCAGGGTCTCTTTCGAGGATCGGCCTTGAAGGACGACTTTGCGGGCATAGTCACGTTCCGACAGGATGCCAACCAGCTTGTTATTGGATATCACCAGCAACGCACCTATACCCTCCTCAGCCATCTTCTCGATTGCTTCATAGACAGACTGGTCGGGCGTTACGAACAGGACTCTATTGTCGGTCTTCTGCTTTAACAGCGATTCAATTGTGTCGGTAAATTGCATGAGGAATCTCGTGCCGGAGAACCATGAGCGACAGGTTCTCGGTTGCCTAAGGTTTCGCGACGATAGGGCTGTCTACTCAGGCATTTCTTAGCGCGTAAACACTGAGTCGTGCCCGCCCGTAATGCCAAAACCACAATCATAGTACACCGATCTCGGCTGTTGGCGACATCGTGGCGGCGTCTGCTGCCGGTTCTGTTTGTTGAGCATTCCCCGGCGATCAAAACAGAGCATCAGCTCTCATAGTCGTACAAGTCTTTTCTTTTATAGCAACAGAAAACCCCTATGTACAGCGGATCAAAGGGGCGAGTATAGTGACTCGGACACCGAGTGCGTCTCGTTCCGGAAGGCTCGCCATGTCAGGTCGCATGAATCCAAAGTAAATGCTCAGCCCATCTCAAATCATTGTGTGGCCGGGCCGGCCATATCCCCTGGGATCGACCTGGGACGGCGAGGGGGTCAACTTCGCGCTCTACTCAGAGCACGCGGAGAAAGTAGAGCTCTGCCTGTTCGACATTTCGGGGAGACGTGAGACCCTCCGCGTCCCGCTTCCCGAGCAAACTGACATGGTCTGGCACGGCTACTTGCCAGAAATTCGTCCCGGCCAGTTGTACGCGTACCGGGTCTATGGTCCTTATGCGCCGCGGCAGGGCCATCGTTTTAATCACCACAAACTTCTTCTTGATCCCTACGGCAAGCAAATTCAAGGAGCCATGAACTGGACCGACTCGCACTTTGGATACAGGATCGGACACAAGCAAGAGGACTTGTCTTTTGATCGCCGTGACAATGCCGCTGGCATGCCGAAGAACCGAGTGATCGACTCCGCCTTCACCTGGGGAGCCGATGCCCCGCCCAGGATTCCCTGGCACGAGACACTGATTTATGAGCTTCACGTCAAGGGGTTCACGATGTGTCACCCCGATCTTCCGGCTCACTTGCGGGGAACGTATGCGGCTCTGTCAACCGCCCCGGTAATAGAATTCCTGACCCGACTGGGAGTGACCTCGATCGAGCTCATGCCGGTGCACAGCTTCGTCGACGACCGCCAACTCATTGACCGCGGCCTCCGTAACTACTGGGGTTATAGCTCGATCGGTTTTCTCGCGCTCGAGCCTCGCTACCTTTCGACCAACTCCATTCGCGAATTCAAGACCATGGTCAAGACCCTGCACTCGGCGGGATTGGAAGTGATTCTTGATGTCGTCTATAACCATACGGCGGAAGGTAATCATCTCGGTCCCACGCTCTCGCTCAGGGGAATCGACAACACTACCTACTACCGCCTCATACCCGACGATCCCCGCTATTACATGGATTACACCGGCACGGGAAACACGCTCAACATGCAGCATCCACGCGTTCTCCAATTGATCATGGACAGTCTGCGCTACTGGGTTCTCGATATGCACGTGGACGGCTTTCGCTTCGACCTCGCCGCTACTCTCGCCCGCGAACTGCATGAAGTCGATCGCCTCGGGGCATTTCTCGACATCATCCATCAAGATCCCGTGCTTTCGCAAGTAAAGCTGATTGCCGAACCCTGGGACCTCGGCGAAGGAGGCTATCAGGTGGGGAATTTTCCCGTCGGCTGGGCGGAATGGAACGATCGCTATCGCGACACCGTGCGCGGCTACTGGAAAGGGGACGGCGGCCTCGTAGGGGACCTAGCCTACCGGATTACTGGCTCCAGCGATCTGTATGCGCACAGCGGTCGGCGTCCCTACGCCAGCATTAATTTTGTCACCGCGCATGATGGCTTCACGCTGCAGGATCAGGTGAGTTACAACGAGAAGCACAATGAAGCGAATGGCGAGGAAAATCGCGACGGCACCAACAATAATCTCAGCTGGAATTGCGGCGTAGAGGGTCCGACTGAAGATATTAACATTCAGGCTCTGCGTGCCAAGCAAAAGCGGAATCTGCTGGCAACCCTGCTGCTGTCTCAGGGCGTCCCGATGATCTATGCGGGAGATCCCATCGGGCATTCGCAAATGGGAAACAACAACGCCTATTGCCAGGATAATCCGACAAGCTGGCTGAACTGGAATTTGCAGCCCCAAGATCGCGACCTATTGACGTTCGTTCAGCGCATGATCAATCTGCGCAAGCGGCATCCCGTCTTCCGCCGCCGGCGTTTTTTCCAGGGCCGCCCGATCAAGGGTGCCAATGTAAAAGATTTGCTGTGGCTGAGTCCGGGCGGCAAGGAGATGAGCGAAGACGAGTGGCGCGATCCTGCGGTTCGCTGCCTGGGAATGTTGCTCTCCGGTCAGGGACTGGACGAAACTGATGAACGCGGCCGGAAAGTCGGCGACGAAAACTTTCTCGTGCTTCTGAACGCTCATCATGAGGATGTTGGATTCACCCTGCCAGCGTCCGTTCCCTCTACTCGCTGGAGCGCATGGATGGACACCTCTCGAGACGGCGGATTGCGCCCCGCCGATACCTATAACGCAGGCGCAGTCTATCCGTTGCAGGCCCGCTCCCTGGTCGTCTTACTGGAGCGCCGCAAGAACGGCAAGAAGGAAGATCCGAATGAAGCGCCGTCATGACATGCCGTTCGGCGCCCAGTGCCGTGGCGACGGAAGCGTGCGCTTTCGCTTGTGGGCCCCCGCGGCTCGCCAAGTGGATCTCTGCTTCGGCGATGTGAACCGACCGACTTACCTCCCTCTGGACCACCGCGATAACGGTTGGTTCGAGTTAGTAACCGATGCGGTAAAGCCCGGGACCCAATACCGCTTCCGGATTGATGATGCGCAGAAGGTCCCCGATCCAGCTTCACGGTTTCAGCCCCGTGACGTGCACGGCCCCAGCGAAGTTATCGACCCCGATTCTTTCTTCTGGCTCGATCACGCTTGGCAGGGCCGTAAGTGGGAAGAAGCTGTCATCTATGAATTGCATGTTGGAACTTTCACGCCCCGCGGTACTTTTCTGGCCGCATGCGAGCGAGTCGACTATCTCGCGGAGCTCGGAATCACTGCGCTGGAACTGATGCCGGTTAGCGACTTTCCCGGACAGCGAAATTGGGGTTATGACGGTGTTTACCCTTTCGCTCCCGACAGCAGTTATGGTCGACCCGAGGATCTCAAAGAGCTAGTTCAAAGTGCCCACAGCCGCGGAATTATGGTTTTGCTGGATGTCGTTTACAACCACTTTGGCCCGGAAGGAAATTATCTCGGTGGTTACGCTCCACAATTCTTTACCGATCGTCACCATACTCCTTGGGGCGACGGTATCAACTTTGACGGCTCTGAAAGCCGGGCAGTCCGTGATTTTTTTATCCACAATGCACTCTACTGGCTGAACGAATATCATCTCGATGGACTGCGTCTGGATGCGGTTCATGCTATTGCTGACGATTCCACTCCAGACATCCTCACCGAGTTGGCCGATACGGTTCGGAGTTCCGTTGCACCGGATCGCCATGTTCATCTCGTCCTGGAAAACGACCGCAATCAGTCACGTTACCTCCAAAGGGCGGCGACGCCCAAAGAGCGCTGCCGCCCTCGAACTTACACGGCCCAGTGGAACGACGATATCCACCATGCATTGCACGTACTGATCACGGGTGAGAAGGATGGATACTACTCGGACTACGCCGAACATCCTCTCGACCAATTGGGCCGTTGTTTGGTCGAAGGATTCGCTTACCAGGGCGAGACTTCCCTTCACAGAAACGGCGAAGCCCGCGGTGAGCCAACTCAGGGCTTGCCGCTCAGCGCGTTTGTCTCCTTCCTTCAGAATCATGATCAGATCGGAAACCGTGCGTTCGGCGAGCGGATCACCCAACTTGCGGATCCACGTGCCGTTCGTGCGGCGTCGGCAATTCTTCTGCTTGCCCCTTCGCCACCGCTGCTGTTCATGGGCGAAGAGTTCGGAGCGCAATCGCCGTTTCTTTTTTTTTGCGATTTCGAGAAGGATCTGGCGGCGGCCGTTACCGCGGGCCGCCGAAATGAGTTCGCTCATTTCACTGAGTTCAGCGACCCAGCCGAGCGCGAGCGGATCCCCGATCCGAACGCGGCCACAACCTTTGCAGCCTCCCGCCTCAACTGGAGCGTGGTTGCGCAACCGCACCATAAAGAGTGGCTCGGCTTCTATCGCCAGCTACTGAAACTAAGGTCCGAATACATTGTCCCCCGTCTTTCCAATGCATGCAGGATCGAGGCGGATTACGAGGTCCATGGAGATCGTGGCCTCAGCGCGCATTGGAGGTTCCGAGACAATTCCGAACTCACTCTGTTGGCGAATCTTGGAACGGTTCCGCTTTCTGGCCTGAAGTCCTCTGCTTCACATATTATCTATGCCAGCGCGGAAGCGAGTGTTGATGCTCTGCAACCAGGAACACTGCCAGCTTGGTCGGTCGTGTGGTTTCTGGAATCATGAAGTCCCGTTCCCACATCCCGCTCGCGACCTATCGCCTGCAACTCAATCGCGACTTCAGGTTCACGCAGGCGACCGAAGTTGTTCCCTATCTTGCCGCACTTGGCGTCAGTCACTGCTATATCTCTCCCTGCCTGAAGGCTCGCCCCGGCAGCATGCATGGATATGACATCGTGGATCACAACTCCTTCAACCCCGAGATCAGCAGCGCCGAAGATTTCGACCGCTTTGTCTCCGCGCTCCACGAGCACGGCATGGGATTGATCCTCGACATTGTCCCCAATCATATGGGGGTGATGGGCAGCGATAACGCCTGGTGGCTCGATGTACTGGAGAATGGTGAATCTTCGATTTACGCCAGTTTTTTTGACATAGACTGGCAGCCACTGAAAGATGAGCTCCACGGAAAAGTGCTGGTGGCTGTCCTTCACGATCATTATGGCGCGGTGCTGGAGAGCGGCGAACTAAAGCTTACTTTTCACTCTGAGCGCGGTGAATTCGCCATTGCCTATCGGGAGCATCGTTTCCCAGTCGACCCCAAGGAATATCCGCGCGTTCTCGAACACTGCGGAACCAAAGCGACCGAGATGGTCGGCGGACAGAACCCCGACCTACTCGAGTTTCAGAGCCTGATCACCGCTTTCAGGCACTTACCAGCAAGGCGGGAACTCAGCAGCGACCGCGTCGCCGAGCGCAACCGCGACAAGGAGATCAATAAGCGCCGGCTGGCGGAGCTTTGTGCCCGAGCTCCAGCGATCGCCGACTGCCTCTTTCGAGCCGTTGACTTGATCAACGGAAACTCCGCTCTTCCCGCAAGTTTCGAAGAACTTCACGAACTCATCAAGGCGCAGGCCTTTCGCCTAGCCAATTGGCGCGTGGCCGCCGATGACATCAACTACCGGCGCTTTTTCGATACCAACGATCTCGCCGGCATTTGTATGGAGAATGAGAATGTATTCCACGCGACCCACCGTTTCGTTCTCAGTCTGATGGCAGAAGGTAAAGTGGATGGCTTGCGCATCGACCATCCTGACGGCCTCTACGATCCCGCGCAATACTTCGAACGCCTCAACCGCAGTATTGCCGTCGTCGCGAACAATTCCGAAAACGGATCGAGCAACGGGTCAGACGAAAGATCGCACTATGTGGTCATCGAGAAAATTCTTATTGGTTCGGAACGACTGCGCGCCGAGTGGCCGGTGAGCGGCACCACCGGCTACGATTTCGCGAATCTCGTCAACGGCCTATTTGTAGACCCGGCAGCAGCGATGCGATTGGAGCGCATTTACCGAAATTTTATCGCTCACGAAATCGATTTTGAGGACCTCGCATACCGCAGCCGAAAACTTATTATTCGGGTTGCCCTGGCCAGTGAATTGAACGTCCTTGCCAATCACCTGGCTCGTATCGCCCTTTCCAAGCGTCGCACCTGTGACTTCACGCTCAACAGCTTGCGCGAAGCGCTCACGGAAGTGGTCGCCAGCTTCCCCGTCTACCGCACCTACGTCAGCCCGGCGGGCGTTTCGGAGGAGGATGCACGTTACATCCGCCTCGCCATCGCCTCGGCCAAATGGAGAAGTCCGGCCGCGGATGCCAGTATCTTCGATTTCATCAGCGAAGTGCTTCTGACCCGCATCGCCGAAGGACAGAACTCGGCTTACCACGATGCAGTCATGAACTTTGCCATGAAATTCCAGCAGTTCACCAGCCCGGTTATGGCTAAAGGTTTGGAAGACACCGCCTTCTACATCTACAACCGGCTGGTCTCCTTGAATGACGTTGGAGGCGATCTTCGCCGGTTTGGAATCACAGCCGCTGAATTTCACTCTGCAAACCAGGAACGCCAGCGCTCCTGGCCGCGCACCATGCTGGCCACCAGTACGCACGACTCGAAGCGCTCCGAAGACGTACGTGCCCGGATCAACGTGCTCTCCGAGATACCGGCACTATGGAGGCTTCGTCTGCGAGACTGGAAACGCTTCAATCGCCGCCACAAGCGGCTGGTGAACGAACAACCCGCGCCTTCGCCGAACGATGAATACTTGCTCTATCAGACGTTGATCGGCGCTTGGCCAGCGCAGCCCCTAAGCGACAAGGGCGGCGACAGCGACTGGAAAACTTTCCGCGACCGGATCGAAGCCTACATGTTGAAAGCTATCCGTGAAGCGAAACGGAACACTAGTTGGGTCAATCGAAATACTGAATACGAAGGTGCCGTTTCGTCTTTCGTGAAGGCACTGCTGGATCCGGCCGCCAAGAATCGGTTTCTCAACGACTTTGTTCCCTTCCAACGCCGTGTGGCTCGCATTGGTCTGTGGAATAGCTTGTCGCAGGCGCTCCTCAAACTGGCATGCCCGGGCGTTCCCGATATTTACCAGGGTAATGAGTTGTGGGATTTCAGTCTGGTTGACCCGGACAATCGCCGTCCCGTCGACTATAGCCGCCGCCAGCAAATGTTCGAGTGTGTCCGCAGCCGGGTTGGCGCCCCTGATGAGTCATCAATAAGCCGCTTGCTGGAGACACCTGAGGACGGTCGAATCAAGTTGTACTTGATCTGGAAAACTCTAGGCTTGCGCCGACAGCAACCAAATCTTTTTCAGCAGGGCGAGTACCTGCCCTTGGTGGTTGCGGGTGCGAAGGCAGATCACGTTATCGCCTTCGCCAGGAAGTTTGAAAACACGAGCGTACTCGTTGTTGTGCCGCGTCTGGTAGCCAGTTTGCTCAATGACATCGATCTCCCGCCAATTGGAGCCCAAATCTGGGAGGACACGCACGTTCTGCTCCCGTTCTGCGCTGGTCGCGAACAGTGTCAGAACGTCTTCACGGGGAAAGTTCAGGAACTGTCGAAAACCGATGGTCACACAAAGATCGGCGTCTCCGCCGCCTTGGCGGAATTCCCGGTTGCTCTTTGCATATTGAGCTGCCTTTGAGCGTAGCACCGAGCTAGTGCAGTCCTCGCCACTCTCGGCATAGGCGCTACTTTTCGCGCTGAAAGCGATAACGCCCGCCTCTGTCTTTTGCCACCTGCTCCGCCACTTTCAAGAACGCTCTTCCGGCGTGCGACAGCCCGGATTCCTGCCGATACACCAGCCGCAGCTTGCGCTGAAAATGCAGATCGCTCACCGGAACGCGCACCAGTTCTCCACGGCTGATCTCGCTGTCCACGCTCATCTCAGGCACTAGCGCCACCCCATTCCCCATGCACACGAAGCGCTTGATGGCTTGCAGCGTGGGCAGTTCCACGTCCATGTGCAACGGAGTCTTATGGCGGTGGAACGCTTCGATCACTTTATCGCGATAAGGCGACGCGACGATGTGGGCCACGAACGACTCCGCCCCGAGTTGCCGAACACTGACTTCGCCCGCCGAGGCCAGCGGATGCCCCGGAGGAACGACAAGTACCAACTCGTCCAGATAAACGACCGCCGAACGCAACTGCGGCTCCTGCGGATCATAGGAAAGTACGCCGAGTTCCACGTTGTGCTTGAGCAGATCGTCGGGAATGTGACTGCCCAGCGAACGCCGCACCGTGATCTTGATCATGGGATGCAGGCGGCGAAACTCGCCAAGTACCGGCAACAAGTAGAGCGCGGTAAATTCATTGGCGGCGATGGCCAGCTGGCCCTTCTGTAACTCGCGCATCTCCACCAGCGCCGTCTGTGCGTCCTGCCGCAGGTTGAGCAGCTTCTCGGCGTATTCCTGCAAAACGCGTCCGGCGTCGGTGAGTACGCCTTCGCGCGAAGATCGGTCGAACAGCGGCTCGCCGATCTCGAGCTCTAGCTTCCGGATGGTCTGGCTTACCGCCGATTGCGTGCGGAACAGCTTCTCGGCTGCCCGCGAAAAACGCCGTTCGCGAGCCACAGTGAGGAAGACTTCGAGTTGGGACAGATCCATGAGTCTCCTAACCGTAGAGACGGGGCTTGCCCCGTCTCACTGGATGGAGTAGAGACGCCGGCAGAAGACGCGGCAAGCTGCGTCTCTACAGAAAATCGAATGTCTAATAAGTCTTACTAATAGTATCATAATCGCTAATGCTACTGTAAATATAATAAGCTTTTCTTCTGCCCTAATCCGCCGATAGAGTTGTTGGATAATCAAATCTTTTCGGAGGTACGGAATTCATGAATCGGCCGCGCATCACCATCTTCGACACCACGCTTCGTGACGGCGAGCAGTCGCCGGGCTGCAGCATGAATGTGCAGGAAAAGCTGCGCTTGGCCCAGCAACTCGACCGCCTCGGCGTGGACGTGATCGAGGCCGGGTTCCCCATCGCCTCCGATGGCGACTTCGAAGCGGTGCAACGCATCGCCGCCTCAGTGCGGCGCCCCATCATAGCTGGCTTGGCTCGTGCCTGTGCGGGCGACGTTGATCGGGCCTGGCAGGCATTGCAGGGAGCCGCGCACCCCCGCATCCACGTTTTTCTGGCAACCTCCGACATTCATCTGAAGTACAAACTTCGCATCACGCGTGAGCGGTGCCTGGAGCAGGCGCGGGACGCGGTTCGGCACGCCACATCGTTGTTCCCGAAGTCAGTGTGCGCCGACGTGGAATTCTCACCCGAAGATGCCACCCGCACCGACATCCCGTTTCTCTGCCAGGTGGTCGAAGCCGTGATCGCGGCCGGCGCAACCACCGTCAACATTCCCGATACCGTCGGTTACACCATGCCCGAGGAATACGGCCAACTCATCCGCACGCTGCGTGAGAAAGTCGCCGGAATCGAGAAAGCAACCATCTCCACGCACTGCCACAACGACCTCGGTCTGGCGGTCGCGAACTCGCTTGCGGGAGTGCAGAACGGTGCGCGCCAGGTGGAGTGCACCATCAACGGCATCGGCGAGCGCGCCGGCAATGCGTCTCTCGAGGAAATCGTCATGGCCATGCGGGTGCGCCCCGACCGCTATCCTTACGAAACCGCGGTCGCCAGCGAGCAACTGTATTCTTCCAGCCAGATGTTGGCGGAGATCACGCGGGTTCCGGTGCAGCCCAACAAGGCCATCACCGGCCGCAACGCGTTTGCGCACGAGGCCGGAATTCACCAGGATGGCATGCTCAAGAATCCGCTGACCTACGAAATCATGACGCCACAGTCGGTGGGTGTGCCCGATTCACGGCTGGTGCTGGGCAAGCATTCCGGCCGCCACGCGCTGGCTCTGCGCTGCGAACAACTGGGACACCAGTTTGAGCGCCGCGAGCTCGATGAGGTCTATCGCAGGTTTGTAGTGCTTGCCGACCGCATCAAGAAGGTTCAGGACAGCCATTTGCTCGAACTGATCCAGGATGTTACAAGCGGCGCCGTCAGCAGCGGCGAGGTCGGCAGCCAGGGCAACAAGCTTCCGCCCGCCGCCGCCGTAACTCTCGCCCGCGCCGTCTCCGCTGCCGCAAATCTAATTGAGGCGCATCCTGCTCATGTATCCGGCGGCGCCGGCCAGACGACGCTGCTGATCCCCTTTACCGATCGTCACAGCGAGCAACACAGCGATCAGGAAGAATATCTCTGGGGTGTGTAACCAGCGCGCGTATTGACAACCGTGGGACCCCCTGAAACCGGGCTACCACAGCGGCGTTTCCTTGTGTATCCTATCTACTCGTTCGTCGTCGGACGCTGCAACGACCGCCGAGAAAGAACGTTAGCCGTTTCCGTAGATGTGATTGTGGTCACGCAGGGTAGTGACTCGGGACGTTGCAGGGCTCCGGACCAGGCGCCATAATCAGTTAAATTGGGCGTACTCTTCCGAAACGTAGCGAGGACTCCATGCAACTCCGCATCACTTCCCTCCCCGGTGACGGAATCGGTCCTGAAGTTACCTCCCAAGCCATCTGTGTTCTGGAAGAAACGGCCAGCGGCTTTGGCCACGATCTCGAACTCGACGAAAAAGAAATCGGCGGCGTCGCCCTGGAAAAGTTCGGTAATCCTTTGCCAGACGCCACCATCCAGGCCTGCCTCGCCTCACAGGCGGTGCTGCTTGGAGCAGTCGGCAGCCCAGCCTTCGATCACAATCCGCGTGAACTTCGCCCCGAAGCTGGACTGTTGCGCCTCCGCCAGGAACTCGGAGCGTTTGCCAATCTGCGTCCCGCGGTCTTTTATCCGTGCCTGGCTGCCTGCTCGCCGCTGCGCGAAGAAATCATCAAGGGAACCGACATCCTCATCGTGCGCGAACTGCTCGGGGGATTGTATTTCGGGGAGCCTCGCTCGATTGAAGGTGAAGGCGAAGGCGTCCCCGGCGCGCGCGAGGCGATCAATACCATGCGCTACTGTGAGACGGAGATCGAGCGCATCGCCCGCGTTGCCTTTCAACTGGCTCGCACCCGCCGCCGGCGCGTGCTCTCCATCGACAAGTCGAATGTTCTGGAGTGCTCGCGTCTTTGGCGCGAGGTCGTGACTCGCGTCGGCGGCGATTTTTCCGATGTCCAGCTCTCCCACATGTACGTGGACTCCGCCGCTATGACGCTGGTCCTCAAGCCCACCCAATTCGACGTCATCCTCACCGAAAACATGTTCGGCGACATCCTGTCCGATCAAGCGGGCGGAGTCGTGGGCTCGCTCGGCCTGCTCGCTTCGGCCAGCATCGGAGGTCCGGTCGGTCTCTACGAACCCGTTCACGGATCGGCTCCCGACATTGCAGGTAAGGGTATCGCCAATCCGTTAGGCGCCATTCTTTCGGTCGCCCTGATGCTGCGCCATACTTTTAACCTGCCCAAGGAAGCGGAGTGCGTGGAGGCTGGCGTCATATCAACCTTGATGGGAGGCTTTCGCACCCGCGATCTGGCGCGCCACGGAGAGCGCACCGTCTCCACCGAAGAAATGGGCGCCCAGATCGCCGAATTCGTGCGCCTGGCCGCTAACACCAACGATCGCGCTGCCTCGTAGCAGGTGTGGAAGCGGGGCTCCGCCCCGCTTGGACTGGGCAAAGCCCCGTCCCCACACCAGGGATGGTCTGACTTACAGTTTCCTCGGCGAAGGCACCGCGCCCGCTGCGTACTCCCCGGTCATCGCATTCCACCGGATCCGCAAAACATCCACGAACATTCGCAGTCCATCCCGGAAAGGATGCAGCCGCGTCCCCTCGCTGTGCGCCCACAGCACCGGAACCTCTTCCACCCGCAATCCCGCCCGCCGCGCCAGAAACAGAATTTCCGGATCGAATCCCCAGCGCTCGATTTTCTGCAGAGGAAAAATGCGTTGCGCGGCGTCTCGCCGAAAAGCTTTGAATCCGCATTGCGTGTCCGCGAAACCTAAGCCCAGAATCACCCGCAGCACCAGATTGAAGATTCGTCCAAACGCCTGCCGGTACAGTGGCTGAGGCTCGGTCTGCAGTTCCACTCGCAGCCAGCGCGACCCGATCGCGATGTCCGCACCTCGGCCAATCGCGTCGAACAGTTTCTCCGCCTCCGTGATCGGTGAAGAAAGATCGGCATCGGTGAACAGGCAAATATCGCCGCGCGCATGCAGCATCCCGTTGCGCACGCTGTAACCCTTGCCCCGGTTCCCGGGATTCTCCACCAGCAGAATCTGGGGCTGCAACCTGCCGTATTCGCGCACGATTTGTGCCGTATCGTCACTCGAACCGTCGTTCACCACCAGAATTTCCGCGTCCCAGTTTTGTTCCTGCACATGGCGGAGAAGCGCATGCAGCGTAGGCCGGATGCGTACGCTTTCGTTATAGGCGGGAATGACGAAACTGTAGGTCAATAGGTGATCGGGTGATCGGGTGATCGGGCGATCGGGTGATTGAAGATCGAAAGGCTTTGGCATTTGAATTTAGATGGCCCGATGGCCCGATCATCAGATGACCCGATTGTCTACGCCACTTGGCGGCGCTTGTCGAGCATGGCGAAAAACTCCGCGACCAGCTCCTCGTCCCAGAGTCCGCTTTGCGCCTCGGCACGCATGGTCCCGGCCGCCTGCTCGTGGCCGAGCGCCGGCTTATACGGACGCGCCGTGCGCAACGCATCGTAGATGTCCACCACCTGCAGGATACGCGGTAAAAGCGGTATCTCGCCCGCCCGCAGCCCATCCGGATAGCCGCTGCCGTCCGAATGCTCGTGATGGTAGCGGATGATCGGAAGCACCCGCCGCAGCGACTTCAACGGACGGCAAATCGTCTCGCCCGTCACCGGATGCTTCTTCATGATTTCCCACTCCGCCGGCGTCAGATCGCTTCCCTTCTTGAGGATTTCATCGGGCACCGCGATCTTTCCCAGGTCGTGCAGGTAGCCGCCCCGCTCCAGGGCCACAATGGATTCATCATCCACCCCGAGAAAGCGCCCCAGATCCGCGGCATCGCGCGCCAAGCGCTCGCAGTGGCCTTCGGTGTAAAGGTCGCGAGCCTCTACGCTGAGCCCCAGCGTGCACAGCACCGAATCCGCCGTCTCGAGTTCGTCGGTGAATTCTTTCAACTTCAGCAGCGAACTCACCCGCGCAAACAATTCCTCGGGACTGATTGGCTTGGTCAGAAAATCGTCGGCGCCTGCTTCAATTCCCTTCAGGCGGTCTTCTCGATCGCTCAGGCCGGTAATCATGACGATCGGAATCAACCGCGTCTTGGAATCCTCTTTGAGTTCGCGGCATAGTTCGTAGCCAGTCTTGCCGGGCATGATCACGTCCAGCAAAATCAGGTCCGGAGCCTCGCGCCGGATTTCCGCCTCCGCCGCAGCCGCGCTCTGCACCACGACCGTTGGATAGCCGCGCCGCGCAAGCATGTCCTTCAGCAGCCCCGCGATCACCACATTGTCGTCGACCACCAGAATCGACTGCTTCCGCCGCCCTGGCAGCAAATCACCCATATCCGCATAAGAGTTCGAGGGCTGAGAAAGGGTTGTCCGGCGCTGTCGTGGCGGAAGACTCATCACTTCACTTTGCTTTGCGGCAGATTGCACTTGGCCGTAAGCCTAGTCTCCCACAGCCCCGGAAACTGCGCCACTGGCCCGGCAGGCGGTAGTCAGGACAGTCAACCCCATGAGAAAACGCCAAAACCGAACATTTTCCCTGTTCAGGCGTCATTGTCGCGATATCCGCGCCCGTGCCAGTCTTCCATTATTATGATGCGGAAACTCTTACTGATTTGCGTCCTGATGTGCTTGCCGTGGAGCGAAAGCGCGGCCGTCCCGAAAGCGCATGTCATCGCTTTTGGAAAATGGATCTCCGCCAAGTGGCCCAACGCCACCGGACAGAAGCTGCTCGACCTGAAAGTGCGTCCGTTGTTTGTGGATACGCGGCTCAAGGAATACACCACCGGAACTCCGCATGAGTTGACCGACCGCCTGTTTGTGGTGCGGCGCGCTTTTCGCGTGAACGATGCGCTGCCCGCCGAGACCGCCAACGCTAATGCCAGCGTCAACGCCACGCGCTGGCAATGGCAACGCGGTGGCTGGCTGCTGGTCGACCGCATCACCGGACGAGTCTCCCAACTCAACCTGCCCGAGTTCGATCCCTTCTATTCGACGGCCAGCTGGTATCGCGACTACATCGCCTATTGCGGCGTCTCCGAAGACGGCAAGAAACTCTATGCGGTCGTCGCCCAGGTTGGACGACGCAAGCCGATCCTGAAAAAAGAAGCAGGCGAACCCGCAGCAGCCGACGATCCCGACTCCGAGTGCCCACCTCCAGTCTGGGAGCGCACCCCCATGCGAGTAACCTTTCAGCCCGGAGACAAACAGAAGTTAGTCTTCAGCATTCGAAGCCGAGTAGTAGACGTAGTCAACGACGCCGAAGAGCCGGAAGAGTAGCCGCAGCCATCCAAGCCCGTGGGGGGACGGGCGCCCTCGCGAGCCTGCCCTGAGCGAGGTCAAAGGGTCCAGCCGAGGAAAGCTCGGCAACTGCCAGCGGACACAACAACCGCCCTCCATGGAAATGTCATCACGAATGTCATCCCGAAATGTCATCACGAATGTCATCCTGAGCGCAGCCGAGCCATACGCGAAGCGAATGGCCCGGCGGAGTCGAAGGACCCCTATGCCCGCGTGAACCGCAACAACCCCGGCAAGGCGTTCTCTCGGTGCGGCCGGATTTCTCGGCCCCGGGTCACACCAGCCAGAACCCGCCTTAGATGAAGGCACTTACCAAAACATTCTGCAAATCATCCATGACACTGGGAAGAGCATGGAGCGATTGCCGAGCACCTACTCCGGCAAGGATGAGGAAACGCTGAGAGACCATCTGCTTTTAGTTCTGCAGCCTAAATTTGAGGGCAGTGCCACAGGCGAGACCTTCAATAAATCCGGCAAGACGGACATCCTGCTGCGCTATGAGAACCACAACGTATTCGTTGCCGAATGCAAATTCTGGGGTGGTGCGAAGCAGCATCATGAAACTATCGACCAGTTGCTGCGCTATTTGACATGGCGCGACTCGAAAACCGCTATTATCTATTTCGTCGACACCAAAGCGATGATCGCGCCTTTGGCCTCGATTGAGGAGAGCACCCCGACACACCCCTGTTTCGTGGCATCCCTCGGTAAGCGAGAGGAGTCCTGGTTCAGGTATGAATTCCATCTCCCTGGCGATCACGGTCGCCGCGTTCACGTCGCCATTCTGTGCTTCCACTTGCCAAAGGGCTGACTGATTCGAAAGACGCGTTTGCCGCCTGGGCCCCCGTCGGCGATCCACCGCGCACACAGACTCCGGGGTAACGACAAACCCCACTTGACGCCACAGCTATAATAGAAGTTAGCTCACAGCCCAGCGTGGCCGTAGCCGCATTTGGCATTGAGTTCTTTGAAATCTAGATTGGCTCGACTTAGTAAGTTGCAACTCCTCGATTCCAAAGGATGAGGGCCCCTCCGCGCCCTCCAGGGCGGACAACAACTGCAATGTTTTCACTATCTTACGAGCAAGTACTTTAGAACCAATATTTTGGCGATAGCGTCCAAGCTAAACCAATGATTCTAAAAGGCATGGCCCCAAGTGGTCTCCTGTAACTCCTTTGTTATGAATATTTTGCCGCTAACTCCTTTGAAACCAATATTTTAATGAAAAAAAGGGGGGGAGGGGGGGAGGGGGGCAATTCAATGAGCAAGTAATCAGCTGTAAGTCAAAAAACAAGGCAAAGCATCCTCAGAAAGGACACCGTTTTTACTGAGAGCTGACAGCCGAGAGCTGAGAGCTTCGTTCAGTCGCCCGTTTCCGCCGCAGGAATCTCCGCAGCCCGAGTCGAGATCTTCGCGCTCGTCACCAGCACCACCGATGCGACGATGATCGCGCTCCCCATCGCGATATAGCGGTCGATGCGCTCGTGCAGAACCAGCCATCCCAGAAACACCGCGACCACGGGATTGACGTAGGCGTAGGTGGAAACCTTCGAGGTCGGAACGTGCTGCAATAACCAGATGTAGGCCGTGTAGCCGATCCAGGAACCGCACACCACCAGATAGAGAATCGCGGCCACTCCGCCGAAGGTCCACGCTATATTGGAAGGCTTTCCGACGAGCAGCGCGAAAATTAGATTTGCGATCCCCGCGAAGGTCATCTGCCACGCGATGGCGCCGAACGGATCGGTAGCCGCGGTCTGCCACTTTTTCGAGAGCACCGAACCGAGCGCCCAACTGAACGATCCGAGCTGCAGCCCGAGCGACCACCAGAGCTCGCGATGGCCAAGGGCGTTGCTGTGCCGAAGATCGGGCCAGATGAGCACAACCACTCCGGCGATTCCGATGGCCAGCCCGATCTTGCCGCGGCGCGAGATGCGATGGTCGCCGAGCAACAGGCTGTCGAGCACCAGAAACCAGAGGGGCGTAACCGCAACCAGCAGCGCCGCCAGGCCAGTGGGAACGATCCGCTCTGCGTAAGAAAGCGTGAGATTGCCGCCCATCAGAAGCAGAATGCCGACCGCCGCCAGATGGCCAAGCTGGCGTGCCGAAAAGCGAATGCGGCGTCCGGTGAGCGCACAGTAAGCCAGCATCACGATGCCCGCGGTCGAGAATCGCGCGGCGCACATAACGGCCGGAGGAATATGCTCAACTGCGATGCCGATGCCGAGATAAGTCGAGCCCCAGAAGACATAGACCAGCCCGAAGGCAACAATGATCTTCCATCGGCTGGCGGGCGCAGTACTCATGGGAGTGGCAGGAGAAATTCAGAATAGCAGAGCGAGCTTAAGAAATCGGGCCATCGGGTGATCGGGCCATTGGGCGATCGAACGCGGCGCTAGGCAGACGACCACATCCCCATCTCGGCGAGGATCTTGCTGGCCGCTTCGGCGCCGGAGCGAACGCAGTCGGGGACGCCGATGCCGCTATAGCCGTTGCCTGCCAGCGCCAGCCCCGGAAGTTTCTGGCGGAGTGCCTCGATGCGCTGCAAGCGTTCGAGGTGGCCGACCGAATACTGCGCCATGGCGGACTTCCATTTGTAGACGCGCGCAAACAGCGGCTCGGCATCGAGGGCAGTTCCGATGATCTGCCGCAGTTCGCGGCGAACGATTTCGAGAATTTCTTCTTCGCTCGATTCGAGGATCTGCTCATCGCGCGCGCCGCCGAGAAAGCAGCGGACGATAGCGCGATTTTCCGGTGCGCGGTGCGGAAATTTGTTGTGGACGAAGGTGGCCGCGAGCATGCGGCGCGCTTCGCTGCGCGGCACCAGGAATCCGAAGCCTGGTGGCAGCGAGCGGCGCACTTTTTCTTCGTAACCGAGCGTGACGGTCACCGAGGAACTGTACTGAATCTCGCCGAGTTCGCGAGCCAAGTTTCCATCAGCAGCTTGCAGCACGGCCGCAGCGGCATGGGTCGGGGTCGCAATGATCACTGCGTCGAATTGGTCGCTCTGGTATCCGGCAGACACAGTCCAAGCGTCATCCTGCGGGATCACCGACTGCACGAGCGAAGACTTTCTTAATGCGTTCGCATCCAGCCGCGCGACCAGGGCATCGGTCATCTGTTGCATGCCGTCTTTGAGCGAAGAGAACAACGGCCGCGCAGGGACGTTCGGCGCTGTGCCCATCCTCTTGCGGGCCGCTAGCATGGCGCGGCCCAGGCTGCCGTGTTTCGATTCCATGTCGGCGAAGCGAGGCAACACAGCGCGCACGCTCAACTGCGAAGCTTCGCCGCCGTAAACTCCGGAGAGCAGCGGATCGGCGAGCAGGTCGACCATCTCGGAGCCGTAGTGGCGTTCGACCATCTCGGCAACAGTTTCGTCCGCGGAGGCCTTGTGCGGCGGATGAAACCATTCGGCGGCCATGCGCATTTTTGTGCGCAAAGAAAAAAGCGGTGAGAACACGGTGGGCATGATCTTGGTGGGCACCATGAACATGAGCCCATCGGGCATCACCACCAGCTTGCCCCTGGCTACGATGTAGGTCTTGCGCTCCGAGTCGTTCGAGCCGATGAGTTGGTCGTCCAGCCCGATCTTGCGGCAGAGGTCGGCAGCCCAGGGCTTCTCGGTGAGAAATGAATCGGGGCCGGCTTCGACCAGGCAGCCGTCGACGCGGTCGGTTACGAGCACTCCACCCAGGCGCGGGCTAGACTCGAATAAAACATACTCAACGGGCGTACCGGACTGGCGCTTTTCTTCGATCGTGTACGCGGCCGAAAGGCCGGAGATTCCGCCGCCGATGATGGCTATGCGTTTCATGGTGTGCTGCGTGCTTCGAGCTGCGAGCTGCGAGCGAGCCTAGCTCTTCGCTAAAATTTCCAGCGCTTTCATTCGGCTGCCTACTAATTCCGCCAGGGCTGCTGTTAATGTCTTTGAGCCGTTCAACGATTCGGCTCGCCATAGGCGCATGCCTTCTTTTTCTGCGAAGTGTTTGAAGGCTATGTCGATATCGTAAAGGACCTCTACGTGATCGCACAGAAATCCTATGGGATGCAGGAAGACCCCGCTATGGCCCTTCGCTTTCAGATTCCTGATCGTTTCCTCTACCGTGGGTCCGATCCACGCTCCGCCGGACATGCCCTGGCTCTGGCAGGCGAAGGTCCAGTCTTCGCCTGCGAGGCCCGCCTCCTTCGCTACCAACTCTGCTGTTTCCTTCGATTGCTTCTCGTAGGGATCGCCTTCAGTAATCGTGCGCTGGGGGACACTGTGCGCGGTGAAGATCACGGGTAGTTCGGCTCCATTTTCGGCGCTGGCCTTTCCCCAGCCCCCGCGCAGTTTTTCGGCGAACGCTGTTACTAGCAGAGGTTGATCGTGCCACTCCTCGACGAAGTCCATCTCGAAGGGAAGATTTCCGTCGGCGCTCACGGCGCTGCGGTAGAGGCCGACGCTGGTGCGCGAGTTCTGCGGCGCGAGGCAAATGGCAATGACGCGCTGGTATCCCTTGTTCGCAATGGCCTTCACCGCATCGGCGATGAAGGGCTTCCAGTTGCGCATGCCTACGAAGACCGGCATCTGCAGTAAGTGCGAAAGTTGGTCGGCTTGCAAAAGCGTCCAGCAGGGGAGCGGCGAGAAGCCGATCAGCGAATAGCGATGGCGGATTTCTTCGACGACTGTTTGCGGCAGCGGCCGTCCGCCGGTGACATAACTTAGAAACTCGGGAATCTGGCCGGGGTTCTCGGGGCTGCCATGGGCGAGGAGGAGGACGGCGGTTTTCGCGGGCGTGGCGGAAAACGAACATACCTGATCCGCGCAATAGCACTGGCTGGCTTGGCCCAGCGGGCAGGGCGTCATTTTCGGCTCCAGCTCAGCGATACACTACTCGGTGATTCACCGCTGGGACGGAGGCCAGTGAACTGCATTTCGCGGCGAACAGCAGGTCCTTCGCTTCGCTCAGGATGACAATTCATAAAAGATGGCAATACAAAAAAGGGGACATCAATGCTTGCTCTTGACCGCTGTCTTGAACTCTGCCGAGTGCTCGCGGATGAAATCGCAGAGCGCCTTTACGTTGTCCACCGGAGTTTCGGGAAGAATGCCGTGGCCGAGATTGAAGATGTGGCCGGGGCGTCCGGCGGCTTGGCGCAGAATATCTTCGGCCCGCTTCTTGAGTTCTTTCCAATCGGCGAAGAGCAGCACGGGATCGAGATTGCCTTGCACGGCGCCTTTGAAACCTAGGCTCTTCCATCCGGCGTCGAGCGGAATGCGCCAATCCAGGCCGACCACTTCGGCGCCGGTTTCCTGCATCGAGGGCAGAAGAGTCGCGCTGTCTGTACCGAAGCAGATGACGGGCGCGCCGGTTTTTTGCAGGCGTTTTACCAGGTCGGTCACGTGCGGCAGAACGTAGCGTCGATAATCTTCGACGCTCAGGCAGCCCACCCAGCTATCGAAAATCTGGATGGTGTCGGCGCCGGCTCGGACCTGCTCGGCAGAATACTCGGCGGTCACTGCGACCAGCTTCTTCATCAGTTCGTTCCACGCGTTGGGCGCGGAGTACATCATCTTCTTGGTGAAAAGATAGTTGCGCGAGCCTCCGCCCTCGATCATGTAACTGGCGAGCGTGAAGGGCGCGCCGCAGAAGCCGATGACGGGGAGTTTGTCGCCGAAGTGCTTGCAGACGAGCTTCACCGCTTCAGAAACATAGCCGAGGTCGGCGGCACGATCGGTGCGCAGGCGGGCAACATCTTTGGGAGTTCGCACCGGCTTCTTGATCTTCGGGCCCTCGCCGGCGGAGAAGTGAAAGGGCACGCCCATGACTGGGAGCGGGAGAAGAAGATCGGCGAAGATGATGGCGGCATCGACTTTGAGGATCTCGGCCGCTTCGATGGTGACCTGGGCCGCGACCTCCGGCCTCTTGCAGATCTCGATCAGGGAATATTGTTTGCGGATGGCGCGGTACTCAGGCATGTAGCGTCCGGCCTGGCGCATGAACCAGACTGGGGTGCGTTCGGTGGGCTGAGCCTTGGCGGCGCGAACAAAGAGAGAGTTGGGGGCAGACATGAAACATCTAATTTAGCATCTTCGCGTGAACTGTTGGACGAATCGGGCTGGCGGGTAGCAGCTCGGTTTACGATGCGAGCGTTCGGCTGCCGAGTGGATTCCGGCTGGCTGACGCCAATTATGCGAGGGAGCGCGCAATTACCAAGGTGATGTCATCCTGCTGTTCGCTACCGATGCTGAATTGCTGGACCGCGTCAACCACTGCTTGGAGAAGGAGTCCTACCGGAAGGTGAGACTGGCCCCCAAGAGTGTCCAGCAGATGGGACTCGCCAAACTCTTCCCCATCGGCGTTTGTGGCTTCGGTGACTCCATCTGTGTAGAGTACCAGCATGTCACCTGGAGCAAGCTGCACTTCCGCAATCTCGCAATGCCAGTCTTCGAACAATCCCATCACGGTGCAGGTCGAACGCAGCCGCTCCACATTGTGCTGCGGCGCCTGATCCTGCGAACTGGCGCCGGCGCGCAGCAGTAGTGGGGGAAGATGTCCACAATTCGCGTAGCGGAGCTTGCGGCTGGAGTCGTCGTAATCGGCAAAGAATAAGGTCGCGTAACTGGCATCGTCGCTATTCTCGTAGAACAAACGGTTGACGGAGGTGAGCAGTCGCGGCAGATCGTCGACTGCCACCGCGTATTGACTGCGCAAGTTGGCTTGCAGATTGGCCATCAGCAGGGCGCCAGACACCCCTTTGCCCGCAATGTCCGCCAGCACCAGCGCCAAGCGGCCGGGGCGAAGCTCCAGAAAATCGTAGTAGTCCCCACCCACCTTCTGCGCCTGGATGCAAGCGCCCGTGTATTCGAGTGTATTCATCGCTGGGAGCCTTTGCGGAAAGAGCCTTGCCTGCACCTTGCGGGCAATCTCCATTTCCTGATTGGTGCGGCGATCTGCCTCCATTCGCTCCGCCATTTTTTCCGCGAGACTTATGTTCTCCAAAGCGATGCCGGCATGGGCCGCTACGGAATCGAGCAACTGCTTGTCCTCGCCGGAATAAGGTTCCTCTGAACGCCGCTGCCCAAGAACGAGCATGCCAATGAGGTTGTTCTCACGGCCGAGGATGGGCACCAGGCATTCCGGCGCGAGGGGCGCCAGTGCAGTTAATTCTTCGGCGCCGGCGGAACCGGATGGCACCTCCCACGCTTTCCCGCGGCGCGCAAGTTCGACGAAAACCGGGGCGCTTACCGCGAGCGTTGCGAGGGTTGCGGGTTGCGTTCCGGAGATCGCGGCCAGGCGGCCATTGCCGGATTCGAGGTAACACGCTAGGGTTTTCGGGTGCAGCGCTTCGCTCACGTGGCTCTCGAGGAGCATAGCCAGCTGGAGACGGTCGCCCACCGTCCGGGTTTTCTCCGCGAGGTCGTGCAAAATGACACGAGAGTCATAAGCACTGCGAAAGAAGGCCCGGTCGATGCGCATGGTTCCCCGCTTGACCAAGGGCGCCGATGTCCACACCAAGACAATCCCAAATACTGCGCTCAAAGCCATCCCGATATTCGTATCCGCGCGGAGGAGTCGCGAGAAAACGTGGGTGAAGAGCGCGATGGCGGAAGCCGCAACCAGGAACATCAAAACGATGAAGCCCCTCTGCACCAGAACGTACCGCGCACTGCGTCGCAGCAGCACCGGAATTTCCATCACGCGGTGCTTCACCACCGCATAAGCGAAGGAGAGGGGATACAGGAACACCACGAGCACCAGTACGGTATAGAGCCAGAAAGAGGGGCGATATCCGATGAAATCCTCGGCCATTTTTTCGAGCGAGATCGGCAGGATGCCAGCCACGGTTCCCCACAGAATCACTCGTGACTTGCGCCGCGCTTCTGCAGGGACGGCGGCCATGAATGAATTTTGCGCCAGCGAGATTATGCCCAGGAAAAGCAAGTCGTAGTTCAAGGCAGCGTCGAGGAAATCAGCGTTGCGGCTGCCTACCAGGTGGGCCACCACTCGTGGAAGGCTTGGATCCCCAGTCCGCAAACCAGGAAAGACAGTACAGACTCCGAACAAAAGCCCCACCCACTTCAACCACGGCAAGCGCCTATCCAGAAGTGATCGCAGCGGGAAAACCGCGAAAAAAAGATAGAAAAGCGGAGACAGCATTCCCGAAAAAACTGCGCGAAAGGCAAACGCAAATGTGCGGAGTGCAGGAGAGATGGCCAAGGGATTGAGAAGTGGGGCGGAGGCGGCAAACCCGCAGAACAGCAATGCCAGAAGCCATGCATTGGGTTCCTCCAGCCTCAAGAACAGGACGGCGAATGCCACCAGAAGAAAAGGAATGGGGAATAATCTGAGGACTTGCCTTGCGGAGGACTTGGCAAGGCCCTCGGGCGTTCTGGCCGGCTCGGCAGCCCGAAAGACGCCGTGCAGAATCAGCGGCTTAGGCTCACCGGCGCGCTCTACGGTTAATTCCACCGGGTCGCCTGGCCGGCCACGGACATAGGCTTCGTCGGAAGCAATGTCGGTATCCAGCACTCGCCCATTTATGCCAATAATGCGGTCGCCAACGCGCAGGCCGGCGCGCTCCGCAGGGCTTCCTTCCGCCACATCTTCGGCTGATTGCGAGTGCGTTCTCGCGTCATACTGAGAAGGGTGGACGAGATTGAAGCCGAGTTCTACCCCTGGGACCGGGTGACGCACAGCGTACATCCAGAGGGAACCGTAAACGATCGCAACCACGGCAAACAGGGTCGCCAATGTTGCCAGGAACGGTTTTCGGAACGACGCGCGCCCACGCATGATTTTAAGTGTCGGCATCGCGCCGAGTCTTCCGGGCGAATCCTATGCCCTGCTTCCCGATGCCGTCAAGAACCATGCAGCTCATAGTCTCATGAGCAAGCTGGGCCCAGGCGGCAACTCGCGGAGCGATGTTCGGCGGAGCGATGGTCGAAGGTCACAGGCCCTTATGACGTACATCACAGACCTGGCGGTCATGGGACGGCAGAATCGTATGACCACTTCGCAAACGACCACTTCCCAAAGGAGTAAGGACATGGCTTCCACTGCCACCCCCGTCAAGCCGGAACTGCTGCGGACGCTTCCTTCCGATGCCGCGCGTCAGATTCAATGGCGATTTGCCGACCGTTACGACCTTCAGATGCTGGTGCAATCGGCACGAGCGGTGGCCCGCGGTCCGGTGGCGCGGCTGGTGGCCAACGGCGGCCGAAATTCGCATGAGTGGACACCGGCCAAGGCCGAACTGCTGGAGGCGTTCGATACGTCGGGGATCACGGCCGTCTTTATGGAGCCGGAGCACGGCGGCTTCATCGCGGGTCCGAAAAACCTGGCGCTGGCGCTGGTGGCGTTTGAACTGGCATGGGTGGACGGTGGGGCCGCAACCGCCAGCCTGGCGGGTTGTCTGGCCTTGGCGCCGATTCACGAGCGGGGCACTCCCGGGCAGCAAACCAAGTACATGCGGTTGGCCGCGCCGCCTCAGGCCGGAGAGGATCGCAAACCCTGGCGGGGCGCATTCTGCCTGACCGAGCCCATCCCTTACGTCGGCGTGGATACCGGCATGCTCAACGGAAAAATCCGCATCGCCGAGTGGAACCGAGGAGAAGAGCCAACGCTGCAAGTGGAAAAGCGCGGCCGCTTCATTACCAATATCGGGTTTGCCAATTTCGTGACGGCGGCGGTGGATTCGGGCGATGAGCGGATCAAGGGAAGCTGCATGGTGATCCTGGAAGAAGGCGATCCCGGAACATTCGATCGCGGCACGCCCACGCGAAAACTGGTGCATCAGCTTTCTTCAACCGGCGATCCGATTTTCAGCTTGCGCATTCCGGCGAGCAGAATTGTCGGCGGCTACGACGTGAAAGATGGAGTCATCGTGCCGCGCTACAACCACAGCGAGGTGATTGAGGCCGTGTTCCGCCGGACGCGCGTCACCGTGGGCATCATGACCGCGGCGAAATTGCTCTCCGCGGTCGAGCCGGTCATACGGTATCAGCGCGGGCGGTTCCGTGGCGCGGAGACGGCGACGCCAGGATCTGTGCGTTATGAACTCGGGCTGCAGGCTCGTGAAGACGCGCTGCACCGGCTGGTGGATGTGTGGGCGACCGGCGAGGCCGGAGCAGCGCTTGGATTTGCGGCGGCGCGGGCGTTTGATGAACTGGATCCCTTGGAGCGCGAGGCTGACAAACTGCTGGCGGCGCAGGGAGTCACCACGGCCAGAGCGCGCGCGAAGCTGCAACGTGCCGCGTCGAAACGAGCAGCGGATCTCGTGCGCTTGCCAGGCGACGATCCCAAACGCGCACAACTGGAATCGGATCCGCTCCTGCGTTTCGTTCTTTTGGACTCGCTGGCCGACGTCCTTTGCCCCGCAACCAAGCTGTGGAACACGGGTTGGGGCGCGCAGATGATGCGCGAGGCGGTCAGCCTGATGGGCGGGTACGGCATCACGGAAGACTGTCCGGGCTTCCTCGGCAACAAGTGGATGGATGCGCAACTGGAAGCGACCTATGAGGGACCCGAAGCAGTGCAACGGCGCCAACTCTCCATCACCATGACCAGTCCGCTCTTCCTGGCCCAGTTCAAGGCGTGGATCAAGGAGATGCGCGCGATCGCCAGCGAGCGTCCCGGCACCGGCTCATGCGCACTGGCAACGGCCATGGGAATGTGGCTGTGGACGTTGGAGCGTTTGCAGGGTAGCACCGATGCCGACGGCGGCCGTCTGTACCAGAGCGCGCGCCAGGGTGTGACGTTCCCACTGGCCGACGCGCTCTGCTGGTTGCTGGCGGCGCGCTGCCAGATTCTCGACGCGCTCGAACTGGAGCGGCGTGGAACCAGCGACCCTGCCGTTGCTGAAGGGCTAGCTGGCCTGGTGAATTTCATGACCGACCTGTGCCACGTGCAGTCGGCGCGGGCCAGTGGAGAAGTGGCCCGCATCTGCGCTGAGTTAGTGTTCGGATACAACCGCCACCCCGCGTGGGACGAAGCGGGATACCGGGGCTGCTATCAACAGGACGAGTTGGATTCTCTCGAGGGCATCATTCCGGGCATTGGTTCCTACGGCCTGGATGTCATAGGAAGCGATGGCTCGCATCCGAAGAAAGCTGGTCCGTGTGCGAAGTGCAATGGAGCCGAGCAGTTTCTCTCGTTGCAGACGAAGCTCTCCACTTGCCTCACGGGCTGCCGGCTATCCAAGGATCGCGCCGCCGAGGCGATTTCCAAGCTCATGATTCCGGAGGCGCTGGACTACCCCGCATGATCTGGACTACCAGCATGATGAAGTGCCCGAGAATCCAGCCCCGGAGGGGCGACCGAGCTTAGCCCAGCGCTTCAGCGCTGGGAAAAGGGGAAGAAAATGGTTTAAGTCCCGGAGGGACGACCGAGCTCTAACCCAAACTCTATGGGGATCGGCACCGAACCAGCGCGGATTTTGTTTTGAAGGGATGCGGCTTCAGCCGCTGACGAGAAAGATTGGAGTTCCACGACAGGCTCATGAGCGCCACTCCCCAAGAACCGACTCCTGCGATCGAGCGGCAGCAGATGACCGTCGACATCGCCTGTGTGGGCTTCGGCCCCGCGATGGGCGGGTTCCTGACGACGTTGAGCCGCAGCTTGCTGAATGCGGATGGGTCGGTGCGGCTGGAGAGTACAACATCTCCCGGCTTGCCTTTGCAGGTGATCTGCTACGAGCGCGCCGACGGGCTGGGGTTCGGAGTCTCGGGCGCGGTCACGCGGGCCCGTGGGATACGCGGCAGTTTTCCCGGCGTAGATCTCACCGAGATTCCAATGGCGGCGGCGGTGAAGAAGGAGAAGCTCGTATACCTGCTCGATCCCATACGGGCAAGCCGACGCTCCTTGGCATTCAAGGCTGCCGACCGCGTGCTGCGCTCGCTCGGTTTCATCTTCGGGCTGAAGCATGAGGCCTTCGAACTCCCTTTTACCCCACCGTTCATGCAGAAACACGAGGGCCTCGTGTTGTCACTTGGTCAGTTTAACCAGTGGGTCAGTGATCAAGTGGCAGCGTCCGGCGTGGTGCAAATTTGGCCGGGTATGCCGGTCGCCGAACCACTCATTGAAGGAGACGCGGTTGCGGGCGTGCGGCTCGCCGATCAGGGGACCGATTTGCAGGGGCGTCCCGAGGCAGGGTTCACTCCGGGCATGGACCTGCGCGCTGCGCTGACTGTGGTGGGCGACGGTCCGGTCGGAGCGGTCGGTCGAAAAATCGACGCGGACGCGCACATTGGAATGCCGCCAGGCCACAGCTCCCGCGAGTGGGCGCTCGGCATGAAGATGGTGATCGAACTCCGCGATGATAGCGGGCTGGAACCCGGCACTGTCTTGCATACGATCGGGTTTCCGGAGCCGGAAATTTTCGGCTTTCTCTACATTCATCCCGAACGGCTGGCTTCGGTTGGCATCTTTGTTCCGTCGTGGTTCCGCAGTCCAATCCGCACGGCATATCGTTACCTGCAGCACTTCATGCTTCATCCTTATTTATGGCGTTATCTCGAGGGCGGAACCCTGAAGTCGTGGGGAGCGAAATCGCTGCAGGAATCGGGCCGCCAGGGCGAGCCCTATCTCGCAGGCAACGGCTACGCCCGCATAGGGGAGGGATCGGGAAGCACGAATGTGCTGGCGGGATCGGGAGTGGATGAAGCCTGGACCACAGGTGTGCAACTGGCGGAAGCGGTCATCGAGCTGACGGAGCAAAAGCGTGCGTTCACTCGCGAGAACCTGGAAGCAACTTACGTGCGGCGGCGGCGGGAGAGCTGGGTCGATGAGGAGTCGAAGATCGCGGCCGAGTCGCGCAACGGATTCCAGACGGGCGTGATCACGGGGATGATCGGCATGGCCGTCGCGGGCTTGACCGGCGGCCGTATCACGCCAGCCTCTCGTCCATCGCATCGCGAGATGCCCTCGCTTGAAGATGCTTACGGATCGCGGATTTCGCCCGCCGAACTGAAGCAGATGCAGGAGGAATGCACCGCCAAGGGCACTTCGCTGCACGACCGGATCATGGATCGCTGTGGTTGGCCGCAGATTCCGATGGATGGCAAGCTGCTTGTCTCGCACCAGGATGCGCTGCTCATGGGCGGAGGTGTGCAGGCATCGCCGGGCTATCGGAATCATGTGGTCTTTCGTCGTCCGGAACTCTGTCGTGCCTGTGAAACCAAGTTGTGCGTGGAAATGTGCTCGGGGCAGGCGATCACCCGCGGCGAAGACGCAGTGCCTGCCTTTGATCGTGAAAAGTGCGTTTACTGTGGTGCGTGCCTGTGGAATTGCGCGGCCGAAGGCGACGGCGCGAGGGGAAACATCGAATTTAACGCAGGCGCAGGCGGGCTGCATTCGACGCTGAACTGATGGCACGTGGAGAGCCGCGCGTCCCCGCCCAGTCGCCAGAGGCTAGTGCCGTGGCTGCGCGACGATTCATATAATGGAGCGACGGGCGACTCGCCCGTCCCGCCGGGCGGGGACGCCCGGCGCTCCACCGGCAAACGCGAATTACTAGCTTGATAAGACTCGAATGACAAACGGATATCACATCGTCGTCTGCGGCAGCGTTGTGCCCGATCCGCTGCAAACGCTGGAGCCTGTCCAGACCCCCACGGGTCCCGCGCTGAAGAACGAAATGATGCTTCCCGCCGTGCTGGATCCCTGGGCGGCTCATGCCTTGTATGAAGCCGCCAACCTGGCATCCAAGGCCGCGGGCAGCAACAGCAAAGTCTGGCTGGTGAGCGTGGGACCGAAAGCAAAACTGCAGCAGGTGATGATGACGATTGCCCAGCGAGTCAGCTTTGAACTGGTTGCGGTCGACGCCAGCGCCAGCGGCTTTGCCGATGCGCATGCCACGGCTGCGCTCTTGGCGGAAACCATCCAGGCCATCCCCGGTCTCGATCGCTCGCGCCTGCTCGTATTCGGCGGCTGGGAATCGGCGTCGCGCGGCGCAGGCGCCACCATGCAGTTGGTCGGCGAGCGACTGGAGATTCTCGATCAGTTTCAAGGGGTGGATCAACTCAGTGTTCAAGCCGACGGTTCGTTCGAAGTTTTGGAGCGGATCGAGGGCGGGCGTCATCAGGTTTCGGTGTGCCCGGGTCCGCCGGCTTTGTTCGGCTGGGCGACCGGTAATCTGCCGGAACCGCGCAACAATCCTCAGGTGGGAATGGCGAATATGCGCACGGTGATGCCCGCGCTGCAGCGGGCGAAGTCCGTGCCGCTGCCGGCTGGTGGATTGCACTTCCTGAGCGCGAGCCCGCCGAAACAGCAGCGCCAGACGCGCGTGGTCAAAGACCTGCCGGCCGAGCAGATCGCGCGCGAGATTGCGGAATGGATTAGCAAATAGTTTTTCAGACTTGTCATCCCGAGCGAAGCGAGGGATCTGCAGTTCGTTTTTTGACACTGAGGCAAGCAAAGAACACCGGAGAACGAGACTCTGATGTCACAAAGCATTTTATTCCTGGCGCACGTTTCGGAAGCTGGCAACACGCTCCCCAAAGTGTCGTATGAGGTGCTGGGCGCTGCTGTGAAGTTGACGAAGCAGCTTGGTGCTCGTTTGACCATCGGTTTGATCGGTGCGGACGTGGCGGCTGCGGCGGAGACGGTTGCCGCGGCCGGAGCCGAACGAATTCTTGCGGTCGCAGGGCCTGAATTCGCCAGCGCGCGCTACCCGAGCGATGCGGCGGCGGCGGAAGCGCTCTGCCGGGCAGCGGGAGCCGAACTGATTCTCGCGCCCGCAACTTCACGGCTCATGCGCGTTCTGGCGGGAGTGGCGCATCGTCTGAACGGATGTGTGGATACGCATGTGACCTCGCTGGAATCCGTCAACGGCGAACTGCGGGCTACGCGCTGGCACTATCGCCAGCGCATCGAAGCGGTCATTCGGCGCGACGCGCGCCCCTGGATCGTGTTGCTCGAGTCGGGCTGCGAAGCGGCCTGGGCGGGGGCAAGTGGCGTGGCCAAGGTCGAACAGATTCCGGTAACGCTTCCGCAAGCGGCCACAAGAACGGTCGTCAGCGGCGTCCGCGCTCCAAAGAGCGACGCACAAACCATCCGCCCCGACGCCAACTTGCTATTTGTCGCGGGCGCGGGCTGGACCAAGAAGCAGGCCGACGGAAAGACCCATATCGATCAAGCGGAAACGCTGATTCTCGAATTCCTTCGCGCCTCGGGCGCATCGCTCGGCGGCAGCAAATCGCTGGTCGATCAAACCGGAGAGAGTCAAGCGGTGCTCGGTTTCATGACCCATCTGAACCAGGTCGGCCAGACCGGATCGACGCCGCGGCATCCCAAGGGATTGTCCGCGTGTTGCCATGGCGAGGAGCCCCATGTCGTGGGCTGGCGGTTCATCAACGAGCGCCGTGCGGTGAATCTCGACCCGAACTGCGGATGGGCACGAGGAAAAGCGGACGTGCTTTACGTAGCCGATGCCTTTGAAGTGCTGGCGAAACTGAACGCTATCCTGGCCCAGAGAAGCCGAACCAGCGCCGACGCAGTACTTCAGCCCTGACCTACGCACCATGCGTGCCTCTTCGACAGAGATTAGGGATCGAGATTAAGGTTTGATTCCCAACTGCCAGAACAAAAATGAATACATGTCGGTCCTCTCCTCGATCTGCTTGGCGACTGGCTTGCCTTGGCCGTGTCCAGCTTTGGTGTCGATGCGCAGCAGAATCGGCCGCTCTTTGCTTGAGCCGTTCTTGGCCTCGGCTTGCATGAGCGCGGCCATTTTCTTGGCGTGCATGGGATCCACTCGCGTATCGGTGTCACCCGTCATAAAAAGGATAGCGGGATACTCCTGACTCGGCTTCACGTGGTGATAAGGCGAGTAAGCGTAGAGCCAGTCGAACTGCTTGGCGGCGTCGGCCGAACCGTATTCCGGGATCCAGAGCTTGGCGATCTGGAAGTTCTGGTAGCGCAGCATGTCGAGCAGCGGAACCTGGCACACTACCGCGCGGAACAGGTCGGGGCGCTGCGTGATCATCGCGCCCATCAGCAGGCCGCCGTTCGAACCACCGGAGATGGCGAGACGATCGCGGTCGGTGTATTTCTGTGCGATTAGATATTCGGCGGCGGCGATGAAGTCGTCAAAGACGCTCTGTTTTTTGTCGAGCATGCCGGCGCGATGCCAGTCTTCGCCGAACTCGGAACCGCCGCGCAGGTTGGCGACCGCGTAAATACCGCCGTGCTCCATCCAGAGAAACATACTGCGGTCAAAAGTCGGAGTCATGGAGATGTTAAAACCGCCGTAGCCGGTCAACAATGTTGGGTTCTTGCCGCTCTTCTCGATTCCCTTTTTACTGACGACAAACATCGGAACTTTCGTGCCGTCTTTCGAGGTGTACCAGACCTGCTGCACCTCATAGGCAGAAGGATCGATGGAGGGCGCGTCAACCTTGGCCCAGAGCGTGCTTTTCACATCGGTTAAGTCAACGCGGTAGATCGAGGGCGGGACGGTGAAGGACTGGAATCCGAAAAACATTTCGTTGCGATCATACCGGCCGGAGGCGCTGAAAATGGATCCGATGGCCGGCAGAGGAATGTCGGCGAGCTTCTTGCCGTCGAGCCCGAACAGCTTGAGTTCGGAAGCGACGTTGTGTTCGTACTGCGCCAGGAGCTTGCCGCCGGTCACGCTCGCGCCTTGCAGGACAGCGTCGGTCTGCGGAATCAGTTCTTTCCAGTTTTCGCGCTTGGGATTGCTTGCGTCGGCGACAAAGACGCGAAAGTGGGGCGCGTCTTCGTTGGTGGTGATGTAGAGCTTGCCCGCAAAGAAGTCGGCGTCGTAAAGAAAATCTTTGCCGGTCGTGATTTCGAGCGGAGGATGTTTCGATTGCAGATCCTGCAAATACATCTCCGTCTTGGTCCAGCCTTCGCCAACATTAATCAGCAGCCAGCGGTCGTCTTCAGAGAGAGTGACGCTCGGAATGTCCTGCGGCTTGCGGCCTTCTCCGAAGATCAGTGGATCCTGGGCGGGATCGCTTCCGAGTTGGTGGTAGAAAACCTTGACGTGGTAGACCTCTTCTCCGTCCGGCACCTCGCCTTTTTTAGGATGGCGAGTGTAGTAGAAAGCGGAGCTGCCCTTCATCCAGGCGACGCTGGCGAAGCGGGTGCGCTCGATGGTATCGGGCAACACTTTGCCGGTCGCGCTCTCGACGATATGGAGCGTGCTCTCTTCCGATCCGCTGGCGGAGGTTCCGTAGGCCACGTACTTACCGTCTTCGGCCGCAAACCACCAGTCGAGCGCAACGGTGCCGTCGGTGGACATTTTGTTTACATCAACCAGCACGCGGTCTTCTCTGTTCAATCCGTCGTTTAGTCCGCTGTTCACGCCCTCGCGCACATAAAGGATGGGCTGGTTCTGGTTGCCCTCGCGGCGGGTATGGAAGTAATACTTGCCACCCATCTGCGGAGCTCCGACGGTGCCAATCTCCAGCAATTGCGAGAGACGCGCATTGATCTTGTCGCGTCCAGGAAGCGGATCAAGGATGGCGCGCGTGTAGCTGAGCTCCTGCTCGACATAGAGCTTGGTGTCGGGATCGTTCGGGTCTTCCAGGTAGCGATAGCGATCGACGATTTTGTGCCCTTGGACGGTGTCCTCGACCGGAGCGACTTTGGCCTTCGGGGGACCGGCCAAACCGGAAGGAGCGGTGGAATCCTCGGCCGGGGAATCCTCCGCATAGACGAGGGCAATCACACCGATGAGAAGAATCAGGAAAAAAGTCAACAAACGCGAACCTCCCAGCATAAACACCTCACGCCTGTTGTGGACGAAGCGCCGAGGATTAGGTTAGCAGAACCGTGGCCCGATGGGCGCGTCCACTCGGCAAGATCGACGGCCTTCAGTGATCTGGGTACTCGGAACCGGCATCCGTAGTCTGGAGACTGAAGACTGAAGAGTGAAGAGTGAAGACTGAAGACTGAAGACTGCTCCGATTCAGTGGAGACGATGGTCGTTCGACTTTAAGAGGAGGCTCAATGGGCGCGTTTGAATGGACGGAAATGTACGCTGTAAAGGTCGCAGGATTTGACCGCCAGCACCGGACCTTATTCCGCACCGTGAACGAGCTGAATGAAGCACTGCATGCGGGCCACGGCAAGGACGTTGTCGGCAAGGTTTTGCAGCGGCTGATTGCGTACACGGCGAGCCATTTCGCCGAGGAAGAAGCTGCGCTGGAGAAAAGCGGGTACCCGGACCTCGCGGCGCACAAGGCTGATCACAAAGCGCTGGTCGAGCAGGTGCTCAAGTTTCAGAAGGACTTTGAGGCCGGCAAACCAGGCGTGACCACATCGCTGATGCCGTTTCTGCAGAAGTGGCTGTGCAATCACATTATGCAGACGGACAAGAAGTACGGACCATTTCTAAACGGAAAGGGAATCCACTAACACGCTGCCGGACGAAACGTGTGGAGTGCGGAGAGCCTGGGAAAAAGAGACGGAACGCGGGCCGGGATAGTGAGGTTTAGGCCGGCCGCGGGACAGCACTAGATTGCGGAAGGCAAGGAGCGCGAAAACCTTCGGCAAAGGATGTCGTTCGACTTCAGGGGGAAGCCCCATGGGCGTATTTCAATGGGAGGAAATGTACTCTGTACAAGTCGCCAGTGTTGATCGCCAGCACCGGGGCTTATTCCGCGCGGCGAACGAGCTGAATGAGGCGCTGCTTGCGGGTTGCGGCAAGGATGTTGCAGGCAAGATCTTGCAGCGTCTGATCGACTACACGGCGTCCCATTTTTGCCGCGGAAGAAGTGGCGATGAATATGACCGGGTACCCGGAGCTCGGGGCGCACCAGGATGAGCACAAAGCGCTGGTCGAGCAGGTGCTCAAGTTTCAAGAGGATTTCCAGGCCGACAAACCAGGCGTGGCCGTGGCCCTGATGCAGTTTCTGCAGAAGTGGCTGTGCCATCACATCATGGAGACGGACAAGAAATACGGACCGTTTCTGAACGAAAAGGGAATCCACTAACACGCCGCAGGGCGAAACTGGCGGAGTGCTTAGAGCCTGGAAAAAAGAGACGGAACGCGGATCGGGCCGGTCAGGTTTAGGCCGGCGGCGGAACAGCAGTTGGTTGCGGGAGACGAGCGGAGAAAACCCTCGGCGAAGGATGCGCCGCTGTATTGTGTGTGTTCCCAATCGCGGTCGCCTCTGATATGATTTTTCTGTAAGATCGGCACGCTGCCAGCGTGCTCCACTCCTCAGTAGCTCAATGGCAGAGCATCCGGCTGTTAACCGGAGGGTTGTAGGTTCGAGTCCTACCTGAGGAGCCATTCTTTTCTTCCACTTATTGCACCATGGCATCTTGCACCTCCTGCGACTTTGGGGACTTTTTGAGGGACCCCGCTGGAATTTTCAATCCTCCCAACACATCCGCAGCATCACGGAGGGCCGAGGCATTCTCGCGGCCAGCGCGGGTGAAAGCTCAGGTTGCATGGGCGCTGAATCGATACAAATGGCAATCATACTGAGGCGAGCCGTCGCGAAGGACGGTGAGACAATCCGAAGTAGGTGTATGAGCTGAGTCAGGGAAAGATGGTGGACATGCCACTTCGTTGTTACGCTCCCGCCGATGCACATGACTTTCACGCCCGCTCCCTTGAGTGGCTGCAGGAGATAGACGGCGGGGGCTTCGCCTTCAAGTGGGACTGAGGGCAAGTTCGCATTCTGGGCGGTTGACGGGCGACTCTTACCTAATCCGGTAAGTCATTATGGAGTGACCGTTCCGATGCGCTAGTCGTGGGTTAGGCTGTGAGTGGATTAGAAGCACAGTTCAGAGCCACGAGCGGAAAGGAACGGTCATGCG
>Ga0209517_10000789_pt1 | contig 52226 bp, 36 predicted proteins | sample PeaSoiMetSII2010_FD_187695 | JGI IMG/M metagenome (GOLD analysis project Ga0209517, IMG submission 187695) | Peat soil microbial communities from Weissenstadt, Germany - SII-2010 (SPAdes) (version 2) | ecosystem: Environmental > Terrestrial > Soil > Wetlands > Peat | place: Germany...
ATTCCCGCGTCCGCCGCAAACACGGGCGGCTTCCTTCAAGTCGCTGTATCGAAAGCGCGCCGGGCAGAGTATCTGCAATTCCGCAACTTTGTGCAGTCGGCGCGCTTCCGATACAGCACTAAGACTTTTCAGGCCGAATCCTTGACAGCACGGGAACTATCGGAGCGGCCGCAAGTCACAGTGAGACGGGCGAATAAATTCCTCCGCGAAAAACTGGAAAGTAGTTTCCTTGTGCGCGATGATAAGCGCCCAGGTTTCTCCACTCAACAGAATCATTGTGTTGTGCACTTCCAGTCGGCTGTGCCTATGTATTTGAATTACCTTCGGGGAAGATTCTGCACGTCGATGCTGTCTATCCTCCTGCTGCTATCGCGAGACACACCGACGATCATGAATTCTAAAGGCTGGCTGCCGGTATTCTCAAAGGAGTGTACCTCGTTCAGTTGGATTGGAATCGCATCGCCCGCCTGGATCGGGGCAACTTCGGAACCGCCACCCTCCTCCGATATCGTGACGGCGCCCTGGCCACTCATTACGTAGTAAAATTCAGCCACCTCCCGATGCAGGTGGGGACCCGTCGAAGTATTTGGCGGAAGCACCAGATGGTCCACAAAGGCCCACGGGCTGAGGAAAACAGACGGATCAAGTGCGCGTCGATACTGTACCGCTCCTTTGCCGCCGTTCATACCGTTCACGGGGCGCAGCAGCGTACGATCCAGCCGCATGGTCATGAACACCGGAATCGGATCAATTGGCACGTCCCTACGGTCGTCACCGAGGTCGAAATTATCGTAAGCGCCCTTCGCCGCTGACACGTTGATGTTCATCCACTCAACCGGCTTGTCGGTCGCGTTGTAGATCGCGTGGGAATGGCCCATTCGGCAAAGGGCGCCGGCCGGTCCTTTCAGAACGGACGTCCGGCCATCAATGGTAAACTGGGCCTCGCCGTCAAGGATTACAAACATCTCCTCGCATTGGTTGTGAAAGTGATGGCCAATACCGCTTTTCGGCTCGAGAATGCCCCGGTGCAGGAATAGCAGATTGGTGTCCAGCGAGTGCTCATCTAACAGGGCTATGAAATGCATTTGGCCGGCTCCACCGTGGACGGCTTTGGCGGTCCTGTATTTAGCCGGATCCGTGTGCGCGATACGTTGGGTTAAGGGCTCGCGCGCTGCCAGTGGAAGAATCATTACGAGCATGAGCCACAGCGTTTTCATGTTCATTTTCCACATTCCTTTCTGACCAATAGGGACGGCGCTCCACTCGAACTCTACTGTGGCGCACCCGTCTCGCGAGGTTCTCTTTCCGCTGCTCAAAGCGCGCCGCTAATCCACATCGAACAACAGGACTGTGTAGTTCTTGGACGCGAGCGTGTTCTCGATGGTCGGCCAGACCCTCTGATGCTCTGCTGAGGCCACCCATTTCTGTCGTAGTTCCTCGCTCTGGTACGTCAGGGCGAACCGATAGTTGATACCCGCGGGAGCACTCCCCTGTATTGCCGCACGCAGCTTCAGCATCTTCACACTAACATACCCAGGGTGTTTGGCGGCCTCGGGTCGGAAGATGGTCTCGAAGTTGTGCAACATCTCCTTCTCCTTGGCCGGGTCAACCGCCAAGTCGACGTGCAGTTGGATGGGATGCCCCGGTCCCAACGCCTGGGCGCCGGCCGCACTGGCTCCGGCGGCGAGCATTGCTTTCAAGCAGGTCCTACGCTTCATTATTCCCTCCTCTGGTTCAGTGCCGCTCACTGATAAAGTTGCTTCTCTCCTGCTACGGAGAGCTTGATCCGGTACAAGCCGGTACGCGCGGTGATGTAGAGCGATTTCCAGTCATCACCCCAATTGCAGTTTGCCGGCACCTCTGGCATCTTGATCGTACCCAGGTGCTTTCCCGCCGGCGAGAAAACCCAAATCCCTCCAGGGCCGGAGGCCCACATGTTGCCCTTTTCATCGATCTTCAAGCCGTCCGGCAAACCCGCTTCCTTCTCGGCCGTCGCGTTATAAAACACACGCCCGTTCCTGACGGCGCCATTATCAGCGACGTCATACGCCATCCACACCTTGTACTTTTCATCCGTATTCCCGATATAAAGTGTCTTCTGATCGGGAGAAAAGGCAATGCCGTTGGGCCGCGTCAGGTCCTTGATGACCGGTTGCGGCTTGCCGTTGGCCACACGGAAAACGGCGTTGAACTTCAGCTCTTTGGCTGGGTCGTCGTCGCCCTTGGCCAAACCGTAGGGCGGATCTGTGAAATAAAACGACCCATCGGAGCGGTAGACCACGTCGTTCGGGCTGTTGAATTTCTTCCCCTCATACCTGTCAACCACAGTGGTAATCTTCATGTCTTTGCTGATTCGTACAATCCGGCGGTACCCATGCTGGCAGAGCAGCACCGCGCCATCTTTATCAGCGGTGCTGCCGTTGGGGCCATTGTATCCGCCCGCGGGCAAATTACCTTTTCCGTCATAACCGCCCGGATTGAGAATTTCCGTCACTTTTCCGTCTGGAGAATATTGACGCACCACGTTACCAATCACATCACTGAACCAGAGGACGCCTGAGGGGCGCCAGATCGGACCCTCGGTAAAGGTGAACCCATCTGCGAGCTTTTCAAGCTGGGCATCCTTGGGAATCAGTTCATCCAAGGCTGGGTCCAAGCGCACAATGCTTCCCAAGGCGGCAGGTTTCTCCGGGGCGGGAGCGGGGGCGGGGGCGGTGGAACATGCGACCGTGATAAGAGCAAAAGTGAAGACCAACGTCGACTTTATGATTGACATATGCAGTTTGACCTCGTTTCGGTTGGGGGTGGCACCCTCGTCTTGACGAGGGCGTGGCTACGACATCTTCAGCAGCCATCTTACGGCGTTCTTCTGTAGCTTGAAATATTCTGGTTCCCACATCGCGTGAAGCGTATGGCCGACTGCCGTGAAAGCCACTCGGCCCTTGCCGAAATCGTACGCCCAGCCCGCGATCGCCTTAGCACCTAGGTCTTGGCCTTCGCTGATCTCAGTTAGGCCATCGATATTCTCACTCCGCAAGAGGATGAAATTGGGATCTTTGTCGTACGTGACGAAATGTTGTTCGTCGTTCACTATGAAGTCCTGGACATCGCGCGTGATCGGATGCTCCTTGTTCACCACTGACACCTTGAAAGGACGCAGGGCCGGATGCGAGATGTACGCCCCACCCATCACCTCGCGATAGTCCTTGGAAGAAAGCGAAATGTGACTGCTGTTGTGCAAGGCGTACAGCGCCCCCCCAGCCTCCACGAAGTCTTTGATGGCCTTACCCTGCTCCTCCGTGATCCAGCGCTCGGGCTGCTCCTTCGGCCAGGCGCTATTGTTCTCCAGAGAGTGCGAGTATTCGTAGTCGTTGGGCTCGAGATATCCGTTGGGCCAGATCATCCCATCGCGCAAAACCACAAACAGACGGTAAGGCCGCAGAAGGCGCGCAGATATTTGATCGTAGTTAATGGTGTAATCAATGGGCAGATTCAGGTCCAGGAATAGTTTGTTCAGGGCGACCCGGATGTAGTCGGCGTTGTGATACCGATCACCGATAAGAGCAAGAGCCCGAGGACGTTTGTCATCGGTTTGGAGGGCACTGCTCTCTTCCCGAGGAGCCAGCAGCACTCCCCCCGGCGCTAACACTCCAATGCTCTTTAGGAGACGTCTTCTAGAAATGGCAGATCTCATTGAAGCACCTCCGGACGGGGCCATGCCTTGAATCAACGGTAGAGTCTAGCACGAAGCTGGCAAGCACCGAAGTGCTCGTTTGATCAACCGCTGCCAGGTCGAGAGCCACAGGCGACGAGGAATCTCGCTCTGCCCTTGCGAACCTTCAGAGCGAGATTCATCGCGGAGTTTGCCCTGAGCACCCAGAGCGAGATTCCTTCACTTCGTTCAGGACAGGCTCTCCGCTGCGCTCAGGATGACAGCGAAGGGCTCGGAATGACATCCGGAATGAGGTTTTCACACGGACTCTCTCGCCCCTGCAGCAACCTTGGTTTCAGGGCCAACCTACGCACTTTCCGTGTTGGCCCGCCTACTTCCACTCGCCGCCGATCTTCCAATATTCCAGCGCTGGCCCTTTGAGGCCGCCGGGGCCCGCGGTTATTGCGAGCTTCGCCAGGTCGTCCATTTCCTGCGGCGTGTACGATTTGAAGTTCTGCGCGATGCGCACGTCGTCATCGAGTTGTCCCACAGTACTACAGCCGACGGTGGCGCAATGGATCGGCAAACTGAGGGCGTACCTCAGGCATTCCTCGGCATTTAAAACCCGCAACAAAAAAGCATTAGCGAAGACCTTCATGGCTTGAATCCCAATGCCGCGCTCCACCGCCAGCGGCAAGGTGATCTTCTGAAAACTCAGGTAAGCAGGGTCGGCGGCATGGAGAGGCATCAGAATGGAATCCCATTTATCGTATGCCTGAAGCATTGCCACATGGGTGTTGGGATCGTGGTGCCCGGTAAAACCGAAAAAGCGGCATTTGCCGGCCTTTTTCGCGGCCTCAAAGGCCTCCATCGCTCCCCCCGGCGCGAAGATCTTCTCCGCGTCTGTCGAGTCCTGAACACCGTGCATCTGCCACAAGTCCACGTAATCCGTTCTCAGGCTCTTGAGCGAACTGTGAAGGTCCTCTTCGCCTTCTTTTCGGGTGCGCTTGATGCATTTGGTGGTGATGAAGACTTCTTTCCTCACCTCGGCAAGCACATCGCCGTAAACCTCCTCGGAATGCCCGTCCCAATAACCGTGAGCGCAATCGAAATAGTTCAAGCCTAGCTCGTATGCATGGCGCACGTGAGCCCGCGCAGCTTCCTTGGTGCGCGTTAAGGCCAGGCGCGCCCCACCCTGGCCGATGACCGTCAGCTTCACCCCAGTCTTCCCGAACTCTCGCATGGGAATGTCGCCGACTCTCGGTTTGGGCGGCCTGGCGTTGAGACCAGTGATGCCCAGGCCGGCAAACACGGCCCCCACAAAGGTCCTGCGGCGCATCGGCTTGATAAGCGTCGACGTCATCGATTCCTCCCGTTGTAAAGGCGGCCCTTGCGGCCGCCTTGCGAGCGAAGAGTATAACAATAGATGAAGGGCGAGTAAGGTACAATAACGAGGCTTGGGGATGGCAGACCGGCTCCTGACTCGTCACTCACTTGGGAGGCAAGATGGAAATGAATCGTCGTGAATTCATGGCGCTGCCTGCGGTGGCCATGGCCACTCGCCGGCCTATAGTCCCTCCCGCAGCGAAGCGAAGATCAGACTATGCTTCGGCGCCCTCTTCCTTGGGGCCGGGAGTCGGTGATGGTCCGGATGTTCCCTGGCAGCGAAAAAGTCGCCGCATCGGTCAATTGAATATGACCGAGCACGACCCGGTAACGCTCGACATCGAACAGTGGGCCGATTACTGGGCCAGCCTGAAGGTGGATGCCGTGCTGGTGAGCGTCACCGGCATCCTCGCGTATTATCAAACGAAGGTACCTTTTCATCGCAAAGGCAAGTATCTCGATGATCGCGACTTTTTCGGGGATTGCTGCCGGGCGGCGAAGAAGCGCGGACTGCACGTGATCGCCCGCCTGAGCCCCGATCTCAACTGGGCAGACGCGGTCGCGGCGCATCCTGAGTGGTTCCAGCAGGACGCGGAAGGCCGGCCGGTTGTTCACGACGAAGATCATCGGTTGTTCCGGACGTGCATGTTTTCGACTTACATGACGGATTACATCCCAGCCATCATGCGGGAGATTAATTCACATTATGATGTTGACGGCCTATTTACCAACGCTTGGCCGCCACTGGGAAGTCTGCCGGTTTGCCATTGTGCGATCTGCCGCGAGCTGCCGCCGAGCAGGACTGTCGAATACTGGGATCAGTTCAACGAGCGCACGATCTTCCTCTGGAAGGTTTACGATTCGATCGCCAAGGAAAAGCACGCCGGGAATTTTTATTTCGCCAATCTCGGCGGAGGAATCCGCTGCTCAGCCAACCTGGTGGAGCTGGGCGAACTCTGTGAATGGTTCCAGGCCGACAACCAGGGGCGGGGCGGGGAAGATGCGCCGATCTGGGGATGCGCGATGCAGGGGCGCGTTTGCCGGGCCGTGCAGAAAGGCAAGATGGCGACCAATGTGACCGGGGCATGGTCGACGGGGCCGGTCCGTTGGCGCGGCGTGGCCAAGTCGTTTGCCGAAGCCCGCATGTGGATGGATGAAACCGTGGCCAGCGGCATGGTGCCCTATCAGCACATCGTGGGCGCCGAGAATGGCCTGGGCGAAGACCGGCGCTCGCTTGAACCGGCGCACGAATTCTTCAATTGGACCGCGCAGCACGATCAGCATTTAATCAACAAACGGTCGATTGCATCAATCGGCGTGGTGATGGGACAACGCACCCAGTTGTTCTACCAACCTCCCCGCGGAGCTTCGGCAATGCAGTATATGGAGGGTCTGTACTACGCGCTGCTCGAGGGGCGTTTTCTGTTCGACCTCGTGCATGAGGAGAAACTCGCGCTTTCCGACCTCGAAAAGTATTCGGCCCTGTTGTTGCCCAATATTGCACTGCTCAGCGACCCGCAACTCCGGCAGTTGCGCGAATATGTGGATGCGGGCGGCTCGCTGCTGGCGACGTTTGAAACCGGTTTGTATACGGAGCGGAACCGGAAGCGGCCGGAATTCGGGTTGGCTGAGGTTTTTGGAATCCGCAAGGCGGGCGACATCATCGGCACAACCGGCAATGCCTATTCAGCACGAATCGAGAAGCGGCACGCCATCCTCGATGGATTCACAGGCACGAATTGGATTGCGGGCGCCGAGTATCGTGTACCCATCGCAGCCGTCGAGGGCCCCATCATGACCGTAGTGCCGGGGTCCGTGGCCTATCCTCCGGAACTTTCCTATCCCGACCCCTCGCACACCCAAGAGCCCGCAGTGGTCCTCCGCGAAAAGGGCAAGAGCCGGCTGATCTATTTCCCCGGTGATGTCGACCGAACCCTTTGGCACTCCGGGCACACCGATCTCAGCCGGCTCCTGCGCAACTCCATTCGGTGGGTGGCGGGTCAGGACCAGCCGGTAACGATTGCGGGAGAGGGCCTGATCGAAACCTTCGCGTGGGAAACACAGGCCGGTTACGCCGTCCATGTGCTCAACTACACGAATCCGGCGGTCCACCGCGGCTGGATCCGGGAATTCTATCCCATCGGCGCGCAGCGCGTCAGGATGCAATTGCCGCACGGCCGAAAGGTGTCGCGGGTGGGTTTGTTGCGCGCCGGCGCGGACGTTCCGTTCCAAGTGGCTGATGGGGCGGTCGCCTTCACCATTCCGTCGGTCGTTGATTATGAGGTGGCGGCGGTGTATTCCATTTGAAATGCCAAACAAGGAGGCTTGACATCATGCGACGCACGATCGGGCTAGGTATTTGCATTGTGGTTATATGCTTGAATGCTGCTAGCTCCGAAGATGATACGAAGCGTTTTGATGGGACCTGGGATACTACGGTTTCGTGCAGCAACACAGAGGGGGCGTTGGGCTACTCTTATCAATTCCCGTCAACGGTGAAGGACGGCGTGCTGCACGGTGAAAAAGGCGACAAAGGCAAACCTGGGTGGTTCGTGCTGGATGGGAAAATCCTCCCTGACGGAACGATGAAGCTCTACGCCAAGGGACTGGTGGGAGCCGAGGAAGTCGCTGTCGGCCACCGTCCGCGTGGCAGCGCTTTTGGTTACCACGTCGAGGGGAAATTCTCCGAGAAGGAAGGAACCGGCAAACGCGTGGAGGGCCGCCCGTGCGAAGCCGACTTCGCCAAGAAGTAGGCCCGCCGGGGCGAGGGCTCCGGACCAGCGCGTGTGCTCACCGGTTGCTGACCACCGCCGGAGCGGAGTCGAGAAACTCGTAGCGGTCCCGATGCTCCTCGGGCAGGGCCTGGCACTCGACATTGAGGTGCATCACCTCATGGGTTTTTCCGAACGGCGGCCAGTTCGCCAAGCCGGCGCCGTTGGGGTCGCCTGTCTTTATGAAATTCGCCCAATAGTCGTTCATCGTCTTGGCCACCGCGTAGTCGTCAGGCCGCCAGTCGGCCTTCTTCGAATCGAGCATCGTGAAGACGTATTCGAGTTCCGCGGCGTGGGGTGAGCCGAACGTCTTCAAGCCCGTTTGCTTTTCCGCTTCCGGAATCGGGACGGTGCGGTCGAATTGGTAGCGGTAAACCGCGTTCCCTGCCTTGGCCTGCTCATCGAGCCATTTCCAGGTACCAAAGACAATGAATCGGTCGCTGGCCAGATCGCCGGCCGACCGCAGCGCTTCTTCATCGGTCGATGCGCCGTACACCTTCAGGGCGTCATCTGCGCGAGATCCATACTCGCGGCGCAACTGCTCGGCGAAGGTCTTGGCGTTAGGCTTCTCCTTTGCCATCAGCACTTCCATCCGGACCTCGTCGGCGTTCCAGCCGGCCAGAAGTGGGACTTGGCTCTGCTTCCCTTGTGCGAAGATGGAGGGCACATCGGAAGGTAGAAAGTAGCCGTCCACGATCGGCCAAAAGCCGAAACCGTTATTCCTTTTCGAGGCCTCGCGGAGTAAGTCCTCAGCCGGCATCGCCCGCAAATCAGCCAAGTGTTTGCCGCTTCCGATCGACGCGGCGAACTGCGCGCCCTGCTTTTCAGCTTCCGCCAGGGATGTTTGACCACGCCCGCCCACGGGGCCGAAAAATGCTCCGCTTTCGCCGATCGCTTGCTGAAACAACTGGCGTGAGAGTGGGGAGGCCATCAGCGCGCTGACCGAAAGGGAGCCGGCCGATTCTCCGCCAATGGTCACCTTCTGCGGATCGCCGCCGAATGCGGCGATGTTTTGCCTCACCCACTCGAGTGCCGCGACCTGATCGAGCAGTCCGTAGTTGCCCGACGCTTTGTGGGGAGATTCCTCGGTGAGTTCGGGGTGAGCCAAGAAGCCAAACACGCCCAGCCGGTAGTTCGCGTTTACTACCACGATGCCGCGCTTCGCAAAGCTCTCACCATCGTATCGGGCCTCGTCGTTGGCTCCCGCCGCGAAACCTCCCCCGTAGAACCACAGGTAGACCGGGAGCTTTTGGTTCTTGGTTCGGGCGGGAGTCCAGATCGTCAGGTTGAGGCAGTCTTCACTCATCTCTTTGCTGCGAAATACGATATCGCCAAATACTCTGCCTTGCATGCAGCGCGAGCCGAAGTCCACGGCCTTGCGCACGCCGCTCCAGTGCTGCACCGGCTGGGGCGGTTGCCAGCGCAAATCGCCCACCGGCGGAGCTGCGAAAGGAACGCCCCTGAAAATCCGCAACGAAGAGTCGGCGTTGACCGTGCCTTCCAGAATGCCGCTTGCGATCTTTACCCGGTCAGCCGCCATGGCAGAACTCACCAGTATCGCAACGCTCAGTAGAACACAACTCATGATCATACGACTATGCTTGGTCATGTACTTCTCCATTGAATCGCCGTCACCGCGCCTGGGCGCGGCGCGTGCTGTTGACTAGAGCCGCGTTACTGAAGAGGCCAAAACGCTCGCCAGACTGTCACCCTGAGCGCAGCGAAGGGTCGCGGTGGTTGTTTTCTTTAGCGAACTGCGGGGATGCTTCGCTTCGCTCAGCATGACATCGTGCGGGCAGCGTGTTGCATTTGCCTGCGCAATGCAACACAGCTGCTCGCGCCGCCCAAGGTTATCAAATCCCTCAGCGAATTGCGAGGCTGAATCTATTTTGGGATAAATCAGCCGAATGCCCCTTGAAGTGCGGTAGCGCCAGCTACAGCCGTGGGTTGGGATTACACGGCGGCAGCGTCGCTGCCGCACTCCAAGGCGCTTCGCGCGTTTTCCCATCTTCCGTGCCGCGATGTATACTCTTCGCGTCTTAGTGCCAGACCCGTAGTGCACAGGAGCGACTCATGCGACACTGGAAAAGATTCATCGTTCTCGCGACGGCCCTATTGTTTTTCGGCGCGGCAGCCAATAGCTTTGGAAGGGGGGTGCGAATCAGCACCGGCTTGATCTTAGGAACAACGGACAAGAATGAGGTCACTGCCTACCTGGGCATTCCCTTTGCCGCGCCGCCGGTTGGGGAGTTGCGCTGGCGCCCTCCGCAGGCCGCCGCCCGCTGGGAGGGCATCCGAAAGGCGGATCATTTCGGAGCGAGCTGCATGCAGAATGAGCCCGGTTCGCGGCTTCCGTGGACGGAAGAGTTCATGACGCAAGGCGCTGTGAGCGAGGATTGTCTGTTCTTGAACGTGTGGACGCCCGCGGAATCTGTCAACGAAAAACACCCCGTCATGGTCTATTTTTACGGGGGCGGGTTTAACGAAGGCTCGAGTTCGGTAGCGGTCTACAACGGAGCAGAACTTGCCCGAAAGGGCGTCGTTGTCGTAACGCCGAACTATCGCGTCGGCCCGCTTGGCTTCCTTGTGCATCCTGAGCTGACGAAAGAATCGCCACATCACTCCTCGGGAAACTATGGACTGCTCGACCAGATTGCGGCCCTCGAGTGGGTGCAAAAGAACATTGCCGCGTTCGGTGGCGACCCCAACCGGGTTACCATTTTTGGACAGTCGGCAGGCGCTATCTCCGTTGCTGACCTGATGCGTTCGCCGTTGGCCAAGGGCCTGTTTGCCAGGGCCATCGCGGAGAGCGGCCCCGGCTTGTTCCCGGAAAACCTGCATGGCGGGGGAGAGACGCTCGAGCAAAGGGAACAACAAGGGCTCAAGTACGCCGGAGCCAAGGGGGCTCACTCGCTCGCCGAGTTGCGTGCGCTGCCTGCTTCGGAGTTCTTCATAGCGACTCCCGGCACCACAGGCGCGCCCTCGGTTTCCGCTTTTCCCGTTACGGACGGATGGGTGCTCACTGCACAGCATCCCGCGCATGAGGCCCCGCTTATGGTTGGGATGGTCGCGGGGGACGCTGGTTTCGCGAGCGGCTTCGGCCCACCCACGGCGCCCACAGTCGCTTCTTACACGACCTCCGCGCAGAAGACCTACGGCGACATGGCCGCAACTTTTCTGAAACTCTATCCCGTCGAGAAAGACTCCGACGTGCCCGCTGCGAGAACGGCGGGCCAGACCGACCGGGCTCGAGTCTCCATCGATTTCTGGTGCGCGAGCCGGGTGAAGAGGAGTGGGAGGGTTTACACCTACTTCTTCGATCGCCCCATACCCTGGCCCGCGCATCCCGAGTTCGGTGCTTTCCACACTTCGGAAGTTCCGTACATTTTCGAGACCCTGAAGTTGCTCGATCGCCCATGGAAACCGGTGGATTTCAAGCTCTCGATAATGATGGCGTCCTATTGGTCCAACTTTGCCAAAACTGGCGATCCCAATGGATCAGGCCTTCCGCAGTGGCCAAGCTATGACCCTGCCGGCCACAATACGATGGAATTGGGAGAGCATGTCGGACCTATCCGTGAAGCCGGACCTGCGAAAGTAGAGTTCTTCCTTAGTTATTTCAAAAAGTGATTCCTCGGATCCAACGAAAGTGACCCCTCACCCGTCGCGCTCCGGCTGATGTAGGCGCCGGATCGCGACACCCTCTCCCCACGGGAGAGGGTTCTGTTTTCGACGTAGGAGATGGCAGTCGATTCGAATTGGCGCTTCAGCTTGTGACCTGGCGCGCCTTCTTGTCGCGAAGCGTCACGTTGGCAATCAGGGGTTTAGCCCAGAAGGAGACGCTGAGCACCCAGCCGAAGGTTACGTAGAGGAACATCATCCCGGTGCGCAGTCCGAACGTGTCGCCGAGTCGCCCGATGATCAACGGTACGATAGCTCCCCCCATAATACCAACACAGAGTATGCCTGCGAGCGGCCCGTGGTATTCCGCCACGGAGTTCAGGCCCAGCGAGATAATGATCGGCCACATCACCGACGCGCAAAAACCCATGGCAGGGAAGGCTAGCTTTGAAGCAGGTCCCGGCCCAAACAAGGCCACCGTCAGGCAGGCGAGCGCGGCGAGGCTGAAACAAAGCAGGACCTTGCGGCTGTCCAGCAGTTTGAGCAGCAGCATGCCCAGCGCGCAGCCCGCCGTCATCAGCCCCCAAAACCAGGCCACCGCCGCGGCTCCCGTGGTGTGCGGATCGTAGCCATGATAGTGCGCGAGGAACTCGGAGATCCAGTCGGCGGTTCCTTGCTCTGAGCCCACGTACATGAATATGCTGGCGAAGAACAGGAGGACGACAGGCTTCTTCATCAGATGTGCATACATCTCGAGGGCGCCGGCTCTCTCCTCTTCCGTGCGCGTCACCTGCGGGAACCGCGATGTCCACAGCGCGATCAGCATCACGGCAATAACCAACGTGAAGATCCAGTACATCGATACCCAAGGCAGACTTGCCGGAACCACTCGACTCAAGGCTTTCAGCAGGAGGTTTTCCTTCGCCGGGTCCTCGAGGTGGAGGACCACGTAAGAGTAGACCTGAGGGCTGACAAATGACGCGGCGCCAAAAACCAATTGAGCGAACGCCTCGTTGAAGGCGAAATGCTCTTCGCCGCCCGCGACGCGCAAAAGAGGGTTAATAGCGACCTGGAGCGCGGCCATGCTCCCGCCGATCAGAAAAAGGGAGATAAGAGACACTTGATAGACGGGGAAAAGTGCGAAAAACAAAGCGCCAACCAGAGCCACTGCAAACGAGAGCACCATCACCTTCTTCTCGCCCCACGCCTCCACGGGAAGCCGGCGGGAATCGACAGCACACCATAGGCGATGAAGAACGAAAACGGCAGCAGGGCTGTGGCGGTCAAGCTGACGTGAAAGCTTTTGATAATATCTGGGATAATAGGTCCAAGGATGTTGGTCAGAAAAGAAATAACAAAGAAGGTGGTAAGAACCAAAGCTACCATGTATCTGCTGCGAGTCATGAGTGATAGCGGCTCCTTCGCAATTTGCTGAGGGTTCCATAATATCGTGACGGACCAACCCCCTCACCTGTCCTTCGGCTGACGGACACCCTCTCCCCCCAAGGGGGCGAGGGCATCAACCTCGGCGGGGATGCGGCCTCGCGTAGCGCTGACCTTCGGGTCAGCATGCACGATGCCGACCCTTCGCATCGCTCAGGGCAGGCTCTGAAGGTCGGCGCTACAGATCTACGGTTAGTCAGGAACGGCACAAGCGCTGCGTCTACTCGGCGACCGTTACTTTGGATCCCAGAGTGAAGCGACCCGCCTCGCGGCCGGCTTGTGCGGCCAATGCCAGGGTAACCATCTCCACAGGAAGAATCTCGAAAATCGGCAACACGCTCTGGCGCGCCTGCGGAATACGCAGGGAAGCGAGTCCTGCACTCGGCCCAATCAATTCCGCTCTGCCGCCGTTCTGGCGGATGTCCCCGACCAATCTTACGTTCAATTCAATGGTTTTCTCGTCTCCTTCGAAAACCAGAACGAAAGTTTCCTGACTCAGCATCTCGAATGGCCCATGCCGGAGTGCCGCACAGCTCATTCCTTCGGAGTGACGGTGGGTCGACTCTTTGATGATGAGTCCGCCGGTCCCGGCAGCAGCAAGCGATCCGCCTCTACCGACCAGAAAGAGGTCTCGAGTTCCTTCCAAGCAAGCGGCGAGTTCGAACACGTGGTCGCGCCAGGATGCCAGGTAGCGCCGAACGATAGGAACTGCCTGCGCGAGTTCGGCGGCAGACTCAACGAGATCCGCATTCGTGAGAAGAGATCCCAACTGATCGAGCGCCGCTAGAGCTGTCACATAAGTTTTGCAGGAAACCGAGAATTCCTTTCCTGCGTTCGTCAAGAAAACACTGTCTGCCTGCAAGGCTAGGGGGCTGTCGGCCGTGTTGGTCACGCCGATCAGTGCGAAACGGCGGGCGTTTACGTTCAGAAGGCGAACGATCTCGGCACTCCGCCCGGATTGCGAGACTGCAATGATCACGCTCCTTTCGTCCAATAGGCTTGGGAAATAGTACAGCAGTTCCGAAGTTTCAAGCATCACGGTGGTAAGGCCGAAGGCGGTAAGCCGCGCGTGCAGCGGGTGGAGAGCATAGAAAGACGAGCCCATCCCCGTCAGGACAACCCTTTGTATTTCTTCCTTGTCTAAACGGCGGAGAATCGGCGCTAAGCTGCTGGGTACGCTGAAATGTTGGAGTGTCGCCTCGAGCGCCCGGGGCTGGTCCAGGATGTCGCGGACGTAGTCGTTGTCGATTATATTGTACTTATTATTATTCGACGTCATAGACTCTCCAAATGAGTACGACCGCGACCCCCTCACCCGGCCCGCCCCGGCTGGTGAAAACGCCGGCTGCTGTCCACCCTCTCCCCCAAGGGGGAGAGGGCACCAATCTAAGCGGGGCTGGCGGCCCGTGTGGGTGCCCCTAAGGTCCAAAACGGTGGTGCCAAACCTGGGCCGCGCCAATCAAGGCCACGTCAGGGCCCAAGGACGCGAGTGAAATCTCCACACGCTCGAAGGGGACGAGACGGCAATTCTCGCGGATAACCTGGCGAATGCGATCGAGAAACAAGTCCGCACTTTTCATCACTCCGCCGCCCAGCACGATGGCGTCCGGGGTAAACACACTGACGATATTGGCGAGGCCGACGCCCAGGTAATATCCCGCGCGCTCGACCGCACGCCGGGCCCATTCGTCGCCCTCAACGGCGCGCGCACAGATCAGCTTGGCGCTCACCTCGTTGCGGCCGTAACCTGCCGGAGCGTTAGCCTGGATCCAGTCCACCATTGCAGGTCCGCTGGCCAGGCTCTCCCAGCAGCCTCGAGCGCCGCAAGAGCAAGACGGACCCGCGGGTTCGACAACATGGTGTCCGATCTCGGGATGGCAGCCTCCGGCCCCGCGATAGACCTTACCTTCTAATATCACACTGGCGCCGATTCCGGTGCTGATGGTCACATAGACCAGGCGGGCTTTTCCCTTGCCGGCTCCCCACACTGCTTCGCCGAGACCCGCTGCGTCTGCATCGTTTTCCATCGCCGCCGTCACACCGAATTTCGCTGACAGTGTCTCAGCCGGGTTGCCACCCTCCCATCCCGGCAATAGATTGACATTGCCTAACGCACCCGACACCGGGTCCACTGGCCCTGTGCACCCAATCCCAATTCCCTCTAGTTTAACGTACGTTCTGTCGACGCATTGAGTGAGCATTTCGGCCACACGCTGCATCGCGTCGACGAAACCCCGGGGCACGTCGGTGGGGCACTCCGCCTTGGCCAAGACGCGTCCTTCCTCGTCCACGACCCCTGCGGCTATTTTGGTGCCGCCGATGTCAACGGCGCCGATCATGGGAACTCCCTTCGCTCGAGCCGAACGACCCCCTCACCCGGCCCGCTCCAACATCACGCGGCCCTGTGTAGCGCTGACCTTCAGGTCAGCACGCCATATGCCGACCTGAAGGTCGGCGCTACTTCCACGCGAAAACCGCCGCGCCGTACGGCTGCAAATCCAATTCCCACCGCGAGCCCTGAAACGGCACTGGCTGTTCTCCGTCAGACGTCAGTCGCCGGACGGACTTCAATGGTTCCGCAGCAGTTATCGATACATGCTCGGCCTTTCCGTGGTGATTGACAACGATAACATAACCATAGCCCCGCGCGTCCAGCGACACTGCCTCTACGGAGGGCTGATCGGTGCGGAAGCGGGGCTTGATTCCCGCCCAATCGCGAAACGCCTGATAAATCCGGAAGGTATGTTCGTCTTTGTCGAAGGCCGCAGGGAGGTTGGCCAAATAGCTTTCCAGCGGGTAGGCGCAGAGCAGGGTTGCGCCCTTGCCCAGGCGATTGGCGACGAGCGCCGGACGCCCGTCCTGGTCGACAGCAACCGTCGTGGCGCCGCGAACCTCGAGTGTCGCCGCCCACTGCCGGGGTCCGCCGCCGCTGGAATAATGGAAAGTGTCACCTGGTTTCAGGCCGCCCCAATCTGTCACGACTTTCAGGGTCACATCGTTAACGGGAGAATGATCCACCAATCGCGCGCCGAACAAGCTCTGCATTTCCGGAATTGCTGCGTCCCCACAAAGCGAAGCGTAAAGGGCTCCGCCGTTTTCGACATAGCTGCGCGCTTTTTCCCAGAAATCAGTGTGCACGTGAACCAGGAAATTGTCCGTGCTGGTCAAAGGCGAGGGCAGCAACAACAAGGGTCTCGATTGCCAATCCGAATACTCACGAGGAAAATCCGCCTTCAAGCCTGCCTGTCGCGCCAGGATGAACGCAGAGAGCCAACTCCCCGTCAACCAATCGTTCTCCGCCGACAAATCGGGCAGCTTCTGCCCGGCCACCGCGCCTCCTTCGTCGGTTGAGGTATAGGGAACAATCGCAGATCCCGTGAGCCCGAAGTGGGACTGGTCGCCGTAGGGCTTCGACCACTCATCAGGAACAATAATGCCGGCCGCGGCGGATGCCGGCTCGACGCCGTTAAGGTCCAGCCTGCCTACGGTTTTTTCGAACTCTTCGAACATTATTCCGGTGGCGCGCTCTTTCCCCTCCCAGGTCGTCAATCCGAATTGGGTTTCGTGCGGAGAGCGCAGATAAGGGACGAGGTGATACTGCCGGGGAGCGGCGTCGGTATAGCACCAGATCAGGAATCCGTTCGCGCCGGCCCCCAGCGCGGAGAAGAGATTTGCCCGAAGGTACGCGGCGATCTGCTCGGGTTCATACTGAGCCGAAGACGCTCCGATCTCTTGCACCATGGCCGGATGCCCGGCGCTTCCCGAAAGAGCCGTCTCGAGCGCCGCGGCGTACGTTCCTCGCGCGGAAAGCAGGGGATCGGGAAAAAGCTTTTGGGAGTAGATTGAATAAGGGTGCACACTGAAAAAGTCGACGTCGTCGCGGAGGTTGTCAGGACGGAAGGGACCACGCCCCACGTCCTCCATGCTGGTGCCCACGACGATCGGATGGAGAGAATCGTAACGGCGGATAGCCCCCCGCAGTAGACGGGTCCAGTTAATGGCCATGGAATCGGTCGTCTGATCGGATATCCAGAAGGGCGGCTCATCCGTCAGATCCCAGGCGAGAATCGCGGTTTCCTTGCCGTACCGGCGAGCAAATTCAGCTGCGAAGTCGGTCTCCAAGCGCAGCATGTATGGGTCGGACTGGGGATTACGACCCTGACGATACGGCACGTCCCAAAAGGCCTCGCCCACTTCGCCACCGATCAAGAGCATGGGATGGAGGTAAATGTGATAGCGATGGGCCAAGGAAACAAGAAAATCAAGTCGCTTGAATGCCTCCGGGTTAAAATCGCCCGGCCGCGGCTCGAACCATCCCCAGACCATATCGAGACGAATGGTGTTGAAGCCCAGTTCGTGCATGCGCGCGAAATCCGCCTCCACCGACTTCGGATCCCAGTCATAAGGCCATTCCATGGCAGCTTGGGCGGGAACCCAGTTGGCGCCGACCGGAATGAAGCGACGTCCGTCGCGCGAGAAGTAGTTGCCATCGAGCTGAACGGCGGGCAGGGGAGTTTCCTTCAGTTCCTGCTGCACAACCGGGTCCATCGTTGTGTTCTGTTCTCCCCGCGCTATGCCCGTGATTGGCGCCGTCCAGGCCAGACACAAAAGCGCCAATCCGCACCAGCGCCACAAGACACGATGAGGGACGCGGCAGACGTGGGTTGTCCGAAACATGGGTAACAAGTCTCCTCGGGGGCGTTCTGTTGCGCAGAAATGGTACTCTTTTTCGCTTCGATACGCACCTTTTCTCCACCGAGAGGACCGCGTATTGATTCTGTGCAACTTGCTCGCTATGCCATACGAAGAAGTGGTAAAGTCTGAAGCTGCGGCGTCGGCCCGCCGGTGCGAAATCGCCAAGGGGCGGCGCGAAGCCGCGTCAACAATCATGGAACGGCGGCTGGGAGCCGCCCATACATCAAGGAGGATTCATATGAATCGTCGAGAATTCATGGGGACCGGCGCAGGGGTTGCGGCGCTGGGGTCGGCGGTGAAGACCACGCTGCTTTCGCCGCGCCCGCTCGGGGCCGCGCCGCGCGCTGTTCCGCCCAGCGACCGCGTCCGCTTCGCATCCATCGGAACCGGGGTGGAAGGTTGCACCATCCTGCAGGCGGCGCTGAACTGCCCAGGCACGGAGGTTGTCGCCGCCTGCGATCTTTATGACGGCCGTCTGACCGCCGCCAAAGAATATTCCAAGAAAGAGATCTTCACCACCAAGGACTATCGCGCCATCCTGGATCGCAGCGACGTGGACGCCGTGCTGGTGGCCACGCCCGACCATTGGCATGCCAGGATAGTGAAAGACGCCTGCGCGGCGGGCAAAGACGTTTATTGCGAAAAACCGATGTCTCACACGGTGGACCAGGCCTTCGCCATGATCGACGCTATGCAGAAACACAACCGCATTGTGCAGGTCGGCAGCCAGTGCCGAAGTTCCATCGTCTTTGCGAAGGCAAAGGAGATCTTCGATAGCGGCGTGCTGGGGCAGGTGACTGCCGTTGAGGCTTGCCTGGATCGCAACGACGCGAGCGGCGCCTGGGTCTACCCCATTCCGCCCGATGCCAGCGAGCAGACCATTGATTGGGAGCGCTTCTTGGGCGACGCGCCCAAACGGCCTTTCGATCCGATTCGTTTCTTCCGTTGGCGCTGCTTCCGGGATTACGGCGAAGGCTTGCCTGGAGACCTCTATGTGCACATGCTGACGGGAATCCACTTCATCGCCGGAATCACCGCGCCGCCGTTGCGCGCCGCCAGCATGGGAGGCATTCTGCGCTGGACCGAAAACCGCGAGGCGCCGGATCTGATTTGGACGATGTATGAATATCCCAACTTCCGCCTTGCCATGCGCTGCAACCTGAATAACGAATCCCCGTATGTGGTGCGTTACTTCGGCACCAAGGGGACGCTGGAACTCAGGAACGACGTCCTCACCGTCACGCCCCAGAACACGGAGCCGCAACCGGAAGGTTATTCGATTCTGGGTTGGCCGGAAAAACTGCGCGCGCAATATTTGGAGGAGTGGCACAAGGAACATCCGGGAACCTTGCCCGGCAAATACAAGCTGATCCAATCCGCGGAAAGCTTCCAGGCTCCTCCCGACTACGATTACCAAGTCGACCACATGAACAACTTCATGGAGTCGGTGCGCACGCGGCAGCCTTCTGTCGAGGATGCGGTGTACGGGAAGAACACCGCCATTGCCTGCCACATGGCGAATCATTCTTATTTCGACAAGACGATCGCCGTGTGGGACGAAAGCGGGCGTAAGATTCAGTCGTTGTGATGGAGTTAGGGCTGCAGCAGCTTTGGAGTGCGGCAGCTTGCTGCCGCTTTTGTTCGTCGCGAGCTTGCTCGCGGCAGGTGATGGTTGGCGCTTCCTGAGTTCGCTCACGGCTTGCCCTGTGTTGCGCGGAGACGCCGGCCAGCAAGTTGGCCTTACAGAAAGCGGCAGCAAGCTGCCGCACTCCAAAGCTTCGCAACGGAGGATCGTATTGTTCGGACGCCAGCGTACGCAGGCCTTAGCCGGACCAGCGCGTGCCGCGCAGGTCCTTCCAGAGACCGCGATCCTTGTAGCGCTCGGGGTAAAGTATCTTCGATCGCGGATCTTCGGCGGTGTCGAGTTGAAGGACCATCCATTTCGGATAAGGAATGCCCGGATCGGATGCGGCGTCGAGCAGGCGCACGTCATCTTCGGTAAGCTGAAGATCGACGGCGCGGATATTGTCGTCAAGGTGCTCGGGCTTGCGCGCTGCGATGATCACGCTGCTGATGGCGGGCCGGCCCAGCGTCCAGGCGATCGCCACGCGCGCCGGGCTGGCGCCATGGCGGGCGGCTACTTCCTTCAGTGTGTCCACCACACTATAGCCCATCTCTTTATCGAAAGGCACGAACTGGCCTGAGTCTCCAAAACGCGTGCCGCTGGGTGCGGGGTTGGCGCGAGTGTATTTGCCCGAAAGGAATCCTCCGGCAAGGGCGCTCCATACCAGGATGCCGATGTTGTAATACTCGGCGAAGGATTGGAACTCGTACTCGAGGCCCCGGCCCACAAGACTGTAGTACATCTGGGCGGTCACGTATTTCTCAAGTCCCAGGCGCTCCTGGAGCATTATTGCGGTGGCGGCCTGCCACGACATGAGATTCGAGAGCCCGATATAGCGGACTTTCCCCTGGCGCACCAGGTCGTCAAGCGTCCGCAGCGTCTCCTCGAGGGGCGTGTTGCTGTCCCATCCATGCACCTGGTACAGATCGATGTAATCGGTCTGAAGCCGCCGCAAGCTGTCCTCGATTTCGCGCAGGATATTCACGCGGGTCGCTCCGCTGCGGTTGAAATTCTCGCCCATGGGAAGTCGGACTTTGGTGGCCAGCACGATTTCCTTGCGGAGACCTTTCAACGCGTTGCCTACCAGGATTTCGCTCTCACCGAGGCTGTAAACGTCCGCAGTATCGATGAAGTTGATCCCGCTGTCTAAAGCCTGCTTCACCATACGCGTCGTCTCTTCCTGGCCGAGGTTGCCCAGGTTCATCTTGCTGCCGAACTGCATGGTGCCGAGCGCCACTTCGCTTACGATCAGCCCCGTGTTCCCAAGTTTTCTGTACTTCATGACGTGCCCTCCTTTTGCGAATCGTAGCGGTGCCCCTTGCGGGTGCCCTGTCGTAACGAGGTGGGCTCCAACACCCACCCCAGACCAGTATTAGATTACATGCAATGTGGATTTGTCCTATCATACCATGTCGCGATCAGACAGTTGGGTTGCCGTAGCGCTGACCTTCAGGTCAGCATCGCGAGTTCAGGAGGCCCTCTTATGATGCAACGAGTACACGCAATAATTCGGATGACGTGGTGGATCGGGATGATCGCAGTGGTCGCGTTCTCTCTGGGGGTTCCTGCTGCCCAGGCGCAAACTGGCGATTCTTTCGCGATCCCCGCTCTGCAGACCGTGCTCTATGGCGCAGCTTATTATCACGAGTACATGCCCTACGATCGGCTGGATAAGGACGTCGCACTGATGAAGGATGCCGGCCTCAACGTGGTGCGCATGGGGGAATCCACCTGGAGCTTGTGGGAACCCACCGACGGCCATTTCGAGTACGCGTGGATGGACCGAGTAGTCGAAGCCATGGGCAAAGCCGGAATCAAGGTCATCATGGGAACACCCACTTACTCGATTCCCACTTGGCTCTACCACGAGCACCCGGAAGTACTGGCGCGGCCGCTGGGCGGGGCAAAAACCTTTTACGGGATGCGGCAGAATATGGACACGGATAGCCCCATTTACCGCTTTTATGCTGAACGCGTGATTCGCAATCTTGTGGAACACTACAAGGAAAATCCTACGGTGATCGGGTGGCAACTCGACAACGAGACGTCCTCTTATGGCGCTTCGAATCGGGACGTCTATCTGGGTTTCCTGAACCACGTGCGCGATAAGTTCGGTGACACAGCAAGCTTGAATAAAGCGTGGTTCCTCAATTATTGGGGCGAGGACGTGAACGCCTGGGAAGACCTGCCCACGCGCGACAGCGCTCAGAGCACCGGCTACAAGCTCGAGTGGTCGCGCTGGTCCCAGATGCGGGTGAGTGACTTCCTCGCTTGGCAAGCCGCGCTGGTGCGCCAATACCGCCGCCCCGATCAATTCGTCACCACCGATTTTGCCGGCGCCTTGCACGCTGACGTGAACGAGCAGGCAATCGCGAACGTTCTGGACATCCCCGCCATCAACGTTTATCACGGCACTCAGGATCATTTCGACGGAGCGACCCAGTCCTTGAACGAAGACTTTGCCCGGTCATTGAAGGGATCGAATTTCCTGATTACGGAGACCAACGCGCAAACCACGGATTGGACCTCGGCATTCCAATATCCACCCTATGACGGCCAGTTGCGGGAAGATGTTTACACCCACCTTGCCAATGGCGCGAACATGGTCGAGTACTGGCACTGGGCATCGATTCCCGCCAATCAGGAGACCTACTGGAAGGGGGTCCTGTCGCACGATCTGGAACCCAACCGCGCTTATGCGGAAGTTTCGCGCACCGCGCACGAACTCGAGAAGATCGGGCCGCGCCTTGTCGACTTGAAGATCACAAACCCTGTTGCCATCTTGTGGAGCCGCGACTCTTTGAATGCGATTGAGTTCATGCCCTTCGCGGAGAGCGGACGGCACTGGGGGTCGTCCCCGTCTGAGGCGAACTATGTCTCACTTGTCCACCAAATCCACAAGGCTTTCTACGACCTGAACGTGGGCGTGGATTTTGTCTTTCCGGAGACTGGGGATTTCTCGCGCTATAAATTGCTGGTGGTCCCTGCCCTCTATATTGCCGATGATGCCCTGCTGAATCGCATCGCCGACTACGTGAAGAATGGCGGTCACGTGGTGATGACCTTTAAGAGTGGTTTTTGCAATGAGAATTCGGCCGTGCGCTGGGTGCGCGCGCCCGGGCCGCTGCGCGAGGCGGCGGGCTTCAGCTACCAGGAGTTTTCTAACCTCGAACGCCCTCTGGCCCTCAAAGGCGATCCATTCCACGCGGGCGACGCCAACCAGGTCAGCTACTGGGCTGAGTTTCTCATGCCGGAGCACGCCGAGGCGCGCGCCTCGTACGATCATCCGTTCTTGGGCCGCTGGCCGGCCATCACTGAAAATCACTATGGGTCGGGAACGCTGCTCTATGAGGGAACATATCTTTCCGACACGCTGCAAAAACGCGTGCTACTCGACGTGCTGAAAGAGATTGCCCTTGCCGGACCCGATCAGCAATTGCCCGCCTCCGTCTGGGTCAGGCACGGCGTGAACCGCCTCGGTAAGCGGCTGCACTATTACTTCAATTATTCCGGCGACACCAAATCGTTCGCTTATTCTTATGCGGCGGGGAAAGATCTCCTGTCGGGCAACGCTCTCGGCCATTCGCAATCGATTTCACTCAAACCGTGGGATGTGGCGATAGTGGAGGAACAGTAGGGGCGCTTTGCGCTGGCTGAGGATCCCTACCAGCGCTATGACCGGTTTCACGCAAAGGCGCAAAGAACGCAAAGCTCGCAAAGAAAAGCCACCGCTGCATCTGAGCGCCTCTTTGCGCCTTTGGCGTGAGCTGTTTTGAGTTACGTATTGTCCTGAGTCAGAAGTTCATCAAGAAAGTCTTTTTCATGCGGGTTGGTTTTCGCGAGCCCCGTCAGGGGCGGCATAGAGTAGCCCAGGGCGTAAGCCCTGGGCTGGATGGCCCTCACCCCGCCTTCGGCACCCCTCTCCCGCAAGACGGGAGAGGGGATGGGGGTGAGGGTGGGGTCTCGCGACCCACGGCTTGCGCCGTGGGCTACTCGCTGCCGCCCGCTCCGCGGGCTGATTCTTCAACGCACTTCTGACTCAGGACACTACCGTTCGATCGAGGGTATAGTCAGTTCTAATGGTCGGAATATCCGCAAAGGATAACTATATATGTCACACCGTGATTTGAAACTGTCCATTTCCGGGAACTCCTCGCGACGCAACTTCCTTAAAGGGGCCGCGGCTTTGGGGGTCGCTGTGCCCGCGCTTGCCGGGACGCAGCAAACCCAAGCGGGTTCAGGCCAACACAGGATTTTCGCCTACGTCGGGAGCTACAGTCGACCCCAAGGTCCCGATAATTCCATCGGGCGCGGGCAGGGAATCTACATTTTCGAAATGAATCCTGCGGATGGCGCTCTGGGTCAGCGCGAAATCATTCGGAGAGACACCAACCCGTCCTTCACGGCGCTCGACTCGTCGCGGAAGCACTTGTATTCGGTGGATTGGATTCCAGACTACCAGGGCACACACTCCGGTTCGGTGAGCGTTTATTCGGTTGATCGAGCCAGCGGTCACTTGACGTTGCTCAATACTGTCAGCTCCGAAGGGGCCAACCCCACGCATCTGAGCATTCACCCCTCCGGCAAGTACGTGCTGGTGGCGAGCTACTTCGGAGGAACGGTGGCCGTGCTGCCCATTCACGAGAACGGCGAACTAGGCCCCGCTACGGACGTCGTTCACGATCAAGGCACGGTTGGCCCCGAACGCGCCGCCAGCGCGCCTCCGGGAAGCTTTGCCATCAGCGGGCACGACCACCCGCACGCCCACATGGTCCTGCCGGACGCGGCGGGCCGCTTCGTTTTTGCGGCTGATCTGGGCTTGGACTGCATCTTCGTCTGGAAGTTCGACGCCGAGAAAGGGAAGCTCATCCCCAACAATCCTCCCTCAGTCGCACTGCCCGCGGGCGACGGACCGCGGCACTTTGCGTTTCATCCCAGTGGCCGCTGGTTCTATTCGTTGCAGGAAGAGGGATCCACGGTGGTCGCTTTCGAGTATGATCCAGACCACGGCAGGCTGACGGCGAAGCAGACGGTCTCCAGCCTTCCCAAGGGCTTCGCAGGCTCGAATTTTCCCGCTGAAGTCATGATCTCTCCCGACGGCAAATTCCTCTACGCTTCCAACCGCCTGCACGACAGCGTTGCCTGGTTTTCCATCGGCGCGACTGGAACTCTGGCGTATCGCGGCGAAGAATGGACTCGCGGCGATCATCCACGCGCTTTCAACTTCGATCCGACAGGGAATTTCTTTTACGTGTGCAACCAGTTCGCGGATGCTATTACGACCTTTCGTATTAACCGGACGACGGGAGCGCTCTCTTTTACGGGCCAATACACTCCCGTGGGCAGCCCGGCGTCTATTATTTTCCTTGCCTAACGCCCCGCAGAAAGGGTAGCGCGGACCCCCGATGTTGGGGTCCGCGGCTTGTCCATTGTTCGAGAAAGGCCGCGGACCCCAGAGTCGGGGGTCCGCGCTACGAGGACGCCGCTCGATGCGCGGCAATGGCGCGGGCGAGCTGCGGATTGCCGCCAACCAACGACTCGAGCTGTTTGACGATGTCCGGTGAAGGCATCGAGCGGAGCAGGGCGTCGACAGCCGCCTCTGTATGGGGCGACTGCTTCCTGATAAGCTCCAGTAAAAAGTCGGTCGCCGCCGCCTGCCGGGTCAGAGCGATGCTGGAAAGCAGGACGCCCAGAAACCAAGGATCGTGTTCCTGCAGGAAGCGATCGCGCAAGGTCGCGAAGGCCTCAGGAGAGCGATCGGCGGCGATGGCCAACGCTGCTTCCGCTGCGACATCGTCAGCGGTGGGGAGAAAGCGGCTGACCCAGGGCACAGCGGCGGTACCCTCGATGCGTAGGACGCCGTTGCAGCACGCGCCGAAGACTTCCGGTTCGTCCCCGCCCAGCACCGCCCTGAGGCGAAGCAGCAGCGCGGCGGAGGGCGAACCGACCGACGCTACAGCGCGGGCCGCTTCGGCGCGCACCGATTTTTCCTTGTCGGCGAAGAGTTCGAGGAGGTAATTCAGCAGCTGGGTTTCGGAGAGACTCTGGCAGGGGACGAGGGCCAACGCACATGTGGCTCTCAGAGTTGTGGCTGTATCGGACTGTCCTCCCCAGACGGGCTCGAGTTGAATGTGCCGCATACCGCGAAGATATACATCAGCCTCCTCGTACTCGAGCGCTGCCAGCGCCTTGCTTATCGCGTTCTTCGCCCAGCACTGCGGATCGCTCTTGAGAGGATTTGCGAAGAAACGGTCGAAGGCGGCGACCAGATCAGGGATTAGTTCAGTTAAGTGGAAGTCGCGGCTCAGATCGGCAGCCTTGGCCACCAGGTAATTGCTGCGTTGGGCGAGCGCCTTTCGCAACTGCTTGAGTGCCGCATCGCGCGGTTGGTGGCGCAGTTGTTCCAATGCGGCGAGTTGCTCCTCAAAGCGGCGCTTTCCAGTCATGTGTGGAAGTTTAACGCGGGAGAATCCATTTGTCCCCAACGAAGGCGCTGACCCGCCGCCTGTCATCCCGAGCCCTGCTCTTCGCAGGATTTGCAGCCATTGGCGTTAACCTGGTACCCGACCGATGGCAATGTAGTTCTGAATGGTAACCAGTGCAGGCCCGGAGGGCCGACAGAGAGTAGCCCATGGCGCAAGCCGTGGGATTGAAGATCACGCACAGCCAACTCAGCCCCGGAGGGGCGGCAGAGGCTCCTGCACGATGTCTGTCGCCCCATCCGGGGCTGTGAGTATCAACGGCATCGCGTCCCACGGCTCGCGCCGTGGGCTACTCTCTGCCGCCGCTCCGCGGCTCTCGAAAACCTCACACGCTAGTCGAGCGTTGTTCCAACCCTCAGGTCGCGCGAGGAGGCGCCGACGCTCACGGTGCGCTGGCTGACTGCCGTGACCCACTTGCCTTCCGCTGTTGACCAGTATTGCAACTGGCGGGGCGCCACGCGCAACGTGATAGTTCTTGTCTGGCCCGCCGGAACGAAGACGCGGTCGAAGGCGGCCAGGATGCGCACCGGAAATTGCACGTCGGCCGGGACGTCGCTTGACGCGCCCAGGTAAACCTGCGGGACTTCATCGCTATCGACTTGCCCTGTGTTTTGGACCGTGACCTCGACGAGCAAGCCGCCGTCTGAGGCATGAGTAACCTGGAGGCCGGAGTAAGCGAACCTGGTGTAGCTCAGGCCGTAGCCAAAGGGAAAGAGCGGCTCGAGTTGCCGCCGGTCAAACCAGCGATAACCCACATCGACTCCCTCGCTGAACGTGGTCTTCTGGTCCACGCCCTTCTTCGATCGCTCGGGATGTCCGACGCTGGAGGCCGCGTAGTCCTCCAGATGCCGCGCCCAGGTGACGGGCAGCCGGCCTGCGGGGCTCGTTTTGCCGAGCAGCAGATTGGCCGTAGCCCAACCGCCTTCGTCTCCCGGCCACCACATTTCGAGCACGCCCTTGACCTTGTCGATCCATGGCAGCGCCACAGGCTGGCTGGTGTTCAGCACCACCACGGTGTTGGGATTGACGGCGGCTACTTCCTCCACCAGTTCGTTCTGCTTCCCGGGCAGTCCAAAGACCGGGTTCAGCCGAGTCCATACGAAGACCACCGCAACCTTGGCGTGCCGCGCCGCAGCGACGGCTGCCTCGTGATCGGCCTTGCGCTGTTCCGGCGTATACCAGTTGAGTCGCACCTGGACCGGAGCGTTCGAGGTGTCGGGAGTGATCTTAACCTCGATGTCGTGCGCGCCTTCTGACAGGTCGATGGCACGGCGGACGTTATCCAAACCGTCAATTGTGGGCACGGCGTCGTCCTGATTGGCTTGCAGAATGTCGCCGTGTACGCCGCCCTGAAAAGCGCCCGTCGCCCCCGGCGGCTTGCCGTCGATGGAAATGTTCGCATTCGTGCCCAGGGCCTGCAGGCACATCCAGTAATTGCCTGCGTGCGGCACGCTCAGTGTGCCCTTCCAGGTCAGGGTTGAGTTCGGAGGCAGCATGTTACCGCCTTTGGCCGTGAAGCTAAGCTGAGCGTCCGTCTGAACTGACTTGCCCTCGGCGTTCAGGCGTTCCAAACCCGGCTTGCCATCGTGGCTAAGCGAGGCGCCCGGAACGGTCGAGCCGGTGAAGTTGTCGTCGACCGCGAATGCAATCTTGGAATTGCCGGAGATTTTCCGCATCGCCTCGAGCGGTCCCACCTCACGTTCGGGCAAGCCCACGGAGCGTTCCCCGCTTGTGCCGATGGCCATCACCTGCCGTGCACCGGGGCCGATCAGCGCAACCTGATCAAGGTCAGCGGCCTCGAGCGGCAGAATTCCGCCTTCGTTTTTAAGCAGCACTGCCGCGTCTTCACCAGTCTTCTGAATGATCTTCGCATTCGCGTCAATCGACTGCGCCGTGACTTCATGCTTTGATTGTCCGTCCAGGTAGCCGAATCTGGCGATCTCGTAGAGGACGTGTCCGGCAGCGCGCGTTATTGCCGCTTCGGTCACGGTGCCGTCCTTGAGCGCCTCGGGCATCTTTTTTGCATCGAGCTTCTTCCCGAAATCCGAAAAGTCGAAAGGAGGAGGCGCCGGTTCTTCAGGAAGGTGCCCTCCGAACATGGCATCAATCGTATCGCTGAACTGAGCCTGATCCGGCGGGGGCGGCTGGGAGTCAAAGAACGAAGGGATCGGAAAGCCTCCCGGCGCCGGCGGGCCGGGCATCTCCATGTCCAGCCCCGCGTTGATGAAGCTCACGCCGTGCGTGGCGCCCCAGTCAGAAGTGACGAAGCCCTTGAAGCCCAGTTCGTCGCGCAGGATCCGCATCAGCGACGACTCGTTGCCGCAGGCAAACGTTCCGTTCAGCCGATTGTACGAACACATCATCGACGCGACGCCGGCCCGCACGGCCGCTTCAAAGGGCGCGACGTAGATTTCGTGCAGGGCCTGGTCGTCGACCCAAACATTGGCGGCATCGGTGTCGTAACCAACATAGTGCTTCACCTGGGCCATCACGTGCTGCGATTGGATGCCGCGGATTTCCGCCGCCCCTATCTCGCCGGTCAGGAAGGGATCCTCGCCGAAGGTGTTGTAGCCGCGCCCGAACTCCAGGTCGCGATCGATGTTCACAAACGGCTGAAGCGCGACGTCAATGCCCAGGGCGCGCGCTTCGCGGCCGATCACCACCCCGTTCAGTTCCGCATCCTTCACGCTGAACGTGGCGGCTACGCCCATCGTCGCCGTCTCCGCCTGCGAAGGGTGCCGCGTGAGCACTCCGGGCGGTCCGTCGGCAAAGCGCAGCCCCGGAATGCCTAATCTCGGAATCCCAGCCAGATACCCGGCCTGGCCCTGGTAGACCTTAGGGTCCTCCCACGTTCCGTGGATCAACGTCAGTTTCTCCTCGAGCGTCATCTGGCTCAGCAGCTTGTCTACCCGCGCGTCGCCGGTGACCACCGGCGTTTGGTTTTGTGCCAACAATAAGCCCGCGCTCATCATGACCGCTCCGAGCGCGGCGAAAAGGATAATTGCCTTAGTAAGTTTCTGAATTGGCTTCATTCCGGCCTCCCGGACCGCGCGTCGCGCAGCCCGCTGCATAAGGTTCCAGGGACAGGACGTCCCCGGAGTGAGTCACCGCCATGCGGGGCAGGATTATATATCAAATTTAAGGGTTGATCCTGATTTCAGCCGGTAGTGCACAAATGGTCATACACTACGTCCCTTTACAACCTGCCGATGGCGCTAGCCCCACCGGGGCGGTAAGCCTTCGGACCGGCATGGAACTTACGTACCATTGTGCAATATATCGAGTTAGAGCAGAATCAGGCTCATTTGGGAATCCGAGGAAGGAACGCGGAATGTTCGGCCGGTCAAAACGAGCCCCTTCAGCCATCGCGAGCCTAGGACTCTCTATTCTGATTGGAATCAGCGTAGCCCTGGCCGGTCCCAAGCCGAGGTCCGCCGAGAACTCCCTCCCCTTACTCCAAACGGTTCGCGAGGTCAGACAACTGACGCCCGAGCAGGCCGCCAGAGGTTATCCGGTACGAATACACGCCGTGGTCACCATTTATATGCATAAGGATAACCCAACCGGTCTTTTCGTTCAGGACGCAACGGGTGGAATCTATGTTGCAGTCGCCCCGGGCTTCGGTCCCTTCAAGCCTGGCCAGGTGGTCACGGTCGAGGGCATATCCGACCCGGGTTCGGCGCCCATGGTCAAGAACGCCAAGGTAACCTTCGAGCGGGATGGAGTGATCCCACCCGAGCGGCGGGTCCCAGTCGCGTGGGTGGCGCAAGACAAAGAAGACAGCCAATGGGTGGCAGTTGAAGGGTTAGTCCACTCGGTGGCGGTGGTTGACGGGGATCTGGTTATCAACATCGAGTCCGACGGGGTGCGCCTGCGCGGCAGGATCGAGGAGGGAAATTACCGTAACGTGCCGGCCTTGTATGGCGCTCGAGTCCTGCTGAAAGGAGTAGGTTCGTCGATTCAGAACGACCGGAGCCAGGTGATGGGATGCGAGCTTGTGATTCCCGGCGTGGCGGATGTAGTCGTGGAGCAAGCCCCACCTCTAGACCCATTTTCTGAAACTCTCGAGCCCATTGGAAGTCTGTCGCAAGCTGCCGTGCACTCAGCAGGCTCCTTGATCAGGGTAAAGGGAATCGTCGCCCTGCAACGAAGCGGGAACTCGTTGTTCATCACGGATGGCAAAGACAATCTGCTGGTACGGACTCACCAGGATACCGCTGTGAAACCTGGATCCGTGGTTGAGGTGGTCGGATTTCCAAGGTTCGGCGATTACTTGCCCTTGCTTGACGATGCCGTTTTCCGTCCAGTAGGCATGGCCTCCGCGCCGAAGCCAGAGGAAGTCAGTGCCGGCGATGCCGGTAGCGGCCTCCACGACGCCGAATTGATCTCTACTCAGGGCCGGTTGCTGGGAAGTTCGATCCAGGCGGGCGCTCCGGTGCTTACTTTGCAATCTGGAAGCACGACTTTCAACGCAGAACTCGCCGGGGGAGGTGATGAATTCAGGCCGTACGAAGCGGGCAGCGAACTGAAGGTGAAGGGCGTCTGCCTGGTGGAGAGTAACGAGAACCGCGATGCCACCGGGTTTCACATCCTGCTGGGGGGGCCCGGGGACGTTATCTTGCTAAAGACCCCGCCCTGGTGGACGGTGGGACGGCTGGCAGCGCTGCTCTCGGTGATGGCGCTGCTCATCCTTGCCACGGCCGGTTGGATTGGGTTGCTTCGCCGTCGAGTGGAGCGGCAAACGGGCGTGATTCGCTCCACGCTCGAGTCCACGGCCGACGGGATTCTCGTCGTGGCATCGAACGGGAGAATCGTTACCTGGAATAAGAAGTTTCAGGAACTTTGGCGGGTTCCTGACGAGATAATGTCTGCACGCGAAAACCAACCCCTGCTGGAGTTCATGATCGCTCAATTAAAGGCGCCCGACGAAGCCTGGAACAGGTTGAAGAATCTCAATGCGGATGCTCTTGTTAAAAGCGATCACTTTCTGGAGTTCTGCGATGGCAAAGTGTTTAAGCGGCACTCCGAGGCGTGGCTGGTAGGTGGCTCCCCGGCCGGACGAGTCTGGAGCTACCGGGACATCTCGGCTGAAATACAAGCGAACGGCGAACTGCAACGGGCGAAGGCGGCGGCTGACGCAGCCAACCAGGCCAAGAGCGAGTTCCTGGCCAACATGAGTCACGAGATTCGCACGCCCATGAACGGCGTGCTGGGCATGACGGAATTAGCGCTGGACACCGATCTGAGCGCCGAGCAGCGGGGATATCTGGAAATGGTCCAGACCTCCGCTTATAACCTGCTGACCGTCGTCAATGACATTCTGGATTTTTCCAAGATCGAGGCGGGCAAGCTGGAACTGGAGTGCATTGAATTCAAATTGCGCGGCAGCCTTGAACCGACCATCAAGACCCTGGCCGTACGCGCTCACCAGCAGGGCCTGGAGTTGAACTACCGCGTGGATCGCGATGTGCCCGAGAGTGTGGTGGGCGATCCCGGACGGCTGCGACAGGTCCTGATCAACTTGCTGGCCAATGCCTTGAAGTTTACCGAGACGGGCGAGGTCAACATCCGAGTCGCGCAGGAACGGGCGGAGCAGGATGGCACTTACTTGCACTTCAGCGTCCAGGACACCGGGATCGGGATCCCCAGCGATAAACAGGCCATGATTTTCGAGTCCTTCATCCAAGTCGACGGTTCCGCCGGGCGCCATTACCAGGGCACGGGCCTGGGCTTGACGATATCAAAGCGGCTCGTGGAAATGATGGGCGGACGCATTTGGGTGGAGAGCACACTTCGACAAGGCAGTACGTTTCATTTCACCATGCGGTTGGGCGTGGCGAAGTCGGTCGATGAGGTTGGGTCCGTTCTGCCCTCCAGGCTGGCCGACCTGCGCGTGCTGGCCGTCGATGACAACGCCACGAACCGGCGGATCCTGGAAGAGATGATGTGGGGTTGGCGGATGCGACCTTCCGTCGCCGAGGGCGCGCAGGCGGCAATGATCCGATTGCAGCAGGCGATCGATGATGGAACACCGTTTTCGCTGGTCGTCACGGATGTCAACATGCCTGGAACGGACGGATTCGGTCTGGTGGAGGAAATTCGCAAGCACCCACGACTGTCCGACACCACCATCGTGATGCTGACCTCGGCCGGCCAACGGGGCGATGCGGCGCGCTGCCGTCAGCTCAGCGTCGGCGCCTACCTCACAAAACCCATCGGCGAGACCGAACTTCTGGATGCGATTCTGCGCGTTCTGGGCTCCAACCCGCAGATCAAGGCGCCGGGGCTGGTCACACGCCATACCTTGCGTGAAGAAAAGAGCGCGCTGCGGATTCTCTTAGCCGAGGATAACGAGGTGAATCAGAAACTGGCAGTCCGCCTGCTCGAAAAGCGTGGACACTCGGTGGCCGTCGCGAACAACGGGCGGGAAGCGCTGGAGTGGCTGGATCGGGAGAGCTTCGATGTGGCCCTGCTTGATGTGCAGATGCCCGAGGTCGATGGGTTCGAAGCTACGGCCGAGATCCGGAAGCGAGAACAGGCGACGCGCCGCCACCTGCCCATTATCGCCATGACGGCTTACGCCATGCAAGGCGACCGGGAGCGCTGCCTGGCGGCAGGCATGGACGGCTATATCGCTAAGCCAATTCAGCCGCGAAGGCTTTTCGAAGCCTTGGACGAACTGGCGGCCGCTGCCGGCGGGCCGGATGAAACCCAGGCCCGGGGCGGGCTGACGGTGCTGTAGACACTTCCCTAAGAAGATGTGAACAAACCCTGAATGTGTCATCCTGAGCGAAGCGAAGGATCTCTGCAGTTGTTCTTAGATCGTTGACCCGCCGGTAACTGCGGAGATCCTTCGCTTCGCTCAGGATGACAGGTGGTTAATTTTTCGAACCTTCTAACCTGTGGAGCGCCGCGTGCGCCCCAGCAGTTTCAGGGCGCGTTTGCTGGCCTGCTCTTCCGCTTCTTCACGAGTAGCAGCTTGGGTGCGTGCGAGCCAGGCCCCAGGGTCCACGTTGTCCGCCGTACAATGATAGATATTTCCCAGCCTGTAAGATGTGAGTCTGACTTCCCATCCATCCAGGTTAAGGACCTTCGTCGAGTGCTCCTCGGCTCTCATTGAGATATGCTCCGCACGAACCTATGCGTGGGCCGCCGCCGTTCCCTTTTCCACTGGCGCGCCGACCAGGTTGCCCCATTCCGTCCAGGACCCGTCGTAATTGCTGACCTGCGGGTAACCCAGCAGGTATTTCAGCACGAACCAGGTGTGGCTGGAGCGTTCGCCGATGCGGCAGTAAGCAACCACAGGTTTGCTGCCGTCGATTCCTTCCGAGGCGTAGATTTTTCTCAGCTCATCGATGGAACGGAACGTTCCGTCGTCGTTGCATGCCCTGCTCCAGGGTATGTTTCGCGCCTTGGGAATGTGCCCGCCTCTTTGGCATGTCTCCGCCAGCCCCGGAGGCGACAGGAGCTCTCCGGTGAATTCCTTCGGACTCCGCACGTCCACCAAGGGAATATCCCCTTGCTTGATGGCGTCCTGAACCTGAGGAAGAAAGGCCCGCAGCGAGAGATCTGCCGTCGAGGCGCGATAGTGAGAGTGGGGCGCCTTGGGCACGCCCGTGCTCAGCTCGCGGCCTTCCGCAATCCACTTGTTACGTCCTCCATTCATGATTCGCACGTCCTTGTGGCCGTAAATCTTCAGTTGCCAGAACGCCCAGGCCGCGAACCAGTTGTTATTGTCCCCGTAGAGAACCACCGTGGTATCGTTGCCGATTCCGGACTCCGCCATGAGGTTTTCGAACGCATTCCGGGGGAGAATGTCTCGCTGGATGGTGTCGCACAGTTGCTTATTCCAGGCCCACCCGATTGAGCCGGGCACGTGCCCCTCATTGTAAGCCGAGGTATCGACGTCCACTTCCACGATGCGCACCTTCGGATCGGCGGAATGCTCAGCCACCCAGTCTGTGCTGACCAGAGTTTCGGGAAAAGCATAGCCTGCCATTACTGACCTCCTTTATATTCAATCGCCCTATGAGCAGAGACTAACACAATCTTGACAGTTTCGTCAAGATTGACTAACATTGGGTTGTAGGGCAACCAAAATGAGCTTTGCACTCGCCACGCCCGGACTAACTCGGAGGTCCGATGGCTCGCCGCTCGATCAAATCGGGCGAACACCGCTCCTTCGCCTGCCTCATATCTCTGCCGCGTTCGAGGGAGTCGATCTCTTTGCCAAGGCGGAGTTTCTGAATCCCGGCGGCTCGATTAAAGATCGTCCCGCGCTGAATATGATCCTCGAGGGCGAGCGGAGCGGCGCTCTCGTGCCCGGGCGCATAATTCTTGATGCTACGAGCGGGAACACCGGGATCGCTTATGCCATGATCGCGGCCGCCAAGGGTTACCGGGCAAGAATCTGCATTCCCCAGAATGCCTCACCGGAACGAATACGCACACTGCGAGCCTACGGCGCGGTGCTGGAAGTGACCGACCCCGGCGCCGGGTCGGACGGGGCGATTTTGCGCTGCCGGGACATCTATCGCGCGGACCCGTCTCTCTACTTCTATCCGGACCAATACAACAACCCAGCCAACTGGCAGGCCCATTTCAATACTACGGGGCCGGAAATCTTGAGTCAGACGGGAGGCAGCATTACGCACTTCGTGGCGGCGCTGGGGACGAGCGGAACATTTACCGGCGTGTGCCGCCGCCTGAAAAGGGAACTGCCGCAGGTTCAGTGCGTGTCCGTCCAACCTGCGTCTAGCTTTCACGGGATCGAGGGAACCAAGAATATGGACGGCGCGGTCGTTCGGCCCGGTATTTACGATGCGAACCTTGCCGACCGAAACTTCTTTGTCGAGACCGAAGAAGCGCAGCGAATGTCGCGCAGGCTTGCCAGGGAAGAAGGTCTGCTGGTGGGAGTTTCCTCCGGAGCGAACGTGGCGGCGGCGCTACGCATCGCCGGTGAACTTGCTGCGGAAGGGCGCCACGGGACGATCGTCACGATTCTCTGCGATGGCGGGGGAAAATATCTGAGCGAGGAGTTCTGGGACGACAAGGAGTGAGCTCTCCTCAGCCCGCCAGCTTGCGGGCGAACTCCACTTGCTGTTCCATATCGTCTTCGACGGGGCCTTCTTTTTCATATTCCACGGCGACCAATCCACCGAAATTCTGACGGCGCAGTTCCTGCATCACCTCGGGGATTCTGCAAATGCCCCTGCCCAGCAGCACATTGACTTCGCCGTGCGACGCCTGAATGTCTTTGAGGTGCACCAATCCGAGGCGCGGCGCCAATTTGCGGAGGGCCTCCACGGGGTCGTATCCGCAGGACGCAAACTGGCCCACGTCGGCTGTGGCGCCGACGGTTTTGGAAAGTTTCTCGAGGGCGTTCCAAACGTCCTCGGGGCTTTCGTAAGGGAATTTCTCGCCTTTGAAGTAGTGATTATGAATCCCGAACGTTATACCTTCCTGTGTAAAACGTTGATCGATACGGGTGAGGACGCTGCCTGTGGCGTCGCCCGTAACATTACGGGCACCCAAGAGTTTTGCGAAACGCAGCGCCTTCTCGACGTCTTCGTCCCCTTTGAGGGTGGCCGTGTAATATGAGACGCAGCGGATTCCGGCGCGGTCAAGTTTTTCCTTCGTGGCGCTGAACAAAGCGGCTTCCGGCTTGCTGAAAAGCATGAACTCGCCGCGCGACATTTCGATTTCCTGGACGCGCAGGGCGTTGAGTTGCACGATCATGTCGTCGATAGAAAGGTTGTGATAGCTGAAGGTACCGACACCAATATTGAGTCTACTGTAAGCCTGCAAGGGCGCGACCGCCAGGGTCATGCCGCCGGCAACGGACTTGACGAAGGCGCGTCTACTGATCATGAGATGACGGATATCTCCTCATTGTCATCCTGAGCGCAGCGAAGGATCTCTGCAGTTCGTGCTGGGTTGCAAAAAACCAGGCAACTGCCGAGATCCTTCGCTGCGCTCAGGATGACAAGTTCGTTGGGCCTTAATTGCCCGGCAGCGGCCTTGGCGTCACATCGGCATTCTCGAGGCCGGTGGCCCACTTGATCGCCTCGGTATACATTTTTTGCAGGTTGGGGTTGTCCCAGTTCTCCTTGGGATGTCCAAGCGTGGAGTAGAATACTCTTCCACGGCCATACATCTTCGCCCAGGCGACCGCGAAATCGCGATCGGTGCGATGGACCCTGGGATTCGACAGGTCCAGCTTGCTGGCATCGAGCCGCATCAGAACCCGAACTTTGTCGCGGGAATAATCCTTGATCTGGTAGATCTCGTCCCTCAAAACAAACGAACGCGGCCATTGCTGCATTCCAGGAAAGTCGGGATCTTCCACCAGAATGGGCGCGTTGAAAGTTCCCCAGGGATGCTCGTCGAAGTAGCCCCCAAGCATTTCGCCGTATTCGGGCCAGTCGGTGAAAGTGATGGCGGCGCTGTGCACGCCAACAAAGCCCTTCCCATCGTCGTGGACGAAGGAAATAAGGTCCGCCTTCTGTTGCGCGTCCATTTCCAGGCTGCCGCCGGTGTAGAAGAGCACGGCGTCGAAATCGTTAAGATTTTTGGCGTTGTATTCGAGCTTCTTTTTCGTCAGCACCTCGGTGTCAGTGCGGATGATCGTGTCCCATAACCCCGTCTCCTCGCCTAGCCGCTCGATTGTCGCCATGGCGTGAGAGACGGACTCGTGCCGGTAGCCCTTTTCCTCTCCGAGCACGAGAAGGTGTTTCTTCTGAGGGGCTGGTGATTGAGCAACGCAGAGACTCGAAAAGAAAACGATCAACAAAAGATAAGCTGGCCGGGCGATCTTCATTGGTATTGATTCCCTCTCCGCTCTGAAAAATGACTCCATTCCTCAGCGGAAGTAGAGGCAGGGGTGGTGGGAGCCCGAAGTCGCGGCCGGACCAACCACCCCTGCCCCCCCCCCTTGGCCAAGGAGGGGAATCGTTTTCATGATCTCCGGGTGCAGTCACCGGGTTGAACATCATGCCCCCGGAGGGCCCGCGTGTCAATTCACCCTCCCTTCGCTTCGCCACCCCCACCCCTTCTTAATCGACGAGTGCGGTGTAGGGGTAGGGCTTGCCCTACCCACGTCGGGCCAGTAGAAATGCGGGGACGGCAAGCCGTCTCCGTACGGCGACGCCGTTATAAACGGATAGGGGCGTTGAACTTGGCATTGTATTCCGCCGAACTCGGGGCTATGCTAACAGGCGGTCGACGATACACGAATGAGTTTCTGGACTAGCACTTAATGAGGGAAATCGCCGTCATAACAGGGCGCTGTGGAAGGGCGGGGCTTCAGCCCCGCCGCCTGCGGGGGACGCGATGTGTTGGGCCTTTAGGCCCTGAAGCCACATTGCCTCAGGGGCTGAAGCCCCTATTCATGATCCGTTTCCATGGCGGGGCTGAAGCCCCGCCCTTCCCGTCCCGGTGCTCGGCAGCATGACGCCGACTTTCGTCAGCAACTACTAATTGCAAGAGGTCATTCTTTCTAACTCTGCCAGGAGGGCGAGCTTCTATGGAGAATAAAGGAATCAATCGGCGGGATTTTGTTGGCGCCTCATTGGCGGCCACGGCGGGGCTTTGGGCGTCGTCAGGCACGGGGTTCTCCAGCCAGGGAGCAGGCACACAGAAACCCGTCGGATTGAAGGTAGGGCTTTACACCATCACGTATCTTGGAATCTGGTACCGCGGAAACGCCTTGTCGCTCGAAGACGCGATTCGCCGGGCGAAGAAATACGGTTACGACGGCGTCGAGGTCGACGGCAAGCCGCCGCACGGACATCCGCTCAGCCTCACGCGCGCGCACGCCCGCGAGCTGCGCAAAATGGCGGAAGGCGAGGGCATTGAGATTTACGGCCTGGCCGCCAATAACGACTTCAGCAGCCCGATCGTCGAGCATCGCGCCGCGCAACTGCTTTACACGCGCGACCTGATCCAGCTTGCGCCGGAACTTGGGGCTAAGACCGTGCGGGTATTCCTGGCCTGGCGGGGCGTTACCGAGAAGCAGGGACTCGCGTCGTACAGCATCGCCGAGCCTCTCTGGGAGACCGTCCACAAGGGCTTTTCAGAGGAAGAGATCTGGGACTGGTGCCGCGACGGCATGGTGCAGTGCGCCAAATTCGCGGGCGACTCCGGCGTGACGCTGGCGCTGCAAAATCACCATCCCGTGATTCGAGATCACAAGGATGTGCTGCGCATGGTGAAGGAAGTCAACTCGCCCCACCTCAAATGCTCCCTGGATGCCTGGATCATGGATGACAAGTCGCCGGAGGCCATTCGCCGGGCGGCTCATGACGTGGGCAATTTGCAGGCGCTTTCGCATTTCGGCGGGGAGTTCAAGAAAGAGGCCGACGGGACCGTCAAGGGGCCGGAATACTACGGCTACTTCGTCGAAGCCATGAAAGAGATCGGCTACAAGGGCTACATCGGCTACGAGCTCTGCCACACGCTACCCGTGGTCAACGGTCAGACGGTGGGTTCGGAGTTCGCCGACCAGTGCGCCGAAGGCGCGGCCATTTACATGCGCGAATTGATCAAGGGACAGGCGAGCTGATCGTCCACCTAGCCTTGAGGGCGACGCGTTCGAAGACGATTCAAGCGAACTGAAACAGCTCTCGCAAAGGCGCTAAGGCGCAAAGGAGCGCAAAGTGGACGTCGGTACTTTCTTTGCGACCTTTGCGTACTTCGCGCCTTTGCGTGAGGCCTTCTTTTCCCCCAAAAAGTTACACCTTCCTCAAGAAGGCCGCGTGGCTCCGGCGAATCGAGGGTCGCCCTTCCAACACGAACCCCGCGCGGGCTGCTGCCTGAAGTTCTGATTCGAAATGCGCCTGATTGATATGGCCCGTTGGTTCGGCAATGAGCAGCCCGGCGCCCTGTTTCGAGGCCTTCGCGACCTCCGTGAAGAACCGCTCGGCGCTTGGCAACTCATGAACAACTGCCAACGCAGGTGTGAAGTCAACACTACCAGCCAGATCCGCGAGCCCCATAGTGTCAGGGGAAACCAAACGAATATCTATCCGATTTAGCAGCCCTGCCCGTGCCGCGCGCCGCTTCAGGCTGGCCAGCATACGACCCTGAATATCCACTGCCACCACCCGGCCGGAGGGCCCGACCAGACGGGCGAGTTCGAGCGTGAAGAAGCCCATGCCCGGTCCCGGTTCGAGCACGGTCATGCCTTCTCGGACGTACGGACTGAGTACCTTCCTCGGATCCTGCAGAAGCCGGCGCGCTGGGCTTGCAAGCAAATACCCGAGCCACCAGGGACAAACGCGACACGGCATGGGTTCCTCCTTCACTCGATTTCATTCCGGGATCAGGCCTTGGGTGCAGCCGGGCAAGGGCCGCTGGGTTTCGAACCCTCACGCAAGCCGGCGCGAAAGGCCTCGCGTTCTTCGGGCGTCATCTGGTCCCAGCGGCGAATGAATCGCATTCGCCAATCGTGGGAGAAGCCGGGACGGCCATGGAACCCGGTGAAAAGGATTTTGCTCAGGATCAGCAGTCCCAAGGCTTGCCAGAATCCGATGGAATGCAGGCCGAAGAGGGCTGGCATCAATCTGTTCCAAAGCCACATGACCGCAAAACCAAAGACGCCTCCCGCCAGGACAGCAAACATCACGAATTTCATCACTCGCCGAATCCCGTGCGCTTTCATAATTGTCACCTCACGCTTTCTTGAACTCCTCATAGATGGACCGTAATCGCCGTCGCAGGTAAAGCGCCGCGTAGTGCTTTCGGGAGAGTAACGTGTTCACGCCCACTCCGGTTGCCTCAGCCAGTTCGCGGAAACTTCGCCCCTCGAATTCATGCGCCACGAACACCTCGCGTTGTTCTTCCGGAAGCTCGTCCAGAGCCGCATCGATTTCTTCCAGGAGCAACTCGCGCGCATAGGCCGCCTCCGGACCCGTATCAGGTGAAGGCAGCATGTCTTCCCATGGAAATCGCTCCGCTTCCTCTGTCGCGCCCGCAGGGTCACCCCTCAGCGCTTCCTGCCGCCGCCCGCGAAAGCGGTCGATGATGCGATTGCGTGCCACGCGAAAAAGCCATGCGCCCACTTGTTCCAAGGGCTTCATGAGACGATAGGCCTGGACGAGTTCATAGAAGACCTCTTGCAGAATGTCTTCGACATCGCTTTCGTCCAGAACCCGCTTGCGAATGAAACTACGCAAGCGGCCTTGTTCCCGCTTGACAGTCTCCGCGATGCGACGGTTCTGTTCTTCGGTCATGAGTTCGAGGCTCAGCGCGTCGTCCATCAGTAGTGTAGACGAAAACGTGGGCAGGATATTGTAGGTGTCGGGTGTCAGGTGTCAGGGAAAACCACAGGTACCACAGACCTGCCGTCTAGGTCTGCGGCTCTTCAGGACGTCGTAGACTGTCAATAGCCCCAGACCTTGAAAAAACAGTTCCGCGCTACCGGGTTTTGCAGCAGTTACTTGCTCCCCTCCGCGCACACGAAATTGGCGGCGTCGTTGGGGTCGCCTGAGCCCTTGTACTTCGGGACCAGGGGATAGGGGCAAAGGGGGCGCGTCATTTTAACGCCCTTTGACGGGTCGGCATCATTGACGTATTTGGTGGCGGTGATTCTTGGGGGCGCCGCGCCTTTCTCAACCCACTGCTCGAGCGCCGTGTAGATATTGTGCTCAGGATCGAAGGGAGAATAATCGGCCCCTTGCCCGAAGGAAATCGCTCCCGGCCCGCCGCCACAGTGTTGCATCCCCGGAACCATATAGAGCCGCATGAACGAGTCCGAACTGGCTTGGCCCAAGCTTGCCACTACGCGGTTGTAATAGTTGATTGTGTTGGGGGCGGGAATGGCGGCGTCACCCCAGCCATGGTACAGGATAAGCTTGCCGCCCTGCTCCATGAAAGGTCTGAGATTGGGATCGGTGGAGTCCAGGGCGTGGCTCGTCTTACTCTCGGCCAGTTTCGTGGCTTGGTCGATGTTGAAGGTCTTGTAATCCCACCCTGATTGCTCGTAGACCATATTAGTGAAGTACTGTGTTCCGAAGAATGCCATCAAGCTGCGGCCGGGCGCTGGGCCGGTGATCCAAAGTGACCAGCCACCTTCTCCCTCCTCCGCTCCCGGCATATAGCCTGGGAACAACTGATGTCCGGCGGAGTCGTGCGGCCCGGCATAGATCTTCTTAAGAGCGGCTGCCTGCGGGGCGGTCAGGCAACGATCGGAGTCAGTCTCCTTGCAAAGCATGGTTGCCGGGTCGAAGTTGCATTGCCTCGGATCATTGATTATCCCGTCCCGCACGCCATCCTGAGCGGGGCAGGCGGCAACAACCGCAGCGGCGATGGCGTTGATCTTGCCCGCAGGGATGTAACTGGTGGGGTCCAGGGAGCTGGCTTCCGTAACCCATATCGCCCCGACGAGCAGATGGGTCCAGAAATTGGCGGGGGCGCCGGCAAGGATGCCATCGTAATCCCGGGGAAAGCGCTGCGCTTCCATCAGTGCCTCGCGGCCGCCGTCCGAGCAAGCGGCGAAGTAAGAGCGCCGGGGATGAGAGCCGTAAAAGGCTTCAGTAAGGGCTTTGGCCTTGACGGTCATCTCGTGGAGGCCGCGATAGCCGAAGTCGATCACCTTTTGGGGATGGCCGAGGGCCCACGCCGCGTCGAAGCCTGTGTGCCCGGTGTCGGTTCCCGCCGTCGCGTAGCCTCTTTTTATGGCCGCGCCTAAGGCACGGTAGTCAATCACGCCTGCAAAGCCGCCGTTGCCCTGGCCCTGGAATTTGCCGTTCCAGCCGCTGGCGGGCAGCCAGACCTCGATTTTGATGTTCGAGTCGACCGTAGGTGAAACTTCCGCCACAACTCTGCAAAAAGCTGGAACGTCCTTGAAGTTCGCCGGCATCCCCGGCGCGGGATTGGGCCCGGGAGGCGGGGTGAACGCGCCGGCTGCCACACTTTCAGCTAACGTAATCTTCGTGTAAGGCAATTTAAGTTGGCCGAGGCTCTCGCAGGGTTTTTGAGCCTCACTCGCGCCCTTAGCGAGAACTCCTGAAATCACCAGGAACGAAAGGAATGAGTACACCAACATCTTACGCATCAGATGCCCCCTTCGGCTGGCCTCGAGAAACGGCGCGCCGCGCTATGTACGGAAATCTCTTGTGAGCATCGCACCCTTACCGTCTCCCTGTCAAACGAACTGTAGCTAACAGAGATGTCGCGGCGCCTAGATGTTGTCATTCCGAGCCCTTCGCTGTCATCCTGAGCGCAGCGAAGGGCCTGTCCTGAACGAAGTGAAGGAATCTCGCTCTGGGCTGCTCAGGGTAAACTCCGCGAGGAATCTCGCACAGTGCAAGATAGTGGTCAGAGCCAGATTCCTCGTCGCCTGCCTGCGGGCCGAAGCCCTTCGGTAGGCGTAGGCCTGCCGCTCCTCGGAATGACAGTCCGGCTGGTTTTCTCAGACTCTCCCTAAGGCCGGACGCTGATATTAGTACGACTGCATTGACACTGCGCGGAACGGGTGTTATACAAGGCGTTGCCGTTTTGAGGAGGTCTCGAATGGAATTGTTTGACAAGGTCGACCCGCGAGCCCTGGACCGGCGCGACGGGCAATTGTCCACGCTTTCGCTGGGGATAATCGTTGTCCTGGGTTTGGGTTTGGCCTTGCTGATGTACCCTGCAGTGTTTGGCAGTAACGCGGGGGCCACGGGGCGCACAACGCGAACGCTCTTCTTTGGCTTCTGTGCGTTGTGCGTGCTGGCGGTTGCTTACCTGATCAATCGGCAACGTGTCGTCCAACAACTGCGTCGTAACCTGCTCGAACAGAAAACGGAGATCATGCATCTCCGCCAGGAGGCAAGTACCGACCTGCTGGAGACCCTGCCGGGATTCGGCCACTTTCAGGATCAGTTGACGATGGGCTTTCGCCGCGCCGCGCAAGCGACTGAGCCGATCTCACTGATTGTTGTGCGCCTGAAGCACTCTGCCATGTTCGACGGACCAAGTGAGGCTTCCATAGCCATGGGTGATGCTGCCAGGGTGCTGGTGCGCAAACTGCCTGCCGATGGCTCGCTCTACCATCTGTCGGGGAGTGCCTTCGCCATGCTCCTGCCGAACACCAACGCGGAGAGAATGAACCAACTCGCCAGCCGGGTTGCGGAGGGCCTTGCCGACGCCTCCGGCGCGATCAACCGTTTCACCTTCGAGACGCAGATGGTTAACTACCCAGAGCAAGCCTCCACAGCCTATGAGATTGAACAGATTGCCCACGCTTTCTCGATACCTAAGCGACCTGGCCCGGCCGATCGGACGAAGTAGCGCCTGGCCTCAGCCCCGAAGGGGCGAAAGAGCGTAGCCCAGGGCGCAAGCCCTGGGGGGAAGCGAGAGCCCTCTCCCCGTTTCTCCCCCTCTCCCGCCCAGCGGGAGAGGGGGAAGGGGGGTGTGGGGGGCCCCACGAACTAGTGCTTGGTTTAATGAACGCAATTTGAAGCGGCCGGCGGAAGGGCGGGGCTTTAGCCCCGACGTCTATGGGTACTGGGTTGGAAGGGCCTTTAGGCCCTGAAGCCAAGCCGCTTCAGGGGCTAAAGCCCCGTAATTACGGCGCGAGATTAGCGGCGGGGCTAGAGCCCCGCCCTTTCGCGTCCGACGAATAAGTTGGCTTACTAATTCAGCTAAGCACTACCGTGGCAACGTCACGCTGCCCTTGATCTGGAAACTGGCCTTGACGCCAGGCACGCCCTCCGCAGGCTGGCTGCCGCCAACGAACACGCTATAGCTGCCGGGCATGATCTGATGTTCGCCCCCCTCGGTGACCTGGCTGAGGTCGCGCGGGTCGAGCTTGAAGACGACGTGCCGGGTCTCCCCAGGGGCCAAATGGACGCGTTCGAAACCTTTGAGTGCGCGAAGTGGAACGCTTGGAGACTGCGGGTACTCGAGGTAGAGTTCCGCGACCTCGTCTCCACTGACGCCGGCCGTATCTCGGACGTCGACCTCGACCGTGAGGGGTTGGCCCGCCTCGAGTTTTCCCGCTGACAAGCGAAGATTGCTGAAGGTGAAGGTCGCGTAGCTCAAACCATAGCCAAACTCGTAAAGCGGTTTGCCGGGGAAATACCGGTAAGTTCGGCCGCGCATCGAGTAATCTTCAAAGGGCGGAAGCTGGCCGAGGGAAGCGTAGAAGGTAACGGGCAATCGCCCAGCGGGATTGCTCGCGCCCGCCAAGGTCTCCGCAATCGCCGTGCCGCCTTCCTCACCAGGGTACCAAGCCTCGAGGATGGCGTTGGCATGCTCCGCGGCCCAGTTCGCCGCGAGCGCGCTGCCATTCAGCATCACCACCACAAGAGGCTTGCGGGTAGCCGCCAGCGCCTCGAGCAGATCCTGCTGGGTGCGCGGCAGGCCAATGTCTGTACGGTCGCCGCCGCTGAAGCCGGGGACCTGGATGGGCATCTCCTCTCCCTCCAGGTTCGGGGAGAGCCCGACGAAGGCCACGACCAGATCTGCCTCATGGGCTACTATAATAGCCTCTTTACGCATGACAGCGACCGGCGGCTTCCAGCTCAGAGTGGCTCCCGCGCCGAAGAGCGGCGCATTGTGCACATACTCGAGCCGAAACGCGTGCGCCTTCGTGTCCTCAAAGTGCGTCTGGAAAGTGGTCTGCGGCTCCTTCTTACCTAAGCCCAACCATGTCGAAGGCGCAAGCAGTGTTGAGTCGAGCACCAGCTTGGAATCAAGGTAGACTCGAAAGGTCTCCCTTCCTCCTGAAGGATTCCACCCGGGCTCCGGAACGCTGAAGGTGTAGTTGCCGGGTCCGGGAGGAACAAGCGCGCCGGTCCAGCGCACGGCGAAGGCTTTCATGGGTACGTCCGGGGCAGGCGAGGCAGAGTTCCAATCAAACTGGATTTGCGGGTCGATGCGTGTGAGCGCAGGTTTCCCGGAGAAGTCCGTGGTCGCGAAGTACTCGGCTTCGAGGCCCGGTGCGTTCGCGCTGCTGTCCGTATGAAACACGGTCCGAGGCACGGGAACGGGCAGTTCCTCCAGATAAGCAGAGCCTTGCGCGTATAAGACCTTTACCTTGGGCTCAAACCGTTTGCGGATCCCGTCCAGAGGGTAAACCGGTGCGGAGGGTATACCGTTGTAGTTGCCTTCCAAAGCAGCCAACGACTCCGCGTTGGGTCCGATCACAGCGATGGTCTTGATGCCGGATTTGAGAGGCAGGGCATGGTCCTGGTTCTTGAGAAGCACCATCGACTCTCGAGCCGCCTCCAAAGCAAGCTGGCGATGTTGCGGCGAGTCATCTTCTGAATAAGGAATCCGGTTGAAGGGAACCGAGGCGGGCGGGTCGAACATGCCCAGACGGAACCTCGCGATGAACAGGCGTTTCAGGTCGGTGTCGATCTCCGATTCTTTGATCAGGCCGTCGTGCACAGCCTTGACCAAGGCCACGTATTCAGAGCCGCAGGTGGTGTCCGTGCCGGCTTTAACGGCCAGGGCGGAGCCGTGCTCGTTGTCCGGCGCGAAGTGGTGGCCGCTCGAGATGTCGCCGACGGCGCCGCAGTCCGAGGTCACGTAACCCTTAAAACCCCAGTCCTGGCGCAGGGTCTTCTCAAGTAAAAAGGTGCTGGCGCAAGCGGGCGCGCCGTCGATGGCGTTGTAGGCGCACATGACGGAATCGGCGTGACCCTCGACAACCGTGGCGCGAAAGGCGGGCAGATACGTATCCTCGAGATCGTGCGGCGAGACATTGACGTTGAACCCGTGCCGCATGCTTTCCGGCCCGCTGTGCACGGCGTAGTGCTTGGGCGTCGCCACCGTCTCGAGGTATTTGGGATCATCGCCTTGGAGGCCCGTTACGAAAGCCAGGCCCAGCTTCGAGGTCAGGAAGGGGTCCTCGCCGTAGGTCTCCTGCCCGCGGCCCCAACGAGGGTCTCGGAAGATGTTGATGTTGGGTGACCACAAAGTGAGTCCGTAGTAGATGCTGTGGTTGCCTTCACGCTGCGCCTGGTTATACTTGGCGCGGGTTTCGGTGGCGATGACTTCGGCCTCCTGGTGTACAAGGCGCGTATCCCAGGTGGCCGCCATGCCAATCGCCTGTGGAAACACGGTGGCATACCCGGATCGCGCGATGCCGTGCAACGCTTCACTCCACCAGTCGTAGGATGGAATCCCGAGCCGGGGAATGGCGGGCGCGGTGTGCTGCATCTGCCTGACCTTTTCGTCGAGCGTCATGCGTGAAACCAGATCATCCACTCGCTTTTCGATGGGCAGAGATGGATCGCGATACGGCGCCGATGGATTCTCTGTAGTCGCCTGCGCGTGAGCGTGCCGGACTGGAACCCAGGCGATTACCGCAACGACGAGAAACGGAAAGAGAGCCTTGAGCGTGACCATGCAGTTCTTCATGTTAAGCTCCTCCCGACAGTAGGAATCTGAGAATTGCGCAGTGTCCTGATTTGACTCGTAGCGCTGGCCTTTAGGCCAGCATCCGCGGACCCTTCGTTCGGCTCAGGGCAGGCTCTAAAGGTCGGCGCTACTTTCTGATTAGGACACCACCGGCATTTGAAATCAATTGCACTCGGTGACTACCAGCCCCGCAATAGCCTTGGGTTCATTTTGGGTTCGTTTCTGCACTTTGCAACGTTCGTCATCCTTTGTTTTCAATGACTTCCTGGCTTCGTTCCCACTATTTTTATATTTTATCGCTTCTTCTTGGGTTCCCGACCGAACCGGTTCAGCAACCCTCTCCCTGGGGAGAGGGTGGCGAGAGTAGCGAGAGGGTGAGGGGTTTCTCGACTTTCTTACCTCGTCCTTTGTTTTCATAGACATTCTCGCTTTGTTCCCTCAATTTTGCGCTCGTCAAGTGGAGAAGTCCAGCAGTCGAGGTTGCCAGACGCCTTCCTCCAGCCTGCGGGCGACGGTCGGGGTCGGCTCTGGGTCTCCCACTCCTCGACTCTTTGACTCGCCTGAGAATCGCGCCCTCTGTGTCATTCCCGCGAAAGCGGGAATCCATTGTGATGACAATGGGTCCCCGCTTTCGCGGGGACGACGGCGATTTTCATGGCCTCGGGTGGGCCAAAGGCCGATGGAAACTCCTCGACTTCTTGTCTGCACTTGGAAGCAGGAACCACAGGCAGGAGCTACGGATGAAAACAAAAGAGGACTTTCTGGCATAACGTACTAGCAGGCACGAACCGCCTGCCCAACCCCACCAAACAACTCTAGCCTATGTCGTCCCGTTTGTCAAGAGAAAAATGCGTCGAGCGGGTAGCGGGTAGCGCAGACTCGCTGCTGTTGCGAGTCTGCGGCCTTTGACTTTAGGGATTTGATTCTCACTCAAGTGCCCACTTGAACATGTCCAACGGAGGAACCGCAGAGTCCCAACACCAGGGACTCCGCACTACCGGCTCTACAACGCCCAGGGCAGCAACAGTAAATTCATACCGATCATCTTTCTCAGGGAAGATCTGCGCCGTAAGTTTCACTCCAAATCGCTTGACTCCAGGCGTGTGCATGAGACACTGTGATAACAGGGTAAGTCATGGGGCAACAAGTTTTCATTAGCTACTCGTCTGCGGACAAGGCTACGGCGGAGCGCATTTGCGGCGCCTTGGAGGATGCCGGGATACCGTGTTGGATCGCTCCCAGAAACATCGAGCCGGGGACCGACTATCCCACTGCGTTGGTGGAGGCGATTCGTTCGGTTCGCGTGCTGGTGCTGATTCTGACGGAGTCGGCCGCGGCCTCGCCGCACATCGTGAGCGAGGTTGGCCACGCTTTTAGCGGCAGGAAGCGAATCATACCCTTTCGGATTTCGCAGAAGGCCGTGCCGGAAGATCTGGAGTACTTCCTCTCGATAACCCAGAGGCTCGATGCTCCGGATGGGTGCACCGAGCAGAATCTGAAGCGGCTGATCGAAGCCACCCGTGCCGCGCTGGCGGGCGAGCATATTCCGTATCTCACGACGCCGTCCAAGAGCCGGCTAAGATGGCTTGCGGGCGCGGCGTTGGCGCTGGCAGTAATTGCTGCGGTGATCCTCTTTGTGAAATCACGCCAGCCGGCGGTTCGCAACATTCCCCCACCCACTCCGCAGGCCACTTCTCAACCGAAGACTTGGACCAATCCCGCGGACGGGTTGAACTACGCATGGATACCGCCAGGAACATTCATGATGGGATGCTCCGAGCAGGACAGCGAATGTCATGACGACGAAAAACCGACCCATCAAGTGGTCATCGAGAAGGGCTTCTGGATGGGGCAGACCGAAGTGACGATCGCGGCTTACAAGAAATTCAACCCCAAATTCGTCCCGCATGACCCCTCCAGTGAGGGAAATCTTCCAGTCTGCGGCGTAAGCTGGGCCGACGCAAAGAACTACTGCGCCGCGACGGGTGGACGCCTGCCGACGGAGGCGGAGTGGGAATATGCAGCGCGAGCGGGCAGCCCTCAGGCCTACTATGGGGTGCTCTCCGAAATCGCCTGGTATGCAAAGAACAGCGAAGATGCGCCCCATGCAGTGGGAAAGAAGAAACCCAACGCATTCGGCCTTTACGATATGCTGGGTAACGCTTGGGAATGGGTTCTGGACCGCTACTACCTCAAATACTACGATGACTCGGCAGCAACCGGCCCCGATGTTGATCAGCCCCTCGCTCCAAATGCCACCGCAGTGGCGCGGGGGGGATTCTGGGAGAGCGATTCCGTGGGCCTTCGCGTTTCGCACCGGTTAGAGCAGGAAGTGGAGGGAAACGATATCCCCATCGGCTTCCGTTGCGCGAGAGATCTTCCGTGAGTTCTCTTATTACGGCTCGTTATCTAAATACTCGTCGGGGACATCGTCTTCCGCGACTTCGTGTGTTTTGATCTCCCCCTGATCGGCGTCGGGAGCGTCTTCCACGCCCTTGACTACTCCGGCCTCGAAGGCGTTTCCTTCCTCGATCAGTTCATCCACGCTTTCGGAGTCCGCGCCGGGCAGATCGGAAAGGCCCTCTAAGCTCCCTGACTGGCCCGCCGAGCGCGTCTCGCTTTCCTCACGCTCGAGCGCCGCCGCCCTTTCTGCTTGCGGTGGCTTGAGGTCCAGGGGGTCAGCGTCGAAGTCCGCTTTCAGCTTTGAGGCATTGACCGGCGGACTCGAGTGCGGTCCACGCTTGCCCGGGGCCGCGCTCTTGCCTGTCCTCTTCCTGCTTCTGGCGTGCTCATGTGTTTGGTGTTTTTTGGTCGCCATGGTCACCCCCATTCGGACGCTCGACTCGCGCACCGGGATCGCAGGCTCCGGCTGCATCCGTAAATTAGATGCGAGCAGTGGTACATACGGGCCGAGAAATTTGACCTCGTGCCTCCTGGTGTCATCCTGAGCGTAGCGAAGGATCTCCGCAGTTCGTTTGGGCTAGCGTCCTGTCCCAGTGATTCGTGAAGTAACTTGGGCGATTCGATGGTATGTCGCGAGCCCCGCTAACGTGCCGACGATGTTCTTAAGCCCCAAAGGGGCGAGCTAACAAAGCCCAGGCCAACGGCCTGGGTGAAGAATCCATACCACGCAATTGGCTAGCCCTGAAGGGGCGTGACGAGCCGCTCGAGGCGGCGGAGGCGTCGGTCCGCAGAGGCCAATGCCTGGTTATTTCGCCCTTGCAGGGCTTGCTCCCAGAGAACGATGGGGTCTCGTTCGCAACCCAGGCCGTTGGCCTGGGCTTTGTTAGCTCGCCCCTTTGGGGCTTCGAAGCATTCCCAACCACGGATCAAGTACGTCCCTTCGCTGAAGGGCTGACATATACTACAGACTTTTGTGAACGTAACTAGCAGAATTAAGCAACTGCGGAGATCCTTCCTCGCTCCGATCAGATCGGACTCCTCAGGATGACAGGCTTGCAGGTTTCTCCGAGTCGAGCTCGACACCAGTCGTAGCGCTCGCCGATGTCTTCATGTTGGCTACCGTGCGCCCCATGGATAGCCGTCGCCAGGACCGGTCGAATCGCATTAGATGGGGACGATTTTCGAGTCTTCGCGAACCAGGTGTTCCGTGTAGCCAAGCCTAACCAACCGCCGGTAGCAGTCCAAAACCTCCTTTGGAATTCTCTGTCGAATCTGAAACCCCTTCTTGGGGTAGAGCGCTGTTTTTTGCAAATCGCTCAGCATAATCGCGATCACATCTCTCGTTGAGATCGACCGATTCGGATAATCTTCAAACGCAATCGGGGGCGAGGTGACGGTGATTCTCTTTTGCGGCCACACTTTCTTGAAGGTGGCCCAGGTTCGCCGCTCCATGTAAGGCTTCTGGACGACGATGAAGGTAGCAGGGTCTAGACCGCGTTTTTCCAGCAGCCTTTTGGTAAACGCTACATTCTCTCCGGAGTTCGTCGACTCTTTCTCGATCAGAATTCTGCTTCTCGGAACCCCGGCCCGGACGGCGATTTGAGCAAACTTCTCAGCCTCCGTTTTCCTCCACTTCCCGGTAAGGCCTCCGCGCTTTCCTGAAAAGAGAATCAGAGGAGCCAGTTTCCTCAGGAAAAGCTCGGCGCCATACTTCGCGACTCGCGGGTCGTGGCTGCCGAAGACCAGGATGCAGTCCGCCGGGGCGAGCGATTGGTTCATCCGCATGTAGTCCCAGATAGTTTTTGCCAAGGTATCAATTTGTGTTGGATTCATCGCAGCGCACCGCGGAAAAGCTCCTTCCGTCCCAACTCTGTCCGGCCACCACTGCTCGCACGAAATTGAAAAGCCTCGTCTCGAGCAGGCTAAAGTCCGGCACAAGTTTTCAACTTAGGAGACTAGCGCAGGGTACGTTCCTTGACAACCTTTCGCAAATTGTCATATGCTCGCCTCATCAACGTGGCTATATTCGTCCACCTCGTCGTCCTTGAGTGTTGCTGTCGACGCTGAGGGCCGACGTGTGGAGGGCGTACTTAGCAGGGACCTAAAAAGTGCACTTGATCCCAACCCACCGTCGGACCAAATCCGCCGGCGGGTTTTTTTGTTTCTGCGTACGGGTTAAGGGGAAGGAAGCTTACAAGAATTTAAGATCATTGCTTCTCGCAAACGGCTGAGTAAGAACATGCCGGGGGGCGCGGGAGGCGGAGAGCCCGTGTATCGGGATGGAGACCAATGATGAATAGGCAAGAAAGTGTTTTGCTGTTGCAATCAAGGGACGTAGGGGTAGGGCTTGCCCTACCCTCGACGAGGGGACGGCAAGCCGTCCCCCTACTGATGCTGCTCCTCGTGTTTGCCCTCGCCGCGGCCCGATGCGCTTTCGGCCAGGCTGTTTCCGGCAGCATCTTCGGCACGGTCACTGACCCCAGCGGAGCGGCAGTTCCGGGCGCGGCCGTGACCATTCGAGACTTGGACCGTGGGGTCGATTACCAACTCAAAACCAACCCTGATGCGAACTATGTGCAGACGCACCTGCTAGCCGGGCACTATCGAGTGACCATTGAAGCGCCCGGCTTCGAGACGTTTGTGGCCGACGCAACCGTGGACGTGGATGCCTCGACCCGCGTCGACGCTCATCTGGTGATCGGCAAAGCCAGCAGCACCATGACTGTTACGACGGAGACTCCCCTGCTCAAGACGGACCGCGCGGAGTTGAGTGACACGCTTTCCTCCAATGAGTTGGCCGCCCTTCCGGTTTTGGGGCGCAACATGACGAGCCTCATGCTGGTCATGCCGGGATCTTTCCAGGATAGTTTTCAGGTTGCCGCGAGTGAAAACCCGCAACAAGGATTGCAGGTTGACTATAACGGCCAGAGCTTCACCGCCAACGGATTCCTGCTGGACGGCACGGAGAATCAGAATCCCCTGCTGGCCATCGCCATCATCAACCCGAACATCGACTCCCTTCAGGAATTCAAGGTGACCACCAGCAACTACGACGCGGAGTTCGGCGCGGTAGCGGGCGCCCTGCTGCAAGCGACGACGAAGTCCGGGACCAACGAGATACACGGAACGGGATTCGAGTACCTTCAAAACGACATCTTTAACTCAGCCAATCCCTTCACCCAGTTGAAGCCGCCCCTTCGCTGGAATCAGTTTGGTGGTTCGCTGGGAGGGCCGATCATCAAGAACAAGCTTTTCATCTTCGGGGATTACCAGGGATCACGCCAGCGGAATGGCGAGTCCTTGATCACCACGGTCCCCACCACGGCCGAGCGCAGCGGCAATCTTCAGGCTCTGCTGGGGAATTACATTTGCGCCGACGGTTCGGTCTCCGCCACCGCCTGCGGTAACCCGTTGATGGTGCCGACTACTGAGGGCGGCTCCGTGCCGGCGCAGGGCGGCATGGTGTTTGATCCTACCACGGGAAATCCGGATGGAACCGGACGGGAGGCCATCACTAAGAACGGTCAAGTGAATATGCTCACCGTCCCGACGCCTTTAGCCAATATCATGTCTTATCTCCCCGCGCCGAATAGCGGCCCTGCGGGGGCGATCTTCAACAACTACATCGCCTCCGCCTCCGAGATTTTCGATGTCGATCAGCCGGATGTTCGCGTGGACTACAACATCTCGCCGAAAGCCATCTTCTTCGGTCGTTACTCTCTGGCGGACTTCACGATTGAAGCGCCGGCGGCCTTTGGAACGGAAGCGGGCGGACCGGCCTTCTTCAACTTCGCCGGCCA
>Ga0209517_10000791_pt1 | contig 52078 bp, 44 predicted proteins | sample PeaSoiMetSII2010_FD_187695 | JGI IMG/M metagenome (GOLD analysis project Ga0209517, IMG submission 187695) | Peat soil microbial communities from Weissenstadt, Germany - SII-2010 (SPAdes) (version 2) | ecosystem: Environmental > Terrestrial > Soil > Wetlands > Peat | place: Germany...
TGCACGGGATTTTAACCGCCTCGTTCACCCGCAAGGTGAAACCTCCTGCTCCTGCTTCACCAAAACGGGCTTGACTCAACCGCCCACTTGAAGCCGTTCGCCACACATCTCTCGCGCACTGCGCACTCCAGCACCGCCGGTTACGGACGGATCACGGCCCGCCAAATGGCGAGTCCCACCAGCGCCCTGTTTAGTGATACAACGGAACGTATGCAACGACTCACCCGCAGGGAACTCGGCGGCCTCGCGCTCGCCATCGGAGCACAACCATTCAGGCTCATCGCCGGGAGCAACATCGATTCGGTGTTGCGCACCGGCATGGAGCAGCGCAAGATTCCGTGCGTCACCGCAGTGGCCGGTACGGCGAGCTCGGTCACCTACACTGGGGCGTTTGGTACGCGCGACGCCGCCTCGAACGTCGCTGTGACCGCGGACTCGATCTTTTCCATCGCCTCCATGACTAAAGCCGTAACGTCCGCGGGCGCGATGCAACTGGTCGAGCAAGGCAAAATGACTCTCGATGAGCCTGCGGCCAAGCATCTACCGGAGCTTGGGCATCTCCAGGTTCTGGAAGGATTCGATGCCGCGGGCAAACCCATGCTGCGGCCCGCCGTCAAGCCCGTTACTCTGCGGCAATTGCTCACGCATACTTCGGGCTTCGCCTACGACACGTGGCACGAAGGCATGTTCAAGTACACGTCCTCCGGCGCGGACGCCACGCACGTGTTGGCGTTTGAACCCGGCAGCAAATGGCAGTATGGACCCAGCACGCTCTGGGCTGGCCGCCTGGTCGAAGCAGTCAGCGGCATGGATCTCGAAAAATACTTGCAGCAAAACGTACTCGGGCCGCTCGGTATGAAGGACACGACGTTCATTTTCCCCAAGGAAAAATTCGAGCGCCTCGTGGGCCTTTACCGGCGCCAGGCGGATGGGTCGCTCATGCCGGCGCCGCGGACTATGCCCGCGCCTCCCGCCACGTACCGCGGCGACGGAGGCCTGTTCTCCACCGCTCCGGATTACCTCAAGTTCACGCAAATGATTCTCAAGCGCGGCGCGGGTCCAGGCGGGGAAAGAATACTGAAGGAAAAAACCGTCGCGCAAATGTCGGCCAATGGGACCGGGCACATCCCCGCGGGACGGCTCAAGACCAGCCGCCCGGCTCAATCGAGCGACGTGGATTTCCACCCCGGCCACGACGATCGCTACACCCTGGGCTTTCTCATGAATCCCGAAGCAATCCCCGGCGAGCGCTCGGCGGGCAGCCTGGCGTGGGCGGGCATCAACAATACCTACTATTGGATCGATCCGAAGCGGGGCGTCTCCGGCGTGATCATGATGCAGTTTCTCCCCTTCGCCGATAAAGAGGCCGTGGCGTTGCTGGACGATTTCCAGCGCGCCGTGTATTCCGCGACCTAAGCGCCACCATTCCGCGTCGCGCTTGAGGTTTCGCGTGCGAGAGATCTGCGTTGCTCTAGAAGGGCGCGGCCGGATGGCGTAATCCGGACGATCGAGCGCCCGTTGGCTTCGCCCCTCGCAACCAGTCCGCGATCGTTCGCTTCCTCCCAAACCGGAAGCCTGGGGCATGACGTGCGCCACGCCTCGATCACTTCTTCGTAGCTTCTCTCACCGTTTGCCACCCACCCCAGAAGATCGAGGATCAGCGCTTCCACGGCCGTGTCGCTCATGGTTGATTCTCGCTCGCCTCCGTCCTCAGTGTATCGCCCTGAGCACGCCGAGCGTCACTGCAAGCTGAGAGCCACCGCGTTGGAAAGCACTCCGTCCGCAACCAGGTACACCCGCACCGTGCCCGAGCCCGCCAGGCTCTTGGGAATCGAAATGTTCACCTGATCGAGTCCCGGAAACGCCGCCACCGGTCCGGCATAGAGCACCGGCACGCTCTGCCCAGCCACCATGCACTGAACAGTGGCGGCTCCCCGGATACCCGTGCCGTACAGTTCGATGTATAAGGTGTCGCCCACGGCGCCCTGGCTAAGCGGCACGGGCAGACAACTCCGCACCGCAGTTGCATCACAAGTGAAGACGTTGTCAGCAACGCTCTGATTCGAAGCCGTGACCCGAAAGGCGTAAGCCGCTGCGACGCCCGCGCCATCGGAATTCATACTGTACAATCCGGGAGCGGATGACGCGACGGCCATGGACCCGCTCGCCGCCGGCGTCGAGCCATGGAGCACGGTAACGCGTGCAGTCCCCGCTGCCAGCCCGTCGGGAATCAAAATATTCGCTTGACCCGAAGCCACGGAGACCAGCGGCGCAAGTTGCGAGCCACCCGCGCTATCGGTGATCTGAACCGAAGTTCCGCCCAGCGACGTGGGGAGTGGTAGAGCCCCGGCCGCAACGGCCTGAGACGCGATGTTCGGACCAAATATCGCCACCAACTCTCCGGAAGCCGATGGGCCCGAGGCATAGCTCGCGCTATTCAAAGCCGTGATCGAAGGTGAATTCAAGTCCACCCGCACGACGCTGTAGGCCGGAACCGTCACCGGGTTTGACGAAGTGGACGACTGCACCGCAACGATATTCGCGTTCGACGCGGTGTTGACGGCAGTAGGATCGGAACCGGCGATGAACTGGACCGGCATGGTCCCCTGCACCGGCGAGCCGCCCAAGCGAACGGTTACCTGATGTGCCGTTGCGCTTTTGTTGGTGATCACCACGCTTTGCTGTCCGCTGCCGGCTGCGTAAGCTTGCGCGTACAACGCTGGAATCTGCCCCAGACCGGTCGCCGCCACCATCGCCCCGCCACTCACGGTAGTCGACAGCACCGTGGTAGCGTTCTTCATGACGCCGTTCAGTACCGCCAATCCCAGCGGCTGCGCTTCGGTGAAGAAGCCGAAGTTCAAGGTGAGCGTGTCGATGGTGGTCCCACTGTTGTAAGCGTTTTGAGCATCCATGTAATGCGTCGCGGCGGCGTTGACACCCCGCGTTCCGGTCAGCGCGTGCATGCCCACGTACAACATCGACGGCACCGCCGACATGCGCATTACGTACTCGGCCGCGTAGATCGCTCCGTACAGAGTTCCGTCCGTCACCGACGTGCCGGACCCCAGACCATCGCTGCTGGGAAGGAACTCCGAAATCAGAAATTTCATCCCCGGCGGATTCAGCGGAGCCAAATGTTTCGTCACGTACGCCGACGTCCTGGAGGCCAGCACCGCGTTCTCATCCGCCATCCACTGGCTGAACGCACCCGTGCTCTGCGGCGGATAGTGATGATACGTTACCGCGTCCCAATACTGATCCGCGTACGCCCCGAGCGATTGGTCCCACGGGGGATTCGGCGTGGTATCTCCCGCATCGCTGAAAAAGATCGCCACCACGGCGCTGGGGTCGGCCGCCTTGATCGCATCGCGATACGGTTTCATTTTCATGGCGTAATCCGCGCCGGAAGAAAAGAACTGCTTGTAGAAGTAAGGTTCGTTAGAGAGTTCCCACACCGCCACCGGAATATGATTGGCTTTTGCGTACGCCGCCATCTGCCCCGCCGACTGCGGAGTGTCCGTGTACCCATTGACGTCTATGATCAGCTTCGCGCCCCAAAAATTGGCTCGGTTGGCGGCGTCCACGAAAGCGCCGCCTCCTTTTCCGTTGACCCAGCCGACCGAACCCGTCAGCAACGGCTCGATGTTGGTCCCTTGGAACTGCGCCACCCAGGAGGGCACCATCAGCCCGGTCTGCCAGTTGAACGCGTCGGAGAAAAGGCCGCTCGGGTAGCGGACCCAACCGGGCGTAAGCTGTGCCGCCAGATTGTTCAAGCGGTAATCGAAATACTCCGGCGGAAAAGTAACCTCGTCGTTGAACCCGCTGAAATTGGGGTTGAGCGCAGTGGCCTGTGTGGCGTCGATATCAATGGTGGCGGTGGACTGTCCCAGCGCCGTCAGACCGCTCCAGGTGGCCGCGATCAGCAGCCGTCGCATCTTCATAAGTTCGAATCATCCCTCCACCCAGGCAAACCCAGCCGGCTGGCGTAAGTCTCTGGCAGAGCCGGCCGATCGTGCCGGCCTAAGTTACACCACGCAGTACAAACACAACGATTTTCCTTATTTTTCTCCCGCAATTTGTGTAATTTGCAACTTTCGCCGCGCCGCGCAGGCGCATGCAGGCCCTAGGCTGAAGTCGAGAAGGAGTTCAAATGAAGATCGAAGCGGTGGTCACGTGCGTGGATTACGCGGATTTTCTGGCCGAGACGCTGCCGCACAATCGCAGCCTGTTCGACAAGCTGCTGGTCGTCACCTCGCCCGAGGACAAATCGACGCAGCGGATCTGCGAATACTGGCACGTCGACTGCCTGCCTACGGATGCCTTCCGCTCCCGTTGGGGCGAATTCTGCAAAGGCGCCGCGATCAACGACGGTCTCCAGACCTTGGCGAAGACCGATTGGCTGGTCCACCTGGACGCCGATATTCTCTTGCCGCCGCTAACACGAGCGCTGCTAGAAGCGGCGGACCTCGATCCCAGTTGCATCTACGGAGTCGACCGGCACATGGTGCAAGGCTACGCGCCTTGGAGAAGTTTCCTGGCCATGCCCGCACTGCAACAGGAAAACCAGATTTTCGTTCACCCCAGCGCTTTCCCCATCGGTGTGCGCGTCGCGCCGCAGATCCATGGCGGCTGGCTGCCCATCGGCTTCTTCCAGATGTGGCACGCCTCCAGCGGCAGACTAGCCTACCCCGAAACCCACACCGGCGCCGCGCGTAGCGACATGCAATTCGCCGCCCAGTGGCCGCGGAACAAGCGGGCCATGATTCCCGAGGTGATCGCCTACCATCTCGAAAGCGACGCCAACGCGCCTATGGGAGCCAACTGGAATGGGCGTCAAACTCCGCAGTTCTCGGCGGATGCGAAGGCGCTCACCTATGGAACGTAATCCTGGAACTGGCCCTCTGCGAGGGGTGTGGGGCAGGATGGCATCCTGCGGCGGGTTGCAAACCCGCCTGTCGATGCGTAGCTCCGCACCGAGCCGATTGACCATCGGCCGCAGGTTAGCAACCCGCCCCACAGCCGGCTCTAGTGCAAGTCGCCCCCGCTCAAACTCGCGCCACAGGGCTACTTTTGCGGCAACAGCGGCTTGGTGCTGATCAGATGCTTCACGTCAAGATTGTTCTCGTCGCAGTTATACTCGATCAGGTCCGTTAATCCCGGTGTCATCTTCAGCGGCGTAAACGTGCGCTGCAGCGTCCACGGCTTGGCATAGAACTTGGGATCCTCTACCGTGTACTCGTACGAGATCGAATCCGCGGTGCGCGTGAAGCGCTCGATCACATGCATCTGATCGCTGTGCTGGTGCCCGGCCGTGTCGAGCCAGGTCCAATGTCCATCCTTCAGCCCAGTCGTGTCGACCACCACCGTGTCGCCTTCCCAGTGCCCCACCGAATCGCCCATGAAAGCCGGCTCCATGTTCGGCGCGTGGGCGCGCCCGTCCAGCGGAATCGACCGGAACATGTGCATGTACTCGAACAGGATCACCAGGTGCGTCGGGGACTGCACCCACTGCGTCGGATAAGGCGACTGCATGATGCGCGGCACGCCCGGGAACCAGCAGTTCGACGTCGGATCGTCCTTGGCGTCATGATTCAGGTACGCCGCCCGGCCGGCTTCGGTGTAGGGAACCGTGTCCTCTTTGCCGAACGACATGTTGGGCGTGTATTGAAGATTAAAGAACCCGGTGAAGTCGGGCTTGCCGTCAGCGGTGCGCGGGACAGGCTTGCCGCTCGGGGTCACCGCCGGCGCAGTGCGCCCGCCGCCTCTTTGTGCCGCCGCCGGAAACGACACCAGAGCGCACAGCGCGCACAAAATCACGAAACGATGTTTCAGCATATAAGCAACCATATCTGATGTAGCAGTATACACCCGAGGCCTCACGGCCACCGGGTGAGACCGGTCTCTGTGGTAAGTAGCCGGTGAGGTCGGCGGAACCTTAAGCGCCGTCAGCCGTATATTCTAAAGACGACCATGTTGAAGAAACTTCTTATGACCCATAGCGCGCTGGTCCTGTCCACTTTGATGTTTACTGGGGCGACGCTTTCCGCCGAGACCCCGGGCGCACCCGCCTTCGAAGTAGCGACCATCCGCCCCGCCCCAACTCCGACGCCCGACCTGATCCTGGCCGGCAAAATGCACTTCGGCATGAAGGTCGATGCGGCCCGTATCGACATCGGTTTTATGTCCTTGCGGGACCTGATCGTAACCGCGTATCGCGTGAAGCCCTTCCAGATCACCGGTCCGGATTGGATCACGGCGCAAAGATTCGATATTGTCGCGACCATCCCCGAAGGCGCGTCCAAGGACAAAGTGCCGGAGATGCTGCAAGCGTTGCTGGCCGAACGCTTCGGGCTGAAACTCCATCGAGAAAGCAAAGAAATGCCCGTCTACTTGCTGACCGTGGGCAAAAGCGGACCCAAATTCAAGGAATCGCCGCCCGATGCGGACACGCCCGCCTCAACGGCACCCGAGCCCGATCCCGCCAAGCCCGACGGCGCGATCGTCATCGGTGCGGGCGACCAGCAAATCCGTGTGAATCGCGGCAGAGGAGCCGGTCCGAGCATCGAGGCCTCCGGCGGCCCCAACGGAAAAATGAATGCAACCGTCGGCCCCAACGGGATGATGCACATGGAGCTTCAGAAGGTCACCATGGCACGTCTGGCGGAAATGCTCACCCCGATGCTCGACCGCCCGGTAGTGGATCGCACCGGACTCGCAGGCAACTTTCAAATCGCTCTGGATCTGGCCATGCAGGACATGATGCAAATGGCCAGAGCGGCCGGCGCGGGCCTTCCGATCCCCGCGCTGCCGCCGCCCGCTCCAGGCCTTGGCGGACAAACGCCCACAGCGTCCGACCCCGCGGGTGGCTCGATTTTCGCGAGCGTCCAACAACTCGGCCTGCGGCTTGAAAAAGACAAAGCGCCCTTCGAGAACCTGGTGATCGACCACCTGGAAAAGAATCCCACCGATAATTGACGATCAATTGAGATACCACGGGACGTTGATCACCGTGATGCGCTGGCTGCCCCGCGCTACCAGCAGGGCCTTCAAAACCTCGGCACGCTGGTTGTGGAGCATGTAATGATACCAGCGCCGCTCCACCAATTCCGGCACCACCACCGCGATGCCGCGCCCCGGATGGTCCCGCTCGGCCTTGAGAACGTACTCGATGATGGGCCGCAGCACCCATCGGTAAGGCGAGGGGATCACCACCAGTTCGGGCTCCGGGACGCCGGCGGCCAGCGCCGGAATCGTGGTGTACTCATGCCAGTTCTGGCAGAAGACGTTGTCGGCTTCCTCTTCCGAAGTAACGTGGACCGCCCGCACATCCTTCGAGAGCGTATAGGCGAAGCGTAAGGCTTTCTGCGTAATTCTATTCCAGGTTTGAACAGGGATGATCACTAACGGTGGGTCCAGGTTGGTCAGATCTAGGGGCGTGTGGCTGGCCGTCTCCACCGCGACGGTATGGTAGTGCCGCCGCACCGCGCCCATCGCGGCCAGCATCAGCGGAATCAGCAACACCGTCACCCACGCGCCCTCGACGAACTTGGCTACCAGAACCACTACTACTGTGATTCCGGTCGCGACCGCGCCCAGTCCGTTCACCAGCGTGAAATGCCACGCGTCCGGTTGATGCCGCCTCCAATGCAGCACCATGCCCGCTTGCGAGAGCGTGAACGCGAGAAACGCGCCTACTGCATACAGCGGAATCAGGCGATCCGTGACGCCTCCAAACAAGACCAGCAATCCCGCCGACAACACTGCCAGCACGTAGATTCCTTGCGAGTACACCAGCCGACGCCCGGTACTGCCGAACGAGCGCGGCAGGTACCCGTCCTGCGCGATGATGCGGCACAAGCGCGGAAAATCGGCGAACGCGGTGTTGGCCGATAGCGCCAGCACCAGCAGAATCGAGCCGATGCTGACGTAATAGAACAAGCCCTTACCCGCGATCGCGCCCAGCAGCATCGAAAGTACGCTTTCATAGCCCGGCATCCCCGGTGTGGTGGCCGCGATGCCGTAAGACCGGACCAGCAGCGCAATCCCGGCCAAGAGCACAATCAACAGTCCGATAATCACCGTCAGTGTGCGCTGCGCGTTCGGGGCGGTGGGTTCCCGGAACGCTTTCACCCCGTTGCTGACCGCTTCGACGCCGGTCATGGCCGTGCAGCCGCTGGAGAATACCTGCAACACCAACCACGTGCTCATCACCGCGACCGCCGCCGCGGGAGCTGGCGGAGCCACCACGGGTATCGGATGCCCTCCCGCCGCCAGCACTTTGACCGCGCCAATCAAAATCGCCACGAGCAGGCAACCCAGGAACAAATATGTCGGCACCATGAACAGGACTCCGCACTCGCGCACGCCGCGCAGGTTGGCGATGGTGATCACCACCAGAATCCCCAGGCACATCGTCAAGGTGTGCGGCAGCAAGCTGGGCGCAGCCGATGTCAACGCGCCCACGCCGGCGGAAATTCCCACCGCGACCGTCAGCACATAGTCGATCATCAAGGCCGCCGCCGCGAGCAGGCCCGCGAACGGTCCGATATTTTGCCGCGCGACGGTGTACGATCCGCCGCCGCCCGGATACGCCGCGATGGTTTGGCGGTAGGAAAAGTAGACGATGAGCAACAGCGCGATAATGCTGAAGCTCACCGGGACGATGGTCGCGACGCCCGCCGCGCCCAACGGGATCAGCAGCGTGAGCGCCGCTTCGGGACCGTAAGCGGCGGAACTGAGCGCGTCCAGGCCGAAAATCGGAATGCCCACGGCGGGGCCGATCCTCTCCGCGCGGGCATCCATCGAAGCCAGCGGCTTCCCGAACAATACGTCGAGAACAGGCATTGACCGTATTGTCGCCGAATCGGAGCCGGCCTCGCGCGAATTTCTGGTTACGATCTACTGCATCTTGCCGCCCCGCAAGAGTGGGGTCAGGCTTTCAAGCCTGCAGCCGCCTTTTTTAGGCGGCGTTCCGGGCATCAGTAGGACTCTCGGCTAACGCTGGGAGTACCCGCAACGGCCCTACCGCTCTGCCCGTTTTACTTCTTGCCAGAGGGCCACACCACGCCCTGGTCTTCCTTGGTCACCGGACCAATGCCCTTGTACATGAAGCGCTGCACCCGCTGGCCACGATAGGTTTCGGTGGTGTAGATGTTGCCCTTGGAATCGGTGGCGATGCTGTGCACGCCGTAGAACTCGCCCGGCTGCCGTCCACCTTCTCCGAAGGTCGTCAGCACGGCCAGCGAATCGCGATCCAGAATGTGCACGCGGTCGTTCTCGCCGTCGGCCAGGTAGATGTACTTCTGCGCCGCGTCCTTAGAGAACGCGATGTCCCACACCGAGCCCGATCCCAGAGTGTCCTTCTCGATGAATTTCTCTTTGATGAATTTGCCTTCGGGCGTGAAGACCTGGAGACGGTCGTTCACGCGATCGCAGACGTACAGCAGGTTGTCATGCGAGAGGTCCGCGCAGTGGACTGGGTTCCGAAACTGCTGCGGTGACGGATCGCTGGGTTTGTACGGGCCCAGGTTCTCGTCGCTGGGTTTGTTGCCGAAAGCGCCCCAGTGCCGCTTGTATTTTCCGGTCTCGGCATCGAACACGATCACGCGGTGGTTGCCGTAACCGTCGGCCACATACAATTCGTTGGTCTTGGGATCGACGAAGGTCTTGGCCGGGCGGCGCAGGTTTTCGATGTCGTTGCTGCCTTTGCTGGAATTCGGCTTGCCGATCTGCATCAGAAACTTTCCGTCCTGGGTGAATTTCAGGACCATGTTGTCGGCGAAACTTTGGAACGCCGGGGGCCCGCCCTTTCCGCCGCCCTTACCTTTGCCCTTGCCTGCGCCACCGGCTGCCGGCGCCGCGGGTTCTTCATCCGAACCATTGATCGCCCCGCGTCCGCTCGCCGGGCCGGTTCCGTTGCCGCCGATCCACACGTTGCCCTTGTAATCTATGGTGATGCCGTGGTTGGAATCGGGCCAGTCGTAACCTTCGCCCTTCCCGCCCCAGGATTTGAGTAGATTGCCGGCCTGGTCGAATTCGAGCACCGGCGGCGCGGGCGCGCAGCATTGCGCGATCTTGGGAGTGGCCGCGGCGTGCTGCTCGCCGGCTTCGAGAGATCCGGCGCGGTGAATGATCCACACGTGGTCCTGCGCGTCCACCGACACGCCGATGGTCTGGCCCATGATCCAGTGATTGGGCAGCGGCTTGGGCCACAACGGATCCACTTCGAATCGCGGCGCCTGCACCGTGGCCGCTTGCACCACGCTTCTATGACTCAAACAATACGACCCAACTCCCAGGGCCGCCGCCACGACGGCGAGGGACGCTCCAACATAGAGATCGCGCTTCATACGGCTAACACCTCCTGGCTTCCGCCTCAAGGACGGCACTAATGAGGAATACCACACTTTGAACGAGATGGCACGGGCTACAGCGCCTAAGTCCGAGCCGGCGCGAGCGCGGCCGGGCCAATGTAACGGGCGTCCCCGAAGCCCAAAATCGGGAAGAAAATAAAGCCGAGCAGCGCTAGGCCTACTCCGAACCCGGCACTTTTGCCAAAGCTCTTGGCGAAGTCGATGTTCACGATAATCGCAATCGCAAGATTTACTAAGGGAATCACCATCAAGACGATCCACCACAGTGGTCTGCCGACGATCTTGAGAATCACCACGATGTTGTAGATGGGGATAATGACGGCCCATCCGGGTTGTCCGGCCTTTACAAACACCTTCCATCCCGCGGCGATCATAAACACGGCGACCAACAAGCAGATCGCAATGGGAACGATCACGGCAGCTCCGGTAAAGACATCCCCCAGGTTCATTTGTTCGCTCCTCTTTGAAACGTCAGACCAGGACGAGTGCCGAGTATACTGCACGCTCTGCGCGAGCGCAAAGGAGTCAACGGGCAACAGGGAGTCAACGCGCGACGCTACTTTTTTCCGCTTGCGCCATCATTCTTAGCGACGAACCGATCACTCTGCCAATCAGCACGAGTCGATTCATTGGCCCCCCGTGTATCCCGGCATCAAAAAATCGAAATCGCAACCCAGGTGCGCCTGCGTCACATGGTCCAGAAACAACCGCCCATAGCCGCGATCATACTGCCGGAGCGGCGGCGTGAAGCGGCCCAAGCGAGCTTCGATTTCAGCCTGCGGCACCGCCAGCTCCAGCTTACGCGCGGGAGTGTCGAGCACGATCTCGTCTCCGGTCTCGACAATCGCCAGCGGCCCGCCCACGGCCGACTCCGGCGCGATGTGCAGTACGATGGTTCCGTAAGAAGTCCCGCTCATGCGCGCGTCCGACATGCGGACCACGTCGGTGACGCCCCCGCCCGGTGAACCCTTGTCCAGCAGCTTCTGCGGGATCGGGATGTGCCCCCACTCGGGAAATCCCGGCGCGCCCTTGGGACCCGTATTGCGCATGACGATCACCGTGTCGCGGTCCACGGGAAGATCCGGACTGTCGATGCGCGCGGCCATCTCTTCGCGATTCTCAAACACCAGCGCGCGCCCGCGATGCGTGAGCAAGTGCGGCGACGCCGCGGTCTGCTTGATCACCGCGCCATCCGGCGCCAGATTCCCGTACAGCACGGCGATGCCGCCCTCTTGTGACAACGCTCCTTCGCGCGTCCGAATCACCGTGTCGTTCAGCACTCGCGATAGCGAGATGCTTTCTCCCAGTGTCTGCCCGTTCACGGTGCGGCAGTCCAGGTGCAGCAGATCCGCGATTCGCGTCATCGCCGCGCCCACTCCACCGGCGTGGAAGAAATCCTCCATCAATCCCGCCCCCGACGGCTTGACGTCGGCGATGCACGGCGTGCGCCGCGAGATGCGGTCGAAATCGTCCAGCGTCAAGCGAATCCCCAGGCGTCCCGCGATCGCAATCAAATGCACCACCGCATTGGTAGACCCGCCCAGCGCCATCAGCACGGTGATGGCGTTCTCGAACGCTTCGCGCGTGAGAATGCGCGACGGCGTGCGATCCGTTCCAGCCATCTCCACCGCCATGCGCCCGGACATCTCGGCGATCGCCCTTCGTCGCGAATCCGGCGCGGGAATGTTGGCGCAACCCGGCAGCGTCATGCCCATCGCTTCGGTCAAACTGGTCATCGTGGACGCGGTGCCCATCACCGTGCAATGTCCCGAAGTGCGCGCGATGCAGCCTTCCACCTCGCTCCATTCTTCGTCGGTCATGCGGCCCGTGCGATAGAGATCGAACATACGCTTGGCGTCGGTGCCCGACCCGAGCCGCTGCCCGCGAAATTCGCCCGCCATCATCGGCCCCCCAGGCACCACGATCGCCGGAATATCCGCACTGGCCGCGCCCATCAGTTGCGCCGGCGTGGTCTTGTCGCAGCCGCACAGCAGCACGACCGCATCCATCGGATAGGCGCGAATGCACTCCTCCACGTCCATGGCCATCAGGTTGCGAAACATCATCGTGGTGGGATGCATGAACAGCTCGCCCAGCGAGATGGTGGGGAACTCGACCGGCACGCCCCCCGCCGCCAGCACGCCGCGCTTGACCGATTCCGCCACGTCGCGCAGGTGCGCATTGCAGTTCGTGAATTCGCTCCAGGAATTGCAGATCCCCACCAGCGGTTTGCCGTCGAACACGTCGGCCGGCAGCCCCTGCGAACGGAACCAGGCCCGCCGCATCAAGCCGTAGTAGCCGGGGAACTCGAACCATTCTTTGCTGCGCTGGTTTTTCATGCCGCGAATCTCTTCATGCCCCGTTTCCAGGAACCCAGTGTAGCGATTGATCGCCTCCCGCGGCGGTTCACGGGAGGTATGATCAGGACGTGCGGAGGTAAGTCATGATTGTTGAGGTAAGTCATGATTGTTTGTGATTTGTGCGGCCAAGCCAACGAGTGCCGGCAACGGGAAATCGAGGGCAAGGAATACGACATCTGCTCCAGCTGCTGGTCCCCGCTGGCCGAAAAGTTGAAGGGCAAGGGCCGGGCGAAGCGGCACCGCGAAACCGTATTCCTTCCGCCCCTGCCAAAACAACCGGAACCGCAAGAACCGAAGCCGTTACCCGGCGAGCCGCCCAAGATCTGGAGTGGCGTGGGCCGCAGTCCAGCGTAACCGGCGGAGGCTACACCCGCCCCGCGTCCTTCAAGAACGTCCCGCGCTGAAGTTCCGAGAACGCCTGCTGCAACTCCGCCTGCGTGTTCATGACGATGGGTCCGCGCCACGCCACAGGTTCATTCAGCGGTTGTCCGGACACCAGCAGGAACCGGATGCCCTCCTCGCCCGCCTGCACTTGTACCTCGTCGCCGCGGTCGAAAACGATCAACGAACGGTTCTCGGCCTGCGCAGTCGGCACGGTCGCCGGCTCGCCCACGACATCGGTCCGCACCAGCCGCGGCTCGGACGCGTTCGCAAACTTTCCCGACCCTCCAAACACGTAAGCGAACGCATGACGCGTGGTCTCGACCGGCAGCGTTTTGGTGCGCCCCGCCGGCACCGTCACGTCGAGGTACATCGGATCTGCCGCGACTCCCTCCACGGGTCCCGACTTGCCCCAGAAGTTGCCGCACACGATGCGAACTTCGGTGCCGTCATCGTCGGTCACCACCGGAATCTCGCCCGACTTCACCTCTTGATACCGCGGCGCCGTCATCTTCAGTGCCGACGGCAGATTGGCCCACAACTGGAAGCCGTGCATCCGTCCCACCGGATCGCCCTGCGGCATTTCCTGGTGAATGATGCCGCTGCCCGCGGTCATCCACTGCACGTCGCCCGCCTCAATGACCCCGCGATTGCCCATGCTGTCGCCGTGCTCCACGGTCCCGGCCAGCACGTAGGTGATGGTCTCGATGCCGCGGTGCGGATGCCACGGGAATCCCGCCAGATACTCTTCCGGAACATCGTTGCGGAAATCGTCGAGCAACAGGAAGGGATCGAAATCGGTGTTGATACCGAAGCCAAACGCGCGGCGCAGATGGACTCCCGCGCCTTCGAGCGTGGGCTTCGAAGAACTCATTCGCTTGATCGGCCGTAGGGACATGGGATGGTACCCTCCTGCAAACCACTGTAACAAGCGTGTCAAACGCTACCGTGGTACATTTCTATCGATGCAGATCACACGCTTTATCCTCGTTATTGTTTGCGGTGCCGCTCTCGCCTCCGCCCAAGCCCCCAACCCCGGCCGCCAGCAGTACGAATCCCGCTGCTCGCGCTGCCACGGAGCCGACGCCACCGGCGGCGAATCCGGCCCCAACATCGTGCCCCAGATCGGCGCGCTCACCGATGCCGACCTCGGTTCGTTCCTCCGCACCGGCCGCCCCGCCAGCGGCATGCCCGCCTTCGATCTCCCCGCGCAGGATATGACCGCCCTGGTGGGCTATCTACGCACGCTGATCCCGACCGCGCGCAATCAACCGCCGGTGATCGTGCGCAAGAAGGTTCAAACCACCACCGGACAAACCATCGAAGGCCGCGTGCTCAACGAAGGCATGAGCGAGCTCCAGCTTCAGAGCGACGACAAGCGCATTCATCTGTTCCGCAAAGCGGCTGGCGACCGCTACCGCGAAGTCACCTCGCAAGCCGAGTGGCCCACCTATCACGGCGACCCCTCCGGAAACCGCTACTCCAAGCTGACGCAGATCGACAAGAACAACGTCGCGCGCCTCCGCCCGGCCTGGGTGTTCCCGATTCCCAACGTCACGCAGATCGAAAACACGCCCGTAGTGTCCGACGGCGTGATGTATGTTTCCAGCGCCAACGAAGTGTACGCACTCGACGCGGGCAGCGGACGCCAGCTCTGGCACTATCAGCGCCCCCGCACCAAGGGGCTCAGCGGCAACGCCGCCATCGGATTCAACCGCGGCGTCGCGATCAATGGCGACCGCTTGTTCATGCTCACCGACAACGCCCACATCATGGCCCTCAGCCGCGCCAACGGCGAGCTGCTATGGGAAACCGAACTGGCGGATTGGCATCAGAACTACAACGGGACTTCCGCACCGCTCACCGTCGGGAATCTGGTGATCACCGGCACGGCGGGCGGCGATGAAGGCGTGCGCGGATTTGTCGCCGCGTACGATCAGTCGACCGGCAAGGAAGTCTGGCGTTTCTGGACCGTGCCCAACGCGGGCGAGCCCGGATCGGAAACCTGGAAGGGCAAGCTCACCGAGCACCGCGCGGGCGCGACGTGGATCACCGGCAGCTACGATCCGCGGCTCGATTTGGTGTACTGGTCGGCGGGCAACCCGGGTTCTGATTTCGATGGTGATAACCGCGAGGGCGACAATCTGTACACCGATTCCGTGCTGGCGCTGGAAGCCAAGACCGGCAAGCTGCGCTGGTATTACCAGTTCACGCCGCACGACGTTCACGATTGGGATGCGACCGAGCCCAATGTGCTAGTCGACACCAACTGGCCAGATTCATCAGGTAAAGCCCAGCCCCGCAAGCTGCTGCTGCACGCCGACCGCAACGGCTTCTTCTACGTCTTCGACCGCACCGATGGCAAGCTGCTTCTAGGCAAACAATTCCTCAAGAATTTGAATTGGGCCAAGGGCATCGGCGCCAACGGCCGTCCGATTCTGAACGATCTAAAACCGCTGCCCAGCGGCGAGATCTATGTATGCCCCGGCTTCCAGGGCGGCACGAATTGGTACTCGACATCGTTCAATCCCGGCACAGGCCTGTATTATTTCCAGGCGCTCGAGCGATGCAATCTTTTCTCTAAGCGCGAAATGGAATGGCAAGCGGGCAAGGGATTCATGGGCGGCGCGGCGCGTTCCGCCCCCGGCGAAACGTTCACCAAATCGGTGCGCGCGCTGAACATTCAGACCGGCGAAATCGCCTGGGACCTGCCGCAGATCACGGGCACGCTCACGGCCTCGACGGGATTGTTCTCCACCGCGTCCGGCCTGGTGTTCTTCGGCGAAAACAGCGGCTCCTTCATGGCCGCCGACGCCTCCACCGGCAAGCCGCTGTGGGAGTTCCCAGCCAACGCCTCCAGCCGCATGTCGCCGATGACATACATGTTCGACAACCAGCAGTACGTAGTGACCGCATCGGGCCAAAGCATCATCGCGTTCGCGCTGCCGGAGTAGCGGTATCGAGGTCCTTTGCCGACCACCAAATTCCTGTTCTGGAATATCAACCGCAAGCCTCTCGCGGGCGTCGTTGCAGACTTGGCGGAGGAACACAAGGCAGATGTGATTGTTTTGGCTGAGTGCGACATTGATTCGGCCACGATGCTGATGACCTTGAATCGTCGCGAAAGGGGTCAGTTCCATCTTCCGCCTGGCAAGAACAGAGCGATTCACATCTTCACTCGGTTCTCCCGAGACTTCCTTCAGCTACTGCATGACGACAACCGCTTCACGATTCGGCGCTCGTCCTTGCCGGCGCGCTCGGAGCTGCTGCTCGTTGCAGTTCATCTCAGAAGTAAGTTGCATCAATCGGACGAAAGCCAAAAGTTCGCATGTGCGACGCTAGTCAGAACGATCGAGGAAAAGGAAAAGCAAGTCGGTCACCGCCGTACTGTGCTGGTCGGAGACTTCAACATGAACCCATTTGAGTCTGGAATGGTTGGCGCAGAGGGACTCCACTCCGTGATGTCCCGCCAGGTGTCGAGTCGCGGTTCGCGAAAGATCCGGGGCCGGGAGTATCCTTTTTTCTACAATCCAATGTGGAGTCATCTCGGAGATGCTCGCAGTCAGACGGCCGGAACTTATTTCCACGACAACTCCCAGCACGTAAACTATTTCTGGAATACGTTCGATCAGGTCCTCTTGAGACCCGAACTAGCCGCGCGTTTCGACCCGAACAGGATCAGGATCGTTACCGCCGCGGGAAAGCGTTCACTTGTGCGCCCCAATGGCAGGCCCGATAATACGAGTAGCTCTGACCATTTGCCGCTTGTGTTCGAGCTGGAGTTTTAGGAGTCTACTCTATGGATATGGCTGCACAACCCGACCTCTGGGGCGAGATTCAGATTCCCGATAATGTCCAGACGCCTCTGGCGATCTTGCGTCGGCAAGCAGCCCTGCTCGGCCCCAAGACGCAGAACTTGATTGAGGCCACAGTGGACACCGACACGGCAGGGGGGCAGCTTCGCTATATTTTTAAGTTGGTTGTCCCAACCCTTGACAACTACACTTACGCTTTGTTTACCGTCTGGCCCAACCTGGGCGCCGAGTTGTATCCAGTTCGCGTTGACTACAGCCTGACACTCCATACGCCAGACGATTTTATGGAGTGGTTGAGAAAGCAGCTCTCGTCCCCCCAAACCGGGAAAATCATTACGAATCTCTTGGCCCAGGTGACGAGCTAACGGCCAGCCGGCGGCGTTACTGAAACACCAGCGTCATCGCGTTCGATGTCTGCCCATCCACCGAGCAGCTCAACTGCACCTGCCCGGCCGATTGCAAACTCATCGGCACGAGCGCGTTGATCTGATCGAGCCCCGGGAACGCCCCTTGCGCGCCCGAATACTGGACAGTCAGAGCCTGCCCATTCGCTGAACACGCAGTAGGTCCGTGCGCATGCCGGAAGCCGGTACCGTACAACACCAGGTACAGCGTATCGGTGCTCGACGCGCCAAAGGGAATCGGCACGGGCGTCCAAGTCTGCGAACCGGCGTCGAAATTGGCCGTCACCACCGGCGACTCCTCCACGCCGTTGGAGTGCACCCGGATCACTTGCCCCACCGGCGCCAGTGCCGGACTAACGTTGGCCGCCATGATCGACACCTTCGCCGACCCGAGCGTCGCGGCGAAACCCGCACCACCGAGCGTCAGCGTGGCCGCTCCCGTGGGAGTATCGCCGGGAACGATGAAGTTCACCTGTGACGCCGACACGTACAAGAGCGGCGCCGCGTGGTTCGCGCCGCTCGCGTCGGTGATCGTCACCGTCAAGCCTCCCAAAGTGGTGGGCGGCGGCACCTGCGACGCCGACCCGGTCGTGGCCGCCAGCGACGCGCCGAAAATCGTCGCGAACTCATCCGGCGCGAAGGCGGAAAACGCCGCCGAAAACCCGCTGGTGACCACGATCAGCGCCAGCGGACTCGAAGTGCCCGCCGGATAGTTCGAATCCCCCGAGTAAACCGCCTGGACCGTATGCCCTGCCGGCGCGGGATTCAAAATCGCATTCGCCGACCCGCCTGCCAGCGTTCCCGTCGCCAGCGTCTTGCTCGCCGTGACATCGTTGAATTGCACCGTGCCCGTAGGCGCGGCGGTCCCACTGCCGCTCACCGCCGAAGTGAGGACAAGTCCGCCCGCTCCTTCCGAAAACACCAGGCTCACCGACGGTGCCGCGCGCACCGTCACCACCACCGGGCCGGATGTCGACGACGCAAAGTTCGCATCGCCGCTATACACAGCCGTGATTACGTGCGTTCCAGCGGCCAGCGTCGAAGTCGAGAACGTTGCAGAAGTCCCGTTCAGCGCGGCCGTGCCCAGCGTCCCTGTGCCGAGCATGACTGACCCGTCCATGAACGTCACCGACCCGCTAGGCAACCCGATGCCGCCCGACCCAGTCGCGGACACCGCCGCCGTAAACGTCACGGTCTGGCCCACACCGGCGTTGCTGGGATTCGCGCCCAGCGAAGTAATGGTGAACGAATTCTGCACCACCAACTGCAGCACCGGCGACCCCGACCCGCTGAAGTTCGCATCCCCGCCGTAGCTGGCCGAGATGTAATGCGTGCCCGGTAGAAACGTTACGGTGATTTGCGCGATCCCCGCTCCGTCGAGCAGCGCCGAGCCCAACTGGTTGCCGTTGTCGAAGAACGTGACCAGTCCACGCGGTGTCAACGTCAGCGGCGGAAACGGCAAAACCTGCACCGCCAGCACGACGCTCTGTCCCGCCACCGGACGCGGCGGAGCCGTCTGCACCTGGCTCACACTGCTGAATCCTAAAGTGACCACCGCCGACACTCCCGGCGATGTCGACCCGGCGTAATTCACGTCTCCGCTATACACCGCCACGAACACATAATTTCCCGGCGTGGGTATCTGGGCCGTGAGCTGCGCCATACCGTTTACGTCGATCTGCACCGTACCCAGAATCAGGGGCCCCGCCATAAACCGGACGATTCCCGTGGGGTCGGCCATCACCTGCGGCGGAACCGGCGGCACCGCGGACACCTGCGCGCGCAGCGTCACCGTTTCGGCGACTACCGGACTTGGGTCGGACAGCGATAGCGTGGTGGTGGTCGCAACCTGAGCCGCAAGCGGAAAAGCGGCGAGCAGCGCGGCGGCGCCTATGAGAGTGGATTTCACGCCTACCTCAACTCTACATTAGATACGCGTAATCCGAGCCGGGAACAGCTCACACGTGGAGCAGGCTTCAGCCTGCAACGGAGGCTTAAGCCTCCGCTCGGGCACGGGTGCTGAAGCACCCGTCGCAGTCTAAAGCCCGCTCCACTGAAGGCAATCACTTATGGCGTCGTAGGTATCTTCGCTGTTATCTTCGCGGCAGCGCGAACACGATGTACGCGCCCGGGCCCGGCGGCACGGCCGGCTTGCCGGTGTCGATCCGCGCGTTCATCATCCCATCGCCCGCAGCTACGCACAACGCCAGGTACTCGCGGCCCGCGATTTCGTAGATCGCCGGCACGCCTTCCGAACCTGCCGGCAAGTCCTTCTCCCACAAAACGTGACCCGAGTCCTGATCGTAAGCCCGCACCTTCCGGTCCGAAGCCGTGGCGACAAACAGCAGCCCGCCCGCGGTCGCTACCACTCCACCACGCGGGAAGTGTGCGCCCGTATCGGCGTGCCCCTGCTCCGCGAGCGCCGTAACTCCGCCGTTGGGGATCTGCCATTTGATCGTTCCGGTGTTCAGATCGTAAGCCGTCAGTTGCGACCAGGGCGGCCCGATCGCCGAAAGCCCGTTGGTCATGCGCATGAAATCGTACGGTGCCGCGTAGCGCGGAAACTCGCCTTGTTCCGTGACCAGCGGGAGGATCGGCGCGGGCGGACCATCTTTACCCTTGCCTTTGCCCTGACCTCCGCGGCCCTGTCCGGGCGGATTCAGCTTGATCACCATGGGCAGTTCCTTCGACACGATGAACATGGTGCCGCGGTTCGGGTCCACGGCCGAGCTGCCCCAATTGGCTCCGCCGTTATTCCCCGGAATCTGAATCGTCCCCTGCAGGCTTGGCGGCGTGAACAAGCCCTCGTTGCGATAGGTCTTGAACCACTCATGCACCTTGGCCTTGTCTTCATCGGAAATGTAAGGATCGATTTCTTGCTCCTTAAACGACTGCCGCGCGAACGGCGGCGGCTTGGTCGGGAACGGCTGCGTGGGCCACGATTCCTCGCCCGCCACATCCGACTTCGGGACCGCGCGTTCCTCAACCGGCCACAACGGCTCGCCCGTCACGCGATTGAACACGAACAGAAATCCCTGCTTGGTGGGCTGCGCGATCGCGTCCACATTCTTTCCGTCATGTTTCACCGTCAGCAGCTTGGGCGCGGTGGGCAAATCGTAATCCCACAAGTCGTGATGCACGAACTGGAAATGCCACAGCCGCTTGCCCGTGCGCGCATCCAGTGCCACCAGGCTATTGCCGAACAAGTTCTGCCCGTGCCGGTTCGCGCCGTAGAAGTCGTAGCGCGCGGTGCCGAAGGGAATGTAGGCGATGCTGAGCTTCTCGTCCACCGTCATTTCATTCCAGTTGTGCACGCCCCCGGAAGTCTTCCAAAAATCCTTCGGCCAGGTGTCGTAGCCGAACTCGCCCGGACGCGGCACCGAGTGAAACACCCACGCGAGCTTCCCCGTGCGCACATCGTAAGCGTGCACATCCGCAGGAACCGCGGCGTAGTTATCGCCCCTTGCGGGCAGCGGCAGGATGATCAGGTTCTCGAAAACACGGCCCGGATTGTTGGTCTGCATCGATGGGATCGCATCCAGATCGCGATCCAGGCCCACGCGCAGATCGGTGCGTCCGTTGTCACCGAACGTTTGGATCGTCTCGCCGGTGCGCGCGTCGAGGGCGGTCAGGAATCCGGCGTTGAGATACAGCAGCCGCCGGTCGGAGCGGTCTTTGTTCTCCCAATAATTGAAGCCGCGCGTGCCCACCGCGCCGGTGTTGGGATGCGCCCACAGCTCCCGGCCCGTCGCCGCATCCAGCGCCACGATGGAGTTGTTCTTCGCCAGCACGTACATCGTGCCGTCGATCACAATCGGGTTGAACAGGTAGTTGCCCTTTTCCCCGGTCGGATACGTCCACACGACCTCGAGCTGCTTGACGTTGTTCTTGTTGATCTGTTTCAGCGACGAGTATTGCTCCGAACCCGGTCCGCCCAGATAAGCGGGCCAGGAAGCGTCGGCGGCGAACGCGGCCACGCTCCATATCGATAGGACGAAGACCATCGCCCGCCCGCGCAGCGCCCCAGTATGCATCAGGACAAAACTCCTTCAGGAAACAGATACCACGAATCCCGAGGTGGTGTAGAGTAGGCGTTGGCTTTCGTTCAGCCCACCACTGCGACGGATCGCTCCACTTCGCCGGTCTGGTTCGGGATTCTTGCGGTGGCGTACGGCGTGTATTCCGCGATTCACTCCACGCTGCTGGGATTTCTGTTGCGCAACCAAGGGGTTCCGGTGGAGCGGATCGCGGGAGTGGTGGCCTTCGGAATGCTGCCCCTCACGTGGAGTTTCGCGCTGGCCCCGCTGGTCGATCTGGGCCGGCGCCGGCGCAACTGGGTGATCGGCGGATTCCTGCTGGCGGCCGCCTGCCTCTGGCCCGTGGTCTCGTGGACCGGCTCGTCACTGACGTTGCGAACTACATTGCTGGTCTGCGCCGGCGTGTGCACCACCATTGGCACCACCGCGCTCAACGCGCTGATGACCGAATTCTCCCCGTTGCTGCGCGGCCGCGTGGGTGGATGGTGGCAAGCCGGCAATGTCGGAGGGGGAGCGCTAGGCGGAGGCCTGATGCTGTGGCTGGCGCAGCGGCTCAGCGGTTCGCTCCTGGCGACCGCCGTGTGCGCCGTTTTTCTGGCGCCTGTGCTGGCCGTGTTCGCGGTGCACGAGCAGCCGCACGCGCAAACGGCTGTTCCCGTTTTCGCGCGCTTCGCCGGATTATTCGGCGGGTTGCGGGAGTTCTTGAAGTCCCGCCGCACGTATGCCGGATTGCTGTTCTTCGTCGGTCCGATGGGCACCTCGGGAGCAGTGTTCTCCGCGCTCGCGGCGGACTTTCACGCCTCCGGCAACGAAGTGGTGTGGATCACCGGCGTAGGCGCGGGATTGATCGCCGTTGTGGGCAGCCTGATCGGCGGCTGGGTCGCCGACCGCGTGGGCAAAGCCTGGGCCAACATCCTCGGCGGTGTGATCCTGGCCGCCTGCGCCGCCACGCTGGCCGCCTCACGCCTTTCTCCCGTATCGTTCGGCGTAGGCGTGCTGAGCTACCAGCTCTTGATCGGATTCGGCTACGCGGCGTACACGGCGTTGCTGTTGGAAGTGATCGGAGGCAGGCGGGCCATCGCCGCCACCGGTTATAGCGCCCTGAACTCGGCGGGAAACATTCCCCCCGTTTACATGACTGCACTAGCCGGCGTGGCCTACAAACACGTGGGCCCGCGCGGGCCCATGGCCTTCGATGCTGTCGCCAATCTCGCGGGCGCCGCGGCGCTGACGGCTTTGCTGATCTGGGCAGCCCGCCGCAGGAACCAATGGGATCTAACTTGAACGGAGTGAGAAGTCGGCGAAAAGAGTTATCTACGAAGGTTCTCTAAGCGCGTTGACCGCCCAATTCCAACTGGTCTGAGCCGCGCCGGGCAGCGCTTCCGGGGGTTTTGGGGGAGCGGCCTTTGACACTGCGTTCACGAGCCAATAAAATTGAAAGAACTCCTCGAATATCTCTGAGTCCGGAATCATATGGCCGTCTCTACCTATACGCGTAAGCCGCCGCCGCTGCCGGTGCGGTATGGATTCGCCGCCGTCATGTATGGCGTCGTGACGCCCATGCTCTGGACCTCGGAGAAGCTGGGCCGCGCCGACCGTGTGTTCCAGTCCATGCGCGCGCGCCAACTCCGGCAACTCGCGAAGAGCAATCCGTTCAAGGCGTATGTCCCCGGCAAGCAGGACGTCATCGTGGCCACCTATCCCAAGAGTGGCACCAACTGGATGATGCAGATCGCGCATCAGTTGATTTACAACGGAAGAGGCGAATTCGATCACATCCACTGCGTCGTGCCGTGGCCCGACGTGATGCCTCCGTTCATGCAGGGATACGCGATCCCGCTGGAGCAAGCCGAGCATTGGAAGACTTCGCCGGGACAGAAGAGGGTCATCAAAAGTCATTACGACTGGAACTTGCTGCCGCACTCGGATGAGGCCCGTTACATCATGGTGATCCGCGATCCCAAGGATGTGTTCGTGTCCAGCTATCACTTCGTGAAGGAGATCATGTTCGGGCGCGCCATGCCATCGGTCGAGACTTGGTTTCAGGCATTTCTGTCGTCGGGCATCATGGGATTCTCCTGGGCCGCCAACACCGCCGGTTACTGGGAGCAGCGCCACCGGCCGAACGTGCTGATCCTGTCGTTCAAATCCATGAAGCGCGATCTGAAAGCAACCGTGGTCCAGGTCGCCGAGTTTCTGGATCTTCACCCCACCGGTGAAGTCGTCGACGAGGTCTGCCGGCGGTCTTCCTTCGAATACATGAAGTGCATCGATGAGAAGTTCCGGGCCTGGCAGGTGGGGCCCTGGCGCCCTGAGCCGACCATGATTCGCAAGGGAAAGCAAGGCGGATCGTCGGAGTTGATGAGTCCCGAGCAGCAGCGCCAGATGGACGCGCATTGCATGGCGGAATTGAAGCGCCTGAACTGCGATCTTCCTTACGAGGAGTTTTGCGACTTGGCTCGATGACCCGGTACGCTAGTGTCGTGCGGCAAGAGCAGAATGACATTTATCCGGGGTGCCAAGACGCCGGCTGAAAGCCGGCGGCAGCCTGAAAGGGCTGCCCCACAACCTCTATGCATAAAGGATTCACCGTGTGGCTGACAGGCATGTCCGGCGCCGGCAAGAGCACGGCTTCGCATCTGCTGGCCGAGCAGCTGCGCGCTCTGGGTGCGAAGGTCGAGGTGCTGGATGGCGATGTGGTGCGGACGCATCTGTCGAAGGGGCTCGGATACAGCAAGGAGGACCGCGACGAGAACGTGCGCCGCATCGGATTCGTATGCGGATTGCTGGCCCGCAACGGCATCATCAGCATTGCCGCCGCGATTTCGCCGTATCGCGCCGCTCGCGAGCAGGTGCGCGCGCAGATTCCGAACTTCGTCGAAGTGTACGTGGAGTGTCCTCTCGAGGTGCTGGTGGAGCGCGACGCGAAGGGACTGTATAAACAGGCGCTGGCAGGCGAGATCGCTCACTTTACCGGTATTTCCGATCCTTACGAGCCGCCGCTTGCGCCGGAAGTGACCCTGCACACCGGGCGGGAAACGCCGGAGGAGAGCGCCGCCAAGATCTTTGAAGCGCTACAAAGGTTGGAGCTGGTGTCCTATGATTGATCTGCATTCGCACACCAGCCAATCTGACGGTACGTTCTCGCCCGCGGAGTTGATCGCCGAAGCGCGGCGTGTGGGCGTGAGCACGCTGGGCATCACCGATCACGATACCTTCGCCGGCTATGATCAGGCGGTGGCGGCCGCGCGCCAGGCGGGCGTCGAGCTGGTATGCGGCATCGAGCTTTCGACCAAATTGCACGGGCAGTCGGTGCATTTGCTGGGCTACTTTCTTCGAGCCGGCGGGCCTAAGGCGGATGGGCCTCGGGCCGGCGGGCCGCTCGGTGACGGGCTGGACGGATTTCGTTCGTGGGTGGTGGAGATGCAGGCGTCGCGGCGCGACCGCAATGTGAGATTAGTGGCGCGGTTGCGGGAGTTGGGCGTCGAGATCACGCTCGCAGAAGCCGAGGCGCGCGGGCGCGGGATGACCGGACGCCCCCACTTCGCTCAGCTTCTGCTCGAAAAAGGTTACGTGGGCAGCCTGCAGCAGGCCTTCGACGATTACCTGGATGAGTCGGCGAAAGGCTACGTGTACCGGCCCGAGCCGCAATTCGCCGAGGGTGTCGCCAGGATTCGTCGCGCGGGCGGAATCGCGTCGCTGGCGCATCCGGTTCGGGTAAAAGGAGACATCGCGGCGATGCTGCCGGAGTTGTGCGGCGCAGGGCTGAATGCGATCGAGGCCTATCACGGCGATCATTCGCCTGAAGACACGCGGGCTTATTTGGAGCTCGCACAGCGTTACGGGATTCTGGCGACGGGCGGGTCGGATTTCCACGGTGCGGCCAAGCCGGACGTGGAGCTGGGGACCGGACGCGGAAAAAATCTGTCGATTCCCGGCGATCTGTGGGAGCGCATGCGTGGCGTCGCCGGCGCGGACGGACGCGTGGAGACACTGCGGCCGTAGGGAATTTGTTCGTTGCGGTGGCCGGGGCTCTCGGACTTATCGCCGTGCGTTACCGGCCACCAGTGATTGGAGGGCATCTGGTGAGGTTTGATTTTTGATGCGCGCTGGATGGCGCGCCTTAACCCCTTTCAATGCTGCTTCAATTTGCAATGCGGACCGCCTTTTTATTGGCGCCGCGCCACTCTCTGAACATCTCGCGAGCCGGCGATAAGAGCTATCCGGTCATCGCAGACTTCTCAGAACCCGGTTCCAATGTCTCCCGTCGATTACTAGCGCCACAAGCAGCAACCGCAAGACGTTAACGGTCTCCAGGAGTTCAGTACCACCTCAATCGCAACGCTTCCCGGCCAGGAAGTTTCTCTGACGGCTCCATGGTAGGGCACGCGGATCGAGTGCCGAGGGCTGCGCGCGGGCAAGGGGTTCAAAACAGGAGCGAAATATTCTGGCTCGGCCTGTCAACGCGACGGCCTTCGGCCACAACGGGGTATTAAAAAGCGCGTCGCAGCCGCCCTGTCCTGATCGGCGCGGCCATCTTTATCTTCGGCCACAGATGTCACACAGATTTCACTTGGTGCCGATGCTTTGCGCGTCGTTATCTGTCTGAAATCTGTGGGGCATCTGTGGCCTAATGGTGTGCGTAAGGGTACGCTCGGACGCGCCTCCGGATTCGAGGACACTCTACCCTTTGACAAGGTGCGTTTGACCCGGTATGATGATGCCGATTGTGGATTCGTGTGCCGGGTGAAAGGAGCAAGCGAGTCATGGCTGCTAAGTTCCTCGTTGACAGGTTGGTTGGGATGAGCATGCTGGCCTCTGCCGCGTGCCTGATGTTGTCCAGCGCCTCGTTCGGTGCAGACACCGTGACGTTTACTAAAGACGTCGCGCCGATTTTGCAGGAGAAGTGCCAGGAGTGCCACCACAAAGGCTCCATGGCGCCGATGTCGCTGGTGACCTATGAGGAAACGCGGCCCTGGGCCAAGTCCATCCGCCAGCGCGTGATCACTCGGCAGATGCCGCCTTGGCACATCGATCCCACCGTGGGCGTGCAGCAATTCAAGAACGATATGTCGCTGAGCCAGGCGCAGATCGACACGCTGGTCCGCTGGTCGGACGCGGGCGCGCCGATGGGCGATGCCAAGGACATGCCCGCTCCCAAGCAATGGCCCGAAGCGGACGAATGGAAGGCCGCCAAGGAACTGGGCCAGCCGGATCTGGTGGTCAAGTCCGAGCCCTACACCATGGCCGCACATCACCAGGATGTCTGGTGGCGGCGGGAGTCCGACATCGGCCTGACCGAGCCGCGCTGGGTTAAGGCGGTCGAGATGCGGCCGGGTTCGCTCGCGGGCCGCAGAATTACACACCACGCGGTGGCGTATCTGGCGCAGGACGATCCTGACAGTATTCTGCCGGGCAGCAGCCCCGATCTGCGGGGCCGGGCTTCCTTGATGGAGTGGGCTATCGGCAAGGGCTACGATTTGTATCGTCCCGATACCGGCAAGCTACTCCTGCCGGGCTCGAAGATCTCTTGGGACGTTCACTATCACGCCGTAGGCGAGGACATCCGCGATCACGTGGAGATCGGCATCTGGCTGTATCCCAAGGGCCAGGAGCCGAAGTATCGCACCTATTTGACGGGTTTCCAGGCCATTAAGGGCCAGGATCGCGCCCGCCTGGTGGACATCGCGCCCAATAGCATCGCGGTCACCCAGAACACCACCGTATTGAAGCAAGCCGCGATTCTTGAAAACTTCCAGCCGCACATGCACCTTCGCGGCAAGGCCATGGAGGTCGAGGCCATCCTGCCCGACGGATCGAGCGAAGTGGTCAGCTACGTCGGCGCGTTCAACTTCAACTGGATGACCAACTACATCTACACCGACGACGCGGCTCCCATGTACCCCAAGGGCACCATGATCCGCGTGACCGCATGGTATGACAATACTCGCGCGAACCCCAATAACCCCGACCCGGATCAGTGGGTGGGCTTTGGCGATCGCACGGTGGACGAGATGGGTCACGCGTGGATGAACGTCACCTACGTGAGCGACGACGATTACAAAGCCTGGGCCGCCAAGCACAAGAAGCAGCAGGTCGCCGCCCGGCAGTAACATAACAGGTGGTCATGATCAGAACTGCGTCGATCGTATTGGCGGCGGCGTTTGTCACGTCGTCTGCCGCGGTGTACGGTCAGTCTTTGCCGCTCGAGCCGATACACGAATCCGGCGCGAGCGTCACCGGTGCTTTCGAAGGTTGGTTCAAGAACGCCGACGGAACATATAGTCTGCTGCTGGGTTATTTCAACCGCAATACGAAGCAAGCGGTGGATATTCCTGTCGGGCCGGATAACCGCATCGAGCCGGGCGGTCCGGATCAGGGCCAGCCCACGCACTTTCTTACCGGGCGCCAGTGGGGCATGTTCGCTATAAAAGTGCCCGCCGATTTCGGCAAGAACAAGCTCACCTGGACCATCGTCGCCAACGGCCGGAACATGGTGATCCCAGCCAGCCTGCATCCGGATTACGAGATCTCTCCCATGATGGAGGCGTCGGTGGGCAACACTCCGCCGGTGCTGCGATTTGAGGAGCGCGGTCCTTCTACCCAGGGGCCTGCGGGGATGTCGGTTTCGCGAACGGTGAAGGCGGGGAGTCCGCTGACTTTGACGGCGTGGGTGGAAGACGACGCTAAACTCACCACGTCGTCGGGCGCGCCGCCGCGAAATCTGGGCGCTCCGGTGACGCTGCGGTGGAGCAAGTATCGCGGTCCCGGCGAGGTTACGTTTGCCAGTGCGCGGCCGGAGATTGAGAAATCGGCTGGGGGGAGCCCGGGAGTACCTTTTGCGGGCAAGGCTACTACGTCCGCCACCTTCAGCGCTCCCGGCGAGTACGTTTTGCACGTGACGCTGAACGATTACTCGGGCGAGGGCGGGCAAGGGTTTCAGTGCTGCTGGACCACCGGCAAGGTGAAGGTGACGGTCGGGCAGTAAGCCGTGGGGCCGGGCTTTTTAGCCCGCTGCCGCCTTTTTAGGCGGCGTTCCTGGGATCACGCAATAATCCTTTAGGATATGGGCTATCGGCCTGGCGGCGGCCAAGCGCCGCGACGAATCGCGGCGGCAGCCCCGAAGGGCTGGCCCCACACCTGGACTTCGTCCCCGGCGGGGACCAAGATGGCGGCCTATCAAATCTAGAAGTGATCTAGAATCCGAACATGTGACCTTGGTAGCGCGATAGCAGGAGCCAGATCAGGGCTCCTGCCACCACCGCTATAAACAACGCTACTCCGATCGCCAACCAGCGGCCCGGGATCGTCCGCGACGCCATCCTACTGGCACGTCGCGCTCAGTGTGTTTGATCCGCTCACACTGTTGCCGAGCGCCGTTGTAACGCCGATCCCCGCAGCCGAGCCTGTCGCGATGGTGAAGGGCATGGTCAACAGGAACTGGCCGCCCGTGGCGTTCGAAGTCGCGCTGGTGAACCAGGTATTGAACGGCGCCGCAAGTTGCACCAGTGCGCTGGTGCTTCCGTTTTGGATGGTGCCGCCCGAGGGAGCCGTGAAATTGAACGTACCGCTGACCATGCTGCGCGTGGTGGTGAAGCCGGTCACGCTGACGGTGAACCCGCCGGAAGACACCGCGCAGGTCACCGCGGTGAGCACCGGCGCGCTCGGGGGAATCACGATCTGCGCCCGCGGAGCCGGGCTCGGGGTCACATCGGTGGTCCCGGCCAGCAACTGCGTTACGGCCAAGGTGATGGTACCGGCCACGGTGCCCGTGCGCACTCCAAAGTTTGCCGTGGGGAATGTGGCCGTGGTTCTCCCGGCGGGAATGGTGAATTTGGCCGTCTTGGTACCGTCCGTAAAGCCGACGGTTTGATCGTCGCCGCCGACCGAGGAGGCGAAGGTCAGCACGACGGTTCCCGTCAAGTCCACGGAAAACGCGCCGCCCAGAGTCAGCGTTAGCGCCGGCTGCGCGCCCGGACTCGGCGCGATCGGGGCGATAGTCAGCGGCGGCGGTGTGTTCAGGCTGATCGCGATGGTGACGCTCGCGTTGGCGGTGGCTACCGGCGAAGATGAATCGGTCACCACCACTACCAGGGAACTGTTCCCCGCCGCCGTCGGCGTTCCGCTGAAGCTTCCGCTAGTGCTAAAGTTCACCCCAGCCGGAAGAGTTCCCGATTGCACGGCGAACGAGTACGGCGGCGTGCCGCCGCTGGCGGTCAGCGACTGGGAGAACGGCGTGCCGACCTGTCCGGTAAAGCTTCCGTTGCTCAACGACAACCCGGCGATGATGGAGAGCGAAAACGCGCGCTGCGCCGTCGCGCCGCTGGAGTCCTTCACTTGCACGGTGAAACTATAGTTGCCCGCCGTGGTCGGCGAGCCGCTCAGCAAACCATTGGCCGCGTTCAGCGATACTCCGCCCGGGAGCGTTCCGTTGATGACGCTCCAGTTGTACGGCGCAGTACCGCCGCTGGCGCCCAGCGGCAGCGAGTACGCCACGCCTACGGTCCCATTCGGCACCGTGACGGTGGTGATCACTAGCGGCACTCCGATGTTGATGCTCAAGGCCTGCTGGGCGGTGTTGCCCTGCGCGTCCTTCACCTGAACGGTGAACTGCGAGGGACCCTGGCCAGTGGGCGTTCCACTGATGATGAACATCGTTGTGTCGGTGCTGGTGGTGCAGCCCGATGGGCACAAGCCTGCGGGCACTGTGCCGCTGGTGATGGTCCAGGTGTACGGGGTTTGCCCTCCCGTCGCGACAACATTCTGATTGTAAGTGACCCCCTGCGATCCATCCGGCAGCACTGTCGTGGTGATGCTCACGTTGGCGCCGATTTGAATCTGCAGCGGGGCCGTGGCCGTGGCGCTGGTGTTGTCCTTCACCTGGATGGTGAACTGGTACACGCCGTTGGCCGTGGGCGTTCCGCTTATGGTGACCGAATTCCCGGTGGAGGACTGCAGAGTAAGCCCCGGCGGCAAACTTCCGGCGGCGAGGGACCATTGATAGGGCCCCTGGCCCCCGCCCTCGTTCACCGTGGCGGTGTAGGATTGGCCGACGGTGCCGTTGGGCAGCGATGTGGTGGAGATGCTCAATTTCGCGGCGATGCTCAACGAGAACGTAAACTGATACGTTCCGCTGGCGGAATCCTGCACGATCACGGTGATCGAATACGATCCCGGCGCGTTGGTCGGCGTGCCGCTCAGAACCCCGGTGCTGGCGCCGATGGTAAGGCCGGTTACCGAGTTGGCCCCCAGCGACCACGTATAAGGCGACTGGCCGCCCTGCGCGGTGAGCGTCGTCGAGTACGCCTGGTTCTGAATGGCAAACGACGGCGTGAGCGTGGTCTGCACGATACTCAAGCTGCTGCTAACCACCGACATGGTAAACGTCTTGGTCGTGTAGGGAAACGACGTCGATGTCGTCCCCAGGTCGGTGACCTGAACCGTGAACTGTTGTTGCGTCACCCCGGCGCTGGGCGTGCCGCTAATGAATCCGCCACTGGTCATCGATAGTCCACTGGGCAGCGCTCCGCTGCTGATCTGCCAGCTATAGTCGCCGCTGCCTCCGGTGGCCTGCAACTGTAAGCCCGAGCCTCCCTGATACGACGACCCCACGGTTCCCGACGGAAGCGGCGAACTGGTCGTAATCGTGAGCCCCTGTGAGATGGTCAGGTTGAATTGCGCCGCGCTGGAAGCCCGATTATTGGCGTCCAGGACCTGCACCCCGAACGTGTAGAGGCCGCCGGAGCGCGCGTTGAAATCCGCTTGCGTCACTTGTTGCGACGAAAGCAGCCCGCTGGAGCTCAGCGAGAAGCTGCCCGGAAACGTGCTCAGCGCAGTCTCTTCAATCCAGCGCAAGGGCGGCACGCCGCCGCTGGCGGTGAATTGGTAGGAATACGATTGACCCACGTAGGCGACCGGCAGAAGCTGACTGTTGATGCTCGGTGGACCCGAGGCCGTCACGGCGAGGCCGAATTGTTTCGTCGTCGTGTTATTTAGGTTCTGCGAATCGGTGGCCTGTATCGTGAAGTTCCAAGTGCCTTGGTCTTTGGTTTGCGCGACTCCCGAACAGAAGGCGACACCGATATCGTTCAATACCCCGACGCAAATCGTGCCGCCGCTCGAAGTGGTTGACCCATCCAGCACGAAATCGGGAGGCAATTGGCCACCAACCACGGTCCAGCGGACGGCCCCAGCGGAATTGGTGGCGGCTAACTGTTCGGTTGCGCCGCTCGGCAGGTAGGTCGCGCCTACTTGCCCGGTTGGCAGAGGCGATGAGGTAACAATCTGAATCGTAAACTGAGTCTGGGCCATCGCCGCCCCGGCGCCCGCCAGCAAGAAAGGAACAAGCTTCAGCGCGCGTCTCATCGCCGGACTCCTTGAATGGGCTGAACTCCTCGAGTGGCTGGAGGTGCGTCCGTTTGCGTCCCAGCGGGTTGCGTCCCATCCGATTGAGTCACATCCGATTGGATAAGGGGCGCGGCCAGCACTTGGCCGCTAACGGAATCGAAAAGCTGGAACGCGCCGGATTCCAGGCCGTTGAGCCGGAACGCCGAACGCCCCATCGGGAACAGGCCCTGCGGAAGGCAACTACAATCGGCTGTCTGCGCCGCGCCGGTGGTCAGATCCAACTGCGTGATCTTGCCGCGGGGATCGGCGACCACTACTTTGTTGTTTCCTCCGGCGACGGCCACCGCCATCGCGTCCAGGCGTCCCTGGCCCGTCAGCAGGACCGAAGCTTGATTCGCTCCGCCCACGTCGCCGACCTTAAGGATCTGCTCATGGGTCGCGATCACCAGGTCGTGGCTGCCATGCAGGAACGCGACCGCCGGTACGAGGTCTTCGACCGGCAGCCGGTTGACTTCGCCGTGCGGCCCGAAGGCGTAGTTACCGCTGCGCCAGGCGCCCGCCAGCCACTGGCCATCGTCGCTGATGGCGAGCGAATACGGAGACGGCCCCAGGAACGTAGCGTCGACCTCGCGCACTTGCGGCGCGCCCGGTAACCCGGTGATCACCTGCGCGTGACTGAGGACCGAGAACCACAGCGCCGCCGCGGAGCCATCCGGGCTGATCGCGATTTCATCGGGAGCGCTGTGTGCGCCCTTAAGCGACGTGAGCGTCCCATCCGGGGCCATCAGCACCACCTCGCCATTGTCGGCGCCATTGTCAGAGATGGCGCCCAACACATAATCCTGCCCCGGTGACGCGGCCATCGTCCCGATTCCTCGGGGGACGGACAACGGCGGCGCGATCGAGGCCCCGGCGGGAATGCCGAACACCCTTCGTACGCCGGTCCCGTCGGGCACGAATCCTAGAACCGGAGCGCCCACCTGCCCGTAGAGCGCCGCTCCTATGAATGCGATCAACAACCCGCCCCAAAGCTTCCCGTATGTTTTTCTCATTTCGGCGCCCCCACGCTAGGTGTACCAGCAGTGATCACGATGCCCGGAGGGATACTGGCGCTGCCGCCTGAGCCGCCTCCACCGTGCGTCGCCGCGACTATGCCTCCCGCGGCCGCGCCCCCGGCGATCAAAAGAATGATCGCGACCTTCGCCCCCGTGCTTAGGCCGCCACCGCCGCCTGCGGTCGATCCGGAACCCGAGCCGCTGCCGCCGGTGTTCATCTGATTAATCACGGCACTGGCGGTCGCGCCTTGAAACGAGGCGGTCACGCGAATCTGCATCGGACCGTTGACGTTGTTGGGCCGGATCCCGGTGGCTACCGCGCGGCCCTGCGCATTGGTCATCACCGTCAGGGTGCGGGAGCCGTTCACAAACGTTCCGCTGGCGCCCTGATCCGGCAGGAAGAAGATCACCGCCGCACCCGCGATGGGGCGGTGGTTCTCGTCTTCCACCTGCACGATGGGGTCGCGGTTTACCCGCTGCTTGACGTTGTTGATGGCGCCTTCGCCTTCGACAATCACCAGGTTCAGCACAGGAGGAGCTTGTGCGAACACCGGGATGCCCAGGAGATTGCTCAGGATCAAGAATACGGAGAAGACCGCTCGTATCGATGTGGGTAACGACGTAGGCTTCATGGTAGGCCTCCGAATCCCAACACTATCATTACGGCTGGGAGAAATAAAGTCCAAAGTACTACTAGTTCCATTACAACGGCGCGGGGATCGTCCAGGAGTACAGGTAGCGGCGCCCTTAAGCATCTCGCCCCAGTATAAAACAGTCCTGGCCGGAAATGTTTCAACAATTTCCGGGCCGCTGCGGGGACCAGTTTGGACGCGGGTGAAACCGAAAAAAGACCGGGTTTACTTCTGCTCGTCTCGTGACGAGCCGAGGAACAGCTTCTTGCCGTCCTTGAACGTGATGGAGCTGCCGTTGGCCTTGAAATCGCCGCTCTTGGCGCGATAGCCTTCGACGAACACTTCCGTGCCGGGCTCCAGGGATTTCTTGGTGAAGCCGCGCCGCAACAGACCGTTGGGCGTGTTGCCCTCGATCATCCATTCGGTCTCGGTGCCGTCGTCGTTCTTCACGTTGACGTGGATCCAGGCGTGCGGGTTCACCCACTCCATTTTGGTGACCGTGCCGTGCAGCTTGACCACCTGCTTGTCGTCGAATTCCGCGGTGAACGAATGATGCGCCCACACGGGCGCGGCCGAAAGCAGTACGGCCATCAAGGCCCCGGCAACGGAAAGCTTGCTCTGCATCCGATCAGTCTCCTTCAAGCAGTTTAACCCGATTTCGATCCCGTGGGGCAGGCTTTTCAGCCTTCGACCGGCCTTCCAGCCGATCCTTACTTCTTTGCCGCCGCGGCCTTTTCGGTCTGGCGGAACCCCTTCAAAATGTCCGACAACCCATAGTTCGCCTCGTGACAGGCGTACTCGTATAACGTGTACTCGGGGTCGGACCGGAACGGCACGTGCATGGTCCAGGGCCGGGCCCAGGTTCCCGGATCTTCGATGGTGGCGTCGTAGCTCAACTCGTTCGCGGAGGTGCGGGTGAAGCGCTCCACGATGCGCAACTGCTCGGTCAGAAGGGCCTGGTTGATGCCGTTCATGCCGATGTCTTTCTTGAAATTGGTGGTCTCGACCACCAGCGTGTTGCCTTCCCAATGTCCGCGCCCGTCGCCCATGTAAGTGCGGATGCCTTGACCCACGTGGGGGTGCAGGTTGCCGGGCCGGTCGATGGGAATGATGCGCGACTCGTGCACCATTTCATTGCGAATCACCACCAGGCCGGGAGCCTGCACGATCTGGTTGCCCTTGTTATAAAGGTTGCCCGGCAGCATGGAGCCGACCAGACCCTTGGTGATGCAGCGGCCCCACAGGTCGAAGTCTTCCCAGGAATCGGCGCGCCTATCGACGCCGCCCAGGCTGGGCGGACCCAACCCGCCGCGCATTTCGCGGTTGCGCTTTTCGGCTTCGGGGATCATGGGGGGCAGCCGGCCATCCGGCGGGTCCACGATCAACGAGGCCTGATAGCTGGCCGGATAATACTCGATCCAGTGCCCGTTCTCGACCCGCGTGCGCTCGGCGGAATCGCGATCCTGAAATTCTTTCTCGGTGAGAGTGGCGCGCGTCCCCATGCTGGCGGGACGCTGCAGCGGGATGTTGACGCTGCCGGGCCACAGCCCTTGCAGATCGGGATCGCCCCAGGGAGTCTTCGGAGGGGTGTAGGATTTGGTGGCGGCAGCGGGCTTCGCTGCAGGGTTCGCAGCGGGTGCCGGAGTTTGCGCGGCGGCAACCGACAACGCCCCGATGAGCACGACTGGAATCAAGCGTGAGGTCATCGTCCACCTCCCGCGTGAGCGGCCGGCGCGTCCGCGGTGGCAGCTTTCACGGCCGTGCCGGTATCCGAATTCTGATTCTGCGCCCACAGCGCCAATTGCCGGACCCACAGTTGCTCGTCCGAGGAAACCCAGTCGAGCAACGGAGCCGCCCCTGCGCCCTCACGCGAGCCGAGAGCTAACTTGCGGCCGTCCTTCAGCAGGATCGCGCTGCCGCTGGCGATGTTGTCGCCGCTGCGCGCACGATAGCCGCGGACCACCAACTCCGTACCGGGCTCCAGCGTCTTCTTGGTCAGGCCCGCGCGCAGAAGGCTGTTGGGCGTGTTGCCTTCGATCCGCCAGTCGGTGACGGAGCCGTCGGAGTTCTTGACGGCCAGATGAATCATGGCGTGCGGATTCACCCATTCCATCTGCGTGACGGTGCCCATCAGCGTCACCACCTGGTTCTGATCGAACTCGGCGGCGAACGAATGGTGCGCGCTCAAAGGAATGGCCGCGCAACTGAAGCCGAGCGCGGCCATGCATGCGGAAAATCGTCCTGGCATCTGACGGGGTACCTCCCTGCGCTTGAGAACTGGCGTCCAAAAACTCGCCTACTATTCTACAGCGCATTGGGGTCCCCGTCTTGCGTTCTGGACTTGCGTCAACAACGACGCGAACTACTTGGCGGTGTTCCGAACGGCGCCGCCGCCCCCGCTCTTGGCGGCGGCTTGGCCCGGGAAATCCAGAACCTGGTTGGTGCCGCCCAGACGAATCTGCGTCACGCTAGCCTTGCCGTCGCCCAGTTCATAGCGCACGGTGGTGGAGCTGAACTTGCGCTGCTCGGTGTGCATCGCGACGTCAGCCTCGGCGGTCTGCTGCTTCGATGCGAGGGTCGCTTTTTCTCCATCGATGGTCAGGCGGTACTCGCCCGGTTTCAATTCGACTCCACCGATGACGGCGGGCCGGTCGAAGCTGACGTTGTACTTGTTGGAAGCCGCGCTGGCGGAGCCCGGAACAAGTGTGATTCCAAACGCCGCGGTAGCGAGCACAAGCAAGAGCTTGCGAGTTTGCATGGAAATGCCTCCTATTTGTTCGATTCTGAGCCTTGCGAGTGGCAAAAAACGATCCGTTTCTTGCCATTACTTCACTAGCAGGAGGTGATCACCCCTTATGTTTATCTGATACGCGCGGACCGCGAATAGGTTCCGCTCGTCACAAAGAATTTACAACTGCGGAATATGCAGGAAATCGCGCACCAACGCGAGGGCGCGTTCGGCGATTCGGGGATCGTCTCCAAATCCTTCGAGCCATTGGACGCGCGGATCGCGGCGGAACCAGGTCCACTGGCGCTTGGCGTACTGGCGCGTCTCGATCTCGCATTGCGCTATCGCGTCGGGCAGTGCGAGACGTCCCTGGAGATACGCCAAGGCCTGTTTGTAACCCAGCGACTCGAAGGGCTTCTCCGTCCCGGTGCACCCTTGCGCCAAGAGCCCGCGCACTTCGCCGATCAGTCCGGAGTCCGGGCCTGCGTCGAACATACGCCTGGTTCGAACGCGAATCGCTTCGACCAGCTGCGCTCGATCCGGCGAAAGGCCGAGGATCAACGGGGCGTATCCCGTGAGCGGCTCACCTGCGTGCCGGGGCGGGAGCACCACGCCCGTCAACAGCCGCAGCTCCAGCGCTCGCAGGGTCTTCTGCACATCGTTCTGATGGATCCGAGCCGCGGCCTGCGGTTCCAGGCGGGTCAATAGACGGTGCAGCGATCCGGGCCGCCGCTGCTCGCGCGCCGCCAGGCGAACCCGCAGCGATTCTTCGCGTCCGGGCAGCGCGGGCAAGCCGTCCAGCAGCGCCCGCAGGTAGAATCCCGTTCCCCCCGCGACCACCGGCAGCTTCCCGCGCACCGTAATGTCCGCGATCACCGCCCCTGCGGACCGCGCATATTCACCTGCCGAGTAACGCGTAGCCGGGTCCAGCACGTCCAACAAGTGGTGAGGAATGCCGCTGCGGGCCGGCGCCGGTGTCTTGGCGGTACCGATGTCGAAGCCGCGGTAGAGTTGAAGGGAGTCGCAGTTGACGATCTCACCGGAGCAGGCCTGGGCCAAGCGCAATGCCAGCGCGCTTTTGCCCGATCCGGTGGGCCCTACGATGGCGATCAGGGGGGCGGCGGCGGTGGGCACAACAGCATGTTAACCCGTGTGGGGCGGGCTGGTAGCCCGCGGCGGATTGCCAATCCGCCTGGTCTGGTTTGCGACCTGCCGCGAGGTGGTAGCCCGCCGAATGCGCCGATTGGCAATCGGCGCGCAGGATTATCATCCTGCCCCACACGTCAAACTAAGCCGGTATACTAACGATGGGAGAGTGCATCGCCCGGGCAGGTTGAGTGTCCCGCCGGGCGGGAAACGCGAGAAACGGTAAATGCAGAAAATAGCATGGGCAGGGATGGCGTTGGCCGGGACGTTGTGCTGGGGGCAAGCGCGCCCTTCAGCGCAGTCCAGCCCGCCGGCGGACCACGCCACGTCGTATTATCACTATGCGCTGGCCCATATGTACGCCGAACTGGGCGCGTCCGAAGGCAACCGCGATTACCAGAACCGGGCCATCGAGAACTATAAGGAAGCCATCAAGGCCGACCCCTCCGCGCCGATGCTGAGCGAGGAACTCTCCGACCTCTACATCCAGACCGGCCGTCTGCGCGAGGCCCAGACCGACGCCGAGGCGGCGCTGAAGCAGAATCCCAACGATCTGTCGGCCCGCCGCCTGCTGGCCCGCATCTTCACCCGCCAGATCGGCGACCAACAGCGCAATCGCGTCAATGAGGACATGCTGAAGGGCGCCATCGAGCAATACCAGAAGATCACCGAAATCGATCCCAAGGACGTGGACTCCTGGCTGATGCTGGGCCGCTTGCAGAAGGTCGCGCAGAATTCCGTGGATGCCGAGAAGTCGTTCCAGAAGGCGCTGGCCGTCGACCCCGACAATGACGACGCCATGACCAATCTGGCCCTGATCCTGTTCGACCGGGGCGAGAATCAGGCCGCCACCGACCTGCTCAAGAAGGCCGCCGAAAAGAGCCCTTCGGCCGAGAGCCTGCTGCGCCTGGCCGGCGCCTATGAGCAAATGCGGAATTTCGGCTTGGCCGCCGATACTCTGGCCCGCGCCCTGGAGATGAATCCGTCCAACGCCGGAGAAATCAAGCGCCAGCTCGGCCAGGACCTGGTGTTCGCCCAGCGCTTTTCCGACGCCGAAAAAGTGTACCAGAGCCTGGTGGAAGCCGAGCCCGGCGACGCGCAATCTTACCTGCGCCTGTCGCAGATCTACCGGGAGATGCGCGACTTCAACAAGGCCCGCGAGGCCGCGGACAAAGCCCGCGCCATCGAGCCCAACGATGTGGAGATCCGCTACAACGACGTAGCCATCCTCGAGTCCGAAGGCAAGACGTTGGACGCGATCAAGACCCTGCAGGACATTCTGTCCACCACGCGCAAGAACTACTACAACCAGGGCGAGCGCGCCGCGCGGATCACTCTGCTGGAACGGCTCGCCGCACTCCAGCGGGATGCCGATCAGCCCGATGCGGCCGTGGATTCCTACCGCCAGGTGGCGCAGTTGGATCAAAACATGGGAGCCCGCACCAGCGCGGAAATCGTCGAAACCTACCACAACGCCCGCCAGTTCACCAAGGCGGAACAGGAAGCCGACGCAGCCCTGAAGAAATGGCCCGACGATCGCACCTTGCACGTCACGCATGCGCTGCTGGTCGCCGAGATGGGCAAGGCCGACGCCGGAGCCTCGGAAGTCAAGAAACTGCTGGACGGCAAGACCGACCGCGACATCGACTTGACGCTGGCGCAGGTGTACGACAAAGGCAAAAAGTGGAGCGATATGGCCAAGGCTCTGGACGCCGCCGAGAAGCTTTCGTCCACGCAGGAAGAGAAGGAAAGCGTCTGGTTCATGCGCGGCGCGATGTTTGAGCGCCAGAAGAACGTCGTCGCGGCCGAAGCCGAGTTCCGCAAGGTGCTGGCGGCCGAGCCGGACCACGCCTCCGCTCTCAACTACGTCGGCTTTATGCTGGCGGATCGCAACATGCGGCTCCAGGAAGCGCTGGGATTCATCCAGAAGGCCGTCGACAAGGAGCCCTACAACGGCGCTTTCCTGGACAGCCTGGGCTGGGTCTACTACCGCATGGGCCGCCTGTCCGAGGCCGAAGACTACCTGCGCCGGGCCGTGGAACGCACCCCGCACGATCCCTCGCTGCGCGATCACTTGGGAGAAGTTTTGATGAAGGTTTCCAAAACCAAGGAAGCCGTGGCGCAATGGGAACTGTCGCTCAAGGAGTGGGAGGCCAGTTCACCCGCCGAGCGCGAAACTGCGGAAATGAATAAGGTCCGGGAGAAGCTGGACAGCGCCAAGGTTCGCCTGGCCAAGGAAGCCAAGTAACGATCCCTTTGGCGTGCCCGGCTTTGTCCCCGCCAGGCATTCGGCCGCGCTGGTAAAATGACAAGAACTAAAGGAGTCTCAACCAAAACATGTTGCGTAAGTCCTTGTTGCCCGCTCTAGCGGTGTGTGTGATCGCTCTCGCCCCTGCCGCGCTGGCGCAAAAGGTCGGCGTCATCAACACCCAGCGCGCCATCCTGGAAACGGCCGATATCAAGAAAGCCTCGGCCGATCTTCAGACCAAGTACAAGCCCCGCCAGGATCAACTCGACAAGCTGCAGCGCGAGATTGCGGATCTGCAAACCCAGCTCGAATCCAGCGCCGGCAAGTTGAGCGCGGCCGGGCAAGCCGATCTGGAGGCGCAGGGCCAGCGCAAACAGCGCGAAGCGCAGCGCATCTCGGAAGACCTGCAGGCCGACGTGGATCGCGAGCGCAACGAGGTTCTGCAGCGCGCGCAAACGCGCATGACCGAAGTCCTGAAGAAGTTGAGCGATGAAAAAGGACTCGACATCGTGGTGGACACCGGCGCAGTGCCGTTCTTCAAGGTAGCCTTCGAGATCACCGAAGACGCCATCAAGTCCTACGACAAGGCGTACCCGCCCAAATAGCGATGAGCGCACAGGCGCGGGGTGCCTCTGGGCGACGTGGCGTGCGGATAGGATGACATGGCTGGTTTCCTGGATGCCTATGGTGCAAGCGACGAACGCCGGGAGCGGCTGGTCAAACGCATCGTCATTTTAGTTCTGGTGGCGGGCTTTCTGGGAACCTTCGGCTATTTCTATTTCCGCACCTGGCCCGCCGAGCGGGTGGTAAAAGCGTTCCTGGCGAGCCTCGCCAAGCAGGATTTTCAAGGCGCGTACCAGATCTGGGGCTGCACTGCCGACAATCCCTGCCGTTACTACACATCGGACAACTTCATCGAGGACTGGGGGCCGTCGTCACCGCACGCCAACGGAGCCGCCGCGAAGATCGAGCTGATCGACTGGTGCGACTCCGAAGTAGTGTTCGACATCGCGTTCCCCGGCGCGCCGATGGTCGCATTGTCGGTGGAGCGGGAGTCCAACAAAATCAGCTTCGCCGCGTGGGAGCGATGCCCCGGCCGGCATTTGCAGCTAGGCCAGTTCGTGCACAATTTGTTTTCGCGCTGAACTCGGAGATGTGGGGCAGGTTGCCAACCTGCGGCCGATTGCCAATCGGCCTGTCCGCGCGACAACAGATCACACTTAACCGAGCAACAGGCGGGTTGACAACCCGCCGCAGGATGCCATCCTGCCCCACATCTACGCCGCGATCCCCATCTTCTTGGCCCACGGAGTCGCCCCCGACAGCGCCGCGTTCACCGCGTTGATGTTCTTCACACCCTCCGTCGAGAGCCAATCCTCCAACGCCTTCACGCCCTTAGTCGCGTAGATCGGCATCCCTTCCTTCCAGGTAGCCCGGCCGCACAACACGCCCGAAAAATCGGTGCCGGCTTCCTTGGCCATGGTCAGGCTCTCGACAAACTGCTTGTTGCCGACGCCCGCACTCAGGTAAATGAAAGGCTTCGTGGCGACCTCAGCGGCCTGGCGATAGTAACCCAGCGCCTCAGCCCGCGTGTAGGCTTTCTCGCCCTTGTAGACCGAGCTGCCCTCGACGAACTCGGCGTTCACCGGCACTTCGACCTTGAGCACGTCCACGTTGTACTGCGGTTTTGAGAACTCCTTCATCGAGCCGATCACCACCTGCGGCTTAATCTTCGCGAACTCCAGGCCCTTCTCATTGCCGCCCTTGGGATCGTAGCCCACGAACTCCAGGAAGAACGGGATCTGGTGGAACTCGCACTCCGCGCCGATGCGCTCGATGAAACTGTGCTTGATGTCGTTGACCTGCGGGTCGTCGAAGGGCGAGTAGTAGATCAGGATCTTGACCGCATTGGCGCCCCAATCCTTGATGCGTTTGGCCGAAACGTGCGGCAGCAGGTCGGGCAAGCGTCCGGGCTTGGTGTTGTCGTAGCCGCTTTCCTCGTAGGCCAACAGCAGGCCGGCGTTCTTGGCGCGGGCTTTGGCGGCCTCCAGGCCAAACTCCGGATCGAGCAGGATCGCGGAAGCGTGCGGCGTCAGCACCTTCACCACGGCGGTCTTGAATTCCGACATCATCTCCGGCGTGACCGCCTTGGGATCGACACCTTTGGCCGAGGCGATCGACTTCTGCAAACTCCCGCGCTGATCCATGGCCGCCGCGGCGATGATTCCGTCTTTATTAGAAAGTGCTTTTAAGTGATGCAGCTTACCGGATGAGAGTGGCATTCCTTCATTCTAAGCGGAAGCCGCGTCACTTCGCCTTTCGGGAGAGGTCGGTATAAACCAACGTGACAAACCGGTCCGGAGTGATCGCGCCACCCAGGCGGCCCGCGTCGAAGTCCGCGGTCGGTTTGGAGGCCACCACTTCTGCTAACGTTTTCCCCGTGCGGATGGCGGCTAGCACACGATCTCGCACGGCCCTGAACATGACGAGCTGCTGCTGAATTTCCTGAAACCCGACCACCGGCCCGAGGTGCCCCGGAATGATCTTGGTGTCCCGGCTGGCGATCTTCATGACTTGCTCGCCGGCCGCGATCATGCCCTCGACCGAGCCGCCTTCATCGACGCCGATGTTGGGATAGCGCAGCGACGCGGGCACGTCGCCGACGTGCATGACGTTGGCGTGGCGAAAATAGACGATCGAGTCGCCGTCGGTGTGCGCCGGCGCCGGATGGTAGATGTAGATTTCCTCTCCGTTGAAGTGCAGCGTCAGGCTATCGCTGTAGGTCACGGCCGGCAGCGCGGCGGCGGGCGTTGCGGGCATCCGCGAACGCATGTTGTCGTGGGAAATGATCACTGCGCCCAGTTTGGCCATGGCTTCGTTGCCCGCGGTGTGGTCTCCGTGCACGTGTGTATTGACCAGGTAGCGTATCGGAGTGGAGGGCCCGGCGATCTTGGCCAGAGCGTCCATGATCTTCTGGTGCATCGGCGCGTACATGGAGTCCACCAAAAAGATGCCGTCCTTGCCGATAGACAGGGCGATGTTGCCCTGCGCCGGGCCTCCCATCAGCACGTAGAGCCCGTCGGCGATTTTGACGGTCTGGATTTCTGTTTTGGCGAAGTCCACGCCCTGTCCACTGGCGCTCCCAACACACCCGGCCAATGCGCATGCCGCGCTGAGCGCGAATCGCGTTCCAGTGCCGATGGTCATGAATTCCTCCCTGATAAACGCACCTCTAAAGTTATCAGCTACCATGCTGGTCATGCGATCCACTGCGTTGTTTCTGTTCGCGGCAGTCGCGTTAACGGCCCGGTTCTCGGCCGCCAAGGACCCGGTGATTCCCGTCAAAGTGGTCGTGGTGACGATGTTCGAACGCGGCGCGGACACCGGAGACGAACCCGGCGAGCTGCAGTACTGGGTGGAGCGCAATCACCTCGACCGCGTGCTCCCGTTTCCCCAGGGTTACCACGACCTGCGCATGAATCGCGAGGGCGTGCTGGCCGTGCTCACCGGCATGGGCACTGCCAAGGCCGCCGGTAGCATCATGGCTCTGGGCCTCGATCCCCGCTTCGATTTGCGCAAGGCCTATTGGGTGGTCGCGGGCATCGCGGGCGTGGACCCCGCGGATGCGTCGCTCGGCTCGGCCGCCTGGGCCGAATGGGTGGTCGATGGCGACCTGGGTTACGAAATCGACGCCCGCGAGATTCCAGCGGACTGGCCCACGGGCTTCGTGCCTCTGGGCAAGTCGGTCCCCTATGAGCAGCCAAAAAGCGGCCCGGACCGCGGCGAAGCGTATCATTTGAATCCGGCACTGGTGGACTGGGCATTTCATTTGACCGAACACGTCGCGCTAGCCGACAGCGAGCCGATGCGCAACGATCGCGCGCGCTACACGCAAGCCAACGCGCAGCGCCCTCCCTTCGTGCTCAAGGGCGACGTCATCTCATCGAGCACGTTCTGGAGCGGGTCGCGCATGAGCCAGTGGGCCAACGACTGGGTGAAGTATCACACCGGCGGCAAAGGCAACTACGTGACCACGGGCATGGAAGACACCGGCACGCTGTCCTCGCTCCAGTTGCTGGCCAAGGCCGGCCGCGCGGACTGGAATCGCGTGCTGGTCCTGCGGACCGCCAGCGATTTCGATTCCCCGCCGCCCGGCGTGACCGCCGCACAGAACCTGGCGCGCAACCGTGGCGGCCAGTTCAGCGGATTCCTCCCGGCCATCGAGTCCGCATGGCGCGTGGGCAACACGGTAGTAGCCGAAATCCTCGCGCATTGGGCGACCTATAAGGACACGCCTCCCACGTCAAAACCCAATTGAGCACCCCGGCACGCGCTCGTGGAGCACGCACTCGTGCGTGCCACGTCGCGACTCCTCGCGACGCTTGGCGATCTGTCCAAATGCTCACCGTCAAAGCGCATCGGAAGGCACTCCCTCCCGGGCGACGGCAGAAGCGAAAATTCCACGTCGTCCACATCAGCGGACCACATCTTCCACTATGCGCACGCCCCGAGCCGCCCACAGCGCGGTCGTCGGGACCGATGCGAGCCGAACAGATGTCCTTCTCGCCTTCCAGTTTCTTGAATTGCAAACCGGGGCTCGCTCGCCCGCGGCGTGTCGACCATCGCATTTCGCCCGTTGAGGACCAGCACGCCGAAAAAAATAGTAGAATGGAAACCTTCCGAAGACACGGCTTCAATCGGAGGCAATCCATGCGCATCGGTTTCGTTGCGTTCCTTGCAATATTCGCCTTCACGGCCGCACTGGGTTGCGGCCAGGGAATCATCACCACGGTTGCCGGAGGGGCCCATCCCTGCTCCTCTAGCGACGGTGTGCAAGCGACCAGTGCCTGCATCTCCCCTCTCTTTGGAATTGCCTTCGACAAGCAGGGCAACTTCTACATCCTGACAGGCAATTCTCAAAGCTATCCCGTGGTCCGAAAGGTGAACACCGCCGGGATCATCACCACTGTGGCCGGCGGGTCCTTGGGCTACAGCGGAGACGGCGGACCGGCCACCCAGGCGGGGTTCGACGCATTTGGGTTCCCTTCCGGCCTGGCCATCGACGCCGCCGGGGACTTATATATCGTCGATGGGAATAGGGTCCGCATGGTGAACGCAGCCACCGGCATCATCGCCACGATTGCGGGGACGGGTACCGCTGGATTCTCCGGCGACGGAGGCGCGGCTACCAAAGCGCAACTCGCTGGACCTTCGGGCATTGCATTCGACAGCGCCGGCAACCTCTACATTGGGGACAATTCCAACAACCGCGTCCGCAAGGTGGACGCCAATGGAATCATCACTACCGTTGCAGGCAACGGCAACTCGTCCTACCAGGGTGACGGCGTGCCGGCGACCAACACCGGCTTGGCCATCGTTGAGGGTGTTACCGTCGACAGCGCCGGTAACCTGTACATCGCGGAAAGGGTCCGCATCCGCAAGGTGGACACCAGCGGGAACATCACCACCGTGGCCGGCAAGGCGTCGTCTCAAGAGACCTTTGGATTCTCCGGCGACGGCGGCCCAGCCACCGCGGCATTGCTCGACCTCCCCAGAGGCATCGTGTTCGACTCAGCCGGCAATCTCTATTTCGTCGATAGCTCCAATTCGCGGATTCGTAAGATCGACACGAGCGGCATCATTACCACCTGGGCCGGAGTCCCCGGACCTATTTCCAGTCCCCTTGGCGATGGCGGCCCGGCGGCCAAGGCCTATCTCGGACGCCCCGATGACCTGGCTCTGGACGCTGCGGGCAATATGTACGTGAACTCAGGCCTCCTCAACCTGGTCCGCAAGATCTCAGCCGCGCCGGCCTTCGTCTGCACCAACACGACTGCTCCCACCATCACGTCGGTCGTCTCGGCAAGTGCCTACGGCGGGTACCCGTATTTCGGATCCGGCACGTGGCTGGAAATCAAAGGCGCCAACCTGGCCGACGCCAGCGATCCGAGATTAAAGGCCTCGAATCCCGGCCAGTGGACCGCCAGCGACTTCAGCGGAGCGAACGCTCCCACTGTGCTGGACGGCATCAGTGTGAGCATCAATGGAAAGCCGGCCTATGTTTGGTATCTCTCGCCGGGACAAATCAACGTTCAGGCGCCCGAAGATACGGCTACCGGGAACGTCTCCATCACCGTAACCAATTGCAACGCGACCAGCTCGGCGTTCACCTTCGCCCGGCGGGCGCTTGCCCCGGGGCTTCTGGCGCCGTCGAGCTTCAACATCGGCGGCACGCAATACATGGCGGCCACCTTCGCTTCCGACGGAGCTTACGTGCTCAATACCAGTGCGGGGTCCGCGCTGGGCATCAATAGCCGCCCGGCCAAACCCGGCGATGTGATCGTGGCCTACGGCATCGGATTCGGCGATGTGACGCCGTCGATTCTGCCGGGAGTGATCGTGGGACAGACCAACGCGCTCACCAACCCGGTCACGATCTCCTTCGGAACGACGCCGGCCACGCTCTCCTATTCCGGATTGGCTGGAAATTTCGTCGGCCTCTACGAGTTCTACATCACCGTGCCGGCGAGTCTGGCGAACGGCGATTACCAGATCAACGTGTCGCAAAGCGGGACCAAAGTGCCCCAAACGATTTCCCTAAGCGTACACAATTGAGCCCGGCCCGCACGGCGAACGCCTCGAGCAACGGGGGAAAATGGAAGTGCCGCTCAGGGCCGTTGAATCAGCTCCAGGCGGTTGCCGGCCGGATCGATCGCGATGCCTATGACGGTGCCGCTGTTCCTGAACGGACGCGGGTCGCCGGCCATCGAGCCGCCCGCGGCCTTGATCGCGGCGACTGTCGCCGCCATGTCCTTCACGTTGAAGATCACGTGAGCGATCGGGTCCTTTAGGTCGTCGGAGTCGCGATGCATGATCACGATCGGCTCGCTCTTGGAAGCCTTGGCGGCGTCGATCGTCGCACCGAAGTTCACGAAGATCTCCGGTCCTCCGGCTGCATCGATCCGATTGACCTCTTGCATGCCGAACGCGGTCTGGTAGAACTTCGCCAACGCAACCGTGTCTTTCGCGCCGATGCGCACCGAGTTCAGCGTCACTTGGGCGGGCGCGGCGCTCGCGAGCACCAGCCCGGCGGATACCGCTATCGCAGTTGTGGTAATTCTCTTCATCGAATTCTCCAGTGGCAAGTCTGATTCATGATAGACTGCGCCGGCGTCAAATGGAAACTACCGGCACGCCGGGCGGCGTCGATCCCGGTCGCGCGGATCGCGAATAGGCAGAACTGCATATCTGTGTCGAATAGCCGAAGGCAAAGTGAAGCGCCTCCTCCACGGAAATCCACGATGGACGGACATTGACGTCCCCAGAAATGTCGCGAGGTTTGCCTGGGTTATCCGCTCGATTCCAAAAATGAGACATCAACGCACGGATATTGTGAGCGGCGGGCTTACAGGCTTTTGATCAGATATTCCTATTAGGAAGGAGACCGGAACCGAAAGCGTCACTGGAACATTGCCCGGCGCGTCGACTTGCACGAAGACTTCTGACAGTCCGGGGAAGAAGCCTTGTACCTGCCCGGCCGAGAGCACCTTCAGCGTTTCTCCGCCTGCTTGTACCAGGAGCGTGCTGCCAAGTGCCGGGTTTGCCCCCGTGAAGTACAGCCGGATTGCCGAACCCACACGAGCGGGATTATCGGGCGTGTTCAACGTGCCATCGTCGTTGCGCGCGTTGGCTTGCCCCCGTCCGGAACCATCCGCGGAGAGCAGTCCTGGGTCGGCCGGGACGGTCTGGACACGGATGGGGTTCGAGGAGACGCCATCGTACTCGACGTGCAGATCGGCTGCGCCGCTTGAAGGGGCGTCCGGAGGGACACGGAAATAGATGGTACTGGGCCCGATATCCATGATGTCCGCCTGCTCGTCGCCGAAATAGATTCGGACGCCGTTTAGTTCGGGGACGGGCGCCCTGCTTAGGTCCATGCCGGTCCCGATAGCATCCGCCCCAAGACCGCTCACCGACGCGAACGCAATCTCGCCTGCGGTAACCGCGGCATTGTTGTTGTGCAGAGCGTTACCGACGGCCGTGACAACGATCGGCGCCGGGGCCGGGGGCGTTAGAAACATCAGCGCGCTGATGTAGGCGTTTACAAGAACAATCGGTCCGGAAGACGAAGCCGCGACGTAGTACCAATCTGTTCCGGTGAAGCTGAGGAACGTCGAGAAAAGAAGCTGGGTCGCGTCTGGAGAAACGCGCGCAACAAACTCTTTGTAACCTCCCAGAACTGGACCAGCCTCAATGGGATTTACAACCGGAAACGCAGGAGACCCAGTGGTGCCGGTTATGATGGCGTCTCCGCCGGAGGCAAGCGCTAGAGTATTGACGAAATCACCGCATTGGCCGCCCAGCAAGGTTGAAGAGACGACTTCACCCGCCTGCGAGATGCGGGCGACATACGCCGCATAGCCGCTGGGGCCGGTTGGACATCCTCCGAGAGGCGCGCTCTGCCAGGCGCCAGGCGTGCCTCCCACTTCGGAAAGCGTGCCTCCCGCGATGACGGCGTTCGACCTCAACTGCGCTCACGGAACTGCTTGCAAAAGTCGTCTTGGAGATCGTGTTCCCCAGCGGATCCATCCAAATCAGGTAGACGGGGCCGCCAATACCAAGACCGGTCCACCGCTCCCCGGCCACGGCAATGTTCCCGTTGGGAGCAAGAGCTACGCGAGTGAGGAAGGAGTTGTCAGTCAACGCGGATGAGGTGATTGCGTCGATCCGGTCGCCATTCGGCGAGACGCGGTGGATGGACCACTGCCAGAGAAAGACCACGCTGCCCTCCGCATCGACGGCCATTGAGGAAACCTCAGTCGGTAACAGCGTGGACCAAAGCAATGTTCCGCCTGGATCGAACTTCGCAAGGAAGCCCTGAAACGGATAGCCGGGAGCAATCGCAGTCTGAGCGGCTCCCGGCGTCGTCGGGAAATCACTGTCGGAGGTATTTCCACCAAGGTAGGTATTCCCGGAAGCGTCAGTTGCGACCGCTGTCCCGGCAGCTCCTCCAGGCCCGCCGAGCAGCGTCGAGAATCGGATCTGTTGGCCACTGGAATCGAGGCGGGCGACAAAGGCATTCGATCCAGCGGACGTCACATAATAAGCAACTCCCGGCGCTGAGGGCGCGTAGGTGAGAGTCGATGCGCCGTTTCCCGGAGTAAGGGGAAAGGGCGAAGACGTCCAAGTTGCCCCACCGTCGTAGGAGGCTTTGACGGAGTAAATGAGAGTCGGAGGCGTGCCCGGGATTATTGCATAGGGACCCGTGCCGTTGACGAGGGCGAGCTGTTTCCAGGTGTCACCGAAATCCTCACTCTTGATCGCATAGCCGGAAACGTCCTCGGCATAAAGTACGCCGGCGTGGATTGGGTCCAGAGCCAAGTACTGGAGATTCGGCTGCGGCAAACGCACCCAGGTCGCCATGTTATCTTCACTCCGCCACCAGATGGCGAAGGGGAAGCTGCCTCCGGCGCGGAGGTAGACCAAGCCAGGGGTGTTGGGGTCGAATAACAGTACTGCGCCGCCACTCGCAGGGCCCGGCAACGGAACGGTCGTCCAAGTGTTTCCACCATCCGTGCTGCGATACAACCCGTGATAGGTATTTAGGTAGACCGTGCCCGACCGGAACGGGTTCAGTGTGAGAGCGGGGTTGGGGTAGGGATTGCCGGAGGTGTCAGCAGGGGGAAAATTTTGGACCGCCCAGGTTGCACCGCCGTCGGTGCTCTTGAGAAACAGGGGTTTGGCCGCATTGTATGCGTAAATAGTCGATGGATTCTGGGGATCGATCACGAAATCGTCGAATGCGTAGCTCGTGAGCGTCTGCCAGGTCTGGGTGGCGTCCTTGCTGCGGTATACGCCGAAGTTGCCTAGAGCGTAGACTGTGTTCGCGTCCGTAGGATCGACGACGAGCTTAAGCAAAGAATCCTTCACGGCAGGAGTCTGACCCATTTGCCAAGTGCGCCCGCCGTTCCGTGTGATCTCCATTCCGCTGCTGGCAAAACGGCTTTGAAAGGCGTTCACGAGGGGAAGACCGCTTCCGTTAGCAGTGCCTGCGATGATGAGATCGCCGTTCGGGTCGGCACGAAGCGCGCTGATGTAGCTGTTGCCGGAAGGGTCGAATACACTACTCTGAATCTGGCCCGCAACCGGGAAAGCCGCCACCAACAACGATAATGCAATGCGTATCACGTCTTAATTCTTGCAGATCTCAGCCGGAAACGGTCCGAATATTCCAACAGCATTACTCCATGAAGTCGGAATTCCTAAGGGCCACGGCGAGGCGAATCCCAGGCGAAAATTACCACACTGCCACATTTGCGTACCACACTTCCCACACATGCGCACTCCCGCAACCGCGCCCGCCCCTACGCGGCCCAAGTCCTCCACGTAAATATAGTATTTTTATAAGGTTACAAGGAAGGCAAAACGAACCCAAGCGGCCACGCCCATAGCCCTCCAGCGCACGCCGCGCCTCACTGAACCGTGATCCAAACCCCGGACTGAGTGGAAACCGTGTGCCCCGCGGACACATACACCGGAACCGTCCCCGAGCCCTTCGGGACCACAAAGTTCACCTGCGTGACCCCGGCGACGGAATAGGGCGCCGCTCCGGTGTACCGCACCCCGGTGGAGTCGATTCCGCGGCCTTCTGAATCGGAACCGAAAGAGCGGGGCACTTCGCCAAGCTCACTTCTTCTTAAACAAATTGAGGACGCCTTGGGCCGCACTCGCCGCGCCGCCCGGATTGCCGGTGATCTGCTTGAGCTTCTGTCCAGCAACAGCGCCGATGTCCGGCTTGAACACTGGGTTCGACGCCGTGCCGGTCACCGTGAGTGGGACCTGCGTATCGCCCTTCGCCCCGAGCGCAGCCATGACTCCGCCAGAAGTATGCACGGCCACCTGCATGTGAAAGTCGAGTTCCTGCTTGGGGCTCACAGTTCCGGCTCCCGTCAGCGTGCCGATGCTGGGGACCACCAGGTTGATCTGGTCCACCTTGGTTCCCTCCGGCGCGGCGTGTACCTGCATGCTCAGGGTCTGAATATCGGTATTCTGTCCGGCCTGAATCCCGGCGAGCCGCTCCAGGCCTTTGAGCTTGGTCCCGAGATCGAAGTTCTTCAGCGTGGTGTTGTCGACGCTGAGCGACCCGTCCGAGGTGAGCCGGTCCAACCCGCCCTCCGACGCCAGCTCGACCGTGACCGTTCCGCCCTGTAGTGAAGCTCCGTTGGGAATCGCGATATTGAGCGCCGGCAACATGGCCGCCAGCTCGTCCACCGGCATCTTGGGCCCGGCAAGTTTCATGCGGATCGCCATGGTCTCGCCGTCCTGCGTATAAGTGCCGGTCAGGCTGGCGTTGGCTTTGCCGATGTGGATTGCCCCCTGCTCCAGCGTTCCCGCGCGCTTCTTCATGTCGTGGACCATCGCGAGGTCTACTTCGACGTTGGGCTTGGCCGGCGTGCCGCTCTTGGCCAGCTTCAAATTCTGCGCGGTGAGCTTCCCCTTGATCGCGAGTTTAGTGCCGTCGGAGGACACCGAACCGTCCACCGACGCCAGACCGCCGAGTCCCGTAGCCGGATTCACGAATCCCGACGCCAGCAGATCCAGATGCGCGATCGCCAGTGTCGCGTTGAACGGCGTCGCCGCCGCATCCGCTCCATCCAGCGGGCCGGCCTTGCCGCTCAGCTTGATACTGCCGCCTCCCGCAAACGATGCGTCCAGCGAAAACGGAAACGCCGCGTTGACGGAAAAATCGCTCAGTTCCAGATTCACTTTGTCGAGCACCTCCGGCTTCTGTGAAGAGCCGGCTTCACCCAGCGAGAATCGCCCGCCCGTGATCTTGATCAGCTTCACCGTCAGGTCCAGTGGAGTGGATGCGCCGGGGGACGCGGGCGCGCCGGACGCAGGCGCGGCGGATGCAGGCGGGGCGGAGGCGGGCGGCCCGGTCTTCGCTCCCAGGCTCGAGAAATTCCACACGCGCGGAGTCTGCCACAGATCCACCTCCGGCTGATCGATGATGACGCCGGTTACGTTAACCTTCCGCGAGAGAATCAGGGGCGCCAGGTCCACGCCCACTTGCAGCGATTTCGCCCGCAGGAAGGGGGTCTTGCTGAAAGCCGGATCGTCGGCGACGCTGAGCTCCGAAGCCGCGACGCTGCCGTTGAAAATCGACAGCTTCAGATCGCCCAGCTTCACCTCGCGCCCCAGCGCGGCTGTAAGTTTGGTCTCCAGCGTAGGACGGAACTGATTGGCGTCGATCAAGAACGGAAGCGCCACAGCTACGGCCACTACCAGGACCACCAGAATCGCAACGATTTTCAGAACACGTTTCATGGGATCACCTGCGACGCTGTCCAGTGTAACCGATCGCGGCCACGGCGTCGGTTCGGTGGTTCCGGAGCCCGTGATCCGTCCGTAACCGGCGGTGCTGGAGTGCGCAGTGCGCGAGAGATGTGTGGCGAACGGCTTCAAGTGGGCGGTTGAGTCAAGCCCGTTTTGGTGAAGCAGGAGCAGGAGGTTTCACCTTGCGGGTGAACGAGGCGGTTAAAATCCCGTGCA
>Ga0209517_10000793_pt1 | contig 51921 bp, 35 predicted proteins | sample PeaSoiMetSII2010_FD_187695 | JGI IMG/M metagenome (GOLD analysis project Ga0209517, IMG submission 187695) | Peat soil microbial communities from Weissenstadt, Germany - SII-2010 (SPAdes) (version 2) | ecosystem: Environmental > Terrestrial > Soil > Wetlands > Peat | place: Germany...
CTGTACCGGTTCGACGTACGGCGGCCCGTTGAGCCGTGCAGGGATATTCCGAATGCGATCTGCGCGAGCAAACCCTCGCAAGCCAGCGTCTTCTTCTGGCTTTGTGGTGAATGCGCAAGCCGATCCTCGCTCCGATTCTCCCTGCGGGAAGGAATTTCTCTAGTTCCCCTGGAGCAGTTTCCCGAGGGTAGCAATCCCGTGGTGACCCGCGCCATCGCGGCCGAGTGACTTTGCCGAAAGGAGTAAGGATATGGCTGCACAATGCGTTACTGCGCAAATTGAGGGATCTCCCTATGGACTGAACCGGCTTCCGCACCTCGGGAGCTCGCTGCTACAGGTATTGATTCCAAGCGAAGTACAGAGCCTGTGGAAAGAAGAGGCCTGGCAAACGGATGCTGGTCGCAGTGCCCGAACACTCGTCAAGTACCCTGATCTCCGTATTGTCTTGGTCTCGATGAAAGCCGGGACCCGTTTCAAGCAGCACAAAACGAGTGCACGGTTTGCCATCTTGATGCTCGCTGGTCATGTACGCCTCCACCTCCCCAATGCAACCGTGGAAGTACCCAGGGGAGAATTGCTGGCGCTTGACCGCGACGTATCTCACGACGTGGAGGCAATTCGCCAAAGCACGTTCCTGTTAATCCTTGCCCGGCCTGACCGGGAAACGGAGAAATGCCATGTGTGACTTCATCCAAGAATTAAAAAATGATCACCGCGTGATTCAGCAAGTCGTGGCCGGCATGAGTGCGGTCGCGGAACTGCTCGATTCCGGCAAGCAGGTTGATCCCAGCGTGCTCGCCGATCTCGTGCAGTTCTTGCGTGTGTTTGCCGATCAGTGTCATCACGCAAAGGAAGAGCAGCATCTCTTTCCTCTGCTGGCAACCAACGCCAACGTGAGCACGAGGCGCGAGTTGGAATCCCTGGAACGCGAGCACCGCTCGGCCAAGCAACTGGTTGGTCAATTGGCGAAAGTGGCAGCAGTTTACGTCCACAATCCGGGAGCGGTGCGGTACGGTGTTATCGATCTGCTCCAGCAACTCGTCGAGTTGTACCCAGCGCACATCTGGAAGGAGGACTTCCTGCTGTTCCCACTGGCGCAGCAGAACCTGTCGCCTGCTGAACAGAGAAATTTGGAAGAGAAGTTCGAGAATATCGAACGCGAAGTCGGGGAAGACGTGCATGCCGGATTTGAGGTGCTGGCTAAGAAACTGGAGGCCGTTGTCGAATATCGCAACTCGGGCGCTTGCCCGCTGTGTTCTTCGGCGGCGTAACGAGCACGGCGGAACTTACCAACGGCAAGTGCACGGTGATCATCGGCGCCGGCATCAATCACTGGTACCGCGGGGGCGCTCATCACGCGTCTGCGTGACGGTCGAGTCATCAACACGCATGTGCGGCGAAGTCTCGCGAGAGGAAATTTAAGTACTCCAAGTTGCTTCTGCGATGCCGCCTCTCCACGGCAGCTTTTGGAACACCCTCAGGACGGCATTTCGGACGGACGTCGCGCAAAGAAGCGAAATCTCCCTGCGCTAGTTTCAACCTTTACATCTTTGAAGCCGATGGCTCCGAGTCTGGCATTCAATGTTGCTGGATCTACGAGGACCATTGTGTCGCGAACGTGAAAGATCCTCATCAACAGAGACCGCATGCTGTCGGTTCCGGCGAAAACGCCACCCGGCCTGAGGACCCGGTAAACCTCCGCGAACAGCCGATCCTGTAAGGCGGATGAAGGAATATGGTGAAGCATGGTGAAGGAGACGGCGCCAGAAAACGTGCAATCACGATACGGCATTGTGGTTGCATCCGCGCACTGCACGCGAACATTCGAGTTTGCCGTGCGCAGTCCCAGCGAACCCGCCAATTCTCGGTCCACTTCGATGCAGTTGAGACTCTTGTACCGCTGTCTCAGCCAGTCCGTAGTCAAACCTGGGCCCGGCCCCACTTCCAAAACATCATTGCCCAAATCGACCCCACGCAAAGACCAGGGCAGGACTTCATTTTCAAGTTTCTGCTTCCATTGGCCTGATCGACAGTACCATCGGTGTAGTCGGTTCATCGTCATCGAAGAATAACTGATGCCTACTGTGCCGAGGAACCATTGCCGTCTTGAGATGCGTCCGAGCAAGGGACGGGTATTGGCTCTGCTCCATTGCTCCAGCGACCGACGGTTCTGTCTCCCGAGAGGGGCAACCAAGCCATCTGTATGGCTTCGTCCCGGCAAGCCGCGATGCAATGCTCCTCACTTCCGCAAGTACCGGGGAGAGTAAGCACCGCAATCCCGTCCACCATTGCTAAAGACTTGGGCCCGCAAGCGTCCACACACAAACCACAGCCTGTGCACCGATCTGCAACCAGGATGGGCATCCATTTGCACACCACAGCACCTGCCTCCTGGCATGCCGCGCGTTTTCAATCGATCATTGAATGCGGCAGGACCGTACCGATCCAATCTTCTTTGTTGCAAGGGTTAGGCGGCGACGACTTTAGTCACAGGATGCGGGGGAATCGTCACGTCGGCGATCCGTAGCGAAATTCGCCGCCGGCTCCAGACTGGGGTTCACATCAGAGGGAGGCCTGAGCAATCCCTGGATTACGTCTCCCGCAGAGTAGGTTGTTGATCCATCGAGTAAGAACCGGTCGATTCCGGTCAGGTCATTTCCCGAGGTGATCAGAGCCTGCTCAGTGTATTTGCCGTTTCGGACCTGGGGGTGTCCGATATTCGCCATTAGGGCGTTGCAGAGACATTTCTTTCCCACTGTATGCTCCAGCCTTCCTCCTTTTGACAAATACGTTGTCAAGGGCTCGGCGGAGCAACGGTAGTCGATCTCTCCCGAGGGAGTTCTGTATGCTTCACGCAGGTAGCCCAGATCACAGATCCGGGGGCGAGCGGAGTAGACTCGCTCTTCGGAAAGCGATCCTTCCAATTCCGCAACCTTGAATGGGAAACTGGTCGGTGAAGCCACTGGGTCGGTGAACACTCGCGCCGTGCCCGAGCGGACCTTTTCCAAGAGGGTACGCTTGTAGCTGCTCTTTAAGCCTGACTCTTCGCAGAACGCAAATGCCGTCCCTACTTGCACTCCTGTAGCTCCGGCGGCCAAGGCTTCCCCTAGCTTTTCGGGCGAACCATATCCTCCGGCAAGCCAGAACGGAATGCCAAGAGCGCGAATCTTCTCCACATCAACCACGTCACGCTCGCCGTAGATCGCCTCTCCCGCTTCGTCAAGCTGGAGCTTCCCGCGAGGCGGAGCATTGTGGCCTCCGGCCGTGTACCCCTCGATAACGAATCCGTCGACCTTGCCATCGGCCTTCTTCAGCATGGTTGTCGCTAAGGTATTGGAGGCAATGATCGCGAAGAACTTCGGCCGCGTGAGTGGGGGAAGATCGCGCCCCACGAATTCCCTCGGCGTGAATACCATCGTTCTATCGTCGTCATCGTGCGCCCCTGTGACCTGGAGGAGGTAGGTTGCGGGCTCGTGATTTGCGAAGCGATCGAGTACTCCCGGAATCTTGAGCGGCACCCCGGCCCCCATTAAAACGCAGCCCACGCCAGCGAGAATCGCGCCGTAAATAGAAGGCAAATGGGGGAGTTGAACTTTTTCGAGGTAATTGATTCCGACTGAATTGTCGTGACCTTCGCGCGCCAGGATCACTTCAACAAAATTAGCCACGACACACAGCTCCATTAGTTCCGGAGGGGTGTCCTTCGAATGTGTGGGCAGGCTCTTGTACGGTGCTCTTTCCGCTTTCCCTCCTGGGATGTAGTACCTGCCCCACACACGATCGGCGATTTCAGCAATCGGAAACTGGTCAAGACCGCGGCGCATGTGGCCTCCGGGGTCGCCGTCCTGCAAGCGTCTGGCAAAAATCAAATCCAGGGCCGTTCCAGAAACCACCCCTAGCTGGCCAAGCCGCGATACCGCCCTCGCCAGCCGCCAATTGGAAACGGCGGCGCCCATTCCGCCTTGAATGATGGTTGGAAGATTACCCATAACGAACCACACCGCGACCACACATTGTTTCAGAGATGTGTGATTCTCATTGTCTGAGTTCTGTAATAAATTTGCGTCCTTGCCACCCCGAGATGGGAGAGCAACTGTTCCGCTGCTGGTTGGAGTAACTCTCTGGTTCTAATCGCGACCTATAGATATCTCGGTGACGACTCTGACTTTTCTACGGCGTGCCATTTCCTCGGCGATTGCCATCTTCTCGACATCAGACAACATTCGGGCCGCTAAGGGAAACACCAGGCTGTCCTCGACACCAATGTGCTGTTTGTACATCGATGCGAGACTGGCGACGGCCTTGCGAAAGTCGTCGACTTCAGCACTGGACAGATTGCCCGAAGAAAGATACTGGGACCCCAGACGGTCCACGTCTGCGTGTAACGGGGCTGCCCAGCGATGCTCGTCCTCCAACTGTCCGAGCTTTGAGATGGCAGCCGCTACTTCGGGGTCCCGAATCTGACGCAACCTGGGGAATAGCGACTCCTCCTCATCAGCGGTGTGCTTTGGTGCGGCTTGCGCGAAGTACCGCAAGGCGGACTCCAGCCCTCGGCTGGTCTCCTCCGTGGCAGGACAGTCGATCACGTCCGCAACCGCCTCGAGTGCGCCGAGGAACATCTCAACGCGCCGGTGGCAGTCGGAGAGCAGGCCGGTGGGATCAGTGAAATTGTGGGTCGGGGCTCCAATCTGGACAGGCATAGTCTCAGTTTACCGGGCAGGTGGAATAGCCGCTGTGACAAAAGTCTCAGGACGAAAATGGTTGCTGACGCCACTAGACCGACTGGGATGTAGGACGACTCATGAAGGTGCCGAGCAGATTGATCGCAAAAATCGTGACTGCCGTCATCTCTATCACAGCCGACACCGGGAGCCACGACCATGCCCATCCCGCGAAGCCTTGATATGCGAGGATCTCGGAGCTAACACGAAGCAGGCACCCTGTCCCTAGCAGCAGCAGTGAAAGAAACATCAGTTTGGTGCTGAAGAGCAAGCGCATTCCGGAAAATGCCGGCAGAATCCTCTGGCCCACACTGAACACCATCGTAGCAAGAAAGCCTACGGTCAATGCGTGGCGCGATGCACCCCAGATACCATGGGAGCCCTCGACCGAACTGGCCCAGATTCCCAGTGCGGCCGCGATGATGGCCCAGACGTATGCCAAGCGCACAAATACGGGAAAGCTCACGTGCACTCCCTTCACCTTCGCCGGCTGCTGTGTACGCTCAAAGAAACGGAGGGCCAAAACCGCGACGAGGATCCCGCTCAACAGCAACAGGACAGCCGGTCTCATCCAGCCTGTCATCGCGGCAAACACTCCCACGGAGTTCACTGCGACTGCCAGGAGCAGCACGCGCCCACGGACCGGGCGCAGTCCCAGGAAGACCGGGAGCCACTTGGCGCTGAACCCCCAGACGAACGGAACAAGGAATCCCCAGGTCTCGAGCACCAGGAACCGCTGGTCGAATTCAATGGGGAGATCAGGTGAAATGCCACGAAAAGCTAGGAACAACGCCGCGCCCAAATTGACAAGCAGCGTGAGCAGGAGGCCTACGGCGGCTGCGATCACAACCACTATCCATCCGTCCAACTTCTGTTTGCCGGAGTCCTGCGGTCTGTGACCGGAAACCGAGTGGAAGAAAATTACGAAGGCAACTACCTCCAGTGCCGCCGAAACGGGCAGCACCACACGCCATTGCCACTGGTAAACTCCCGTCAGCCAGCGCAAGGTTACACCCGACGTCCAGAGCGCCCAGCACACCCATGCAGTCCACAGCGCGAACGGATTCATCCGCCGCAACTTGGGAATGGAATAGAAGCCAATGCCCAGAATGAAGGTGCCGATCCAGCCGAAGATCTGCGCGTGTCCGTGGGCCTGGATCCATCCCGCAGAAACCGAATTCGCGGCGTGGCGACTGCTGATCGCGAGCAGGTTCCAGACCCCCAGGAACGTTCCCGGCAGTAGCATGAACATCAAGCCGGTCGAGATGTAGAGCATCAGCAAGCGCGAGAGACTCCTTTCCCGCGTCCGCGTGATCTCGAAGGTCTCCTCCGCGGTTAGCCTCCTTCCAGCTTGGGTCTCGACCCGGGTTGCCAGCGCAGCCATCGTTTCCGTTCCTTGGTTAGTGCTGTTGTTCCATTTCGATCGCTCGCGGGAAAAGAATGTTGTTTTCCAGATGAATGTGCTGGTGTAAGTCCGTCTCGAAAGCGGCCAAGGCCTTATAGAGCGTCTGGTAGCTGATGCAGGCATCGCCTGGAGGCGTGTATCCAGCGCTCGCCTGACGCATCGCGCGCAAGGCATCGCCCGCCGAGTCGTGTTCCCGCATCATCATGGCGACCGGATTCTGCACGGTTCCGAATGGCGGCGGCAGGATCGGTTCTTTTTGGATCACTGCCTCCTCCATCCGCACAATATAGGGGAAGAGCATCATCTCTTCCTTCATCATGTGCGGAGTAAGTTCCTGAGCGACTTCCTGAAAGCTGGCGCGGACCTGCTGCAGTTCAGGATGGTTCTTGCCGTGTACCGAGGAGACCTTGTCGAACAGCGGTCGCAGCCGGGCGATCTCCTCGCGTGTGTACTTGTGGTGCGTGCTGCTGATGTGGGCAACCAGATCGGCCAAAGGCTCGGTCTGCCAGTCGCGGTCTTTTTGTTTGGCTCGGGCTGTCTGCTCTGCCAGTTCAAGGGAATCCAGCACCTGATCTACCGACAGGTGCGAAGCAGCGCAGGCCTCTTCCAACGATTTGTTTCCGCCGCAGCAATAATCGATCCCGAATCTTTCGAATATGCGAGTGGCTTCGGGGAATTCCACCGCTACCTCGCGTACCGTCTTTGCAGTGCTCACGCTCATGACGTTTCTCCTTGCAGCCCGCTGTCGTGCGCGAGTCTGCTACGTTGCGACACTATCGAAGCAGGCGGCCGAGAGCGATGACTTTTGTCACATCGCCGAAAACAACGTGGCCCTCTCCAACTGGCGGTTAGGTTCGGTTGCCACCGAACGCCATCTTTCAAGGCAGGTGCGATAAAAGTCTTTGCGCCACGGATTCCGCCATTTGAAGTGCGTTGCGAGCATTGCGGAGTGGCCCAGACCTACCGCTACCGTCACGTAATCATTTTCGACGGTACGTCTGAGATTTGCTGGAAAGTCTTAGATGGGCTGGAGTTTACTCGGAGGCCTGGCTCGCTTCCTCCAATGCTTTCAGATCGAGGATCAGAACATGCCGGCCATCGAGTTGCAACATCCCCTCGGCCTGTAGCCGGCTGAGATTGCGGGAGACGAGTTCGCGCACCGTTCCGATCTGCGAAGCCAACTCCTGGTTGCTGGCGGGTAAGGCAACCTGGATGCCTTCGCCGGCGCGTTTGCCCTCCTTTTGCGCCAGTCTCAGGAGGAACGACGCGAGCCGGTGACGCACAGTTGTAAACGAGAGCTCTTCGATGATCCCAACCAGCCGCCGCAGGCGTGTGCCTACGACCCGCAATACTTTGAGCGCGACCTGGGGATGGGCAAGACATAACGCGTGGAAGTCTGGTTTGCTGACGAACAGCAGTGTGGCGTCGTCGACTGCCGCCGCCGATGCCGGGTAGGTTCCGCCGTCAAAGACCGGCAACTCCGCCACTGAGCTACCCGGCCCGTCCACGCTGAGCACATGCTCGCGTCCACTGGAGGAACTCTTAAAGATACGGATGTGCCCGGATTCGACTACATACAGGCCTAAACACGGTTCACCTTCGCCAAAAACAATCTCGCCCGCTGCGTAATGGTGTGGAACTGCGCGCTGCAGGAGGAAAGCGAGTTCGCCCTCCGTCAGCCCGGAAAAGATCGGGACCTTCGCCAACGTCTGACCATGATTGACCTTCGCCTCCGGCATGGTGGCTATTGTAGCCGAGCGCATTCCAGCTGTGACATCTGTCACATGCAGACGGTAACGACTCTGGCAGGCTTGACTAGAAGGTGGGAGCGTAGCGTGGAACCACAACTGGACTTCAACGAGCGCCCATTCATCGTGATCTGGGAGACAACCCAGGCGTGCGATCTCGCGTGCGTCCACTGCCGCGCCTGCGCTCAACCTATCCGCAGCGCTCTCGAACTGAGCACCGACGAAGCCAAGCGCCTTATCAACGAGGTCTCCACTTTGAAGGCCCCAGTCTTTGTGCTCACCGGCGGCGATCCGCTGAAGCGCCCTGATATCTTCGAATTAGTTGAATACGCCTCAAGTCACGGTGTGCGAATTTCCCTCACCCCGAGCGCCACGCCGCTCCTTACCCAGGAAGCCATTCACAAACTGAAACAGTGTGGTTTGGCCCGGCTGGCCATCAGCCTTGATGGCCCGAGCGCTGAAATTCACGACGCGTTCCGCCGAGTTTCCGGCTCCTATGATTGGACACTACGCGCAGTCCGCTGGGCGCGGGAGATCGGACTGCCGGTTCAGATCAACACCACGATCACCCGACACAACCTGCAGTACCTGGATTCGATGATCGCGCTGCTTGAGCAACTCGACATCGTGCTGTGGAGCGTTTTCTTCCTCGTGCCAACCGGCCGGGGTTCGACGGCCGACCTGATCTCGGCCGAGGAGTTCGAGCAGGTCTTTGAAAAACTCTACGAGACCTCGCACCGGGTGAAATTTGATATCAAGAGCACGGAAGCACAACACTATCGTCGCTTTCTGCTTCAACGCCGGACGGAAGAGAAGCGCAAAGGCAACAGCCAGTCACGCCCGGCGATACTTGGCACAAATACCGCGGACGGAATCGGGCGCGCCCCTCTGGGAATCAACGACGGCAAGGGCTTCGTTTTCATCTCTCACCTCGGAGAAGTATTCCCCAGTGGGTTCCTGCCCGTCTCCGCGGGAAATGTGCGTAAACAGTCACTTGCCCAACTCTACCGGCACTCGCCGCTTTTTGTCTCTCTGCGTGACACCAAGAACCTGAAGGGGAAATGTGGCATTTGTGAATTCCGCGAGGTTTGCGGCGGATCGCGGGCACGAGCCTACGCCCTGACAGGAGATGTGTTCGCCGAGGAACCCTGTTGCGTTTGGCAGCCTAAGACTTCTATTGCCGGAACCGGCGAAGATACTAGAAGAGAGCTAGCCGTGCATTGAAGGCCTTGGAAGCGAGTTGCCGATCCTGTCGGATCGAAGGCTCGCATCGCCCCGTGACATAAGTCATTGTCTCCATTTCGTCGCCCGCCTAGGCTAACTCCAGGAGAGAACCGTGAGCGAATTGATTGACAATCGGGCGCATCGTATTTCGGTTCTTAAGGAGATCATCCAGCACCTGCACGCGGGTGCCGACCCAGCAATGGTGAAAGAACGTCTGCGGAAGATCGTCGGCGAGACAGACGCAACCGAGATCATGGCTATGGAACAACAACTCATGGCCGAAGGTATGCCCGTCGAAGAAGTGCGCTCGATGTGTGACCTGCATTCTCAGGTCACGCGAGACGTTCTCGTCCAGGTGGCTCCGCCTGCATCCATCCAAGCGGGACACCCGGTTGACACCTTCCGTCGCGAAAACAGCGCGCTCAAACAGGTGATCGCGACGATGCGAGGGATCTCTGCCGAGATCGCCAACCTCGACGGGAATGCCAGCGCGAAGGAAGTCATTCTTCGCCTCCGTCAGTCGGCAAACGACCTCATGGACCTCGACAAACACTACCAGCGGAAAGAGCATGCACTGTTTTCGTGTCTTGAGCGGCACGGGATCACCGGGCCCTCCAAAGTGATGTGGGCGAAAGACGATGACGTCCGGAACCTGCTCAAACAGATGAATCAGGCAGCGCACGACTGCGGTTCGACATCTGACGAAGCGAGGCAGTTTTTCAACCAACACGCTACGCCGGCTCTGTCGGCTGTCGAAGAAATGATATTCAAAGAGGAAAATATTCTCCTTCCAATGTCTTTGCAGACGCTAACCGAGAACGAGTGGGCTGAGATCTGGTCCGTCTCCCCGCAATATGGCTGGTGTCTGGTCGAACCCCAAACCGGGTATGCTCCTCCCGTGACCACAGGCGCCACAACCAGAACCGTGCCGCACGACGGCACCATCATGATGCCCACAGGCCATGTAAGCGTCGAACAGCTAACCGCTGTGCTTTCGACTTTGCCGCTCGACCTCACATTCGTCGATGCGGATGACCGCGTCGCCTTCTTCAGTGAGGGCCCGGATCGCATCTTCGCCCGCAGCAAAGCAATCATCGGCCGCAAAGTCCAGCACTGCCATCCGCCTCGGAGCGCCGATACGGTCAACAAGATCCTGGAGGATTTTCGCTCGGGCCGTCAGAACGTCGCGGAGTTCTGGATCGACTTTAAGGGCAAGTTCGTCCACATTCGCTATTTCGCCGTTCGTGATAAGCAAGGAGAATACCTCGGAACTGTCGAACTAACCCAGAACATCGCCCCGCTTCGAGGGCTACAGGGGGAGAAACGGCTTCTGCAATACAGTTGAGAAGGCACAAGTGACGAAACCAAAACTAGCGCTCAATCCGAAGCATCCAGAACGCGTGTGCTGGGGATGCGATAAATACTGTTCGGCGGACGATCTTCGCTGCGGGAACGGCACTATTCGGACGCAGCACCCGGTTGAGTTGTTCGGTGAAGACTGGCTCGAATGGGAACTAAATCATCACATTCCTGAGCCCAAAGGTGTCCCCGGAGAGTGAGGGGCCTCTTCTGCGTCACATACGTGAATCTGTTGAAAACAACGAACCGTTACGTGAGGAGATTATGTTCGTCAAGTCGCGGTGAAGACCTCACGCTCTCAACTCGTCCGCGACTGTCGTAGGCCGATGAACAGAATGGTCCGGTATTGCACTGGTGGAGCCACCGGGCTCGACCCTGTGGCCTCCTGCGTGAGACAGGTGCGCTGGTCGTTTACTGTTCTTGTATATTGTCGAATGCACACGAGGAAAACTGCCGGGCGCGGGGGAGTTTGCTTTGGCGGACTGAACGACTGGACCGAAGCGGGTCGTCAACTGTGGATTAAAGGTCTAAATTGTAGGAAATTTTCGGTGACAGGGCAGCGTTCTAACCGGACGGAGGGGCGGTCGGCTATCAGAGTTATTGAAGGCTTTTCACGCGATCCCCAGAAGATACATCACAACCTGTTTGCGATACGCTCAGCAGATAAATCCCGGTGTCGCCGAGCGGCCAAAACCCGAGGCGTGACCAGTACAATCTGAGCTTCCGAATGGCCTCGCCTTTACTTACTTTCGGTAGCGCAAGTCTTTTCAACGCTTCTTGATCGTTCGCAACGGACGGAGTGAACTGTAGCGGCCAAGGCTTGCACGCTACCAGCCCACACCCTGTACCAAAAATGTCGATCGTACGGTGAATGGCGGACTCAGCGATTCTCAGTCCACGAAACTCCGGATAGATCGCGACGTAGTCGATGATCAGCAGATTGAGGTCTACCACTTCGAACTCATTTTGTATTTCTTCTTTCGGATAGCCAGTTTCCACGTCGAAAAGATGTTCCCAGTATTCTGAGATGTCGCCGGAGATCCCATCTCCAAGCCTTTCCGCGCTGATGCCGTGGTCCAGTGCCTCGCCGAACTGAACGAGTGAGGCTCCAATGTGCCCAGCGTCCTCTTTTCCACGGCTTTCCGGTTCGGCAATAATCCTTCCAGCAATGGAATGGACAAAATCCGTCTCAACGGATTCGTGCAACTCAGCACGGAGGACAAACTCAACACTCGCAACGACATTCTGATCGGAATCGGTTTCTTTGCGCCTCTCTGCCAATGTTTTGGTCGGTTTCATTTCCCGTTACCCCGCTTTCCTGAGTTTCCTATGCACCCGTTGCACGACGCTTTCCGGGATTCGCAGCGTGGTATAGCCTCGCTTGAAACGTGTTTCACCGTTCTCCCACTTGATCACCCCAGGTTCGCCGGTGAAGATACGCCGGATCGTTCGTTCGCTTAAGCCCCACAATTCGGCGACTTCACTCACGCAATAGTGTTTTTCAAATGCCACACTTGCGGGCATCGCTGGTTTGCTTGGAGGAACGTAGCTGGGCTGGGGAGAGGGTTCTGTTGCCATGGCACACCGTGTTCAATGTATGTAGTACGGGATTGAAATCTCGTCAAACGGCCGATTTACCGGACGCCAGATCCATCTGCGCTGGACACCGGAAGGAGAATGGGGCCATTGTTGCAATTCTTAGTGGTTAGCGTGCTGCTGGTGCGGGGTGGCGCGATCTTGGCTGTGACCACGAAATGGGTGGTGACAGGTAAACCGCCCGTGAATAGCGAAACTGGTACCCAGAAGCGGGTTTTGTGCTAAGAACGTGCGGCGCGCCTCACGACTTTGCCCGAGCGCCCATCCGCTATATTGATCACCGGGGCGGTGGCGTTCAGACCCATTGTGGACCATGCGGTCCGCACACTGGTTGCAAGCCTCTGCTGCCGCTCAAGAACCCAAGGAGCGTAGTGCTTCTGTGTGATCAGCACACTGGAGTGACCAAGCAAACGTGAAACCTCTTCCAATGGCATGCCCGCAAGGAGGTACTCGACTGCAAAGGTGTCTCGCAGCATGTGAAGGTGGGCTGGCCTGGAGTTGCCATCAACCTCCAAAAAGAGCTTGGGATGTGTCTCGGTAGCCTTGTCCAGAATCTTCCCAAAGATTTTGATCCAATTCGAAACTTCGCTCTTACGTTTGCTGCGACCACTCCAAAAGAAATAGCTCGGATGTGTGTAGGCGTTGCGCGGTACGTTGCGTAGCTCCTCGGCCACGTCGTGTGGCAGTAAGCCATAGACGGCAGAACTTGCTTTTCCTTTGACCTTCTTCTGGTACAGGAAAAGGGAATCATCGTCCCGCAGCTTGTCTCTGGACAGACACGCAGCGTCGCCAGCCCTTAGTCCGCTCCAACGCAAAAGCTTCAAATAAGTGCGTGCACGGCGAGCGTTCACTGTATCGCCATTCTTCTTGCCGTCACGACTGTCATAGAGCCACGTTGCTTGAATCAACGCGTCATATTGTTCGCGGGTGAAAGGCTGGGTTTCGTCCTGCTCCGGTGCAACTTTCTTGATTCTCCTGGCTGGATTTTCTTTCATCCATCCTTGTTCGACACAAAAGAAAAAGAACGTAATAATCCGCTGGTGCTGGTTATGCCGGGTTGTGGGTGCACCGAGCCATGAGTGGATCCACCGGCGCATGGTCTCGACGTCCAACTCGGATAGGCGAGCAACCGGGGGCTTCTGTTGCACACACCAGTTCAAGAGTCGATCTTCCAGCGTGAGGCGGTATTTTGCTCGGGTCGCCTCTTCACGGTTCAGACGTTCCACTTCTTTCAAAAAGAGCGCAACAGCATCCGTGATCAGTACCTCGCGCGCCTCGCTCCTTCGGACTTTTGCTTCCAGTTCGCGTTGAAGGGCCTTCACAGGACTCCAGGAATCGCGGATTTCCTGTGCCCGTTCTTCCGCCTTTTCCCAACTGCGTGTCTTTGCGCTGACCTGCCGCGAAGTATTCTCCCTGTAAACGTACAGGTACTTCATACAGTGACACCGTTTCCAGTACGGTTCGCCGTTCTTGGGGCAGGATTCTTGATGGCGCGTGTAGACGGTAACGGTTTGGGTGGAAAGCGAGGCCGGCGGATGGCTATTGGCCGTTGCTTCTAAACCGATCGGATGGGACCCCATCGACTCAACTCCACAGACTGAGTTTGGAGAGCAGCTTTTTGTAACGCGAACAGCCGAAACTGACAAACGGCCATACGCTCAGCGGAACTCTCTGTTTCGGAGAGTCTAGCAGATCGTTCATTCAGTTTTCATTCAGTTTCGGGAGGGAACCTGTGGGATTACTGAGTATATGGAGCTTAAGGTTGGTTGCGGGGGGTGGATTTGAACCACCGACCTTTGGGTTATGAGCCCAACGAGCTACCAGACTGCTCCACCCCGCACTTCGATCATAGCAACCACGCCGAGTGCCGTCAAACCTCGATTAACACCGAGTCGTTTGCACATGATATGTCCGGATGAGAGAGCACGTGATATGTCCGCTTTTCGGGCGGTGAGGGTAGGAGAGGATGGGAGGCATGTTCTCTTACCCGAAGGCCGCGATGGAGCGGTTTGCGCGGGGCCTGAAGTTAACTGCCGGCGGCGTCTTCCTCAGCGCTGCGGCAGGACCTGCACTGACGCGATTACTCGGAAGGCTTCTCTGCGATGTCAGCCCGGGCGACCCGTCGGCATTCGGGGCGGCCTTGGCAGTAATGACGATCACACAGTCGCGGCTTGTGCTTTCCTGGATGGCGTGCTACCTGTACCGATCCCGCTCGTGTCTTGCGAGATTGATCCTTTCATGCTCTGAGGCTGCTGCCAATTCTCTCGCGACATGCTCTCGTGCGAGTTCGGGGAACGGTTGGCATCTCAGGAATCGGAGCGGCCGTTTTCAAAGATCCATGAGGGACCTGTCCCCGAGAAGGGCAATCCGGAAGTAATCAACCCGATTTTGATTTTGTACCGAGAAATGCGCATAGCGGAAGTGATCTGCGCAAATACTCGCGCATCTGAGGGTTACTTGCGGATGACGGCAACGCCGGAAGTAACAGTTGTCAACAGATGGGATGAGAAGGCCGTTCTCCGACGGGATGTTGCCTATCTCGTCGCACATGGAGTTCTTCCCGGACTCTGAAGCATTCGGATGTTTCCGTCATGCGTCGAATTCTCGCGTCTCTCGGATCAGAAACAACCGCTGCTAGACCTGCTGACGGAGATTGGGACGCAGTGTGAGCGAGCCGTCATCGTTCAGCTTCTGGTGACAAGCCCACCGCACGGGATAGCGTATTCCCTTTACCTCAATCTCAGCTCTGAGTTTCAATCCCTTCCAATCCGTCGTGGCCGGAAGTACGAACTGTGCCTGCCGAATCTTGCCCGGCAACGGGCATCCGGCATCCAGACAACCGCTGGTAAGTACCTTTCCATCCTGGCTCTCCACTGTCACCCTCAAAACGCCCGGCACACCCGCGATGCCGTCGTTTGTGAAGCCAATGATCAGCCCTAGATAACTGCTGTCCTTATAGCTCCAGATGAAAGACGGCCTCACGCGATAGCCAATACGGCGATTGATCCGGTCGAACGCTGCTTGATAAGTCTGGTAGTAGTTCATTAGATTTCTTGCGCTGATCTGGTGAAAGTTCCAGAGCGACCAGTAGTTCGCCCCGACGTCGATCACATGGGCGATCATGTTTTCTGCGGGGGAGATCCCCTCATGAGCGGCGCTTGGATCGGGAGGTTTCCCCGGAAGTCCCTGCTCGAGCAAGGCCGCGATCCAGGGCGGACGGTTGCTGAGCGCTTCAATCTGCTCGTTCTCGATAAAGATGGTATCGCTCCGAATCCAGTTATTGCTGCGAACTGTGCGGTCTACCAGTTCTGAATTGCCCACTCGGCTGTAATCCGGTTGAGTATTGGTCAGCAGAGGAGTTTTCTTGAACTGTTCGAGTTGGACTTCGAGCATATTCACCCAGGTCCGCTCCGCCGTCAGGTAGTCGGGGAAGGGGTTGTTGGGAAATGGCCACGTATGCCCTTCTCCCCAGAAGCCGTACATAAAGGTGTCGATGAACTCGATGAGCGGATTGCCATCGAACTCCGATGCCAACTGGCCGACCAGTTCTTTGAATGCCTGCTGAAAAAAAGGATCGTCGTACCGGGGCTGATAGCGCGAGTGCGGGTTGGCTAAGAATCTTTTCCCCGCAGCGATGTCCCCCTGATTGCTGGGCGCCATGAGGTCAACTTTCGGCACCTTTTCGAGGACAAAATCTGGCAACGCCGCTTCGTGTTTATAGTCTGGAGCGCACATCTGCACGCGCATTCCGACACGCTTGCAGTTCTTCTTCGCCAATTCGAAAACGAGCTTCAGGTAATCGGGCATCTCCAGGCGTCCGGGCCGCGGCTGTACTTCCCTCCAGGTAGGACGGATATAAAGCTGCTGTCCCAGGGGAAATCGAACCAGGTCTTCGATCGCCTGGGAAACATTGTCTGACTTGATTTCCTCGGTGCCACTGTCTGCCGTGATATAGGTAACCAGTCCCATTCCATAGTTCGGGGCGACGTTCGGCACGACGTCTTCCGAAGGAGTAGTGGTCATGACCACGTCGTCAGTGGGAATGACGGCATCAGGTGGGTATTGAGGGAATGGCCCTTGATTGAGGCGATCGGCCACATGGGGACCGGAGCCGAAGTCGTAGTTTCCCCAGTTGTGGGCGGGAACCTTCGCCCGCGCCTTACCCATTCCGAGTTCCGCAGCTACGGCGACAGCGACGGTGCTTTTTAGAAAGTCTCTACGCTGCATGGGAGCATGTCCTCCTCATCATTCATTTGAACTTCATCATTTGAACTTCATCATTTTGACTTCAGCCAAGCTGGCTCGAACTCCAACTTTAGGGCAGATTGAATCTGAAGCTGGGTATCACTGTCGAGATGGAAATAGAAAGTATACAATAGGTTTCGAAAGCATACGCAACATGACAAACAACCAGCTTCGAAAGCTGAAAGCCGCGACTGCGATCTGGCTTTGGATCGTTCTCTCCACTGTGTTTGCGTCTTGGTCGCCGGCTGCGGCGGCGGACCTCCCTACCGGCAAGCCTCAGATTCAAGGCGGCAATCTGCGCATTGAATTTGATAATCGCCTGCGTAGCCGAGTGGTTGCCCGTTTCGGCAAGACGGAGACCGTGATGGGATCGTTCTCTGCTTCAGAGACGGTGACAACCGCCAGCACTGCCTTGACCGGATTTCTGCTGACCTCGCATAAACACGAGCGTACAAAAGACGCTTTCGGGGAGGGTGAGCGGCTCACCGTCGAAGGAAAAGCAGGAGAGCTGAAAAAGACGGTCTCCGTCACCGTATACGACGACTTTCCTGCGATGGCATTCTTTGATGTCCAGTACACCAACACCGGAAGAACCAAACTTGCGATCGAAAGTTGGACCAACAATGCGTACACGCTGAACGCGCAACCCAGTGCGGGCTCACCAGCTTTCTGGTCTTACCAGAGCGGCTCCTATGAAAAACGCCCCAACTGGATCCTGCCGCTGCACCCTAATTTTCAGCAAGAGAATTATCAAGGCATGAATGCCGACGACTATGGTGGCGGCACGCCGATTGTCGACGTCTGGCGACGGGACGTTGGAATGGCTGTGGGACATGTCGAGCCGCGGCCGAAGCTGGTTTCTCTCCCCGTATCCATGCCCGATCCCGCACATGCCAGGATTGCCGTACGCTTCACCAAAGACATCTCATTAAGCCCCGGCGAAAATTTTCATACGTTTCGCACCTTCGTCGCCGTCCACCAGGGAGACTACTTCCGCACGCTCGCCGACTACCGGCGCTTCATGATGAAACAAGGTTTCCAAATGGCCACCGCTCCCGACGACGCTTTCGGGGCCATTTGGTGCGCATGGGGATATGGACGAAAAGTTCAGCCCCAGCAGGTGTATGACACGCTTCCGACGGCGAAACGCCTGGGATTTAGATGGGTCACGCTGGATGACGGTTGGCAGAACAATGTGGGCGATTGGCAACTTGATCCGAAGAAATTTCCCAACGGCGACGCTGACATGAAGGCCCTAGTGGGCCGCATTCACCAGGAAGGATTCAAGGCCCAACTCTGGTGGTCGCCGCTCAGCGCGGTGCCAGACTCGGAACTGCTGCGGGATCATCCCGATTACGAGTTACTGAATCAAGACGGTTCCACGAGAAAGGTTTCCTGGTGGGATTCCTATTATTTGTGCCCAGCCAACCGCCATGTCGTGGAGTACCACCAGGCATTGGTGCGAAAAATTCTGGTGGATTGGGGATTTGACGGGCTGAAGCTGGATGGCCAGCACATGAACGGAGTTCCAGCCTGCTACAACCCGGCTCACCATCACGCACAGCCCGAGGATTCGGTCGAGGCTCTGCCGGATTTCTTCAAGGCAATTTACGAGACCGCGCAGGCTGTGAAACCTGGAACACTGGTGGAGTTCTGTCCTTGCGGCACGGCGTTCTCCTTTTTCACCATGCCGCACTTCAATATGTCGGTAGCTTCCGACCCGAGAGGTTCCTTTCAAATTCGTTCCAAGGCAAAGACGTTAAAAGCTCTGATGGGAGATACGATTCCATTCTTCGGCGATCACGTCGAACTGAGCGATGGTGCTAACGACTTCGCATCCACTTTGGGTGTAGGAGGCGTCGTGGGGACGCAGTTTGTTCTTCCATCTTTAGTCACAAAGCACGGCAAGTCCGACCTGACTCCGGAGCGGGAGAAGGAATTCGAAAAGTGGCTTCGCATTTATCGCGAAAAGATGTTGTCCAAAGGACAATATCTCGGGCAACTCTATGACATCGGCTTCGATGCACCGGAGACTCATGTAATCCGCAAGGACCAGACCATGTACTACGCTTTTTTTGCAAAGCAGTGGAAGGGGCTAGTCGAACTGCGCGGCCTCGAAGACCGCACCTACAGCGTGGTGGACTACGTCACCGGAAAGAGCCTGGGGACTGTTTCAGGAAACAATGCGCATCTGCCAGTTGAGTTCGACGAGCATCTGCTTTTGGAAGTACAGCCGCAATGAGGAACGATAAAATGAACCTGAAACTCGCAACTCTTTTTGCGATATTTGTGTGCGTCTCTGCGGCCTTTGGCCAGACTAACTCTTCCTTCTACGTATCGACGAACGGAAATGATTCGAATCCCGGCACCCAAGCGGCACCTTGGCGCACCGTTCAACATGCCGCAGACACCGTGCGTGCGGGAAGTACCGTCAATGTGCGGGGCGGCGTCTACGAAGAGCTGGTAAGCATCAACGCATCCGGCAACGCGACGGATGGATACATCACTCTTCGAAGCTACCCGGGCGAGACGGCTGTCTTGGACGCAGAGCATATCACTCCCTCAGGAAGAAGCGGCATTGTTACAATTCAGAACAAGAGTTACGTGAGGATTGAGGGCTTTGAAATCCGCAATTTCCGCACCGCCGAGCATCGGCTGACTCCGTTGGGCATAAGCATTATGGGGGCCGGCTCCCATATTGAACTGCTCAAGAACAACGTCCATCATATTGAGCAGACTTTTAAGGGACGGGATGGTCCGGGACATGGCGCCAACGGGTTTGGCATAGCGGTATACGGTACCGACGCCAAGACTCCTATCAGCGAACTGGTGATTGACGGCAACGAGGTGCATCATCTCCAAACCGGTTCGAGCGAATCGTTGGTGGTAAACGGGAACGTCACGAACTTCCGCATTACGCACAATGTTGTCCACGACAACAACAACATCGGAATCGACGTAATCGGTTTTGAGCGCACGGCGCCCGACCCTGCTGTCGACCGGGCCCGCGACGGAGTAGTCAGCGGCAATCTGGTTTACAACATCACCTCGCGCGGCAATCCGGCATACGGCAACGAAGAAAATTCCGATGGCATTTACGTGGACGGTGGCACCAGGATTCTGATCGAACAGAACGTCATGCACGATGTGGACTTTGGAATTGAGCTGGCCAGTGAGCACAAGGACCGCGCCACCAGCTACATCACTGCGCGAAATAACCTTATCTATCACTGCCATACTGCGGGGGTTTCTATCGGAGGCTATGCGCCCGAGCGAGGGCACACCGATCACAGCACGGTGGTCAACAACACGCTCTACGAAAACGATACGTCTGGGACAGGGTCCGGCGAGTTCCAGATGCAGTGGAACATGGCGGACAATATCTTTGCGAACAACATTGTTTACGCAGGCCCCCACTGCCTTATCACGCTGAACAGATCACAGGTCGAAAAGCAAAAACCTCCTGTCGCGATCGATCACAATCTTTATTACTGTGCTTCCGGAGCAAAGGCGAGCACCTGGGCAGGAGCCTCCGCCACTGTGGCAGGATTCGACAAGTATGTTGAGTCCACGGAGAACGACCGTCATTCCCGTTTTCTGGACCCGCATTTTGTGGACGCTGCCGCGCACGACTTTCACCCGCGATCAGATTCTCCGGCGCTCGCTGCTGGCACGACTGACGGAGTGCCGGTGGGAGAACTGGATCTTGAAGGCTCACCGCGGGTCACATCCGGAAAAATAGACATCGGCTGCTACCAAAGAAAACAGGAATAGTCCATGTCGAAATTGGACGTGAATCGCCGTGAGTTCCTGAAGATCACCGCGGGAGCCGGCGCCGCCTTGGCCATGCCAAGTTCAGGTCACACTGCTGTCTCCTCCAAAATGATCGGCATCCAAGTCGGAGCAGTTTCGTTCGTGGATGAAGGTACCGAGCAAGTCCTGGATGTGCTTCAGGAAAATGCCTGCGTGAATACGCTGTTTCTTGCAGTATTCACCTACGGTCGAGGTATCGCAGGAAGACAGATTCCGGGCCAGCCGCTGCCCGATCACGGCAAGCAGGAGTACGATCTCAATTTTCACGGCGGTAATTTCGCGACCCCGCATCCCCAGTACTACAAGAACACGGTTCTCAAAGACACGCGCGCGCCCGACCACGGCAACCTGGACATCCTGGCCGAAGTACTTCCTGCGGCGAAAAAGCGCGGCATGAAGGTCATCTGCTGGCTTGAGGACGTGTTTCGCACCGACCTACCGAACATCGAGAAAGTTCAGGAGAAGGACCTGCACGGGCGGAACGCTGAGACGCTGTGCGTCAACAATCCGGACTACTGGAATTTCCTGACGGGTCTGGTCGAGGACTATGCCCGTTCCTATGACATCGACGGAATTATGTGGGGATCGGAACGACAGGGCGCACTTTGCGACAGCTTGGGAGCGACGCATGACACGCCGCCAGTCGACCCTGGCGAAGTAACTTGCTTCTGCGGGTTCTGTCAGAGCAAAGCGAAAGAGCGCGGTATTAACCCAGAGCGCGCTAGGCAGGGATTTCTGGAGTTGGAAAAGTTCGTTCGCTCCGCCCGGAGTGGCAAACGCCCCGTGTACGGCTACTACGTCCAATTCTGGCGGCTGCTATTGCGGTATCCGGAGCTCGCTGCATGGGAAATGCTCTGGACTGACAGCCTTCGCGAGACCTACGCCGCAATCTACAAAACGGTAAAGACCGCGAAACCGACAGTGCCGGTGGGCTGGCACATCTGGCACAACAATTCCTTCAATCCGATCTACCGTGCGGAACAGGACCTTCATGAGCTCTCGAATTATTCGGATTTCATAAAGGTCGTTATGTACAACAACTGTGGCGGAGAGCGGATGGCTCTATACGCCGACAATATCGGCTCGACACTTTACGGAGATCTCTCGAAACAGGGCCTGATCGATCTTAACTATGCGCTGATGGGATTCAAGGAGAATAGCTACGATCAGATTCCTCATACGGGGCTATCGGCCGATTACGTCTACCGCGAGACGAAACGTGCTCTAGAGGGTGTTGCCGGCACCAGGACTTTGATCTGGCCGGGAATTGATATCGATATCCCGACCGAGCCCAACAACAGCAAGTGCACGCCGCAAAGCATTAAAGCAGCAGTTCTGGCGGCTTTCCGCGCGGGCGCGCCAGGGGTGATTCTATCTCGCAAGTATTCCGAGATGCGGCTCGCCGATCTCAGCGGCGCTGGAGACGCCATTCGCGAGTTGAAACTATCGAGTTGAGAACGGCTTTGTCCACCCCGCTCCGGTCCAGCACTCGCAACGTAGATTTCAATTTGAAGAATTTCTAATCTCCTACTCTTTTGTTCGCTTCGCGTGTCCGTCTTCGTACCAGAAAACCGCGCCCTTGGTAATTGTGGGAAGGGTATAGGACGTGCGGCCATCAGACTCGCGAACGCCGCTGACCTCCTGCACATCGCCAAGAAATGGGAGAAAGAACGCCTTCCCTTGGCCGACCTTGGCCATGCGGACGCGCACTCCATTTTGCGGCGTCTGCACGGGATTCACTTTGCCTTGCAATCCGGCAAAATTTGCAAAAAACAAGTGGGGCTTCCCATCGACGACTGCAATTGAGGTCGCAACCAGGGGTGAGGCCGTGACTTCAATTTCGCTCGTATTCTTCAGGCTTTTCAAGAACTCCGCTTGCGAGTCAGGGTCCGCTCGCTCGAAGTCGCTTTCCAGCGCGCTCATATAGTCCGTTCCCGGGTCCTTCGGGAACCGTAAGACGTTGGGTGCCTCCCCCAGTTGTGTCGCATCGGTGCCGGTAATTTCCAGGGTGCGGCCCTTCTCGACGAACTTTCGCAGCCAGTCTTTTTCCTGGTTATTCAGAATGCGGACATCGGGAAGAACCAGCGTCTCGCCCTTGAAATCCGCAAGATTCCGGGGCGTAACCACCTGAAACTCCCAATGCTTTTGCATCAGGAGAATCAGGATTCCCCGGTAGGAACGGATAAACTCGTTAGCGTAGATGTTGCGCGTGTCCGGCGAGAAGTAAACCCCCACCGGATGCACCGGGCGCCGCGGCAGGTAGAAGGTTTTCTCGTGAGCTTGAATCCAGGAAAAAATCCTCTTTCTGGTCGGTAGGTCATTCGACCCAGCCATCGAATGCCCCGGCGCGTCCCAGAAATTCGCCCCCGTCATGATCTCTGACATGGCCAGATTCATCATGGACTCAGTCTTGTCGACGTTCTGATCGCCGTCCCAAGAGTAGTTGAGAATCCACGTCGCCTTGCCTTGCGCGAACGCGCGGAAGGAATGCATCCCCACCTGATACTCAAACCACGCCAGGGGCTTTCGCCTAGAGGCATTCCCGCCCCCGCCAAACGAGTACTCATGCGCAATCGCGTCCACGACCTCATAGAGGCTGTACACGTCGGCTCCCACCCGAGCCGCCTCCTCCTCGATGCCAGGGTAAATCTCCGGAATTGTTTTGATCTCCGGGTTCACGGATTTCGCGTTCTGATCAATTTCGTGCATGAACTCAGTGAACGTCCGGATCCTGAAGTCCACCCACTTGCGGAAATTGGGGTCAGAGAAGTCGCCCAGCTTCAAATCCTTCTTCGCATCCAGCCCCGTCTCCTTCTTGAACGCCGTGACCGTGTGGTCATCGAAGCTGGCCCAAGTATCTTCCCACCCGTCAAAGTGCGTCATCCAGTACGGAATGTCGACATAGATCCCATCGATTCCCGTGCCCGCGATCTGCCGCACGCGCTGCATGTAAATCTTGCGCCACTCGCTGGCATACGGTGTGACCCAAACGTCTTCATCGCCTTTCCTGATCCAAAACGCCGTGCCCCCGCCGAAGATTGCAGGCTCCCCTGTGATCTTCCTCTGCAGCCAGTCTGGATGTTCCTTCGCCAGCGTGTGCGGCGTCGTATCCGCGTTCGCCGTAATGCATTCCGTGCCCGCGATGTATACGAAGGCGTAGTTGCCTGCCCGGTGCGCCTTTTCCGCAACGTCGTGGATCGCCTTCAGCTTCTCTTCGGGATTCACAAAACTTTCGTAGCGCCCGGGAATATCGTTGTCTACCTCAATCCCGAAAACGTTGCTGGCCTCCGCGTCAGCCACAATCTTGTCGGTGTTATTCAGTTGCAGACCGTACGCCCCGATGCGCACATAGTTCATCCAGTTCTGTCCCGCCGGATAGGAAGCAGCAGCACCCAGCATCATCAGCGAAACTGAAAGTAGTACGAGAGACACAAGCACAGCCTGAATTGTTTTCATAAGTGTTTTCCGAAACTACAGCCCAGGGTTTAAGACGCACATCACTTGTCAGCTGGCTGCTCAAAACGCCGGTTCGCGCGGAGTTCGGGAGTCGGTTTCAATTCGCCCGTTACTCCGATGGAAAAGCTCTGTTCGTACAGCGCGTCGTCCGGCCCGTCTACTGTGAGCCGAACTACGAAATCGGCCGCTCTCGTATAGCAATGAGAAACGTTGGGCCTTTCCGAGATTGTCCCGTCGCCGAAGTCCCAGTGATAGCCGAGTGCCGGTACGCCGTCAGGGCCGGCCTGAGCCGAGAACGCTATGCTCTCCCCGACCTTCGACTGCGCAGGAACATGGGCCGTGACAGTTGGGGCGGTCTTGGCGACAGCTGTGTCCACCAGCTTGATTACAACCGCCGATTGTGGGGACTGATTCTCAAGCCGGATCGTGCTACCTTCGAGCGCAAAGGCGGCGTTTGAACCCATGACCGCAGTCGCCACCATCGTGGAACTGACGGGGAGCCCGAGGTCTCTGAGGCTCAACGAGCGAGAGCGTGTGCGGTCGGTCCAGTTGAAAACGGTCAAGATACTTTGGCGAGGACTTTGCCGGAGCAGGAAAAGACTCGGTTGTCCATCTTCGGGGTCATAGGTCATCAGATCAACGGGCGTTGAGGCGCGCCCAGCTTTGGCCATATTCAGCAAGTCGCGATTTTCCACCAACGCGAGTCGATCCTTCTCACTATTCAGCACCAGCAGGTCATCGCCGATCTCGAACATGCCGCCAGCGACCGCAGAGAGTGCGATCGACGCCTGCGCCGTCGCCAGCGAATGTGAGGAACGCTCGTTCCGGTGCTCCACCAGGTATGTATCAGTGATGTTGAAGGCGTCTGGGTCGCTGATGAAGAAGTTGCCGTTCATATAGAAGCGGGCCGCGATGCCAGGGGCGGCAGTTTTCGACCTCAGAAAACTGTGCCCGGTGTCGGCGGAGACACGGCCCGTGTCCACTATCCCAACCGGATTGAGCATGGGACTTCCGTCTTTATCCAGAATCACATCGTCGCCGACTGTGTCGCGGATCACCTGCAAGCCGATACGCTGGGCTTCGAGTGCGGTGGTATTCGGGCGGTAGTAGTAACCTTCAATCGCCGTCGTATCCATGAAGTCCAATTTGATGAACCGAACTCCCCATTCCCGAACCAGAGTCTTGTAGGTCTGGCGCAAATATTCCTGCGCCCCAGGATGTGTCGTATCGAGCGCGTAAAGCGTGTCAACGTTCTGCCTCCAAACGTCCTCTAGCGGAATCGGCTGGCCCTCGGCATTGTGGACCAACCAATCCTTGTGATGTTCGTAAACCCAGGCGCGGCTGCTTACCTCGAATGGCGCCGTCCACAGGCCAACAGTAAGGCCATTTCTCAAAATATGATGGGCCACAAACCGCATGCCGTCTGGGAATTGCGTCGCGTTGGCAGTTACGTACTCTCCGCGAGCGTATTGATAGCCTTCATCAATCTGGAAAAAATTGTAGCCCAGTGAATTCAAGTGCTGCGACAGCCAATCGGCATTGGCCAGCGTTTCGCCCTCGTTGATCGCGGCATAGTAAGCGGTCCAGCTCCACCATCCAATGGGAATCTCACTCGAAACGCGTGCGTGATGCAGTTGTCGAATTGCGGAACCATAAGCGCGGAGTTGCCCCAGGTAGTCCGGCCCTGCCGCGAACATCACTCGTTCAGAGCTCATCTCTTCGCCCGGATTGAGTGGAAGACTTAGTTCGATCCGGTCGCTTTTAAGAGACTTTGCTTCCAGAGACTTTGCCTGACTGTAATCCTTCTGAATCTCCGTGGTTCCAGTGGATTCGACCGTATAAGATGCGACCTTAGCTTCGGCGCCTTTGCCTTCGGCCTTGAGTCGCAAAAGAGTCAAGAAACGGTCCGATGTAAGTGCGCCAAGAAATAAGCTCTGCTTGGTCTGCCGGTTATAGATAAGCTGGCTTCCGACTCCGCGATGCATTCCGCCGGGAGCGTCCCCGAGATCGTAGATCACCAGGTCGGGCCAATCTTCGCTGAAGCTATCGGAGAGAATTCGCTGATCCGATGGATGGCCACCCAGGTTAACGATCGAGTCTCCCGTGGCCTCAACACTGCGGATCGCCTGCACCGACGTCGCTTTGTTCGTTTCGTTCCTGACCCGTACTTGAACGGTGCCGTAGGGGTTTTGGGTGTAAAGCTGCACCACATAGATGAGATTGGGACTGCCGCGCAGTCCGCTGCAGGTGACCGTCAACTGTTTGCCGGAGCCAAGCGCATCGCTGAATGGCGACTCGGAAACCGAATGCGAGGGATAGCTTCCGGGACGCAGCCACGCGTGATCGACCAGTGCGCCTACGCTTGCCTGCAGCACAGATTGGCCGCCCATGGGTCCAAATTGATACGATCCATCCTCACCATTGACCGTCACGGAAAGAGTGCCATTCGTCAACTGCTGTGCCGGACACCGCACTGCGCCCAGCGTCATTGCGGCAATGATTGCGCCCATCATGCTGCACTGTAGGACTGCACCCAGCTTTCGTGTGGTTCCAATCGCCCGCCGTGCCATTGTTAGCTTTCGGGTCAGACATTGTGCGTTGCTCACGAGTTAACTCCCTCTCAAAAGGTCGCTGCTTCGAAGATAGGTGCGTTTGCGGAATTGATCTACGTATGGTCGGCTGTTGCGAAAACAGCGAGAATCCTTATACTCCCTTCTTCCAGTCTGGATCGCTGCCCCTCTTAAGCCGAATGGTCAGGGAACCGTCGGGGTTGGTTCGTTCGTGGCAAGCCCAGCGGACAGGACGCCGCACGCCCTTGACCTCAAGTTCCGCGCGCAGATTGATCTGCTGACCGTCCATTCCCTTGGGGAGAAGGATCGAGGCCTGGCGCAGTTTGCCTGCGAACGGTTGGCCCGCATCAAGATTGCCGCCTACTTTGACTCGGCCGTCGGGAGTCTCGGCGTAGATGCCGAGAATTCCCGGCACTCCCGCAACGCCATCGTTGACGATGCCCAGAATCAGCTCCATCGTGTCGTAGCGTTTTCTCTGCCAGATGATGGACGGGCGTACGCGGTACCCGAGCCGTTGCTCCATGGCGCGGAGCGAATCAGGATACTTTTCGTAGTAGCGCCGAATGTTATCGGCTTCGGTCCAGAGGCCAAAATAGTTGGTTCCGATATCGAGGGCGTGAAAGCTCGCGCTCTCGCGATAGGGCCGATCGATCGGGCCGCCGATGCGGTGAGGATAGTCGTCGGTCGGCAGGGCTTCGTCGTCCGGTCCAACAAACGCAAGCATCGAGTCGGACAATTTGCTCAGGCACGTTTTCTCCTCGCCCGCGAACTCGGGGAGCACATAGTGCCGATTTTCACCATCTTCCATGACGGTGGCGACCCAGGGTGGACGATGCCCGAGTTCTTCGATTTGGATCGGTTCATCCATAAGGAGACTGTCGGAACGCAGCCAGCATCCCGCACGAACAGCCATATCCCGCACCTGACGGTTGCCCACATTGCTAATGTCGGGCTGGGTGTTGACCGCCAGAGGCGTAGTCTTCCAGGCGTCCATCTGAAGCTGGGTCATGTGAACAAAGGTCTTTTCGGCGGTCAGGTAGTCGGGGAACGGATTCGGCAGGTCGTTGGTGTGGCCTTCTCCCCAAAACCCGTACATCATCAAGTCCATGTATTCCAACTGGGGGTTACCCTCGAATTTTGCAGCCAGCAAGTCATTCAAATCGGCAAAAGCTTTTTGAAATTCGGGGGAGTCGTAGCGCGGCTCGTAGAAATCAAAACCGGTGCGGTGCGCTTTCGATTTGTGGCCGATATTGACGATGGGGACTTTGCCGTGCAGGAAGTCCGGCATGGAGAGCTTCTGCGGCTGAATATTTGGACTGGAGAGCTGGATTCGGAAACCGACGCCTAGATTATGGCGCTTGGCGGCGTCGAATGTGGCTTCCCAAACGGGAGAAAGTTGCAGCTTTCCCGGACTGGTCTGCACATCTCGCCAGTCGCAACGGATGTACAAGACGTCGACGAATGGCAGAGACGCCATTCTTTCGACGCTCTGTTCCAACGTTTCCTGGCCACACTGCACGGTCAGGGCCGGACCGTTTTCCTCCCACGTGTAGCCGACCAAGCCGGTGCCGAAATTTCGGAGGTGATTGCGCGAAGGCTGCGTGGCGAAAATCGTGAACCAACCTTCATCCTGGGCGATGCCGAATGGGCCTTGGTCGAGGCGGTTGGTTACGGTCGGGCTGCCGAAGTCGTAGCCCTCCCATAGATGGTCGGGAACATCAGCCCACATCCGCGAGCGCATGAGACTGCTTACTGCTCCCAGAACTGCTCCGGTCTTAACGAAATCTCGCCTCCGCATGAATGTTCTCCTCACGCCCGGAAGCGGAGGTTCGACCACCGCTCCGAATCAAGGCGACCGACTACTCAGGATTTCAATCTGTACGTTCTCGATGAAGATCGTGTCGCTGCAAATCCAGTGTTGCGACGGCCGGTTCTGGTGAAGCAAAACACTAGAAATCCAACTTCAGTGCAAACTGAATCTGACGCTGCGGGATCACCGTGGACGTGATCGTGGCGGCAGCTCCAGGGCCATCCGTAATGTAGTTGTCTGGTTGAGAAAAGACTGGGTGATTGAAGGCATTGAAGAACTCGGCGCGAAACTCGAGACGAACCCGCTCGGTGATGTTGAAGAATTTGCGAGCGGACAGATCTGCACCCTTCTCCCCGGGACCCTCCAGAACATTCTTGCCGGCATTGCCGAAGCACCCGTTGGGGCAATTGGGGATGGGAAAGTCATTTATGTTGAACCACATACTGATATTGGGATGCGGAACAGAGCCATTCCCGGTTTGATTGGAGCGCAACAGCCCTTGAGAGCCCGTGTTGCTTGGGTCGAATCCGATTGCTGGTGAGAAAGGAAAACCCGAACGGAAGGTAATGATTCCTCCGAGGTGCCATCCCCCCAAAATCGCATCCGCCACCCCTCCTTGGTTCAAGTACTTCTGACCCTTCCCGACCGGCAGCGCGTAGTCCACGCTGGTGACCCAGCGCTTACGGTTGTCGAAGTCCGACAGCCCTTTTTCCGCGGGGAGATTGTAGCTGTTCTGCGGCCAGGGCGAATTGCAGCAGATCTCCGGCTGGTCGTTGATGCTCTTGCTGTAAGTGAAAGCGCTCAGGAAATAGAGGCCATGCGATGTCCGCTTCTCGGCCTTGAGCTGAAACGCGTTATAGGTGGAGTTCCCACGATTCACGATCGAAGTGAACCCGTTGTAGTTCGGAAAAGGTCTTGCGTTTTGATCAAAGGTCGCCGATGGAGTGGGAATCTGGTTTCGATCCACGAGAGACTGCAGGTGAGTGCCTTTCGTGCCCACGTAAGCGGGAGTAATCAGGATATTGCCCGGCAACTGGTACTCGATGTTTAGATTCCACTGGTCATAGACACCATTATGCAGACGCCAATCCTGGCTGGTAACACCGGAGAATGCCTGGGTTGGATCCAATGGGACCGGGAATCCGTTCGTTAAGTCAACGGGGGTGCCAGTGGGCGTCATCGGCAGGTTCTGCCCATCGCCCTGGAAGCTAGGCTCGAAAAAGAACGGAAGGTTGTAATCGAGTTGCAGCGGATCGCCGGTGCGAATCTCGTAGAAGATAAAGAAGCGACCGTATCCGGCGCGCACAACCAGCGGGTGAGATGGAAACGGGCTGTACGATAGTCCGACCCGCGGCGCGAAGTCGGCCTTGTCCATATTAGCCAGATGTTTGGGATAACCCGATGTGCCGTCGGGAATGATTTTTCCGGTGGTGTAGTCGAAATTACTCTCCTTATTGTGGGCTTCGTACAGCGGTGTGGCGTAGTCGTAGCGCAACCCGAGATCCAGGGTCAAATTCGGCGCCGCCTTGTAAGTGTCTTCTACAAACGCCCCGTAAGTATGCTGGCGATTGCCGAAATACGTGACCGTCGAAATTTTGGCGGAAATGGGATCGCCCAGCAGCATGTCGGCAATCGCGTTGCCGCTGCCCATCTGGGCGCCAGGATCCACGGCCGTGTATTGACCAGTGAATTGAACATTGCCCCGTGGCTGGCCAATCTGCAGCAGATTGAACTGGTCGAAGCGGAACTGCGGTCCCATCTTGAGCCAATGTTTTCCATGCACAAAACTGAGACTGTCAGTCAGTTGGATGGCCTGGGTGGTGCTCTTGGTGGGCGTGTAAGTAGGCTCGCCGAGCCCGTGGTACCCGCTGAGTCCGAACCATGTCAGTCCGTTGATGGATGGGTTGTTAGGAACACCAGGGAATTGCAGGCCTGACGGTGGATAGTGCTGGCCGTAAGAAGGGTTGTTGGAAATGTAGTGGACACGGTTGAATCCGATTCGGGCCGAGTTCACCAGGGTCGAGCTGATAGCGTGGGTGTAGCCCAGGACGAGACCGCGGGTGTCCAAAGGCCGATTGCCTGTGTTGTAATTCCCACCGTCCGCAATGCCTGAGAATACCGGGGCTTGAAAACGCATCTCCTGGCTTAAAGAGAACCGCTCAAAGAGCTCGATTTTCGATGTGACGTTCTCGTCAACCCGCACATCCATCTGATCCCCCCGATTGGTGCCCAGGGCATTGACCGAATAGTTGTTGCCCCCCGGTGTCGTGACCACGGGATACAGAGCCGCGTAATTCAGGCCCAGTTGAGTCATCCTGCCGCTGGGAATGATGTTCGCCTGCGCGGTGGGGGCGCCGGTCGTGGTATCGAATCCAAAGCCGTCTCGCACTGTCGAACCGCCGACCGTGCGAGTAGTCGAAGGATCGTAAATCTCGTTGGGGTAAATGGGCCGACCCAGCGCATCGGTGCCCGATGCCGTTGAGCCGAGAATATCGCTGAAATTTCCGGTGGTCTCGGCGGCGCTAGGCACGGTGACGATGTCTGTCTGTGCCGAGTGAATCCGCGTGCCTTCGTAGTCGCCGAAGAAGAATACTTTCTCTTTTACGAGAGGCCCGCCGAAAGTCACTCCGAACTGATTCTGCTTGTAAGGTGCTTTGGCGACAGTAGAGCCAAAACCGTATTGGGCGGAATCCAGGGCGTCATTGCGAAAGAACTCCCAGGCGCTTCCGTGGAATTGATTAGTGCCCGACTTGGTGGTGGCATTGATGACCGCACCACCGCTCCGTCCGAATTCGGCCGAGTAGTTCGAGGTCTGAATCTTGAATTCAGCGATGGCATCTACGCTGCTCAAGATAGAGAGGTCGCCGTTGTCGTTGGAGTTGTTGTCGATGCCGTCGAGCATGAAGTTGTTCTGATCGCCGCGGGTACCGTTGACGGCGAAGCTTCCGCCGGCATTGCCGTTGGTCGGAGTGTTGCCACCGTTAACCGGTCCCTCGATGACTTTGGAGACGCCGGAGGTGAGCCCCGCCAGGTCTGCGTACCGCCGCCCATTCAGGGGCAACTCCTCCACCTGTTCGCTGCCGACTACATCGCCCAGGGACGCGCTCTCCGTTTCCAGCAGCGGAGCAGCTCCACTGACTTCCATTGTTTCTGAAATCGAGCCGACCTTAAGACTGAAGTCCAGTCGAATGGTCTGCTGCACATCGAGCACGATTTCCTTCCTGATCTCCCTTTTGAACCCCGCCGCCTCAACAGAAACAGAATATGTGCCGATCTTGAGTGGGGTGATCACATAGTTGCCGTCAGCTTCGGTTTTTGCGGAGGTAGCAACGCCCGTGTCCGCATTCGTAGCCGTTACGGTGACTCTAGGAAGGACTGCACCAGCCGGATCCTTGACGGTTCCAACCAGGCTGCCAGTATCGACTTGCGCGAACCCAACTAGCGTCGCACTGATCAGAAAAACGACAACTCCAATGGTTTTTCTCATGAGTGATTCTCCTTCCCCGAACGAGATGCAGTGTCGATCAATGGTTCAGCAGCAAATCTCGCCAGCCGGCTCCAAGCTTCGCGGTTCTCGGCGAAGAAATTGCCAGAAGGCTAACGGAAGGTTTCTTTTTATATCGTTTCATTGTCTTTTGTCCAGAAAAAACCAAGATTTCGACAGCAAGTGAAATTTCGAAGAACAGCAGACGGCGGAGAGTCCAACGAAATTTGGAAGGTGATCAAGCCGGATGAGGTCGGACGGCGCCGGAGGCCTACTTGGGCTCTTCCGCTATCAGTCGCAGCAGGCCAAATCTCTCTGGAGTGTGGAACGTATGACTCATCGTGGGTTGCCAGACAACTTCGATCCGGTTGGGCGGCGGGCCCTGGCTGCGAAAACAATTGATTCGAAACTGGTCGCCAACTCCCGGAGCGTGGCTCTGCAAAGCCGTGAATGGGATGCGCATGGCTCCATACCAAATTTTCGCGGCCGGATCGATGCGAGCGGCTACCGTGAAGCCAGAGTTCCACGTCCAGCCATCTTCGTGATGCGGCTTGGATAGGTCGATGTCGAGATCGACCCACTCCCCTTGCGGCGAGATCTCGAACTCCCTATATCTGCGGATGTTTTGGAAATCGGAGCCAATGAAGACCTCGGCAACATCCCAATCCCAAAGCTGAAATGTTTCGGTTGAACTGTCGGGCGAGGGCTTGAGACTCAGTACCTCATAAGGACAAACGAATAAGAAATACAGATACTTCTCTGTCCAGCGGGAGAGGACCTCGGTACGGTAGCGCGGTTGGCTCCGACCGTAAGGAGCCTTGTCTGTATAGACTGCGTGAGCTCCCCGCCAGAATGGGATGGTTGGGTCCGTACTTGGCGCGACGTCTTCCCGAGCCTTTGTACTTTCCATCACAGCGAGATCGGCTGCCATGAGCACCTGGACAGTGATAAGAACGAGGACGCAAGCGAGGACGCAAGCCACTACGCCATCGCGCATGCGCGTTTCCAGAGATCGATGCATCAGACTTTCACTCTCAGCTGACGAGCGGCATTCTCGAAATACACTTTGCGAAGAATCGTCTCCGGCAGATTGATGCCGTAAATGCGCCAGCGCCCCTGAGGAGGGACTTTCGCCGGAGCGTAGTCGAAGTACTCGTCGTCAGTCTCCAGGAATCGATAGTAAATCTCGTACCAACCCGAGTGCAGATGTCACGCCCCGTACGACGGAAATCTTTAGACGCTCGGTTTCCGTTATCGCGGGAAGGTGAGTCTGGGTGCAAACCTTCCTGCATGCGTCGGAAAGAAGCAATTGTGCCACAACTGTATCCTCCTACACTGCATTTCGATCGCCCAACTGTTTGCCACCACATTCGACCACGACATCGCCCTGTCGCGTAAGGGGTGTCGGGATCGCCTCTCTTTCGACACCTCGCCGCGGTCACAGAAAAGATTTCGGTTGACACTGTTTTCTATCGTTTTATAATGATTCCTATTCAGTAATCATGCGCTTCACCCATCAACAGTTCCGTGAGCTGGCCGCGAAGCACGGTTTGGCGGTCACGCACCAGCGTCAGGTGGTCTATGAGGCCGTCATCGCGTCCCACGGACACTATTCTCCAGAAGATATTTACGCCGCGGTCCGGCGCCGTATTCCATCTATTTCTTTGGCCACGGTTTACAACAACCTCCGGCTTTTCATCGAGTGCGGGTTGCTGCGAGAGGTCACTCCGCATGCGTCCACGTTGCGCGTGGACGGCAATCTCAAACTTCATCACCATCTGGTCTGCTCCCGCTGCAAATCCGTGCAGGACATCGAAGGGGAGTTCATCGATTTCAAACGGCTGTCCCGGCACGTGCCCGACGGCTTTGATCTTACGCAGCCCTTGATCGAGGTCTTTGGCCTCTGTCGCCGCTGCCGTGCAAAAACCTAAGCAGAGCATCCTGTACCTAGAGGATGTTCTTGGTACTGATCCACTTTAATGAGAGATGTACTGCTTGCGTCATGATTTGGCTGGTCAAAATCCCGCTCGTGATTTTGGTAGGTGCTTGGGCGATTTGGCTCTACTCTACGCCTCATTCTGAGATCACGCTAACCATGAAGCGAGTCTGGGAGAGAATACGCGGAACGCGAAATTAGATCAGTGCCGATTCCTTATCCCACATTTCTGACAGCAAAAGCCTCGATAAGCTTGGCGATTGCGCGAATGGGATAGTCAGGATGCGCTCGTAGTTCGTCGCATTTTTCTTAAGAAAAGGAGCAATCATGTCAACCGAAGCAAAGTGCCCGTTCCAACACACCTCAGCCGGGGCCCCGACCAATGCCGACTGGTGGCCGAATCAGCTGAACCTGAAGATCCTTCACCAGCACTCCCCACTGTCCGATCCCATGGACAAACGATTCAATTACGCGGAAGAATTCAAGAGCCTCGACCTGAAGGCCTTGATCAAGGACCTGAATGCCTTGATGACGGACTCGCAGGATTGGTGGCCGGCCGACTTTGGCCACTACGGGCCGCTTTTCATTCGTATGGCGTGGCACAGCGCGGGTACATACCGCATCGGCGACGGCCGCGGCGGGGCCGGAGCCGGTCAGCAGCGCTTCGCGCCGCTCAACAGCTGGCCCGACAACGTGAACCTCGACAAGGCACGCCGGCTGCTGTGGCCGGTCAAGCAGAAGTATGGGCGGAAAATCTCGTGGGCCGACCTCATGATTCTCGCCGGCAACGTTGCTCTCGAGTCGATGGGCTTCAAGACCTTCGGTTTTGGCGGCGGGCGCGCGGACGTCTGGGAGCCCGAAGAGGATATTTTCTGGGGGCCTGAGGGTAAGTGGCTGGCCGACGAGCGTTACAGTGGCGACCGTGATCTTGCGAATCCGCTCGCTGCCGTGCAAATGGGTCTGATCTATGTGAATCCGGAAGGGCCGAATGGAAAGCCCGATCCGATTGCCGCGGCGCGGGATATCCGAGAGACTTTCGCCCGCATGGCGATGGATGACGAAGAAACCGTTGCGCTCATTGCCGGTGGTCACACTTTCGGCAAGACGCACGGCGCCGCGGTTCCCACTCAGTATGTCGGCCCCGAACCCGAAGCCGCCGGCATCGAGGAGCAGGGCCTGGGCTGGAAGAACAAATTTGGCACGGGAAAAGGGGATGACGCGATCGGCAGCGGCCTGGAAGTGATTTGGACCACGACGCCTACTAAGTGGAGCAACAACTTCTTCACCAACCTGTTCAGCTACGAATGGGAGCTGACGAAGAGTCCGGCCGGTGCGCATCAGTGGACGCCGAAAAATGGCGCAGGCAACGGTACGGTGCCGGATGCGCACGATCCCTCAAAGCGTCGCTCGCCATCGATGCTGACCACTGACCTTTCCTTGCGGTTCGACCCAGCTTACGAAAAGATTTCACGGCGCTTCTACGAGCATCCCGATCAGTTCGCAGACGCGTTTGCGCGGGCGTGGTTCAAGCTGACGCACCGCGACATGGGTCCGATCTCGCGCTACCTTGGCCCGCTCGTTCCGAAGGAGACCCTGGTATGGCAAGACCCTGTTCCCGCTGTGGATCATAAGTTGATCGGGAAGAAGGACATTGCTGCTCTCAAGGCCAAGATCCTCGCATCCGGACTGTCGATCTCCCAACTGGTCAAGACTGCCTGGGCGTCGGCGGCGTCGTTCCGCGGCTCCGACAAGCGCGGTGGGGCGAACGGGGCGCGCATTCGTCTCGCGCCCCAAAAGGACTGGGAAGTGAACCAGCCGGCCGCACTGGCGAAGGTTCTCAAGAAGCTGGAGGCGATCCAAAAGGAGTTCAACAGCGCCCAGACCAACGGAAGCAAAGGGAAGAAGGTCTCGCTCGCCGACCTGATCGTGTTGGGCGGCTGCGCAGCCGTCGAGGAAGCTGCGAAAAACGCCGGGCACAAAGTAAAGATTCCCTTCTCGCCGGGGCGCACGGATGCTTCGCAGAAGCAGACCGACGTGCACTCATTCGCCGTCATGGAGCCGATCGCGGACGGGTTCCGCAACTATCTCCGCAGCGGACAGATCCTGTCGGCTGAGGAGTTGCTGGTGGATCGGGCGCAGTTGCTGACGCTGACTGCTCCCGAGATGACGGTTCTCGTCGGCGGCATGCGCGCCCTGAATGCGAACTTCGGGCAGGCCAAATACGGCGTCTTCACCAACCGGCCCGAGACCCTGACGAATGATTTCTTCGTCAACCTGCTCGACATGAATACGAAGTGGGAGCCCTCCTCTACATCAGAAGGGGTGTATGAGGGGTGCGACCGCGCAACGGGAAAACTGAAGTGGACCAGCACGCGCGTCGATCTCCTCTTCGGTTCGAACTCCCAGCTCCGAGCACTCGCAGAAGTTTATGCATCTGACGACTCGAAGGAGGCGTTTGTGAAGGACTTCGCGGCTGCGTGGAACAAGGTAATGAACCTTGATCGCTACGACCTTGCCTGAGTTCGGCGAAAAAGAACGCGTTCAACTTCGTGCTGTTGCTGTTGTTTGGATCGGCTGAATCGAAAGTCGTTGCTTGTCCTGACTCGCGGGGGCGCATCGCGCGCCCCCATGCGGCTTTTGCCAATAGGCGCAACAGTTTCGCACGGACCGAGTTTGTCGCCGGAGTAAACCCGTGAAATCGTCGGTGTGTGTCTGGGGCCCGAGCCAGAGACTGTTGACCCCCAAGAACCTCGCCCTAGCACGGACGGTAACAAGGGTTTAGGATTGCCATCGGATTTATCCCCGACGATCGCCTCGCGATCACCATCTGGGCGCGCATCCGTCAATTCGTATTCCTGCCAGGCCTTCACCTGCGGGCATGGTGAACAAAGCCGTTGATTGGGTCCTCGCCATCTCTGAAGATCACATACTCGTTGCCTGACAGATCCGCTTTTTGGGCTTTCACCGTGGTAAGAGCGTCGTTGCCGGCCACGACCAGAAACATGTGAGTAGCATCGAGCGGATTCTGTGCGGCAAGAATCAGCCCTTCTCGTTCTGAGGCGTGCACCTTACCGTCAATCTTGAACGCAGCTCCGGAGTAATCCAGTCCGAGCTTTTCGGACCACCGGGCCAACGCGGAATTGGACTCAGGGCGGCCCACGAAGACCACATCGCGATGACGCAGCAGGTCGTCGCTGACTTCAAAATCCTTGTAGATGGGGACCTGGCTCTCATAGTAATCAAGAGCTTGGTTCTGTATCTGTTCGGCCGCGTAACGATTCGCGCCCGCGTCGCGCATGGTTCCATAAACGATCGCGGAAGAAGCGAGTTTTCCTAAGAGATCGCTGGCAAGATAGGCAGGCCCTTCCGGCGGATCGATGGCGTCGATCTTCGCGCCCGCCTGATCCAGGAAGGACTGCACGGTCACCGTCTTGGTAGTATTCGCCGCAAAATAGTCACTCATCAGTTTCAGGAAAGCGGCGTCGCCCATCTTCTGATGCAGGGAATCCAGAAACAGGGCGCCCTTGGTCCGCTCGCGTTGATAACGGTTCGCAGGAGTCTCGGAACTTAATTCCAAACGACGCCAAGTCGCGCGCTGAGCATCCAACGCCAGTTCCACATTTTTCGATTGCAGCACCTTCTTATAGGCTGCCGAACCGGCCACGAACCACGTGTCCGCATCGCTGGCAGGCAGGAGCCAACCTTTCCAGAGGCGACCCTCAAAAGAAGGCGGGTCTGCGGCAGCGGCCATCGTGTTCTTCGGCGAATCCCCCGATGCCGTCAGGCGAGTCTTTTCGTTCTGCTGGACGATGGCGCGCAGAGACTCGGAAGGTTCCTGCTGAAACAGGTAATAGCCCGACGGATAGAGTCCGTCATTCTTACCGCTGTCCCACTTGGACGGCAGCCACTCACGCTGATTGGGTTTGCCGATGGCCGCCCACACCATGAAATGGGATGCCATGTCTGACGTCAAGACCTTCGCGTCCATGGTGACGGCACTAACCAGCGGCGCGGTACGGAATGCAAGAAATCCGAACTGCTCGTCGATTTGACCGCGATACTTGCGATAGAGGTCCTGCCAAGCCAGATCGCGGGCGTACGGCACATACGGAATGTAGCCGGCATCTGCCTGCGGATCCGGATAGTCTTCGAGGCGGACGGTCAGATCCTTGGCGTTGTTGTCGCCCCAATAGAAGCCCGGAGTATCGCCGAACCATTCGTTCTTCGAACTACGCCACAGGCGGGTGTGGTTGGTACCCAGATCGTATATGGCGATTTCATTTGTTTTCGCGTCTCCAATGATCCATTCATTGGTGTAGAGGCCATTGTTACGGGTGCCGAGGTGCTGCACAACCTCATCAATATTGCTGCTGTACTGGATCGCCGCTCGGGCGCGGAAGGCGACGGGGGTACCCTGCGCGTTGAAAGGAGTCTGCTGGATGGTGGTTTCGGTCAGCACGACTCCGGCATCGTTCTGGTACCAGTCCGTGCCGCTCTCAATTCCGCTGGGATAGCTTTGAATGAGCATGCGATGTCCGGACGCGGGTTTGATGTCGAGCATGACGTTGGTCTGCTCGGCGAGTGTGAGCGGCCACCAGGTCACGTGGCCGATGACCATCTTGCCGTCGCGCGTGGCCGGTCCTGTGGCCGCAAACGCGCTGCAATGGTCCACAACGGAATCATGCTGGGCGTTGGCATAAGGTGGCTTCTCCAAGCCAAGGCCCTCAAGTCCGGTGGGAGTAGTGGCGAGCGCGCCGCTCAATTCGCCCAGTTCGACGGTCGTGTTGGCCACGGCCACGTCGGTGAGGTCGATGCGCCGGTCTTGCCAGCGCGCGCCGGCGTCGGAAGCGCCATCGGCGATGCCGCGCATCTCTTCCAGAATTTCCTGATCGAAGCCACGAAGGAAGAGTGCATTCACCGTGGTGCGATAGTCGTTCCAATGCTCCTTCGACCCGAGCAGAGCGGCGCAGCGCTCGAGATACTCCGGAATCTCTCGAACCATGAGGTGGCCGTGCTGATATCCGCGCTCGTAGGGCTTGCCTTCGATGTGCAGATAGATCCATCCGCCCGCAGGATAGCGGTAGGCGGGGCCAAAGGTCTGGACGGCCTCGCGGACCGGCCACTCGGCGTCGGATGAGACTTCGTCAAGGCGGATGCCTTCGATCCATGTCCTGCCACTGAACGAACCGCCGTTGCCCACGGTGAGCAAGATCTGGTCCTGCGTGCGGCTGGCGGCGAAGCGCAGTGTCACACGCGTCCACGGCTGCGTTCCGCCGATCGATGCCGAGTGCACATCGAAAGGCATAGAAGCCATGGTGAGCGTGGCTCCTGACGCAATTGGGGACCGATCAAGATCGCGGATCTGAAGGCCTTCGGTGCGAATCCAGCCACTTAACTCGTAGCGTTTGCCGATGACAAGCGTCACGAGGGGAAGACGAATACACGCGTCCTGGGACATCGCATCCCGCTCAACTCGAAGAGAAGTGCTCTTGTCGTGCAAGACGGAAGAGTCGGGCGCCGCGGTGCCACGAACGGCAGTCCAGTCCCGGTTGGGCTTCTGGAAAGATGCCTGGAATAGAGGAGTGCTGGCCTGGGCGACCGACGCGATTAGGAGAAGGCAAGGAAGACGAAACATTCGCCGCCTGGCCGGCAAACTGGCTCGCCAAAAGGGGATCGTGGATGCTGCGCGGTTCAAGACAGTTTCCATGGGGGTCCTCGCGGTGCGGCAGGATTTTATCACTAAAAGTTCTGCCCGCTAATCCATTCGCACGGGTTTGCCGATGTCACGAACAGGCCAGATGGCATACAATCGTCCGGTTCCGAGATCAAGGAGGAGACTCCGGCTAATGGACGTCAACGAGTACGACTTAGTAGTCATTGGCAGCGGCCCGGCGGGACAGAAAGGTGCGATCTGCGCCGCCAAACTGCGAAAAAAAGTTGCCATCATTGATCGCAAGCGAACGATTGGGGGCGTTTGTGTCCACACCGGAACCATCCCCAGCAAGACTCTGCGCGAAGCCGTCCTCTACCTGAGCGGCTTTCGGCAGAGGAGTTTCTACGGCCGCGGCTACGTTCTGAAGGATCGCATCGTGATGTCCGATCTGGTTTTTCGGGCGCAGGCTGTGATGGCGCGCGAGATTGAAGTCATCAAAGCTCAGCTTCGGCGCAACCAGGTCTCGACATTTGAGGGCGACGCCCGTTTTCTCGACCCCCACACCATCGAGGTCAAGACGGACGAGGGATCGCAGCTTCTAAAGGGTCGTCACATCCTGATTGCGTGTGGGACGCGTCCCGCGCACAGCTCTGACATCCCCATGGATGGGAAGCGCATCTTCGATTCCGACGAGGTCCATTGTCTGGAGGAGGTCCCGCGCGACCTGCTGGTGGTCGGCGCCGGCATTATCGGGCTCGAATTCGCGTCCATGTTTGCCGCCCTGGGAGTAAAGGTCACGCTGCTGGATCAGCGGCCAATCCTGCTTGACTTCGTGGACCGCGAAATTGTGGAGAGTCTCGGTTTTCAGCTACGTCAGCTGGGGACAGTTTTCCGTCTGGGCGAGAAAGTGGTTTCGGTGGGATACGATGCGGATCGGGACCGGGTCTTTGCCAAACTGGAGAGCGGCAAGAACGTCCATGGGCAAGGGCTTCTGTACACCGTGGGGCGGCAGGCTAACAGCGATCGGCTAAGCATCGAAGCCGCGGGACTGAAGCCGGATGGCCGGGGCAAACTGGTGGTCAACGAACACTTCCAGACGTCCGTCGAGCATATCTATGCTGCCGGAGACGTGATTGGTTTCCCGGCGCTTGCCAGTACGTCAATGGAGCAAGGCCGGCTTGCCAGTTGCCACATGTTTGGAACGCCGGGGAAAATGCAGCAAAATCTCATTCCATATGGCATTTACACGATCCCTGAAATCTCCATGGTGGGCTACACCGAGGAACAACTCACGAAGGAGAAGACTCCTTATGAAGTCGGTCTGGCGCGCTACGCCGAGTTGGCGAAAGGACAGATGCTAGGGGATGAGCAGGGTCTGTTGAAACTTCTTTTCGATCCCGACAATCTGAAGCTTCTGGGGGTGCACGTGATTGGCGATCGGGCGGCCGAAATCGTGCACATCGGTCAGGCCGTCATGACCATGGGCGGCACAATAGAATATTTCCGCGATACGGTTTTCAACTATCCGACCCTGGCCGAGGCGTATAAAGTTGCGGCATTGGACGGACTGAACAAGCTCTAACACCCTGCAAGAATTCCTCTATGACGAACGAGGAGATCAGGCTCTCCGAAGCCCGCGCCCGTACGCGACATTGGAAGCGCTGGGGACCCTACCTGAGCGAACGCGCCTGGGGCACGGTGCGCGAGGACTACAGTGCCGACGGGAATGCCTGGGACTTCTTTCCGCACGATCACGCCCGGTCACGAGCCTACCGCTGGAATGAAGATGGTATTGCCGGCATCTGTGATCGCCGCCAGTGGATCTGTTTCGCCTTGGCGTTGTGGAATGAGCGCGATCCGATCCTCAAGGAACGGCTTTTCGGCCTCTCCGGTAAGGAGGGCAATCACGGCGAGGATGTGAAGGAATATTACTTCTACCTGGATAGTACTCCAACACACTCGTACATGAAGTATCTGTACAAATATCCGCAAGCTGCGTTCCCGTACACGCAACTGATAGAAGAAAATCGTCGACGAGGCAGGAGCGACCCCGAGTACGAATTGCTGGACACCGGAGTCTTCGCCGAAGACCGGTATTTCGATGTGTTGGTCGAGTACGCAAAGGGCGATGTCGAAGACATCCTTATTAAGATCACGGCTACGAACCGTGGTCCGGAATCAGCGCGTCTCCGACTGCTCCCGACGGTTTGGTTCCGCAACACCTGGTCGTGGGACAGCACTGCGGATCGTCCTAACCTGCGCGGGGTGCCGGGCGGCATCGAACTGGACCATCCTGCCTGCGGAAAGCGTTGGTTGTACTACGACGGTTCAGCGGAGCTTCTGTTCACCGAGAATGAAACCAACACTCAGCGGCTCTTCAACACTCCCGAGAGCGGACTGCGCAAGAAAGACGGCATCAACGACTACATCGTTCACGGGATAAAACCAGCGGTCTCGGCTGAACCTAAAGGCACGAAGGCGGCTGCTCATTACGCAATGGAGATCGCCGCAGGAGAATCGGCGAGCATCCGGCTGCGGCTCACGAATGTGGAGTTCACCGAGTCAACTGCGGCGTTCAACGCCTTCGATGGCCTCTTAGCTGCGCGCAAGCATGAGGCTGATGATTTCTACTCCACGATCATCCCAAGGGATCTTTCACCCGACGCTCAGAGCGTGATGCGGCAGAGCTTCGCTGGGCTGTTATGGTCGAAACAGTTTTATCACTACGTCGTCAAAGAGTGGCTGAAGGGGGACTCTAGCAATTCCCCTCCGCCCGCAGAACGCATGAAGGGGCGAAACCACGATTGGCCGCACCTCTACAATGCCGACGTGATCTCCATGCCCGACAAGTGGGAATATCCCTGGTATGCGGCGTGGGATCTGGCGTTTCACTGCGTTTCGCTGGCCCTGGTCGATCCTGATTTCGCGAAGGAGCAGCTCGTGCTCATGCTCCGCGAGTGGTACATGCATCCCAACGGCCAGTTCCCTGCTTATGAATGGGCCTTGGGAGACGTGAATCCGCCGGTACACGCCTGGGCCGCGTGGCGCGTGTACAAGATTGACAAGAAGCGAAACGGCCAGGGCGACCGCGCGTTTCTGAAACGTGTGTTTCACAAGCTGCTCTTGAATTTCACATGGTGGGTCAATCGCAAAGATGCCGAGGGCATGAACATTTTTCAGGGCGGCTTTCTGGGGCTCGACAACATCGGAGTATTCAACCGCAGCGATCCCCTGCCGACCGGCGGACACATCGAACAATCCGACGGCACCAGTTGGATGGCGATGTACACGCTGAACTTGCTGGCCATTGCCATGGAGTTGGCCACGCAGGATCCCGCGTACGAAGATGTCGCCAGCAAATTCTGGGAGCACTTCATCTACATCGCGTACGCCATGAACCATCTCGGCCATGAAGGCATGGGGCTGTGGGACGAAGGAGACGGGTTTTTCTACGATGTGCTGAAGTTTCCCGATGGCGGGCACTTTCCGGTGAAGATTCGCTCCATGGTGGGGTTGATCCCATTATTCGCCGTCGAAACGTTGGAGGCGGGCCTGCTTGATCGACTTCCCGGCTTCAAACGCCGCATGGAGTGGTTCATCGACAACCGTCCGGACCTTACCGCCAACGTCGCGTCCATGCGGAAATGCGGGATGGCGGAACGAAGGTTGCTCTCGATTGTGAATGCGGAGCAACTCCGGCGCATGCTGCAAATCATGTTGGATGAACAGGAGTTTCTCTCGCCTCATGGCATTCGCGCACTCTCGCTCTATCACCGCGATTATCCCTTCGTCCTCACCTTCGACGGCAAGGAACACCGCGTAGACTATGAACCCGGCGAGTCCTCGACCGGTCTGTTTGGCGGCAATTCAAACTGGCGCGGGCCGGTGTGGTTTCCAGTGAACTATCTGTTAATCGAGTCGCTGCAGAAATTCCACCATTATCTTGGGGACGACTTTAAAGTCGAATTCCCTTCGCGTTCGGGCAAAATGCTCACCCTTTCCGAAGTTGCTGCGGAACTCTCGCGGCGGCTGACCGGAATCTTCCTGCGCGACGAAAAAGGAGACCGTCCGGTATACCACGGCATTTCAAAGTTTCGCACCGATCCAAATTGGAGCGATCTCATTCTCTTCCATGAATATTTCCACGGCGACACCGGGCAGGGGCTCGGGGCGAGCCATCAGACGGGCTGGACGGCGTTGGTGACCAAGCTGCTTCAACAGAGTGGCGACTCCCGCAAGTCAGAGGGCAGGCGAAGTGATGCCGCACGACCCAGTCGTGCTTCCTGAAGCGATGACAGCCGGTAAGCCGCGGCTGCAATCACTTCAGTAACCTGATTGCGGATTCATAGCGCCAGTCACTGCCGGATTATTTCGTGTAACCGCGGTTCTATCCTGCGGCCAAATAGACGTAGCGCAGAATAAACAGAATCGTGAGAATCCACACCAGCGCATTGATTTCGCGAATCTTTCCCGCCGCAATTTTCACGACGGTGTAGGAAATCAGACCAAAGCTGAGGCCGGTCGCGATGCTGAATGTCAGTGGCGTGGCCAGCATGGTGATAAATGCCGGGACCGCCTCGCTGAAATCCTGCCACGCAATTTGCTTAATGGATTGCGTCATCAGCACGCCAACCAGAATCAGCGCGGGAGCGGTCGCATAGGCTGGAATCGCGGTGGCCAGGGGCGAGCAGAACGTAGCCAGCAGGAAGAGTGCGGCAACTGCAACATTGCTCAGTCCGGTGCGGGCCCCGGCGGCCACTCCGGCCGCGCTCTCGATGTAACTGGTCACAGTGGAAGTTCCGGTCAACGCGCCAATGACCGTGCCCACTCCATCGGCCACCAGGATCCGCCCAGCTCGCGGTATTTTGCCGTCCTTGACGAAGCCGCCCTGTTCGCACACCCCCACCAGAGTGCCGACGTTGTCGAACAAGTCCACAAACAAGAATGCGAATAAGACTTCGAGTAAGCCGAGATGGCTGGCCCCGCGAAAATCGAGCTGCAGAAAAGTGGATGAAGGGTGCGGCATCGCGAAGATTGCCGTGGGCCGGTGCGTGATTCCGCGAAGAATTCCGACCAACGTCGTGCCGAAAATGCCGATCAGGATGGCGCCGTGGAGCTTGCGCGACATCAGAATCAGTGTGAGAGCAAGGCCGAAACAGGCAGTCTGCACCTCTTTGTCGGCGAAGCTGCCAAGACCAACAAACGTATCGGGATTGGCCACCACCAGCTTGGCGTTCCGCAGTCCTACAAACGCGATGAACATGCCAATCCCTGCAGCGGTGGAATGCTTCAGGCCGTCGGGCATGCCATTCACGATCTGCTCGCGTACGCGCGTCACCGTGAGTACCAGGAAAAGAACGCCAGAGCAAAAAACCACCGCGAGCGCAGTGCGCCAGGGAACGTGCATGGCGATGCAAACCGAATAGGTGAAGTAGGCGTTCAAAGACATTCCCGGCGCCAACGCAATGGGATAGTTGGCATAGAGCCCCATCACCAGCGTGGCCACCGCGGCCGAGACGCAGGTCGCAAAGACCACGCCCTCCGCCGGCATCCCAGCCTTAGCGAGAATCTGCGGATTCACCACGATGATGTAGGCCATCGTGACGAAGGTGGTCAGGCCGCCCAGCATCTCCTGCTTCACGGACGTCTCATTCTCGGTGAGCTTGAAATAGCGGTCGAGCAATCTTCCTCCAGGAGCGTGGGATTGGTGATCGGACTTAATACTCGATTTTGTTCGGTTTGTTTTCCCAGGCCCGAAATGCCGCCAGCGCTTCGTCGCGCATCATCTGAACCATCGGAATCTTGCGCCGCGAATGGGGTTGGGCGATTTCGCTGTAGATCAAAGAATCGTCAAACCCGATCCTGGACGCATCGGCATCGGCATTGGCAAAGTAAACCCGAGAAAGGCGGGCCCAGTAGATCGCCCCCAGACACATGGGGCACGGCTCACAGGAAGTGTAGATCTCGCAGCCTTCCAGATCGAAAACGCCCAGCTTCTGGCAGGCAGCGCGGATGGCGAGCACTTCCGCGTGCGCGGTAGGATCGTTGGTCGAAGTGACCTGATTGGCGGCTTCAGCAACAATGCCGCCGTCTTTCACCACGACCGCGCCGAACGGCCCACCGCGTCCAGATTGGACGTTGTCAATCGAGAGCTGAATGGCGCGGGCCATGAAAGGATTGTCCATGAGTTAGCTCTATCTGTCCGGAATCGTCAAGGGGTTGCCGGCGTCAGCAACCCGCGAACCCGCAAATCAGTCGACATGGACTCTTTCGCAGCCGCTTCGCTGAGAAGCGAGTATAAGCCGGACTCAGAATTTCGTAAAATGCTGTTTTGATTGTGCGGATGTAAGAGCCGCAAAGGTCGGAGTCGTCGTGATGGTTTCGCTTCTATTCGCCAACCTTTCAAGGAGGTGATTTTGAGTTTGCAAGCTTTTCTGGCTCGCCGTGTGATTACTCCCGAAGGAATCCGCCCGGCGGCCATCCTGGTGGAAGGAGAACGGATCCAAGCCGTCGTTCCCGCCGATCAACTATCCGATCGGTATACCATCCATGACTTCGGTGAGGCGGCCATCCTGCCGGGACTCATCGATTCCCACGTGCACATCAACGATCCCGGACGCGCGGAGTGGGAGGGGTTTGAAACCGCGACCCGCGCCGCGGCGGCAGGAGGCTACACGCTGCTGGTGGACATGCCGCTGAACTGTCACCCTGCGACAACTTCAGTGGCTGCGCTTCAGGCCAAGCGTGAAGCCGCACGCGGTAAATGTCGCATCGATTGGGCAGCCTGGGGTGGAGTGGTCCACGACAATCAGGAGGAGATCGAATCTCTCGCAACCGCTGGCGTGCCTGGCTTCAAGTGCTTCCTGATCCATCCGGGAATCGACGATTTCACCATGGTGACGGAGCAACAGTTGCGATTGGCTCTGCCCCACGTTGCCCGGACTGGCCTGCCTCTCCTGGTTCACGCGGAACTCCCCGGTCCCATTGATCGTGCCACCGAAGGTCTTGCAACCGCCGATTGGAGCCGCTACTCAACGTACCTTGCTTCGCGGCCAGATGAGGCGGAACTCGCGGCCATCCGGCTGATGCTGTCTCTGTGCCGCGAATTCGGTTTTCGGTTGCACATCGTCCATCTCTCGACCAGCCAAGCGCTCCCGGAACTGTGCGACGCGCGGGCCGAAGGCCTTAATGTCAGTGTGGAGACCTGTCCGCATTACCTGCATCTGTCTGCCGAGACGATTCCGCATGGTGCGACGCTGAGCAAGTGTGCCCCACCGGTGCGCAGCCGTGAAAACTGCGAGAAACTGTGGCAAGGCCTCAAAGATGGGACGATCGACTTTCTCGTCACCGACCATTCGCCCTGTCCGCCGGCGATGAAGCAGCTCAGCGAAGGCAATTTCAGAACCGCCTGGGGCGGAATTACGAGCCTGTCCGTCGCGCTCCCGCTGATGTGGACTGAGGCCAGCCAGCGAGGATTTACCTTACTCGACCTGGCGCAATGGATGGCGGCAGGCCCGGCTCGATTGGCCGGCTGCGCTACACGCAAGGGTCGTATTGCCGCCGGCTATGATGCCGATTTCGTCGTATTCGATCCGAACCGCGAATTCACCGTGACGGAAGATAAGTTGCACTACCGGCATCCGGTCTCGCCATATCTTGGAGAAACGCTGCGCGGGGTGGTGAAGGCCACCTACCTCCGCGGGAGTCCAGTCTTCGCTGAAGGAGAGTTTCCCGGCGAGCCTGCCGGACGGGAATATCCAGCGAAGCCAATCCGCTGATCGATGATCGATGCCGTAACCTTTTTCTATTTTGACTTCCCACACTTCCGCGCCATTCTGGCCCAGTCTGTCATACACTATCCCATCCGCGGGTGCTGGCAGCCCGCTGAGGCTACCGAACATGAATACGGAGCACATCGTCGGCAAGTCAGTCCCGCGCAAGGAAGGACGCGACAAAGTAACCGGAAGGTCGCAGTACGTCGACGATATGGTTCTGCCGAATATGCTCTTCGGAGCCACGGTTCGCAGCCAGATTGCGCGCGGACATATCAGGAAGATCACCTTCGATCCCGACGTCGCCTGGGATGAATTCGTGATCGTGTCTGCGAAAGATATTCCGGGGAAAAACTGCATCGCGTTGATCGGCGATGATCAGCCCTGCCTGGCCACTGATGTCGTGAATCATCCAGAAGAACCCATTCTGCTGCTGGCTCATCCGGACCGGCATGTTCTCGCAACAGCGGTCCAAGCCGTGTCCATCGAACATGGTGCTTTGCCCGGCATCTTCTCGATTGAAGAAAGCGAGCGGCGCTCCGAAATCATTTGGGGCAAGGACAACGTTTTCAAGACGTACGTGATCGAGAAGGGCGACCCCGATAGCGTTTGGGCGAAGGCCGACTACATCGTGGAAGGCGAATATTCAACGGGCGCGCAGGAGCAGCTTTACATCGAAAATAACGGCATGATTGCGACCTTTGACGCGGCGCAGGGGATTACGGTGTGGGGCTCGCTGCAGTGCCCGTACTACATTCACAAGGCGCTCATGGCACTCTGCAACTTGCCAGCGGAGAAAGTTCGCGTCGTGCAGATGGAGACCGGAGGCGCTTTCGGCGGCAAGGAAGAATATCCGTCGATGATCGCGGCGCATGCTGCGCTGCTGGCGATCAAGGCCGGAAGGCCCGTGAAGATTATTTATGACCGCCTGGAAGATATGGCAGCGACCACGAAACGCCATCCTTCGCGCACCCGCCACCGGACCGCAGTCAGCCGCGACGGGAAAATTCTCGGCGGCGAGATCGATTTCACGATTGACGGTGGAGCATACCTCACCTTGTCGCCGGTGGTGCTTTCGCGCGGAGCCATTCATGCGGGCGGACCTTACTACTGGCCCAGCGTTCGCATCCGCGCCAAGGCGGTCGCCACCAATGCGCCACCCCACGGAGCCTTCCGTGGCTTTGGAGCGCCGCAGAGTTTGTTTGCCATGGAGCGGCATATGGATCGCATCGCGCAGACGGTCGGACTTTCTCCTGTCGAGATTCGCCGCCGCAATTTTCTCCAGCCCGGCGAGACCACCACCACCGAACAGGTGATACGCGAGCCGATCAATCTCGGGGAATTGCTGGACCGCGCATTGCTAGTCTCGGAGTATCACTCGAAGAAGCGGCGCTTCGCCAGCGAGAATCCGGTGGGCACTAACAGAAAAGGAGTGGGCATTGCCGCATTTCTGCACGGCGCCGGGTTCACTGGATCAGGCGAGCGTTACCTGAGTTCGGTGGTCGGGGTGGAAGGCTGTCCCGACGGCAAAGTCCGCGTTCTGGTTTCGAGCACGGAGTTTGGCCAGGGCACGAAAACTGTCCTCAGCCAGATTGCCGCTGAGGCTCTCGGCCTGCCCTACGAAAGTGTCAGCATAGCCCAGCCGGACACTCGGGAAGTGCCCAACAGCGGCCCCACCGTTGCCTCCCGCACCGTGATGGTGGTAGGAAAACTGGTTCAGTCCGCGGCGCTGGGAATTGCACAGACTCTGATCTTATCCAGGTTGCTGCATGAGGGCTATTCGGCAGATGAGTTTCGCACGGCTTGCCAGCAGCATGTTGCCAAGCATGGCCAATTCCGCTGCTGGTCGCGTTATGAGGCGCCGAGCGGAATTTTCTGGGACGACGAACAATATCGAGGAGAGGCCTACGCCGCCTTCGCCTGGGCGGTTTACATCGCCGAAGTCACGGTCGATCTTACGACCTATAGCGTCTCGGTCGATGATTTCGTCGCGCTTCAGGAAGTCGGCAAAGTTCTGCACCCCACTCTGGCGCGGGGGCAAATCATCGGCGGCGTTGCCCAGGGGATCGGATTCAGTCTTTACGAAAAAGTCATTTGGCAGAATGGGCGCATGCAGAACGGCCAGATGACCAATTACATCATGCCCACTTCGAGCGATCTTCCGCCGATTCGTGTGTTCTTTGAAGAGCTGGGGAATGTCCACGGAGCTTATGGCGCGAAGGGCATCGGCGAACTTCCGATGGATGGCCCCGCGCCCGCGATCGTCAACGCGGTCGAAGACGCTCTCGGAGTTCCCTTCGATTCCGTTCCCCTGCTCCCCGAAGACATCATGGATAGGCTGAATATGGACGGACTGAATAAAGACGGGCTCGCGGCATCCTTAGAGCAACACAACGCGAGTTCCGCCGCGGAGGCCGATGACTGATCCCCGCCGGAGCCTGGCCAAATCCGAGATTTCATTCACCGTCAACGGTGAGCTGCGGAAGGTACGCGCTTATCCGATGGAGCGCCTGCTCGACGTGTTGCGGCACCAACTGGAATTGACCGGCGCCAAAGAAGGTTGCGGTGAAGGCGAGTGTGGTTCATGCTCGGTGTTGATGAATGGCGCACTCGTGAACAGCTGCCTGGTGCCGGTTCTCCAGGCTGCAGCCACCAGCATCGTTACGATCGAAGGACTCTCGTCCGGAGAACAACTGCACGATTTGCAGAAGGCTTTTCTGGAATGGGGCGGCGCGCAGTGCGGCATCTGCACGCCCGGTATGATTCTCGCAGCCTGCCACTTGCTGAACGGAAAACCGAATCCCACGCTAGAGGAAATCCGGGAAGGACTCTCCGGCAATCTCTGCCGCTGCACCGGCTACAGCCAGATTCTTGAAGCCGTGCAGGAAGCCGCCCGGCGCAGGAAGAGAGCATGAGATCGAATCCTTCTGAATTCGAGATGGTGGCGCCCGGCAGCCTGCAGGCCATTGTCTCGCTGCTGGCCAAGGAACCGGGCGCGTGGCTTCCGATTGCCGGGGGCACCGACGTGATGGTGCTCTACGCGGCCGGAAAGTTGCCGGCGCGAAAGCTGGTCAGCCTTTGGAACCTTCCCGAATTGCGGCGCATCGACGTCACCGCTGATGAAATTCGGATCGGGGCAGGATGTACCTATACCGACCTTCGCAAGCACCAGATCGTTGGACGCGAGTTTCCGCTCTTAACTTCTGCCGCCCGATGGACCGGGGGGATCGCGAACCAGAATCGGGGAACGATCGGTGGCAACATCGTGAACGCGTCGCCAGCGGCGGATTCCTTGCCTGCGCTGCTCGTGTACGAAGCCGACTTGATGTTAGTTTCGGTCCGAGGCGAGCGCCGCGTGCCTTATGTTAATTTTCACACCGGATATAAAAAGACACACTTGGAGCCTGACGAGTTGGTGCAAGCTGTATGCTTGTCGCGGCGATTCTCGGGATATCTCAGCCATGCCCGCAAGGTCGGAGCGCGCAACGCGCAGGCGATTTCCAAAGTTTGCATCGCAGCTCTGGGCCGCATGGCGGGCAGCGTCGTGGAAGACGTTCGAATCGCTCTCGGTAGCGTTGCGCCCGTCCCGCTTCGCTTGAGGGAGACAGAGCAAATCGTAAGAGGACGATCGATTGATTCCGCTCTGCTGCTCGAGGCAGGAAAGGCTGCCACCGCTGAGGTTCGTCCGATTGACGACATTCGCTCGACAGCCAGATATCGTGCTGCTGTGGCCGGCAATCTCGTGGTGGAGTTCCTGAATCGGTTGAATTCTGAGCAAACGGGAGCAAAGCGCGACGAGGCAACGGACATTCTGGCGCGATGGAACCTTCTTCCCACCAGCGAGGCCCTCACCGCGATCCTGCCCTGCTGCGGATCCAATGCTTGGGCGCTGGCGCTGGTTGCCCGAAGACCCTTGGCGGACGAATCTGCGCTCCTGACTGCGTCGAACGAAACGTGGCGTGGTCTGGCGCCTTCCGACTGGATGGAAGCGTTCCGCAGTCATCCGCGAATCGGCGAGTCGAGCGCGGTCCCGTCTCCGCCCTCCCAATCCGTTGCTTGGTCGGCGCAGGAGCAGCGTAACGTAGTGGACGCTGACGCCGCAGTGAAGGCAGCGTTAGCGGAGGCAAACCGAGAATACGAGAAGCGTTTTGGCCGTATCTTTATCGTTTGCGCCACGGCTAGGTCGGCGCCGGAGATCCTTGAGATTCTTCAACAACGACTGAACAACGATGCGGAAACTGAGCTGCACGAAGCCGCCGAGCAGCAGCGGCAGATTACAGAAATTCGGCTTAGGAAATGGCTCCAGGGATGAAACGCATATCGACTCACATTCTCGACCTTGTTCATGGCAAGCCCGCTATAGACGTGCCTGTGCGGTTGGAGAAGCAAAACAGCACCGGAGCCTGGCGGTTGTTGAGCTCCGTGCGTACCGATCAGGAGGGTCGTTGTCCTCAGTTGCTGCCGGAAGGCGCGGACCTCTCCCCGGGAATCTATCGTCTCAGCTTTGACACCGGGAGTTACTTTGCGCTCCGGAAAATCGCTGCGCTCTACCCGGTCGTACAAGTTACATTCCAGGTACAAGAGGGCGAATCGCATTTTCACATTCCCCTGCTTCTGAGCCCGAACGGATATACGACCTACCGCGGAAGTTGAGCGGCACATGTTTCGAGAAAAATGTTTCGCCACATGGAGTGGACAAGGTGACCTGGTCAATCCGCGAATGGCTCAACCTGCTGGTGCGCTGGACCCACGTGTTCGCGGCGATCATGTGGGTCGGACAAACGTACTATTTCACCTGGCTGGACGGGCAATTTAGCAAGCTGGCCAAGAAAGATGCCGCGAATGGCACAAATCCATCCATCTGGATGGTCCACAGCGGCGGCTTCTACACCGTCGACCGGCAGAAATCCCTCAAGGTCAGCCCCGAGCAGGTGCACTGGTTCCGCTGGGAAGCGCTGATGACCTGGCTGAGCGGCATGGTCCTGCTTTTTCTCGTCTACTATTCCAGCAGCGGACTCATCGATCCCGATGTTGCGGACACCTCCCAGGCACGCGGCATTGCCATCGGCTTAGCTGTGATCGCCGCGGGATGGATCGTCTACGATCTGGCGTTGCGTTCACCTCTCAGC